>Ga0265295_1000009_pt1 | contig 388320 bp, 409 predicted proteins | sample Munlansysbiofilm_FD_192503 | JGI IMG/M metagenome (GOLD analysis project Ga0265295, IMG submission 192503) | Leachate microbial communities from a municipal landfill in Southern Ontario, Canada - Methane capture system biofilm | ecosystem: Engineered > Solid waste > Landfill > Unclassified ... | reverse complement strand
GCAAAGAACTCTATCTTATATTGAAAGTGGTACTTACAGTATCAATTATCAGTTTTTAAGGCATTTAATTCAATCTTATGGCGTAAATATTGATTGGTTCTTTAATGATAGAGGAGAGATGTTTGAAGAGCATCATTAAAACTTCTCTATTTTTACCAGCTCTACTTTTTGCAGAACCAAAAGTTTTAGATCTATTTGTTGGAACTGAACAAATAGGTACTTATTTATTCACCGTAGATAATGGCCAGTATATAGCAGATGAAAATATCACTTATGGTAAATGTTCATCTGAAAACTTATCAGAGCTTGGAGAGTATCAGGAGAGCGATGAAAAGCTATTTTTAAAGCCTAAAAAAGAGTGTTTAGAAAAAGAGGTACTATCTTTTAGACAACAAAAAAAGAAATATTTTAAAGATAGTACATCCGCTTTTTTAAACTACTCTATTGCAAAAAGAGACGATGCAGCAAGTGCAACTCTAGGAAGCGGAGTTTTTGCTTATGATACTCTGTTTTATGCTCAAGGAACATTATCAGACAAGCAAAAAAATAAGCTTGAAAACTACTTCATTTTAAAAGAGTTTGAGGAAAATAAAATCAAGCTTGGAAGTATATATGCTGCATCTGGAAGTTACCTTACTGATGGATATGCTCTTGAGGGAGTTCAAATCTCTCCTAATAAAGCTATGGTTAAAAACGGCAAAGCTTTTGACTATCAATTAGTGATCAATGACCAATCAACGGTAGAGATTTATAACAATGACCAGATTATCCAAAAGCTCACGCTAAATGCAGGTATCTACAATCTCAGAGATCTACCAATAAGCCATTTTTCAAACAACATAAAAATAGTTGTTACAGATAGCTTTGGAAACGCAAAAGAGATAGAGGTTCCTTTTCTTTACAATCCCAACATACTTGCAAAAGATGGTATTGATTATAACTTGGCCATCGGTAAAGATATAAAGCAAGAAGTTCAATACAGTGGATTTTATAGAAAGGGAATTACAGACAATTTTACAGCTGGATATGCTTTTGATACAAAAAGAGCAGCACTTACAGCTGATTATCTCACGGCTCTTGGTAAGTTTGGGCTACAAGTTGATAATGATAAAAATACGGCCATAGATTATAGTTACTCATCTGGGAACTATTACATCGGTGCATTGCAGATCATAAAAGATGAAAAAAGAGATTTTAGGATAGATGCTGGAGTCTCTGGAGAGCTTGGTAACTTATCCCTCAAATACCATACAAACGGACAAACTCTTTACGGTGCGAGTTACTCTAAAACACTTGGTAAAAATCTCAATCTATCAATTAATGCAAATTTCAATGAGACTGAAAACACTTACAACATAGGAGCAAGGTTAATCTGGAACTTTGGTGTAGGAGGGAGAAGAAATACTCTTGCTTATGCAGATACAAGAAGAGATGACCGACAAAGTAAATACATAGCTGCATCGATGCCAATAATGGATGAAAATAAAGGTTTTGGATATGAGGCAAGCTACGAGAAGCAAACTAATAATTTTGGCTATGAAAGCGGCAGATACAAGCTATCTTTAAAAGCTAAATATCAAAACAACTTTTGGTTTAACACTCAAAAAATCGACAATCAAACTACTGGGGATTTTGGTGTAAGTGGTTCAATCGGTTGTGTAGTTGCAGAGGGTGTTAATTGTGGTTTAGGTGATGTTATCTATCCAGAAAGCTCTTATCTCTTAGAAGATAGAGGATTAAAACGAATACCGTCTTATTGGACTACTGATGCAAAGAACAAATTTACAAGCACTCTAGTAACTCTCAAAAGCGGCCAAGGCTATTGGTTGGATCCATCACTTTATAAAACTATTACTGGAACTATCAAAGTAAACGGTGAACCGTACAATGAAAAAACTTTCAAAGTCGGTGATGAAGAGTATTTTACTGGCTTAGGCGGTGAGTTTTGGATAGATGGTTTTATAGGGAAGAGAGAAGATTTTACCCCTCAAATACCAAACACAAGCTGCACAGTTGATTTTATGAATATAGATGAAGAACTCAATGAGGTTCAAATAGATTGTGAGGAGAAAAGCCAATGAAGAAAATAGTCTTAGGAGCATTGTTATCAAGTGTAGCAGCTTTTGCGTTGCAGGTGCATCCAATCCCAGTAGAGCTGGAGCAAGGTAAAAAATACAAAGAGTTTACCATAAGCGATGATAACGGCAAGTATCAAGTTTATCTAAAAAAATGGACTCAAGATGCAAAAGGGCAAGAGGTACTGGAGGACACTGATGAAGTTGTAGCATATCCAAGTGTTTTACAAGCCCCTAAAAAGATAAAGGTATATAAAAAACGAAGCAATTTAATACTCCAAGAAGAGTCATACAGACTTATTTTAAAAGAGTTGAATGTTGATAAAGCAGAGGGGCAAACAAGAGTATTAAAAACTCTCTCTATCCCAGTTTTTATCTTACCAAAAAACCAAGAACCAAAAATTGAGCTGGAGTGCAAAGGGAACACGCTACAAATCAAAAACAGCGGAAATATGCACTACAAGATTTTATCTATCGCAGATAAGAAGATGACTGAGTATGTTTTACCAAATCAAATAAAGGAGGTGGAAGATGTAAAAGAAAGTGGAACGGTTGAAACAAATCGAGGTAATTATGAATATCGATGTAAGGAGGTATCAAAATGATAGGGATTTTAGTAATAGGTGCGGCATTGCCGTTGGTATTACCAATAATTGCCCCAATAGGGTTGTTATTTATTTAAAAATTAGGAGAAACTATGAAAAAGTTTTTATTCCCTTTAATGCTCTTTGGAGCAGTAAGTTTAATGGCAGGTGAAACTGGTGGAACTGTAACCGTAAACGGTACAGCTGAACAAACTTGCAGTATTTCAAACAGTCCATCTCTTACACTTGCATTTAGTGGAGTAAGTGATGCTACTTCAAGCTTTAATGTAGATATTGTTTGTAACAGTGGACTTAACTGGACGGCTACAATCGATGGCGGGGGAAGTGCAGGCGGTGAGCTTAGAAGAGCCACAAGTGGAGCGGATTATATTGCATACAGACTTTACAGTGATGCAGGTATGACGGCGGAACTTGGAGCAGTTACGGCAAACACTATTACTGGAACGGCTACTGGTGCAACAGACAGTATCGATGTTTATGCAAAAGTTGCGTTGGCAGACAATAATCCATTACCGCCAGCTGGAACTTATAGCGATACTTTAAATGTAACAATTTCGTGGTAAGGAGGAATAGATGAGAAAAAGTATTTTAGCAGCTGCTTTAATGGCAGGCTTAACAACGGTAGCGTTTGCAGGTTCTACAAGTACAACGGTTCCAGTAACGATTAACTATGCTGGAGGATGCAATATTGCGAATTTAAGTACCACTCACGACCTTGGAACCGTTCCAACGGTAATGAGTAATACTGGTGAGATGATGAACCCTTTGACTTTTGATTTAACTTGCTCAAATGGATTATCTTATTCCATCAAAACAAATTCAACTCAATACACTACAAAAGCAAACGGTACAGGAAGTACCTATGGTATGAAGTTTTATCAAGAAGAGGCTAAAACAAACCTTGTAATGTCTAACTCTCCTTGGAACAGAACGGCAACTGGTACAACTGAAACGGTAACTTTGTATCCAAATGTTTACCCTATAACTGGTTGTAGTTTTAACAGTGGTACTGGAAAATACACTTGTGATGCAGGTACTTTAACAGCTGCGGTGGATCTAATCATATCGTGGTAGGCAATGGGGCAACTTCGCCCCATATTTAACTCTTCCCTCAAGAACCAATTATGAATATAAATGAGTAACAATTTTAAAGGAGTCAAAAAATGGATATGGCAATCAAATTTATAGCAATATTTTCATTGTTATCATTAGTAGTGATATTAGTAACAAAACATCACGCTTTGCAAATAGCTATTTATAAAGCTAGGTATCATAATAAAAAAGACGAAAAATTTAAACTAAATATAAAATTGGAAATATGGCTAGTTTTTATTGCTTCATTATCAATAGCTTATTTGATATAAGGAGCAAATTATGAAGATAATTGATTTTACAATCAACTTGGTTTTTAAGGGAATAGTTTTAATTTGGAGAGGCTTAGAATGGCTTTTAACGATGCTTTTATATTTAGCTACTTTAGGAGGTAGAAGATGACAATGGTAAAAACAATCAATTTTAATGATAAATTTTTTGATATAAGTTATGTATTGCAGCCAATTATTTCAAGAGATGGAGAGTTGTCATTTTTTGAAATACTTGGAAGAGTAAAAGATAAAAATGATGGAGTGATAGCAGTTCATCCACAAATAGCCGCAAAATATACAAAGATGCTCATAGAATATGCTTACAACTTAACGGCTATGAATTATTTTCCAAACAGCAAACTATCCCTTAACATCTCTCATACGGAGATCAATGTAGATATAGTAGATATGGTCTTGCAACTTTTCTCTAAAAAAGAACTGGCAAACAGAGTGATGATAGAAGTTACAGAGGATGTTCTCATAACCAGCAACATTGCAGAACTACTTATTAGGCTAAAAGACAATGGTTTCTTTATAGCCTTTGATGATTTTTGTTCAGAGAAGTCGGTAAGAGATCTGATCGTAAATTATGACTTCATCGATGTAATAAAATTCGATGGTTTTTTTATGACACATATCCAAAAAGGGAAAGATGAACTAATAGACGGATTGAGTCATCTCAACTCTTTTGCTAAATCTCTTGGAAAAAAAACGATTGTAGAACACATTGAAAATAAGATGCTTTTAGATGTTGCAAGGAGCATAGGAGCAGATTATTTTCAAGGCTTTTATCTTGGAAAACCCCACAGTATAGAATATTACAAGGGAAAAGAAAAAGTTTTCGGAACACTTCATTGCAGTCAAAATTTAATTTTAAAGTAGTAGTAAATTACTTTTTAAATAGTAATCTTGAAGTGTTTTAATAGTTATAGATTAGTGTTAAAACACTAAAGCAAAAGTGCTAATTTACTTTTTGATTAGTGAATTATTAGCAATTTGTAGTGTTTAGGTACTAATCATTTAATATTGTTTTAGTATTTAGCTAATACTTGAATAGTAGCTAAATTTCTTAAAATTTGTAGATTATGAATATAGGTAAGAAATAAAAAAACGGAGATATAAAATGAAAAATGTAAGCATCTTAGATTTTTATGAAAAAGAAATTAAAGAGTTAGTCGATACTGGTGCAAGCTTGAGAAGTATTTGGAAAATTATTTGTAGCAAAATGCCAACGGACAATAAAGTAAGCTATCCTACATTTTGGAGGTATTATAAAAAGAAAGAGTCTATTTGGATGGACTCTTCTTTATAGAAATCTTTCTGGCTCTTTTGCAAGAATAAAAGCTTCAATTTTTGAAATATTTTCATTAACAAATTTTTGGAGCTTTAGTATGTGGTTTGGATGTTCTAAATCTAATAGTTTTGTTTGATAGTTTTTTAATTTATCTTCCAGTATGAGTTTTGCAGTCTCAAGACTAAAAGATGTGTCCGATGAAACCTCTCTAAGAACTTTAAGAAAAACTCTTTTTGGAAATATCCCCGTAAAATCCCAAATTGGAAATAACTTATTAGATAGTTTATCTTTTAGTGAAAAAAATGCAAGATCTTCGAGTAAAACCAATGTTTTTGAATCATCTAGTTGAAATTTATTTTCTATTTCTTCCTTGGTTCGGTTTTTAATAGCTTCAAATTTTTCAATTTTGCCAGTTTCGAGAAATTCATTTAATTCATCTTTTGTAAAGTATGTTTCAAGAAGATCAAATATTGGGCGTTCTTTTTTCCAACGATAATAAGATACATCACTTATATCTAATAGTTTTTTAATTGCTTCTTTCACTTTAAACTCCATTATTAAGAAATATAGAAAATTATATCTATTTGGAACTTATATGTCAAATATTAATTAAGTATTTCATAAGGAAATGAATATTAATATTTCAAATAGACATAATTTGTTTCAAATAGACATAAAAGGAGTTGAAATGCAAACTTACACACTTGCTGATATTTTGCAAAACAGCAAAATAAAAAATGCAAACGACCTTGTTGAAAATCTGGATGCAATTGCGGAGCTTGCAAAAGATGATATTGCAAGGATTGCAAAAGCTAAAAAAATCTTTTTTAGCGATTTTGATTTTGCATATAAAAGTGGAATTGAAATGCTAAAAAATACGCTTCAAAAATCCAAAATTCCAAGAGCTGCTGCAAAGTTTTTAAAATGTGAAAACATTGAAAATGCAGTTAAATGGTTACTTTCAAGGATTTTGAACAATATGAAAAATGCAACTACAAATACAAACTATAAAACTTATTGTTGTCCTCAATTTGGAGAAATGCACGAAAGCGTAGCATCTCCTAAAAATGTGTTTGAAGAGCTTGAAATGGAGCTTGAATTACAAAAAGTTGATAAGCAACAAATAAAAGATGGACTTAAAAAAGTTTGGGAAGATGCAACTTTTGATATGGATTTTGACATACAAGATTTTGAATTGCTCTGCAAAAAATATGGTTTTAAAGCAAAAGAAATTTTGGGATATGACCCATACGAATTACCAGTTTTAAAGAGCGAACTAACTGGGAGCGGACACTCTCAGCTAGTTCTATTTTTTTAAACCCCAAACGCAAATAAGGAGTTAAAAGTGAATTATATCGTAAATAGCTTTCAAGTTCCAAATTTTTTAATTGATGAGTTGATGCCAAAAATGAGTCCAAACGCCTTAAAATGCTACCTTTTAATAGTTAGGAAAACAATAGGGTGGGCAAAGGAATACGATGCAATAAGTGCTAGTCAATTTTGTAAATTTACGGGAATTAAGAAAGACAATACAGTTTTTAAAGCACTCAAAGAACTTGAGGAAATGGAACTGATTGAGAGAGTTAGTAAAATCGGGCAGCCAACTTTTTATAAAGTTGTAACTGTTTATAAAAATAAAGATCTCAAATTGGATAAAACAACCCACACCAAAAAAAGGGGTACCCCAAAAAAGGAGGCACCTACAAAAATTGGTGTACACAAAACACATACTAACTCTCTAAAGAGAGTTAGTAGAGAAAAGGATGTTTTGAATACATCCTTTTCTGGGTATTTAGGGAAAGAGATAGAAATGGATGGAGATGTATTAAAGATTGAAAAAATCACTTCCCTTGAAAACCAAAAATTAGAAATTCTAACAACAAGTAAAAATTCAAAACAACAAATGAAAGCTCAGTTAAAAAAAGAAGATTTAGAAAGTTTGATGGAGGCTACAAATGTTTAATATTCAAATTTCAAATTTCAAAGAAATCGAAAGAGAAGAAATAGATTATATTTGTCAAGATTGGTTGCCAATTCCTAGAAAAACTGTATCGTTGATTGTTGCAGAGGGTGGGATTGGAAAGAGTTGGATTTTATTACAGTTGGCATTAAGGCATCTAATTAAAAATCCAAATGAAAAAGTATTTGCTTGGTTAAGTGAGGATCCAAAAGGGTTGTCGAAACATAGAGCAGAATTAATCTGTTCTAAAATTTTAGAAGTAGAGCCAACAAATATAGAAAACTTATTTATGTCTGACTCTCCTACATTTCCAATTAATTTCAATAACATTCAAAAAGTAAAAGAGCAGTTTAAAGAGTTCGATGTCATTTTGCTGGATCCACTTATTGGTTTCTATTCTGGGGATGAAAACTCAAATGCAGATGCTCGAATTTTTATGCAACACTTCACAAAATGGGCAGCGGAAGAGAATAAAACAATCGTATTCATCCATCACGCAAGCAAGGGTACTGGGAAAAGCCGTGGAGCATCGGCTCTTGTGGATGCAGTGAGATTAGTATATGAAATTGAAATTATTGAAAAAAATGAAACAGATAGAAAATTTAAAATAGGAAAAGATAACTATGGAGTTAAAAACATACTAGATTGTACGGAATTTGAAAGGGTTATTTTTCCGAAAAAGCCTATAAAAATAGTGTTTGAAGCAGTTGAAAATATGAATATCAGTATGCCAGCGATTTAGGGAGGTGAAAAATGAGTGAATTAGTTGTTATACAAAAAACGGAACTTCAAGAAATTATTAAAAGTGCCGTATGTTCTGCTATTCAAGAATTGGAAAAAGAAAAAAAAGTGAAAGAAAAAATGAACATTAAAGAAGCAGCGGATTACCTTGGAATTTCAGTTCCAAATTTAAATCGTAAAAAAGATCAAGGAATTGTTATTTTTTCAAAAATTGACGGAAGAGTAGTTTTTTCAAAAAAAGACTTAGATGAATATTTTAAAAAGTGTAAATCAACCGCTACCCAAACCGCTACCTTTAAAAAAGTAGGTTAAGTTGATTTTGTCAATAAAGTACCTATTTTAGGTAATGGTGCGGATGAGAGGACTCGAACCTCCACACCGCGAGGCACCAGATCCTAAGTCTGGCGTGTCTGCCAATTTCACCACATCCGCATAAGTGGTACGCCCTGCACGATTCGAACGTGCGACCTACGCCTTAGAAGGGCGTTGCTCTATCCAGCTGAGCTAAGGACGCTTAAAAAAGTTACATTTAAAATAAAAATGGGGTGGATGATGGGAATTGAACCCACGACCCTCAGGACCACAATCTGATGCTCTAACCAACTGAGCTACACCCACCATCTTTAAAGTGGTCGGGGCGAGAGGATTCGAACCTCCGGCCCCTTGGTCCCAAACCAAGTGCGCTAACCAGACTGCGCTACGCCCCGAACAAAGTCTCAACATTATTTAAAATGGAGTGGAATTATATCCTAATTTTTAGTGTTTGTCAATAGGTTTTTGTTAAAAATGATAAAATTTTTTAACAAATCCCGACTTTAGGTCGGAATTTATTAAAATTGTATCAATCCATCTACCGGACTTGAAGCCGTAGCATAAGGTTTTTTAGGAATTCGTCCCGCTTTGTAGCCTAATCTCCCTGCTATTACCGCATGTTTCATAGCAGTTGCCATAGCTATCGGGTCATTTGCACAAGCTATTGCCGTATTTGTCAAAACCGCTTCAGCCCCAAGCTCCATAGCTATTGCAGCGTCGCTTGCACACCCTACGCCTGCATCTACTATTACGGGGACTTTTACCGCATCTTTGATAAATGCGATATTGTATTTGTTTTGAATACCAAGCCCGCTTCCGATAGGCGCCGCTAAAGGCATGATAGCGTCAGCTCCCGCATCTTCTAGTTTTTTTGCAATTATTGGATCATCACTTGTATATGCCATGATAGTAAAGCCGTCTTTTTTTAGTATTTCACAAGCTTTTATCGTCTCTATTACATCCGGATATAGAGTCTTTTGAGCATCGCCTATTACTTCAAGTTTGATGATATCTATACCTGTAGCTTCACGCATTAGTCTAAATGTCGTTATCGCTTCTTCGGCTGTAAAACATCCTGCACTATTAGGTAGTAGTTTTACATTTGTATCTTTGAAATAATCAAGTAAATTTTCTTCATTCGGGTTTGTTATGTTTACCCTTCTAATCGCTACCGTGATAAGTTCGCTTCCGCTAGCTAACGTAGCTTCCCTTGTGGTTTGGAAATCTTTATATTTTCCGCTTCCTACTATTAATCTTGAGTTAAATTCATATTTTCCTATTTTTAGTATATCGCTCATTCTACGTTCTCCTCTATCCATTGCAGATATTCTGCACTTGCTTTTGTTATATCTATACCTATAATTTCTGGCAAATTATAGGGATGTGTTGCTTTGATAAAGCTTTGTATTTCATCATACTTTGATTTTTTAGTTTTTATGCTAACTATATACTCATTGCTTTTATGCACCTTATCTTCATAGGTGTAAAAAGATTTTATTTTATGTATTTGTACACAAGCAGCTAACTTTTTTGCCAGTAACAAAGTGGTTACTTTGTTAGCATCTTTTTTATTCTCATACGTGGTTTGGATTATGCAATATTTATTCATAGTTTTCTTACTCCTTCTATCAAATCTTGAGGTTTTAGGGAATAGTTATTATAAGGGTATGTTTTTGCACTCAAAGTAAGTGCCAAAGAGCCGTTTATCGCACTTTGCAATGCATCATACCCTTGGGCTAGATATGAAGCGATAAATCCGCTTAGTACATCACCGCTACCCCCTTGGGACAAAATACTTGACCCGTGAGGGTTTATATACATTTTATCGTTATGAGAGATGATAGTATTTGCCCCTTTTAGTACGAGAGTGATATTTGGGTATTTGCGACAAAATAGCTCTACATAAAAAAATCTGTTTTCCTGTAGGGTTTTGACGTCAATATCAGCAATATCGCAAAGTCTCAAAAGACTACAAAACTCTTTTGGATGGGGTGTAAGGACTATGTTTTCACCTTCTAATACATCAATAATAATATCGGAGTGGAACAAATCGGCATCGCAGACTTTAGGTACGTCAAGTGTTAAGATTTTTTTGATTTCATTTTTTTCAAAATTGCCTAGACCCATCCCTATGGCTATGGAGGTGATATTGTGTGGGATATGGTGAGTATGCATGATATGGTGAGGAAGTGCTAGTCTATCATCATGGGTAAGTACGCTTACAAGTCCAGCACCTAGGGCAAAACCGGCATCTCCTGCTAGTACCGAAGCTCCTATTTTCTCTCCTGCAACAACTAAAATATGCCCGAAATCACCCTTGTGTGACGACTTTTTAGTTCTTATCGGTAGGTTTAAGTCTTTTTCTTCCAAACAATAAAAATTTGTACTCTCTTCGTATTTAGTATCACCTAGACCTAAATTTGCTATTTTTATATCACCGGTATAGTCCTTTGCCAAATCACCTAAAAGCGATAACTTCAAAGCTCCCATGGTGATAGTTGTATCGGCTCTAAAAGCTACGGGAGACGGATTGCCTTTTACATCGATACCGCTAGGTATATCACAAGCTATTTTGACGGCTTGCTTGGTGTTTAGAGTTTTTATAATATTGATATAAAAATCGTTTAATTCTTTGTTTAATCCGCTTCCGAACATTGCATCTACAATAAGATCAAAATCTTTATCAGGCAGTGTATCGCAAACTTTTATTTCTAGTTTTTGTAACCTTTGAAGTTGTATTTTCCCCATAGGTGATTTCGGTTCACTAGGGATACACGTCGTTACTTCATATTTACCGTCAAGTAACCTTGCCAATGCCATACCGTCTGCACCGTTGTTTCCGCTACCGCAAACAATCAAAATATTTTTTACGTTCGGTAGAATTTTGATATGTTCAGAGATGGCGATGGAAGCATGTTCTTGAAGCAAATCTTCATTTAAACCGTATTTTTCATAACATCTTTTATCCAAAGATTCAACGCTTTTATATACTTTTTTCATACTTATTTCCTAAATTTCCAACCGTTTTGACTTAGCACGTCTTTAATCTTGTCTTGTAGTTCACCTTGTAGTTCTAGCCATTCGTTATCTATAGTACCGCCGCAACCTAGTTTTGATTTGAGAAGTTTCAATACCTTTTTTTTATCATCGTCGTTACATACGAACCTACCTACTATGGTAACCACTTTGCCGTTTCTTTTTTCTCTTTTAAATACAAGCGGTTCTTGATGTGAAGATGAAGTAGTAGAAGATGACTTATCGGATACTATGAGTTTACCGCTCTTATCACTTTGCATACCCTCTAGTTTGGCACCTATTTCAAACAAATTTTTTTTCATAACTTCTCCAAAAAATTGCATTATCCATTATTATACCAAAAATATCTTATTATCTAAAATAATTGTTATTTTACGAAAATTGTGTTAGAATGGATAATATTTTATTTTTAATTAGCTATTGAGGCGTTTTATGAATCTTAGGGTACTCTTTGTATTGTTTTATGTATTATTTATCTCTGATGTCGTCTATGCGAAAGAGAAAATAGTATTCGGTATATTTGAAAATAGAACACGTGACATAGGCGTCAATAAATACAATGTGTTAGAGGAATATTTAAATAGTAAGATTAATAGCAATGAGTACTATATAGATATTGAGACTATGACGTATGATGATATAAATAATGCCGTATGGAATAAGAATATTCATTTTATTATGGTTAGCCCTTTGCATTATATAGAACTTAAAAACCAAAACTTAATATCGAGTACTATCGCTACTTTAGTGTATAACTTGGTAGGTAATTATACGTCAAGTTTTGCCGGTACGATAGTGACTTTACAAAAACGAGATGATATAAAATCCCTTGAAGATATAAAAAACAAAAAAATCGTGACGATGGGTGAGGGGTTTTTCGGTGCTTATCAAGTCCCTTTATATGAATTCTTTAAAAAAGATATAAGCCTAGATAAGAAAAATTTCGTGATTTCAAAAAATCATGAAGAGTTTATAGAGATACTTAAAAACGGCAAAGCAGATGTAGGATTTGCAAGAAGCGGTGTTGTAGAAAAACTCATAAAACAAAATAAAATAAGTGCCGATGAGTTGAAGTATATCAATGAGTATAAATTTGACGGCTTTCCGTATAGAGTATCGACACCTTTGTACCCTGAGATGGCTATTTGTGCAATTGAAGGTGTCGATATGAATATTATCAGAGAAATCGCATCTGCACTATATACTATCAAAGAAGACCATAGCGTATCCAAATCTCTAAGAATAGGGGGATTTATACCGCCTGCAGATTATACGACTATAGATAAATTAGCAAGAGATTTAAAATTACCCCCTTACGATGTGCCAAATAATGTTAGCTTGGTTGATATATGGCATAATTATCAAATTTTTATTGTAATAGCTATAGCTATTTTGATTGCAATTATAGCTTTGATGATATATATACAAGCAACTAACAATAAGTTAAAAGAGACTCAAGATATGTATCTGGAGCAAAAAAATAGGTTATCTGCTATTATTGAATTTATCCCTGATTTGTTGTGGCTTAAAGACCCTGACGGAGTTTATGTAATATGTAATAAGAAATTTGAAACCTTATACGGAACATCGCAAAAAAATATAGTAGGTAAAACCGATTATGATTTCGTATCAAAAGATTTGGCAGATTTTTTTAGAGATAACGACAATCATGCAATGTATGCAGACCATCCTTGTACAAATCTTGAAGAATTAACATATAGTGACGGTCATAGTGAATTGACTGAAACGACAAAAACATTTGTCAAAGATTATCACGGTAATCTAATAGGTATTTTAGGTATAGGTAGAGATATAACAAAGCTCAAAAAACAAGAAGAGGCTTTGAGTGAACAAAAAAAAGAGTTACAAGAGATATTTAATACTACAAAAGACGGAATAGCGATAATTGATAAAGATAGTAAGTTTATAAAAGTAAATAAAGCATATTGCGAGATTACGGGTCTTAGCGAAGGGGAACTTTTACAAACATCATGTTTAGAACTATCGGCAGATGAAGATAAGGCGAAATCGCAAGAGGCTTTAGCCAAAGTAATACGTGGAGAATCTCTTGACGGCTTTGAAAAAAGTTGTGTTATAAATAATAGGGTAATTACGGTGAATATGTCCTTAGCTCTTATGCCGAACGGTCAACATATCTTAATTAGCATGAAAGATATTTCGTATTTGAAAACCATAGAAAGACAATCTAAACTTGCTTCAATGGGTGAAATGATAGGAAATATAGCTCATCAATGGAGGCAACCTCTTAGTATAATAAGTGTTATTGCAAGCGGAATAAAAATGAGACAAGATTTCGGTGAAGTCAGTGGATACGATTTGAAACCGGATATGGACGAGATTGTAAATCAAACTAATTATCTTTCAAAAACTATAGATGATTTTAGGAATTTTATAAAAGAGAACAATATATCCAAAATTTCTTGTAAATTAAGTTCTATTTTGGATAAGACTCTCTCTTTACTTAATTCATCTTTGAAAAATCATAGAATAAATGTACAGATGAATGTATTGCACGATATGGATATTGAGTGTTATGAGAATGAATTGATACAGTCTTTGATTAATATTATTAATAATTCAAAAGATGCAATAAAAGAGAATGTCAAAGAAGATGATGACAAAGTTATAATGATTACCTTGTCAAAGGATAATGAAAAAGCAAGAATTTCTATCGTGGATAACGGTGGAGGTATCCCAGATGAAATAATACCTAGATTGTATGAGCCTTATTTTACGACTAAACATCAAAGTGTAGGGACCGGATTAGGGCTTCCTATGGCATATCGAATTATTGTTCAAAGACATGATGGAGATATAAAAGTAAGAAATAAAACCTTTGAATATAACGGTAAAATGTTCACGGGTGCTGAATTTACAATTTTATTAGATGTCACAAAAGAGGAAAGTAGATGAAAAACAAACTTTTGATAGTATGGTCAAGCGGAGAGATAGAGGTTGCTAAGAAATTGGTTTTACTCTATGGGTCCGTTATGTTGCCTAGAAAATACTGGGATGAAGCTGTTATAATGCTTTGGGGTCCGAGTGCAAAATTGGTGGCTCAAAATTTAGAGTTACAAGAAAAAGTAAAAAACTGTATGGCTACCGGGGTAAAATTTAACGTATGCGTGGTATGTAGTGATGAATACGGTGTAACAAAAAATTTGGAAAATCTAGGGATAGAGCCTATACATACCGGTGAAATGCTGACAAATGCCCTTCAAAGCGATTGGAAAGTAATCACTTTTTAGAATTTACTTCGTGGGCTTATATCTAGGGTGTTTATATCGGTAAAATCGTCTATTTTGTATTGTTCTACGGCACATCTTCCTATCATAGCAGCGTTGTCGCTACAAAATTCAAGCGGTGATAATAGGAGTTTGCAATTATACTCTTTGCATAAGCTTTCAAGTTCACCGCGAAGTCTAATATTTGCACTTGCTCCACCCACAACCGCAAAGATATTCGGTCTTGTAAGTTTGAAATATTTTTTTAGCTTTTGCATAAGATGGGCAACCGCAGTTTTTTCAAAAGAGGCACAGATATTGGAAGAGACTGAGAGACTGAGAGACTGAGAGACTGAGCTATTAAATTCTGATTCTATAGCGAGTCTTACGGCATTTTTTAGTCCGCTATAGCTAAACTCTATATTTGGGCTGTTTTTGAGCGGTATCGGGAAATCATAACTATTTTCATCGCCGTCCATCGCCATTTTTGCCACTATAGGACCGCCTGGGTATCCAAGTCCTAGCATTTTAGCTACCTTATCAAAACTCTCGCCAAAACTATCATCTTGCGTAGTTGCTATTACTTTCATATCTTTTAGGGAAGTTGCTTCTATTATTTGGGTATGACCGCCGCTTACAAGTAGTACGGTTATAGGCATAGTAGCTTCTTTCTCTATAAATAAAGAGTAAATATGCCCTTTTAGGTGATTTACCGCGATTATAGGGATATTTAAGCTAAGACTCAATGCCTTTGCCATCATTACACCCTCTAAAAGCGTAACGCTAAGCCCAGGTTCGTTTGTGACCGCTACAGCTTTTAGGTATGGGAAATATTCTTTACATTCTTCTAGTATTTTCGGCAAAGCTTCCGTATGTAATCTTGCTGCAAGTTCAGGTACTACTCCGCCATATACGCTATGGTCTAGTTCTTGTGATATTTTTTTGTGATAAACTAATTTATAGTCATCTATCCTTGTGATAGCTATTGAGCTATCGTCACAACTACTTTCAATACTCAAAATCATCTTTGTATCCACTCCAAAGCACAAGTTAGTTCACCAAAACCGCTATCACGATTTATATGTCCTGCGTTTTCCATTATCTTCATCCCTATATTAAGGCTACTTTGAAGATTTATCGCTTCATCTACGCTTATATAAGGGTCGTTGTCTCCACATGCCATTATTACCTCTTTGGCTCTCAAATCTGACGGCAGAGGATACGGTAAAAAGCTTTGAAGTTCTTTTAGTTTGCACTTTTGTGATACCGGAGCTACAAGCATAAGTTTTTGGATAGTAGGTATCTCATATTTATCCACCAAATGAAACCAAAGTAAATTTCCCAAAGAGTGGCATACTACTATGTCAGGATTGAAGTGTTTTACCTCTTTGTTGATAAACTCAAGCCACTCTTTTAAATCAGGATTATCACGATTCGGTAAAGCAGGAAAGGATACGGTAAAGTTTAGTTTGATAAGCTCACTTGCCAACCAACTTTGCCAATGGGGATAATCACTACCTCCAAGACCGTGTATTATAAGTACTTTTTTCATTCTTCTCTCCATCTTATCTTATATCCCTAACACATCTTACGTATTTATGATAATCTCTATTATAATAATAAGGGGTGCCGCTAATAAAATTCATATACCAAGCATAAAAATTAAGAGTTCTTGTAACCGTATCTTTTGCCCAATATCCACTTGCTTTTTTATTTTTGAAAATTTTATCTATATAATACGGGTCATTTTTTTTATCCACTATCAGTTCTAGCTCTTTGATAGTGGGAAGTCGCCAGTTTTCATAGCTTTCTAATACGAGATTTTCACAATACTCTAAAGCCTCTTTGTGTGTTAGCATAACGGTAGCGGCGGCATCATTATCTTGCCACATAAGGAAATTTACTTTATCTGTTACCGTATTTGCGGTTCGATAAAACTTATCGGCACTCAAACTTTCAAGAAACAATATTAGCAGTAAAAGATATTTTAGCATTGAAAATCCTTTAACTCAAATTTTGAACGCTCTATTTTTGATTTTGTAGTGTCATCAAAAACCTCTATGGTTACTTTTCCTTCGGTTTCAAAAACCAACCCTCTCAACTCTTTTGATTTTTGTTGTATAGATTGTTTTGTTTCTAAAATTTTATATTTTTCAAGTTCCTCTTCAAATTGCTTTTTAACATCACTTTCAAACCTACTTCTATTGATTAGAAGAAATATCACAATCAAAAGAAGGATTATAAAAGGTATTGTTAAATCTGCCATGCAAACTCTTTGACCTCTTTATCTATTGCAAAAACGTCATGAATATTAGACGGTTTTACGTTGATAAACTTTTCATAGGATTTGATAGTAGTTTTTGCAATATCCAAAAATCCAATTTCACCATTTAAAAACCTATAAACACCAACTTCATTTGCAGCATTTACTACTACACCTCTGTATGGATGTGATAGTAAATCATCTTTTAGCTCCCAAATAGGGTATTTTGAAGTTTGTATTTTTCTAAACTCCAAACTTCCCACTTCACACAAGTCAATTATAGGAACTATCTCCTCTTCGACTTTGCCAAGGAGTGCATAAGCTATAGGAAGTTGCATATTCGGTGTTGCTATATGAGCCGTTGTACTTCCGTCTTTGAAGTTTACAAGAGCGTGTATGATGGATTTTGTCTCTATTATTGCATCTAATTTTGTGGTATCAAAAAGCCATTTTGCTTCCAAAAGTTCAAAAAGTTTGTTGGTCATGGTTGCACTATCTATCGTAATCTTGCTACCCATAGACCAGTTTGGGTGATTTAGTGCTTGAGCTACTGTTACGTTTTCAAGTTCTACATGGGAATAATCCCTAAAAGACCCACCGCTTGCAGTTATTGTCATACTCGATATTTTTTTGTCGTTTTGTAGATACCAAAGCCCGAAATGTTCACTATCTATAGGGATAATTTTGCTCATATCCAAGAACTCACCGGCAACCACTAGTGATTCTTTGTTTGCCAAGGCTACTGTTTTGCCTTGTTTTATGGCGGTTATCGTAGGTGCAAGTCCAAGAAAACCGACCAAAGCATTTACTACTACTTGCGATGACGACTCCTCTACCGCTTTTATTATGGCACTTGTACCTGCGGTGACATTTGGATGATTTACCTTTGATATATCGTTTTCGTTGGCTACTACTACACGCTCAGGTCTAAATTCCGCAATTTGTTCGTTCAATAAATCTATACTAGTCCCAGCTACCAAAGTTTCTATGCTTAAATCAAATCTTTTTGCGATTTTTAGAGCATTTACACCTATTGAGCCGGTAGAACCTAGTATTATCATACAAAAGCCTTTAATAAAACATACATCACGATACTACCGAAGAAATACCCGTCTCCTCTATCTAGCACCCCGCCGTGACCGGGGAATATATCGCCGCTATCTTTGACACCTGCCGTTCTTTTTAGGTAGCTTTCAAACAAATCTCCAAAGACACTTGAAACACTCACCACAAAAGAGACTGCTAAAATCGTGATTATTGAGAAGTTAAGGAAGAAAAACACTAAACCTATGAGTGTTCCAAGTATTACCCCGCCTATTACACCCTCCATTGTTTTGTTCGGTGATGTTTCGCAAAACTTTGTTTTACCTAGTCTTCTCCCTGCAAAGTAAGCTCCCACATCCGTTGCGGCAACCACTAGCATAAGCCATAATAAAACCATCATACCGTAGTCGAAATAAAGTGCTAAAAGAAATAAAAAGGGAACCATAGGATAAAGCATAGGGACAAATAGCTTTTTATCAAAGTTTTGAGTATATGCCAAAATAGAGGCAAATACAATAAATACCACAAAAACCAAATCTTGAGGATGTGGATGAAAATATGCAAAAAACCAAATAAACCCTGCATATATATAGAGTTTTTCATCATTGATTTGTGTCAGATTCATCATCTCTTTCAATCCAATAAGTGCTAATGCACCGAATGCAACCCAAGTAACAAAATGTGAATTGATAAAACCTACCAATAACACGACACCTAGCATAATAAAGCTTGTCTGAATCCTCTCGGAACTAGACTTTATAATATCCCACATCAATCTACCCTTACTTTTATTGTTTTGTAGTTATTATACAAAACATTCGCTTTTGTTTGGATTTTAAGCTCCCTTCTTTGGGTGTAGTCCACATTATAATCGCCCCCGAAAGGTGAGCTAAATTTTGCACATAAAACGGCAGCTTGTTCTATTATATTTTGAGGTAACTCTTTTTTTTGAGTCGGAACTATTACGTGAGCAGAGGGACAATCTTTTAAATGAAACCAAAAATCACCGGCTTTTGCGTTTTGTAAAAGTTCTATGTTCTCACGCTCATTTCTACCTAGCATGATTTTATACCCGTCTATAAAAAAAGTTTGACTTAACTGCTCTTTTTTTGTTTTAGTTTGATTTTTCTCTTTTTTCGGCATATAAAATTCAAGTTCATCTATATTTTTACAATTATTTACAACCTCTATCATTTTTTGAGTAAATTTAAGTTTTTGTTCTAAATTCTCTTTTTCTATGTGTAGGTTTTTTGCTTTTTGTTTTAGTTTTTTTGCCTGAGCAAAAAGTTTATTTATATATATTGATACGTTTGATACTTGCGATAAATCAAATTTTTTGACATTGTTTTCAAAGTCGTATAAAACTGCCTCTTTTGCATATGGTTTTATAGCGTGCGTGTTTGCCAAAAGTATATTTGCATCATTGGAAATAGACATAGCATCATTTTCAAGTTGTTCTAGGCTAGGAAGTGAAGCTATAATTTTTTGAAGTTTAGATTCCTCTTTTTTTAGGATATTTATTTTTGATTTTTTTTGTTGCTGTAGCTCATTTTCTTCTTTTTGCTTGTAGTTGTCGTACAAAAACTTTTCAATATCATCTATATCTTCTTCTTTTGGATTAAAGGGTTTGGTGGGTATCTCTTCGAGCTTTTGACCCACTTTTACTATCCTTGATGATATATTTTCGCTTATATGTCTAAGGGCTTCTATTACTACCGTATTTGAGTCAAGTATTATTATATTTGTATGGATACCCGTAAATTCAAGTTGTAAATAGACTTTTTCTTGTTTGTAACTACTTTTGACATTGAGAGTAAATCTTACTAACCTATCGTTATTTACCAATTCTATATTTTCTATGGATGAATTGGTGAGTTTTTTTTGTAGTATCGTATCAAAAGGGGCATTGAATGATTTTGACTCTAAAGCATTGTCTGATTTGAAAATATTTGTAGAACCCTTTGTCAAATCAAAATAGATAATGTTCCTATTGTCAAACTCTACTTTGATAGTACTGTTTTGAACTCGTTTGATATGTTTGATATTTTTGAAGTTTTTTAGATAGTTTATGATAGCTTTTAGTTGATAATGTTTCATTTTTAAATCCGTTTATTATAAAAGCAAATAATATCATACTTTTAATTTAACTTTTATTTTATTTAGTTTATAATGCCCCATACCAAAAAAATAAGGAGATTGTAATGAGTAAATTACTAAAAATAGCTATGGCAAGTGCTTTAGTTTTAGGTTTAAGTGCTACTGTAGCGAGTGCTAACCCTGATAAGGGACAAAAATTATTTAACAAAGATTTAAAAGGTCCTTGTAATGCAACAGGTGCGAAAGTAGCTGCTGCTCATACTCAAGATGAGTGGAAAGAGATTAAAGATAGCGGTAAATTAAGCCAAGAAATAAACAAAATCTGCCCGGCTGTTGCTCCGGATTTCGTAGACGGTAAAGGTGACAAATACAAAGGTATGTTATTTGATTTCTTACATAACTATGCTAGCGATTCAGGAAATGTTCCATCTTGCTAATCTTACTTTAAAGATTTAAAAAGGGAGAGTGGATTTCAACTCTCCCTTTTTTATTATCTAAATTTTCTGCTTTGTACTTCATTCTTACCGACGAAATTTTTTGAATCGGCACTATCAACTATGAGTTTTGCTATTTTATCGGTTAAAGATGCTACATCTTGAGTTTGAGATGCGACGGATGCGTTTTGTTGAGTTTGTCTATCTAGTCTTGTAACTGCATCATTAATCTGTTCAATCCCTGCTAATTGTTCCTTTGAAGCGTGTTCAATATCTGATATAAGGGTTATGGTTTGATTTATGTTTTGATTTAATTCAGTGTATCCTTGAATCATATCATTAGCTATTGCTTTACCTTGATTCGCTTTAGATGTTGCACGTTCCACTATCTCTTTTATCTCTTTTGCAGCTTCTGCACTTCTTGAAGCAAGATTTCGCACTTCCCCCGCAACCACGGCAAATCCTTTACCGGCCTCTCCTGCCGTTGCTGCTTCAACTGCGGCATTAAGTGAAAGGATATTTGTTTGGAATGCAATTTGATCAATAACGGCTATTGCTTCATTGATTAGGCTTACTTGGGCATTTATCTCTTCCATAGCTGTTGTTGTTTGATTTGCAAGTTGTTCTCCGCTATGTGCTGATTTGGTTACACCGCTTGCAAGATTTGCCATTTTTGCAATATTTTCAGTATTGCTTCTGATATTTCCTGTCATCTCTTCTATTGCCGCAGCCGTTTCTTCAAGATTTGCCGCTGCTTCGTTTGAACTATGATTGAGTTTATCTACGTTTGCAAGTAGTATATTTGAGCTTTCATCAAGGGTAAGACCGTTTGCTTTATTCTCTTTCAACATTTCGGTAATCGACAATCCAAGATTATTGACACCGTCTGCTAGTTTTAATAAATGTTCTTTCAAACCGTTTGTTTTTACCTGATTTAGATAATTGTACTTTGTGTATTGTTCTAGTATAGAGAGTATGCCCGTGATATTGTTTTCAAGATTTCCCGCCATTTGGTTTAAAACATTTTTTAATTGCATCAAAGATGGATTTGAAACAGATATGTTTAATCTTTGCGATAAATCACCTTGCTCAAAATGACCTAAAACAGATATAGCTTCATCTATAAGTTTTCTGTCTTCTTCTACACCTTTTTCCGTTTTGATAATATTCGTATTTAAGATTGTTGCCATTTGCCCAAATTCATCATCACCTTTAAGGTGTATCGTATCTGCCTTTGAAGATTCACCGTTTAAGAATGCAAAAAACGACGTTAGACCGTTTTGAACCATTTTTAACGAGAATTTTATATTATTAATTAAATATATCGTAAATAGTGTAACTATCAACAATGCAAGTGCTATAACTATAACAACTACGATATTTAAGTTTTTCACATCTACCGTTGTTTTAACTGAGCTACTTTCCATTTGTTCAAAGGTAGTATGGAATTTTTTATTCACTTTATCAAGAATTTGATTCGTACTCTCTATTAATGTATCTTCTTTCGGTTTTACTTGTGTATCCAATGTAGAAATAGTATAGTCATAGTCATCTTCTAAGTCAGATTGAAACATCTCTATGGTTGCTAAATACGCAACGGCTTTTTTGTTTATCGTATCACTTAGTTCTTTAAGTTCTTTATCATCTTTTTTGTATGTTGTTATAAATTCATCTAGCTCTTTACACAAATCTAAAACTCTTTTTTTATGAGCTTTGTATTGTTCGTTTGAATAAATGCTTTTTTTTGCGACTATTGAAGAAAAACCTTCCCCTTTTGCTACAAAAACAGCTTGTTGGATTGATTTTGATAATTCAAGTAGTTTAATTGTTTGTTCTTTAAGAAGTAAGACATTGGTTTCCGTCGAGCTTGCATTCTTCTTTATTGAATTTAAAAATACAAGATTTACTACGGCAATAGATACCAAAGATATTAATGTAAGAAAAACCAAAACACCTATTTTCTTCGCCACGCTTAAATTTGAAAACATTCACTTTCCTTTTAATTTTATATTTTTGGAAATAAGCTACTGTTAGGTAGCTTATTTTTTCATGAGTTCATCCATCTTTTGCGGAGGAAATTTGTCTTTACAAACTTTTAAGTCTTGCTCTGTTTTTGCAGCATCAATACATCCCATTTTTTGCTTAGCAAATTCTTGGGCTTCTTTACTTGTACTTTGACCGAGCTTGTCAGTCAACTTAGCTTTCATATTCTCTTGTTTTGCCTTAAATACGTCATTAGCATATCCATGTGATAAGCCAATAAGTGCTACAAGAATACTCAATGCAATCTTTTTCATAGAAAACTCCTCAAAAAAAACTAAAATTTAAGTATGTATCTTACTAGTTCCATACCTGCAAAATTCTAACAGTTTTTATTATAAATGTCAATATAAATACGACAAAATCGTAAAATATGAATATGAGTTTTTATTATATTTACAAATAATTTACACTAATAATTTTATTGATAGAGATATAATTTATGATAGTGGTTATAATGTCACGCGAATGACTATATCCACTATCATTTTGAGGAGAACGGATTTGAGTTTTAGAAGTTAACTACAAATTCTAAATAGCCGTTTTTTCTATCTGTAGTATCTGTCATAGGAGTACCTATATGCATTCCTGAACCGCTATATTTATAGTCTATATCCATGTATCCAACTTTGACATGGGCATTTTTATCTATATTTTTGATGAAATAGATATCTGTTACATTTCCTCTAGTCGCAAGTTTGTTTAGCGGATCCAAACTTCCTGTTGTCATAGAAAACCAGTTTTTACTACCGTGATTGTACTCTAAACCAATTTTTCCAAAACCTACGTCATATCTAGCACCAAGCCAATATGCACTTCCTGAACCGTCTATTAAGCCCATGTTATAATCAGCCGTACCGTCGCCCGTCATATCTATACCGACTGTCTTACCGTTTGCTTTACCTTTGCTATGTGCATAGTGTGCAAATAAATCAAGACCCGTATTTTTTATATTGGAAGCTTCTAGTAAAATACCGTACCAACTTAAATCCCCTACATTTTGAGATTGACCGTTGGTAGCATTACTATCAGCGATAACATCTTTTGCCGTTGCATAGCTTAATTGTACTAAAGAATCATTTAGTCCAGGGATTGAGCTCTCTGCAAATACACCGTAAACGCTATTGTCTTTTAGCGTATTGTTTAATCCCGTAGCATTTTCATAAGATTCGTTTTCTACCCCTTTACCGTAAGCAAGTCTAAATGCACTATTTTCAAGTCCTGTAGCTTTAGCTAAAGGCATTGTAGCGACTATACCGTCTGCTGCACCGTCAAATATAAGAGCATCATAAGTACCCTTTCTTACACTGTTTTCGGCAAATTGCCAACTTGGCCCGTCAGAACTAGGTTGTCTTCCTACCGTAAGGATTACAGGTACCGTACCGTTGTATGCCGTCCAGTCAATGTAAGCTCTTTCCATAAATAAGCCGCTATCGTTAGCTATTCTGCCTTGTTTTGAATCATAGCTACCGTACATATTGGGATAATTGTTTCCCCAGTTTTTGTATGCCGTAAGTCTTCCGGTAAATTTCAAAGTGTCACTAACATCTGATTTTAGGTTAAGATTTAACTTTGTAGTATATAATCTATCTGTTTCATTGTTAGTAGCGGTAGCTGAATTTTTAGTTTCTACGCTATCAAATCTTGTTCTAAACGTGAAACCCATTTTTACTTTGTCTGTTAAAACGGCAGTTTCTACATTATCCAAAATATCAGTCGTATCGTTTTTGAATGATTTTAATTCGCTTTTTAGTTCTGCAAGTTGCTTTTCAAGTAGTGCAACTTTTGCCTCTAGGTCACTATTCGCACTTAATGTCATATTGCCGATAAGTAAACCGGCAACTACTAAACTCAATTTCTTCATATTTTCTCCTTTTTACATACCTGCAGCTTCAGGTGTATTTGAATCAGCTGCGTGTTTTACCAAATAATCTAATAAAGCTTTTTTATCTTCCGCACTAAGCCCTGCAAAAGGTTCTCTATCTTTTTCCGCAGCTCTTTCCCATTGTGCAGCGGCTTTACTAGATGCACTAACTCCCAATTTATTTGCTATGGCTTTACCATCTGCAGCAAATAGATAAGGAACACCGACAAACATTAAAAAAATTACAATCTTTTTTAACATCTAAAATCCTTTCTATCAATATATAGCCAAAAAGCTATTTGCAAAATAATCAATATAGATAAATGATAAATAAATATCTTGCAAATAGCTTCTGGGAAGCTATTTACTTTCTTTACCTATAAAGTCTTTAGTCATAACGTCTGAGAGAATATTTTTTGCTATGGAGTCTGTTTGTGTAGCGATATCTTTAGTTTGACTTGCTATAGAAGCATTTTGTTGAGTTTGTTGGTCTAGTTTCGTTATAGCATCGTTAATTTGTGTTATACCGGATTCTTGTTCTTTACTTGCAGTTGCAATCTCATCAATCATTTGTGTAGTTTTAGAAATATTGTTTAATAGTTCTTCATAACCGTTAATCATTTGGTTACTGATACCTTTCCCTTCATTAGCTTTTGCCGTAGCATTTTCCACTAGAGTTTTTATCTCTTTTGCTGCTTCAGCACTTCTTGAAGCTAGATTTCTCACTTCTCCGGCAACTACCGCAAATCCTTTTCCCGCCTCTCCTGCCGTAGCTGCTTCAACGGCAGCATTTAGTGAAAGAATATTTGTCTGAAACGCAATCTGGTCAATTACGCTTATAGCTTCATTGATTAGGCTAACTTGAGAAGTTATTTCATCCATTGCAGAAGCCGTATTTTTGGCAAGTTGTTGACCGCTTGTCGCAGATTGGCTTACTTGTAAAGAATAATTTGTCATTTGGCTGACATTGGATGAGGTATTTACTATAGTGCTTGTTATTTCCTCAAGTGCAGCTGATGTTTCTTCAAGTGCGGCAGCCGTTTGATTTGAATTTTTACTAAGTATATCTACATTCTTCACCAATGTATTTGATGTTTTGTCCAAAGTTTGCCCGATACTCATAGAACCATGAAGTAATTTAGAGATTTCATCCGTTAAGAAATTAACATTTTTAATCAAATCTGCTATATCGCCGTGAATGTTTTTTGCATCTATTTTTGATGTAAATTTATATTTTGCAAATTCGGAAAGTACTTTTTGGACATTATTGATATTTGATTGAATAGACTTTATCATGGTATTAAGGCTATCTTTTAGTGCTACTAATTGTGGATTATTAGGATTTGATACGATATTTACATCCAAATATCCGGCATTAACTTTTTGTACGATTTCTAAAGCCTCTTTAACGGTAATATCATCATCCTTTAGTCCTGCTTCAATTCTTGCTATATTTTGATTTATAACCTCTGCCATTTGGGCAAATTCATCTTTTGAATTTATAATAATATTTTTAGCAGACGGTACTTCTTTATTTAAAAACGAGAAAAAAGATAATAAGCCTAGGCTTACTTCATCCAAAGATGCTAACATAGATTTTGAAATCAAATAAACAGTGAATGTTAACCCGATGATACTTAATACGATAAATGCTAATATCAGTGAATTAGATTTGTGAATTTGGTCTTCTATTGTTTTTTCACCGTCGGTTATGCTTGTTTGTAACTCTTTATGTGCTATTGTTGCCAATTCAGATATCTCTTTGTCTAGCAAACTACCTACTTTTTGCATACCTTCCAATGCTAAAATACCATCTTCCAAAGAATATGAGAATTCTTCAAAAACTCCGTTAGCTATTGATATAAATCCATTAAAACGAACTTTCAAATTAGCTACTAATGTTATAAGTTCTTTATTTTTTGAAGTTTTTAATGATTCTTCGATATTTGTTAGATTTGTCACTATTTGTTCATGTATATTTTGTAAATATTTATCGTTTTTCTTTTTAGTGATAGCCTGTAATAATATTTCTTTATTGTACGAAGATATAAGTAAATTCATATCATTTGATGAGTTTGAGAAGCTAAGTTGCGTAGAAATAATTTTATTTGTATCTTTGTTTGTGGACTCTATAGTATTGAATGAGTAGAATATCATGATGATAGATACTATAAAAGTAGATATAATAGAAAAAAGAACAAAGATGAACTTTTGTTTTACGGTTAGTGAAGGTATCATTTAATACCTCCCGCAATTAATATTATAAGTGAAGTTTGATTTATGTTTAGAATCTCTCTCTCTCTCTCTCTCTCTCTCTCTCTCTCTCTCTCTCTCTCTCTCTCTCTCTCGTAATAATATTAAGCATGTTTTTCCTTTGAATAACTAATATGAAACTTATAATAAACTGAATGAAGATTATATAGATAACAAACTTAAAGTTTTATTAATTCTACAACAAAATATATACTAAATCTTATAAAAAATCATAAAATAAACATGTAATAACTATTAATCGATAATATTTATAATATTGCTACTATCTAATAATATTTATCTATTAATAAAATAGAGGTTATTATTAGATTTAAAATTATAATAAGTCAAATATATGTAAGTCGTGATATTTGTTAGACTTATATAACTATTGCTTATGATATACATAAGAACTCCCTAAAAATCGAATTTTAAGTGTGTAATAAGTTGTTAAAAATAGTCAAAATTAAGTTTACTTTAATTTATCAAATAGTAAAATTTGTGCATCTAAACAAAAAGGATACTAAGATGAAAAAAAGTTTCGTTTCAATCTGTGTAGCATCTGCATTGGCTAGTGCAGTTTATGCAGACGGTGGGGCTAACAGTGATGTTATGGCTCAACTTGAAGCCATGAAAGCTCAAATAGCAGCTTTGGAGGCAAAATTAGCCGCAAATTCTAAAGAGATAGAAAAAGTTGACAAAAAAGTTGACAAAACTACTAAAAACGTAAGTGATGTAAAAATACTTGCTGCAAACGACAATATCAAGTGGGATGTTGATTTCAGAACTGCGTTTGATGCTATTCATTACAAACACGCAAGCGGTGCAAAATCAAGTAACCCTGATTTATTGACAAATAGACTATGGCTTGGTATGGGATATGCTCCTGATGAAAATAACCTTTTCAAAGGTAAATTGTCGTATTACAAAGCGTACGGCGACACTGCAAACCACTCTCAATCAAACACGCAACCTGGATATGCAAACTTTGACTGGGTAACAAACGAAAATGCTACAGATAACACTCTAAAAGTAAAAGAAGCATACTGGCTATATATGAATGATACTTTGGGTAGTGCAGATGTGGCATGGACTTTAAGTATAGGAAGACGTCCAAGTACGGATGGTCTTGGTATCAATACAAGAGAAGGGATGAAAGACAACTCTCCGCTTGCTCACACTGTAAACGTAGAATTTGACGGTATGAGTGCGAAGTTTAATCTTGATAAAATCACGGGTGTTGAGGGTATGTGGTGGAAACTATGTACAGGTCGTGGTTTAACTAATGCAACACCAAGATTTGGCGGTGACTATGCAGTAGATTCTACAATTGATAATAAAGATATCAATATGTATGGATTTATTTTTGTTCCATGGGACAACGGTCAATACTCTGTTAGAACAAATTGGGCAAGAGCTGAAAATCTAATAGGTTTTAATCAAACAGAGACAATGAATATGATGGATGTGGGACCACAAGGTACGGAAACATTTAAAAATGTTGGTGATATGGATTTAGCAACTATTATGCTAAGAGCCGAAGGTATAGGTGACGGTATAAATGATTTCTTGGATAATACCGTAGCATTTGCATCATGGGCACAAAGTAAAACTAGACCAAACGGTACTAGTAACGGTATGCTAGGAACAACCGAAAGTAAAACAGGTCATTCTACTTGGATAGGTATAGATATGCCTCTAATGCTTACTGAAGACGGTAGATGGGGTATAGAGTGGAACAAAGGTAGTAAATACTGGAGAAGTATGACTTATGCTGAAGATACGATGGCTGGAAGCAAAATAGCAGCACGTGGTACGGCTTGGGAAATATATTATAATCAACCGCTTACAAAAGCATTACATTTCAATGCTAGATATACTCATATAAAATATGACTATACGGGAAGTAATGGATTCTTTGGTTATGATGGTACTCCTATGAGTTGGTCGGAAGTTGCTCAATATGAGGCGGCTGGTTATATGGATGCATCAGACCCAGTTAAAGAAGCATCAGATTTAAGACTATCTGTAAGCTACAGATTCTAAAAAAACACCAGCTTTAGCTGGTGAGAACCGTAAAACAAATGTGAACTGCTTCACATTTGTAGGTTCAAAACTTGAGGTGATGTGCATTTACACTTTTGTATGCTGTCGTTTTAAATAAGACCTTTTTGAGATTGCTGTTTTATCAAATAATCATATCTTCTAAATCCATTGGTATCAATCATAGTTTTCAAATCATCCACATAGGCTTGACCTGCACTTGAGTATTCAAGTAAAGTTTCACTAAGCAAATATCCGTCTAGCGTTTCATTTTTTTGTCTTAGTTCGTACCGTTTTTGTCTAAAGTCGGTATATGCCCAACCGATATTAAGATTTAGCATATAGTTTTCTACGCTATCTTCTAAGTCCCTAAAAATCCTAATAGTGTGTATTTTACCCTCTTCTCTATTTTCTGGTACCATACCGTTACCCGTGTATGTCCATTGTCCAAATAGGTTATTTGCTTCCTTTGCAAAACGACTTTTACCCCATCCACTTTCTAGTGATGCTTGAGCCAGTGCCAAAGACGGAGGGATAATATCTATTTTCCTCAGATATGCTCTTAGGTCATAAAGTCTTGCTATTTTGTATTTCTTTTTCAGTTGTAGAAGTTGCGATATATTTGAAGAGTTGATAAGAAATATACTTTTCTTTATGGTATTTTCGATAAAAGTTCTCTCAGAATAAATCTTTGCATTTTCTTTTTGGATAACAGGAAGCATTATAGATACGAATCTTTTTTTTAGTTTAGCAGTATCTTCGATTCGGTAGTAGCTATCATCAAAGGTTGAGCCAAACAAAATCAAAATAAATGTGGTTAATAAAAATAAAACTCTTATACCAATCTCCTTTTTATAAATCGTAAGGGAAACCCTACGATTTATTAAATCAAGTATTTACGGTAAAAAGCTTTTTAACAGGACCTTTAAAGTGTAATACGTCGTTTTTCATAGTCATTGTTAGCAATTCACCGCTTTTTGGGTAAACTCTTGTAACATCTTTTACAAGACCTAGATTGAAAGCCCTTAAAAAACTAGCAGCCATACCGGTACCGCATGCTTGAGTTTCAGCCTCTACTCCTCTTTCAAAAGTTCTTACATAAAGTCTTCCGTCTTCAACTTTTGCAAAATTTACGTTTGCATTGTGTTTTTTTCTCATCCTTCTAGCAAGTTCTAAATCAAACTTATTCAAATCATCCACAAAAGTAACAAGATGAGGAACACCGGTGTCCACCATCCACCATATACAACCCTCTTCTTCAAAATCCTCTTTTATGATTTTTGGTTTTGTAAGAGCGGTTTCTACTATATCATAGGATACATAACAGTTTATTACTCCGGCACCCGTTAAAAACTTCATAGAGTTTTTTGCAAGACCGTTGTTGTAAGCGTACAAGGCACAAGCTCTTGCACCGTTTCCGCACATAGCAGCCGTACTACCGTCACTATTATAAAAAAGCCATTCAAAATCAAGATCCGTTAGCTTACCGGTAAACTCTTTTTTTGCCACATCCGAAAGCTTTGTATCAGGGTAAATAGGAACCAAAACTATAAACCCGTCAGCTCCTACGCCGTTGTATCTATCACAATATTTTTTTGCCATTTCACTGTAATCTTTTTTGATAAACGTATGTGTTATCAAAAAGTCATTACCACTCGCACTATATTTTTGCAATGTCATTTATTACTCTTTCTACTTCTTTTTGTAAATGTTTGAGGTCTTTTGTATTGTCTATGACAAAAGTTGCCAAAGCTTTTTTGTCGTCAATATTCATTTGTGATTTTATCCTATTTTGAGCTTCAATGTCACTTAAACCGTCCCTTTGGATAACCCTTAATAATTGTTGCTCCGGTGTGGCATAAACTACTATCGATTTTGCTATGTCGTAGTTTTTGGTTTCAAAAAAAAGCGGTATATCTATAAGATACGGTTTTTTGGCATCTTCACAGATTTTTGCCTTTTTTTGAATCTCCTCTTTTATAAGCGGATGTAAGAAATTTTCTAGTTTTTTTCTAGCTTCCAAGTCACTAAATACAAGTGAGCCTAGTTTTTTTCTATCTATAGTGCCGTCACTCGCTATGTATTCTTTTCCAAAACAGTTTTTGACGAACTCACTATTTTTGCTTAAAATTTCTTTGGATATGGCATCGGCATCTATTATCAAAAAACCGTAAAGCATAAAAAACTTACTTACGGTACTTTTACCCGTACCTATCCCTCCTGTTAGGGCTATTGCGTGAGCAAAATTATCTTCTTGCAATGTTAGTAAGCCCTTTGTGGATATATGTAGGGTACGTAAAACTACATTTATGGAAATCACTATTATAGTATTTCATGCCGTCTAGTAGGTCTGATCTTTGAAGTATTATATCACTTACAGGATGATATTTTTTTGATGCTATGATAGCCGTCATACCGGCAAAACTATACGGCATAGCTATCCAAAAACTCTCTGCTAGAAGTGTCAAATCACCCTTTAGTTTTGATTCGTTATCATCAAAATTAGCACTTTTCGTAGCAAATATACCTTTATCGTTTAATATTTTATTCAAATGGGCTACAAAAAAAGAATCGACATTGTCGTTTAGATTTATTACCACATCACAATCACTTGATGTTGCTTTTTCAATATTTTCAATATATTCAACTTCTATTTTTTGTGCATTAACTATATTTTTTAGATTTTCACTAGCATTACCCACAACTACCATTTTCTTTGGATTATAATGACTCATTATCGGAACTAGAGATATCATCTCGTCAAATGCAATTTCTTTTATCATAAGGTTTACCTCTATATAAAATAGTTTTGGGTATAATATCAAAATAAATTTAAATTTAAGGGGTATTAAAATGTGTGGTGAAAAATTACAGCGATTTTTAATGGCACTTGTACTATTGGTAGCATTTTATTTTATGAGCATCGGTTCTATTATCGGTGTAGTGTTACAACTTTTTGTTGTATTTATGATTGTTGTATGGGCTATTACTGATTTTTGTCCTTCTATTTGGATGTTTAATAAGCTTTTTGGCAAATGTGAGAAAAAATAAGTATGAGTACGGTAAGTTATAAAGAAGCCGGTGTTGATATAGACGCAGGAAACAGCTTCGTAGAAAATATTAAGCCTTACGTAAAAGCTACAAGAATACCTGGTGTTCTAGGCGGTATCGGTTCTTTTGCAGGGGCTTTTGAGCTTCCAAGCGGATATAAAGAGCCTGTTATTTTGGCAGGGACGGACGGTGTTGGTACAAAACTAAAACTTGCTATTGATAGCGGTATATTTGATACCGTAGGGATTGATCTTGTTGCTATGTGTTCAAATGACCTTATTTGTAACTTCGGTGAGCCTTTGTTTTTCTTAGATTATTATGCTACGGGAAAACTTGAAGTAAATGAAGCTACGCAAGTAATCAAAGGTATAGCAGAGGGTTGTATCAGAAGCGAGTGTGCTTTGATAGGCGGTGAAACTGCTGAAATGCCTGGTATGTACCATGAGGGTGATTTCGACCTTGCAGGGTTTTGTGTGGGAATTGCAGAAAAAAGCGAACTAGATAGAACAAGCAAAGTAAAAGCCGGAGATGTTTTGATAGCATTACCTAGTTCAGGTGTACATTCAAACGGATTTTCTTTGGTAAGAAAAGTGTTGTTTGATAAAATGGGCAAAAAATTTGACGATGAGTTCGAAGGCAAAAAGCTTATAGACGTATTGCTTGAGCCTACAAGAATATATGTAAAAGAGTTTAAACAAAACAAATCTATGATAAATGCTTTGGCTCATATCACAGGCGGCGGTATAGTAGAAAACTTACCGAGAGTCCTTCCTGAGGGGCTAAAAGCGGTAGTTAAAAAAGACGATATAAGAGTACTTCCTATATTTCAACTAATAGGTTCTATGGTAGAAGAGTCTGAAATGTTTAGAGCATTTAATATGGGTGTAGGGATGATTTTGGTCGTAAACTCTGAAAATGTAAATGCTGTTTTAGCAAATACGGACGGATATGTTATCGGTCACCTTGAAGTAGGCGAGAAAAAAGTAGAGATGGTTTAATTAGTAATTGGTTATTGGTATATTGGTTATTAGTAGTGAAAACTAAATAGCCGGTATATCATATTGTAACTCAAGGAAGATAAATGAAAAGATTTATTCTGGCTTCTACATTGATAGCAATAAGTGCAAATGCGACGGTGATACTCGATGAAGTATCCTCTTCTACACAGATAACTCCCGATATGATGACTAGCTCATTTACTATCACAAAAAAAGCAAAATCCCCTTCACAAATACTTGATTCTTTTAAAAGTATCAACGAACATTTAAAAGAATTTAACAATAAAGGTATCAAATGTGTCGGCGGTGCTTCAAACGTATCTCCCGAATACAAATATACCAACAACGTACAAACGCATATCGGATATGTGGGTAGTATCTCTTATAATTGTGAATTTAAAAAAATAGAGAAATACAACGAGGCTTTGGATATAAAACTTGCAAAAGATGAGGTAGTATCTTTAAACCCTATAAACTGGGTGGTATCTTCGCAAATGAGAACTCAAATAGATAAAGAATTAGAATATGAGATATATCAAAAGGCTATGTCAAAAAGTGTGGAATTATCAAAGATATTTAATAAAAACTGTAGGCTAGAAGAGGTTAATTTTCTAAATCAGACTACCATATACCCAACACAGAGATTTGCTATGAAGTCTATAGCAGTCGCAACGGATGCCATATCTGAGTTTGAGCCGATACAAAGTGAACAAACAATATCCAAAAAGGCTTATATAACTATCAAGTGTGAGTAGATGATGGATGGTGGTGAAAGACAAATCCAGTCATAGACTGTGGTTTCAATCACTTAACACTTCACCTTAGTCCTTAGTAGTTTTATAATGTATCCACAAAATCCAAACTATTGCCACGTCTATCATAACATCTGCTAGATTGAAAATAGCAAAATCAAATCCGCAATGCCAGTAAACATAATCAACTACACCTATATGGATAAATCTATCCAAAATATTGCTTATCCCTGCACTGAATATCAAGCTTACAGGATAGATATATGTATGAAACATCTCTCTATCTTTGTAAAGGTAAATAGCTATCCCTAGAAGTAACCCTATTTGTATATATTTGAGATAAGCACCCAAAAACTCAAACATAGAAAATGCAACACCGGTATTGTATGCTAAAACCAAAGAGATACAACTCCCTTTGGCTTCAAAACCGTTTACAAAAATAAATTTGATATATTGGTCTATCGCAAAAACTGCGATAAAAAGTAAAATAGCCTTTATTTTAGGTGTCATAATTATCCTAGATGTTTTTTGAAAAATTTTGTTAAATCTTCTATGGCATTATCCACATCTTTTTGGTTTTTGCCCTCTACTAGGATTCTTAGTTTGTTTTCCGTACCGGAATATCTTATAAGATCTCTCATCCCTTTTGCTCTTACCGCTTCTAAAGCTTCATCTATCCCTTGGATTTCATTTAGAGGTATTTTTTGTTCTACTTTTATGTTTTTTAGAACTTGCGGATAGAGTGAAAAAGGGTTTAGTACGACACTTGCTTTTTTACCGCTTTTTAGCATCATAGCAAGAACTTGTAACGCAGAAGCAAGTCCGTCACCCGTCTTTGCCACATCGCTAAATATGATATGACCGCTTTGTTCACCGCCGAAGTTTACGCCCTCTTTTTTCATCATATCAAGTACGTATTTGTCTCCTACGTCTGCACGGAATAATTTTAGACCATTCTCTTTTAGATAATCCTCTAGTGCTTTGTTACTCATAACCGTTGCCACACAAGCATCACCTTGAAGAAGGTTTTGGTTTTTTAGATATACGGTCAATGCTCCAAGAAGTTTATCTCCGTCAACTACTGCACCCGTTTCATCTACTATTACTAGTCTATCTGCGTCACCGTCAAGTGCTATACCTATATCGGCACGATATTCTCTTACGTAGTTTGATATTTTGTGAGGGTATAATGCACCGCATTCATCATTGATATTATAACCGTTTGGATTGTTGTTTAGAACTATTACTTCCGCCCCTAGTTCTTGCAATATTGTAGGAGCAACTTTGTACGCTGCACCGTTTGCACAATCAAGAACGATTCTAAGGCTACTTAGGCTTAGTTCTTTTGGGAATGTACTTTTGATATGGACTATATATCTTCCGATAACGTCATCTATCCTTTTTGATGAACCTATGTCCGTTCCCGTACATTGGCTTGAGTTGATAAGCTCGTCATTATAAAAAATCTCTTCTATTTCATGTTCGCAAATACTTTGAAGTTTGTCGCCGTTGTGGTTAAAAAACTTAACACCGTTGTCTTCAAAAGGGTTGTGTGAAGCACTTAGCATTATTCCGGCGTCACATCTCATACTTTCTGTCAAAAATGCTATAGCAGGTGTCGGCATAGGACCTATTTGAATGACGTTATACCCCACTGCGGTTAGTCCGCTTACAAGTGCATTTTCTATCATATAACCGCTTCTTCTAGTATCTTTTCCTAGTAAAATCTTGTTTGTCGTTGAGTTTTTTCTAAAATAAATCCCTGCTGCCATAGCAAGTTTCATAGCCACCGGAGCACTCAAAAATTCACCTGCTTTACCCCTAACTCCATCTGTTCCAAATAGTTTCATTATAATCACCTCTAATGATAAGTTTTTTGTTTAAACTAACTTTAATATATTTTTTTGTAGTATTCTATCCTTAAAAAATTTATAAAGAGGTTAAACATAATGGCAAACCACAAATCTGCTGCGAAAAGAGCAAAGCAAACGATAGTAAAAACTGAAAGAAACAGATTTTACAAAACAAGAATTAAAAACATCACAAGAAGTGTTTTAGAAGCTATCGAAGCAAACGACAAAGAAAAAGCTGCTGAAAACATGAAAACTGCAAACAAATACTTCCACCACTGTGTAAGTAAAGGTATCCTAAAACAAGGTACTGCATCAAGAAAAGTAGGAAGATTACAACTTAGAGTAAACGCACTTTGATATAGTGTAATCTATCCTTAGATTTAGGATAGAACTCCTCTTTTTTTAACTTAATCAACAATAGGTAAATAACTAATGCAAAAAAAACTTCAGCCGTTTATAGATAGATATAATGAAATCAACGACCTTTTGATGTCACCTGATATTACAAACGACATTAAAAAAATGACTTCATTGTCAAAAGAACAATCTAATCTGGCTGGAATAGTATCTAAAGCAAAAGAGTATATTAAAACCGTCAATGATATTGAAGAGAATAAAATTTTGCTTGAAGACAAAGAGTTGGGTGAACTTGCCAAAGAAGAACTCAAAACATTAGAACCTAAAAAAATAGAACTTGAAGAAGAGATAAAAATCCTTCTTCTTCCGACGGACCCGAATGATGATAAAAATATCTATCTTGAACTTCGTGCCGGAACTGGTGGTGATGAAGCCGCTATATTCGTAGGAAATCTTTTTAGAGCTTATGTGAGATATGCCGAGGTTAAAAACTGGAAAGTTGAGCTTATAAGTTCAAGTGACAGTGACGCCGGTGGATATAAAGAGATTGTTGCACTTTTTAGAGGTGACAAAGTATATAGCCGTCTTAAATACGAAGGCGGTACTCACAGGGTTCAAAGGGTTCCTGCTACGGAATCTCAAGGAAGAGTTCATACTTCTGCTATTACCGTGGCCGTTATGCCGGAAGTTGATGATGTTGATATTCAAATAAATCCAAATGACTTAAAAATTGATGTTATGAGAAGTAGCGGTTGCGGTGGGCAAAGTGTAAATACCACGGATAGTGCCGTGAGAATTACCCATATCCCTACGGGTATAGTGGTAACCAACCAAGACCAAAAATCACAACACAAAAACAAAGAAAAAGCTATGAATGTTCTTAAAGCAAGACTATATGAGCTTGAAATGCAAGAACAGATAGAAAAAGAGGGAGCCGATAGAAAAGCTCAAGTAGGAACGGGTGATAGAAGCGGAAGAATCAGAACCTATAACTACCCTCAAAACAGAGTAACAGACCACAGAATTAACCTAACACTTTATAGATTAGAACAACTTATGAATGACGGCGTATTTGACGAGCTTATAGATCCGCTTATCGCTGACCATCAAGCAAGACTTATTGAAGCTAACGGGCTTTAATTAACTGTATCTAAAAAAAGCTTTTTTTAGATACAATACCTTATGAATAATACAACAAACTTAAATCAATTAAACTTATCAAAAGAGATGATAAATAACCTTTTATCAATAGGTTATAGTACTTTGACCCCTATCCAAGAGAAATCTTTGCCTATTACTTTGGGTGGGAGTGACTTGATAGCCAAAGCAAAGACTGGAAGCGGTAAAACAGCAGCATTTGGGATACCCCTTTTGAGCAAACTAGACGTGAAGCTATTTCGTATCCAAGCACTTGTGCTTTGTCCTACAAGAGAACTAGCAGACCAAGTGGCGGTGGAGCTACGAAAACTTGCTAAATTTGCCCACAATATCAAGATAACTACCCTTTGCGGTGGAGTGCCGTATCGTCCGCAGGTTCATTCACTTAGCCACAAAGCTCATATTATAGTGGGTACTCCGGGGAGGATTTTGAAGCATTTGGGTGAAAACAACTTTGAAACAGACCATATCAACACTTTGGTACTTGATGAAGCCGATAGGATGCTTGATATGGGGTTTAGCGAAGATATACACGCTATTATAGAGCATTTGCCGAGTCAGCGACAAACTATGCTTTTTAGTGCTACATATCCCCAAAAAATAGAAGTTCTTGCAAAAGAGATTACAAACAACCCAGAGTATGTGGAAGTAGAATCGACCCACTCAAACGATGTAATATCCCAAACTTTCTATGAAGCAAGTTGTCACGAAGAAAAGCTATATGGGATATTAAAGGCATTACAGACGTACAATCCAAAATCTTGCATAATATTTTGTAATACAAAAGTGGCTTGTGACGAACTAGGGGATGAACTAGAGGGGTATGATATACCTTTGCTTGTACTTCATAGCGACTATGAACAACGTGAGAGAAACGAAGTCCTTGCATTATTTTCAAACAAAAGCTATCCGGTATTAATAGCTACCGATGTAGCCGCTAGGGGGCTTGATATAGATGACGTGGAGCTTGTAATAAATTACGATTTACCGCTAGACCCACAAAACTACACTCACAGAATAGGGCGTACGGCAAGAGCAGGTAAAAACGGTCATGCTATATCTTTTGTGGATGATGTAAGGGTATTTGACGATACTTTGGATTTCACAAACTCACATTATGAACTAAGCGTCCAAGAAAAAACTCCTTTGGATAAGAAATTTGTTTTACAAAGTGAATGGAAGTCTATCTTTATAAACGGTGGGAAAAAACTCAAACTCCGTGCAGGTGATGTATTGGGTGCATTGACGGCTAGTATCGGACTTCATAAGGATGACATCGGCAAGATAACTACACTAGAGCTTTGTAGCTATGTGGCGGTGAAAAAAGAGGTGGCGAATAAAGCTGTCGAAGGGCTAAATACTCATAAGATTAAAGGACGGTTTTTTAGGGCGTTTTTGAAGTAGGGAGGCTCCTAAGTTCTGAGTATTTATTAAAAACCTTTTTGGGTAAGGCTTTTTTTGGTAAATTGTTAAAAATCCAATGGTGATTTTATATCGCCTTTATTTAACTCTTTTACGACATGCGTATAAATCATCGTAGTTTCAATAGATTTATGACCTAATAGCTCTTGTATGCTTCTTATATCTGTACCATTCTGTAATAAATGTGTAGCATAAGAGTGTCTAAAGATATGTGCTGTAACTCTTTTATCTATGTTTGATTTTGTTACAGCATTTTTTATATTTCTACTTAAAGTTACATCTAAAATATGATGTCGTCTTTGCTCACAGCTTCTTGGGTCGGTTGATATTTTATCCATAGGAAATATATATTGCCACTTTGTTTCATACTTAGCTTTGGGAAATTTTCGCTCTAGTGCATAAGGAATATACACACTTCCAAAACCATCGTTTAAATCTTTTTGGTGTAGCTCTTTTACTTTTTGTACTTGAATTTTAAGTTCTTCCTTTATTTTCAAAGGAAGAGGTAAGGTTCTATCTTTTAGTGACTTGCTATCCCAAATATAAATCTTATCAAATCCGAAGTCAATATCTTTTATCCTTATGTTTTGGACTTCTTTCATTCTAAGACCACACCCGTACATAAGTTTTACTATTAGCTGATAAATACCAGACATATTTAGTATAATACTTTTTACTTCATCAATTGTTAAGACTACGGGGATATGTTTTCTCTCTTGTGCTCTTAGTGCTTGGATGTTCTCATTTTTTAATGATATATTTAACACTTGTTCATAAAGAAACAATAATGCATTAAATGCTTGGTTCTGTGTAGTTGGACTTACATTTAGTTTTGTTGCAAGATGGGTAAGAAACTGTTCGATTTCTAATTTTCCCATATCTCTTGGATGTTTTTTATTATGGAAAAGTATATATTTTTTAGCCCAGTAAATATAAACCCTCTCGGTGCTCATACTATAATGCTTAAATCGTATCTTATCTCTCATAATATCAAGTAGTTTTTTACCCACAATACACCTCCCAATAAATTTAACAAAATGCAGGTTTATCACGATTTATTCTAAATAACATGCAAAATGTATATTTATTACTGTTATTCAGATAAAAACCATACATTGAAATTATAATATAAAATTAAAATTTATTTAAAAAATATTGCATTTTCAAGGAAAGTTTGCTAAAGCAACCGCTATTCGCTACTTTTGCAATATTTTTTATAATAAGATGTGAAAGAATACTTTATTTAAAGTGTTTGTTGCTATTTTAATATACGACATATTTTGTGTATGTTATTTGTTTATTTTAAGTTTTTTTTATATATAATGTATGTTCAATAAATAGTTCTCACTTTCGCCTACGGCTCAAGTGAGAACGTCAGTGCTGAGCGAGTTCTTGTCCTCTGTGCCTTCGGCTTCGAGAACAAGTCGCAGGAGCGAACACTCTTTCCCTCTCCTTCAAGACGGCTACGAAAGCTCCGCTTTCTTCTCCCTCTCTTGGAGTGTCGCTCAGCACTGACGTTATACAGACAAAGTATATGCTATAATAAATCTTAATAGTTTAGGAGTTCACCTAGTGGACTGGAGTCACCAGCAAGCTTTATGTTAGAAAAGAAATTAGTGCCTGAAAAGGTAGAACCATTTATTTATAGAAGAAAGGAAAAGGCTATGGTAATAGACAATAGTAAAAAGATTACATCTGATACAACTTGTAGATTCAGTCCTTGGACTGGATTCAAAATTTTGGTAACTGCTAGCTTGCTAACAGTTAATTTAAACATCTCTAATAACATAGAGGTGCACTCCTAAATTATTAAACTAGAAAAAGGAAAAGTCAAATTGATAACAAGTATTGATAAAGACGATATTTCATATATATTTAAGAAGATTGAAATATTTTTATATGAATTATTAAAATTACCTGGATTGTTATTTTTTATATTTATATTTCCTCTTATTTCTTTAATGGTTACAGAAGTTATTTCAATAAATATATTTTTACAAATTGGGCTTAAACTACCAAATGAAATTTTTACAGGCATTTTGCTCGGAATAATTATTTTTGCTTCAACATCACTTTTTCCAATTGAATTAAGAGTTTTAGACTTACCAAAATTTGGTAGATTTAGTAAATTTAAATTTTTCATATCAATAATTGTTTCATCATTAATAGTTAGCTATTTTATGAAAATATTAAATCTAAATCTAGATTATAATAGCTTTTTAACATTGATAGAATTGTTATCCATAGATATTACAAATATCATTTTTGAATCAAATAATTTTTTGGTTCAATATTTTTTAATTTTAGTAAAAATTATACCAATTGCCCTAGCAACTGTTTATTTTATAAAATTATTCATATTTACATTTATATCAAATATATTGTATTTTTTAATAAGTGGTACTCTTATGTTACCACCAGTATAACAAGTACTAGGAGAGAAATAAGTAGCCTAGCGGCGACTTATTTCTCAAGACAAACGGTATCTCTGCTCCTGCGTCGCAGAGATACCGTCCGTGCTGAGCGAGTTCTTGGCATCTTTCACTGCTTCGCAGTTTCAAGATACCAAGTCGCAGGAGCGAACACTCTTTTCCACTCCTTCAAGACGGCTACGAAAGCTCCGCTTTCTTCTCCCTCTCTTGGAGTGTCGCTCAGCACTGCCGTTATGTGCTAATCTAAACTAAGTAAATAGGAGAAAATTTATGGTGAAAAAAGATAAAAAAGATTGCTTTGTTATCATGCCTATCAGTGATGTTGATGGATATGATAAAGGGCACTTTTCAAGAGTATATGAAGATATTATCAAACCTGCCGTTGAGAATACAGAATTTACAGTAACAAGAGCAGATGAAGTAAAAGAAACAAACTTTATACATTTAGATATTCTAAAAAAATTAATTGATGCACCAATTGCAATCTGTGATTTAAGTTCTCGTAACCCAAATGTTTTATTTGAGTTAGGAATAAGACAAGCATTTGATAAACCTGTCGTTTTAATTCAGGAACAAGGAACTCCGAAAATATTTGACATTGGACCACTACGATACCTCGAATATTCTAAAAATATGAAGTACCATGAAGTATTAAAAACTCAAGCAGAGTTAACAGCAGCCATTAATGCAACAAAGGAAGCTGAAGGAAAACAAGGAAATATAAATTCAATTGTTAGATTGATGGCTCTGAGCAATCCAGCAACAATTCCTACTTTAGAAGGCGATAATAAAGAAGCTTTCGCAATTGATGTATTACAATCACAAATGAATGATATACGTAAAATGATGGAAATCTCTATGATAAGCAATGGAAGACGCAACTCAAAAGAAAATATATCTTCAATAGAATATGAACGCATTTCCAATAAACTAGATAATCTATTAAATATGAAGAAACGAATGCCTAGAGATATACATGAAAAAGAATTTCACAAATTATTAATGGAAGTTGAAGAAATTTCTATGCATTTTGAAAATGAAAAAGATCATAGAATGTTTAGGTATTTAATGGAAAGAGTTCATCGAGCCATGCATGATTTGTAAATAACGCACATAACAAATCAGTGGAGCCAATAAATTACCCTGCGGGCAATTTATTGGCTCATTTTAAACGTTATATACAAGAACTAGACATAAGGAATATAAATGGCAATGATTGATACTTATAAAAATAATGTTCATAGAAAGAAACAAGAGATTTTAAAATTAAATGAAGATAATGCAAAAGAGCAAAAAAAAATTGCAGACCATTTGAATAAAATTATATCTGCAAAACAATCTATTTCTCGAACAAAATCTGAATCAACAATCAACTCTAAATTAAGAGAAATAGAACGATATGAAAAGTCAATTAGTGATTTTGAAAAAAAGATTGCAAACAATCATCAAAAGATTGCTCAAAAACAAAAAGAACTTAATAATGAAGAAAACAAAGTTGCCAAGGAAGAAGAGAAAGATTATAAAAAACAACAACAAGAAGAAAAAAAAAGGATATTAGAGTCAGCAAAAAGAGAAAGAGAATTAAATTCAAAGCTAAAAAATCATGATTTTTTACACCATCAAACAAAAGTTGAAATATCAAGAATGAAAGAGTTACCAAAAAAAATTAACGTACTATTTTTGGCATCAAATCCAACGGATCAAACTCAATTACGTTTAGATGAAGAAGTTAGATCTATTATGGAAAATATTCGTAAATCTGACTACAGAGAATCTATAGAGTTTAAATCAGTTTGGGCAGTAAGACCTTTAGACATTTTACAAGCTTTAAATGAATTTAGCCCTACCATCGTACATTTTAGTGGGCATGGTTCAGCTCAAGATGAAATTGTTTTTCAGGATGGTGAAGGAAACACAAAACTTGTAACCAAAGAAGCACTAGTTCAAACCATGACAGCTACATCTGATAATATTAGGGTAGTTTTTTTTAATACTTGTTATTCTAAAAATCAGGCTGAAGAGATTGTACACTATATTGAAGCTGCGATTGGTATGAATGATTCCATTGGCGATAATGCAGCTAGAATTTTTGCGGCTCAGTTTTACTCAGCAATTGGCTTTGGTAAATCGATAAAAATTGCTTTTGAACAAGCAAAAGCTGCATTAATGCTTGAAAATATACCAGAAGAACAAACACCAGAACTATTTATTCAGAATGGAGTATCCGAAGAAGAATTAGTATTGGTAAGTAAATAATATGAATGTATATAACAAATACTTGGAGAGAAATAGTTTACCCTAGCGGGCAAACTATTTCTCAAGACAAACGTTATCGGCTCGCCTGCGGCGACCCGATAACGGCAGTGCTGAGCGAGTTCTTGTCATCCTCCGCCTACGGCTCCGGATAACAAGTCGCAGGAGCGAACACTCTTTCCCACTCCTTCAAGACGGCTACGAAAGCTCCGCTTTCTTCTCCCTCTCTTGGAGTGTCGCTCAGCACTGCCGTTGTATTTAGTTGGCAGGGATAGGAGAGTTTTTGGAAAAAAATAAAATGATAAGCGATTTAAAAAGTCATAAATATAAAAAAGGCTTGATTCAGCCTCCTATGAATACTTTTGGAAATCAGCAACCAGTTTCTTGGACAAATGATAGATTGCCAGAATACCTTTGGCTTGGTTTAATACTTATGAACTTAAAGAGAACAGAAGGAATTGAAAAAGCTGGAAAAATTTTAAAAGAAATTTCTCATATCAATAAGACTATTATAAAACCAAAATTATCTATTATTTTATCTTTGCCCGAAACAGAACAGGAAGAAATTTACAAAATTATTTACAACAACGTAAATCCAAAATACTTAGCTCCACTAACTGCCATCTACAGAAATTCAAAGCATCAAGTTTTTAATAAATATTTTAATTTTCCAGATATGTCAATAGGCAATAGAATTGACTCACTTTATAGTGCTGTAAAGATGTATTATAATCATCAATCACATGAAGCTACTGATTTGAGATTTGTTGTAATGTCAATGATGATTTTTCAAGACAAACTACGTGTCCATGAAGGAAGTTCATTACCAGAAGTTTTTGTTAACTATCCATACACAAGTCACGATGATGAAAAAATGAAAATGTATCGTCCATCTATCAGAGTAACAGAAATGATGGATATTGGGAATCAACCAAATCAAGATTTTATAAATAATTTTTGGAAAGAAATAGGACTCAAAACAGAGTGTCAGCCATTAATAATTGGTTTTAATAAAGGAGAAGATGGCATGGATTACAAAAAGTATATTTTTGAATTGCAACAGAAAATTAACTATTTGCTAAATGAAAAGAAAGAGCAGTCAATACTTGATGATAAATTTGATGTAATCATAGGAACGACCACATATGCATTAAAAATTTTTAACGATGTTGTTGAAAAACAATTAGATGATTCCATATTGGGTCGCCATGCATTTAGAACAATTCTCGAAGCATATATAAATATAAAATATTTACTGAAGATAGAATCAGAACATCCGAATATATGGATGGAATATAAACTTTACGGAATTGGAAAATATAAATTTCCATTACTCAAAGAAAGAGAGAATAGCGACAAAGAAGATAAGATTCATTTTGTAGAGCCCATAATAGAAATATTAATAAATGAAATTATATGGGAAGAGTTTGTAGATATCGATCTAAGATATTTCGATAAAAAAAAGGTCAAAGATAAGTTTGAAATGCTGGACGAAAAGTATTTATATGAAGTTTTTTATGAATACGACAACAACTTTATACATGCTTTTTGGGGAGCTGTAAGAGAAAGTTCAATGCTTCATTGTGAGAACGCTACACATAAATATCATTCTCTACCTGACATCAATTTTGAGCAAAAAATGCCTTCCGTCAATCATGATATGTATAAGATTATGAAGAAAATCCAAAAATTAATTGATGAAACGTTTTAGAATGTCAACTGCCAATATTCAAAAATTTCAAACTCAGTATCTTAATCTAATAAATAGTTTTGAGAAGCAGGTTTTTACTGATGAAGCAAACCAAAAAACAATTTCAATGATACTCGATGAGATAACATGCTTTTGGCTCGACAGGAAAGAGATAGCTTCTCTAGAGCTAGAAGATTTATCTTCACAAAAAGAGTGTTTTTTACTGGCTGGTGCAGTATATTTAGATGTTAAAGATAATGAGCATTATATTTATAAAGCACTAGGGGACGAACACTTTGTCTCTGACCCTTTGTTGAAATTAGAACACTTTTTTAGAGTTCCTTCAAAAATGTTTGACAATAAATCTATTGAACTTTTTAGAAGAGCCTATAGCGATTTAAAAGAGATGCTAACAAGCTATCAGAGTTATTTCTATATTTTACCAATTCAGATAATTGCTATTTCCAATCAAGAAGAACACCGTGAACTACTACAAAAGTTTTATTTAACATTTATCAATTCTGTTTTAAATGAAAATTTTGAAGACGCTGATGGTTTTTTTGAAAAATATTCAACGTATGATGAAATCGAAAAAAACATTGTCCCATTTTTCAAAAAAAACTTAATACTTGAAGAACACAGTAGTGAAGAATTGACTTTGAAAGACAAAATTGAAACATACATCAACTCACACAATATTATGGTTGCTATTACAAAAAACTACTCGGAGGCTGAAAAATTCTGGGCAGCACTTCAAAATTATGTAACACAAATAATGGATATTTTGTTAATTGCATCAATTACAAATACTATACCTTTTATTAGATTTAAGCCTATTTTTCATTACTTGACTATTGTTATGTATACATTTATACAAGACATATTCTTTAAAGACATATTAGAAAAAACCATTGTGTTTTATATTTTTTATAATACAGTAGAAAAAGAAGAATTAACTAAAATAAATTTCAATGAGTTTGTCAAAATGGTTCAAGAAACTAATTTTTTAAATAACATTTTGCAAGAAATGAAAAAAAATAACATCGACATTTTTCAAAAAGGTGTACCAGAAGTTGCTAACATTATCAATGAACATTTCTGTATGAAAATAAAAGATACAACAAAACCTAGCACCGAACAGTAAACTGTCGGCGAAGTCCAAACGTTAAGTGAAAGGAAGTAATTTGGCTTTAAAATATAAATATGCAATATATAGAGATAGTAATAATGATATTAAAGAAATATATCCAGACGATTTAAAAAATTTAAGTATTAGTGAAAAAATAAATATTAAAAAATTAGAGTTATATGATGAGGATGAAGAATATAGAATATTCCCACGTTTTAATGAACAAACTCCACATTTTTATTGTCGATCTAAAACAATTAGAACTATTGATAAAAATAGATTAGATAAATCAAAAAAACATGATGACAGAATAGATGATTTGATTAATGATTTGAAATCTGTAAATACGTTTAAAATTGGTTATTATACTTTTGATAAAAATTTGGAAGAAAAATATTTTGAAACTTTACTATCAATAAAAGATTATTCTTGGGACAAAGAGGTGCATAGAATAATTAGTTCAGACAGCAGAGTAATACATGATATTTTTGGTGCAGAATTGTCGTTAAGTATGTCTCAAAAGAAACCAAATATTGCAATAGAAGTAGTTAAAACACACTTCCCTGAAAAGAATACTTTTGAAAAACTTTTGAAACTTTCAGAGGAATTTCCATTACTTATAATTTTTGATTTTACGATAAAAAAGAATTATTATTTTCAAGTTAAATCGGATGAAAACTTAATTAGGATTAGTCACTATATTTGTAATGGTTCTTTATGGGATAGAGATAAAGAGTTAAATATTACAACACAAGAATATGCTTTGGAATATTTTAAAAAGAATAATTATCTTGATTACACTTAACAAATCAGAGGAGCTAACCAAAAACCAGCAAGCGGCTTTTTGATTGCTCAACTCAAACGTTATGCAAAATTGGGACAGGTACAATTAAATTTAAAGTAGTATCTAATAATTAATTAGGATAACCAAACTACTACTCCAATATAGGCAAAATTGGGACAGGTACAATTAAATTTAAAGTAGTATCTAATAAATAATTACAAAATTGGGACAGGTACAATTAAATTTAAAGTAGTATCTAATAAATAATTAGGATAACCAACTACTACTCCAATATGGTCAATATAACTCTTTATGGCACTATTTAATCTTCTCCAAAATCTCCAAACTCCCAATCTCAAACTTGGAAAATGCGAACCATTTTTTGCCTAAATCTTTTAAACTTGCACCGATGTGATAAATCTCTTTATTATCAAGTATCAAAAACCTATCATGGGATTTTTTGAACTCTACAAGTTCTATATTTTGGTATTGGGATTTATATTTTTGATAATCAAGATTTAATTGTTTGGTTATAGTTTGGGTATATATTTTTATATTTAGATTTTGATATTTACTTAGAAGTGTAAATACGGTATCATCTATATAGTTATCTATAAGTACTATATCACTTTTTGTATTTTTAAGTAAGTCATTTACAAATGAATAGGCATCATATATTTGTCCATCATAGAAGATTCCTTGTTTTGGTTTGGTGGTTTTATCTTCAAGATCTTTTGAGATATTTGCTACTTGTGATTTTAAAAGTGATACATCATTTTCAAGCTCTTTAAATCTTGCATGGGTTATTTTTTCGGAGTTTATAACATAACCATCAGTAATATAGCTTTTTAGTATGGATGTAGCCCATTGTCTGAATTTTATAGCTTTTGATGAGTTGGTTCTATATCCCACTGCCAGAATAATATCTAAACTATAAAAACTTACAGGTTTATCAGAATTTGCAATATGCATTTTTTGCATATTGCTTTTTTCAGCCACTTCATTGTCTTTCAAAATATTTTTTATATGTCTGCTAATAACACTTTGGTCTTTTTCAAAAATATCACTTATTTGTATTTGAGTAAGCCAAATAGTTTCATTTTTTACTGATACATTTAGTTCCAATTCTCCATCACTATATATAACCATATTTGATATATTTTGCCCATTCATACTATGTCCTATTTGATTTTTGTTATCCTAACATATTTTGAAAATTCTTTTTGAAAATATTGCAATTTGTAATATTAATAAATAAATATATTATTGTAGCGTATAAAAAATATGACAAGTACAATTAAACAAATACTTAATTAATAAAAATAGTGGTCTTTTTATATTATAGTTTTAAATCTCTCTAATACAAGTTTAGCAACTCAAACTAACATCCCTCATAACCTCGCTCCAAGAGTATGAAAAGTGTTTTTTGATATAGGTTTCTTTATGGGGTACTGTGCATTTTGAGCAGTCTTGATGGGTGATGCCGTTGTATTCCATTTGTTTGCCGTCTTTTGAGTCTATGGAGCAGAAGCTTTTTATCTTCGGGGCGTTATCATCAAATCTAAAATGAGGGCAGCCGCAAAAGTAGCAGTTGAGTTCTTCTATGTCGTGGCATTTTTGGTTTTTGGCAAAAAGAGGGCAGAAGTCTTTTTCGTGTAGTACCATATTTTCAAATCTAAAATACTCTATTATCTCATCTATACTTTTGCCTGATAGTTTGTTTATGATGTTTTGGTGTTTTTTGGCGTGGTTATCAAACCATTTCGCATAACTCATTTGTACTCCATCGAATTTATTTTTAGTTTTTTATTGATAAAAGGGTCTATGACGGCACTTATATCAGTGAGCGGATATTTGAGTTCAAATCCCACTTTTGAGCCTTTTGCGGTACTTTCTAATATATAATATTTCTCACCGTTTATATGTAACCCTTTGGTGTTTTTGAGCCTAGAGTCTTTTAGTTTGACTATGACGAAGATATGTCTTGGAACGGTGACGAAATAGCTCTCATAACCGCTTACTTTGAGCATAGAAATCAAAAGGTTACTTTTGTCATCGCAGTCACCGAAGTTTTGTTCTACCGTGTTTTTCGGGCTTTTGGCTACGAAAGTATTTTCTTTGTATGGTATAGCGGTGACGAAATCAAGCATATTTTGGACTTTGCATAGGTCATCTTTGCAGTTTTGGCTTAGATGTAGGGCAAGGTGTTTGGTAAAATCATCTTCTCTAACCTGATTTACGTATGTGGCACCGTTGATATCTATGAATTGGTTTTTGGCTATAAAAAAGGCATTGAATCCAAGATATGCAAAAAGTAAGACGGCACTAATGCTAACGATAAGAGATACGTAGTACGCTATCTTACTTTGGAATATCATAATACGTTTTTGATAGTAGCTTTTGAGTTTCTTACCGTTATATACACGCTAAATTCATAGGCATGAATGTTGTCTATTCCTACGTTTAGTACATATTCACCGTCTTTGGTGATGTCCCAGCCATCGCCGAATTTAACTCTTTCTTCCCCTTCGTAGTGGTAACCGTCAAAAGCATTTATAACTTCATCTTTTAGTTCATTCAAGGGGATATTTGAAAGTGATTCTAAGTTTTTTATCACTTTTTTGATAGTGACTCTGAATTTTGTAAGGTCTAATTCTTCTTCAAACATTGTTCATCCTTTATATGATGCTATTATAATACTATATGGCTTTGAAAATAATCAAAATCTTTTTTTTCTTCGCCCAAAAGTTCTAATGCGGTATTTAAAGTCCCTTTATGTGAGCATATTAGTATATTTTTACTGAAATCAAGAGTATCTAAAAACGATTTGATTCGAAATTTAAACTCTTCATAATCTTCGTCGCTTATGTACTCAAACCATGATATTTCACTATCAAGGTACTCTTGTCTAAAACACGGTAATTTTTCTATCTCTTCAAATGATTTTAACTCTATTTTGTCCTTGAATCTAAGCTCTCTAAGCCTTTGGTCGGTGGTGTATGCAAGACCTATCCTATCCAAAGTTTGGGTACAGCGTCTTAAATCGGATGAGTAAATCAAATCATAGTTTTGTGATAATAACTCTTGTACTTTTTCTTCGCAAAAAGGGGTCTGTTCTATGTCCACGTCACTCCAGCCTAAGTATCTTTTACGGTATTGCGGTGATACGTGAGAATGTCTAAGAAGTGTTAGAGGCATAAGGATATTCCCACAAGGAGCAAGAGTTCGGTAAGTTCTAGTGCCGTACCCAAAACGTCGCCGTTTAGAAAGCCGAGTTTGTCACCTAGTAGTTTGGCGATGATTATGGAGGTTAGAATACCTACCGTAAAAAGAGCTAAAAACACAAGATGCATTAGTAAAAAGCCTATAATACAAACCGATAAAGCACCAAAGATAATAGTCGTGTTTGATAGGGCATTTTTGAGTAAGGTGACGAAAGTTGACTTGAAGTCGTATAGCTTGATAAGTAACAATAGGGCAAATCTTGAAACTAATGTGATAGCCAAAAATTCAAAAAACATAGAATTGAGTAGTAAAAAGCCGACAACGGCTACCTTTGCTATAACAAAAGCTACAGTATAAAGTAACCCCATAGCCCCGATAGTAGGTTCTTTGATGACTTCATAGGGGTCTTTGCCGGAGTGTTTTGCATATAGGGCATCTGCTACATCGGCTATGGCTTCCGTGTGGATAAAACCGTAAAATACCATATAAAGTGCGGCACTTATTACTGCACCAGTCATACCTAACGGTTGGAAAATAAGGGTATATACTAAGATGGTTACCGCTCCCAACAAAATACCTACAAGTGGAAAGAAAAAAAGCATTGACGAAAGTACGTTTTTTTGTGATAAATCGTCCGTTTGCTTGAAGTTTATAGGTAGTACGGTAAAGTAACTAAATGCAAATTTGAATCCTAAATATATATCTTTCATAATAATCCCAAAATTAAAAATACTATTATAAACAAATCAAGCCTAATTTGCAAACTAAGGGCTTTGGATAAGTCCTCTTTTGTTATCTCTTTTTTGCCGTCCCCGAAATACGGTTTGTGTTTGATTTTGCCGAAATACGAAGTATCCCCACCCAAAGATATATCAAGGCCTAGTGCCATAGCCGATATTGGATGTCCGGCATTTGGGCTTTCGTGGAGTTTACCGAAAGAATAAAAACCAAGTAAAGCTTTTTTGCTCCAAAACAAAAGTGCTATCAAAACGGCTGTAATTCTTGATGGGATGTAGTTTGCTATATCATCAAGCTTTGCACTAAATTTACCGAATTTTTCATATTTATCGTTTTTGTATCCTACCATAGAATCAAGAGTATTTATCCCTTTGTAGATAAAAAGCCCGTAAAGTCCAAATAAAAGGAGATAAAACAAAGGTGCTATCACCCCGTCGCTTATGTTTTCGGCGTAGGTTTCTATAGAGGCTTTGTTGATATCGCTTTGGTTGAGGTTGTTTGTATCTCTGCTTACTAGGTATTTGATGTTTTGAGGGGTGTTTAATATCTCTTTTACGCTATCAAATAGTGATTTTGATGCAAGTCCGCTAGATGCGATAAGCGCTAGAACAAAAATATTATCCACAAAAAAATCTATAAAAAACACTACCCCAAAAATCAAAGATAAAAGAGATAGATTGAGAATCACGCCTCTTGCGATACTATCTTTGTAAAATCTTTTTTCAAACCAAGATATGAAATCCCCCATAAAAATCACGGGGTGTTTATAAAACTTGATAAATCTAAATTCACCGAAGATTTTATCTATGATATAGGCTAGTAATGATATTTCAAAGTGCATTTAGTATCTTTTGAGTGTCTATTTTTTCTTTGACGATATTTACGAATTCATTGATTGTTTTTTGTTTGTATTCTTCAAATTTTTCATCGTCGAAAATACCGTGTACAAATGTCCCTTTGATATTGTTTTTTTCATAAAATAGTGGATATTTTGCACTTTGTCCGTGGCGGATTTGAAATCCTTTGACTTTTTTGCCGAATATTTCAAACTCTCCTTTTTGTAGGATTTTTTCCTTTTGAAATATTATGTCGTCGTCTATAAACCCAAGCCCCTCTTCACAAGAGGGCGTTTCGTTTTCTATCAAAATATCATCTATGATATGCTTAAACATCATCTCATATCCACCGCATATTCCTAAAAGCTCTTTTTTGTAGGTTTGAAGTTGAGAAAAAAGCCCCGTTGATTTGAGCCATTTTAAATCTTTGATTACTAGTTTTGATCCGGGCAAGATTACCAAATCAAATTGTTCAAGGCTGATATTTGAAGTGACAAACTCCACCAAAATATCATCATCGGCAATCAAAGGCTCAAAGTCGTTGTAGTTGCTCATTGTAGGGTAGTTTATGATGGCTACCTTTTTGGTATGGTTTGGTTTGATTTGTACGAAGTTTTTTAGACTTGCACTATCTTCAAAACCTAGATTAAAAGGGGCATACGGCAATACCCCAAGAACAGGTATTTTGAATTCGTTTTCTATTATTTTGATACCTTCGTCAAAGAGTGTTATATCACCTCTAAATTTATTAACAATTACCCCTATGACATTTTGTCTCATTTGTGTCGGCAATAGGTTATAAACTCCCCAAATAGAAGCAAACACGCCACCCCTTTCAATATCCGCGACTAGTATTATTTTTGTATCAAATTCACAAGCTACGAATACGTTTGATAGGTCTTTGTCCATAAGATTTAGCTCCACAGGACTCCCTGCTCCTTCACATACTATGCAGTCATATTTTGCATCAAGATATGACAAAGCATTTTTAACCGCAGGTTTTAGGGTATCTATATCACGGTAGTATTCTCTTACGTCTTTGTTGGTTACCACTTTGCCTTCTACTATCAAAGATGCACTGTTTTGTGTACCTGATTTTAGAAGTACGGGATTGATATGATAGCTTGTAGGTATCCCCAAAACACTAGCTTGAAAGTGTTGAGCTACTGCTATTTCGCTTCCGTCGTCCGCCACATAGGAGTTATTTGATACGTTTTGAGCTTTAAAAGGTGCTACAAGGTAGCCCAAATCTTGTAATATTTTGGCTATTGCAAAGGTAAGGGTACTTTTCCCTGCATCGCTTGAAGTCCCTAGAATTGATATATTTTTTAGTTTTTTAGGCATTTTAGACCTTCTTTTAGAACTTTTAAATCTTTCCTACATTTGACTGCGATACGAACATATCTATCATCCAAAAAATCAAAATTAGAACAATCCCTAACCATTATTTTGTGATGGGCAAGTTTATGTGCAAACTCTTTGCTACTTAGGTTTGATAATCTTACCAAAAAAAAGTTTGCGTCACTATCAAAAACTTTATCAAATATCGGTGAATTTTCTAGTATTTTTTTGAGATAAGCTTTGGCTTTTTCGGTTTTTTTTAGGGTCTTTTCTTTGAACTTTTTATCTTGCAAGATATGGGATATGAATTCACTATCAAGAGCTGATATTTTCCAAAGTGGTTCGAAGGATTTTAGATATTTTATATTTTCTTCGTTTGATATTACTACCCCTAGCCTTACTCCGGCACATGAATAAAACTTCGTAAGTGATTTTAGGATGTATAGTTTGTCATAGGTTTTGATGTGTTTGATAGCACTTTGTTTTTCACTAAACTCCAAAAACGACTCATCTATGATAACGGTAGCATTTTGTCTTTTCCACATATCAAAAAGCTTTTCAAGTGAATAATATTGACCATCGGGTGTCGATGGATTTACGAAAACCACCAAAGAGTCTTTTTCTATTAGCGTATCCATAGACTCAAATCTATTTATCAAAATTAGCTCTTTACCGTAAATCATAGCTGATTTTTTGTATTCTAAATATGCGGGTGAATAGATGTAGCATTTTTTGTTTTGGATATTTCTCATCAAAGAAAATATTGCACTGCTTCCGCCGTTGAAGATTTCCATTTCATCCGCTTTCACGTCAAAATGGTTCGAGAGGGAAGACAAAAGTTTATCATAGTTTGGATATGTTGAAATATCGGTTTGATTTAACTTGAATTTTGGTTTTATGAAATTGATGTTTGATGATAAATCTATGATTTGGCTCTCTTCACAACCTATAGTTTTGGCAAAGGCTTTTATATCTCCACCATGGGCAAACTCTATCATTTTAGTCTTACTCCGATACCTAGTTTTACTTCATATACTTCATCACAAAAAGATGCTGTTACTTGCCCGATAATACCGCTTAAATCAACGTATTTTCTTGATACTTTGTCGATGGGTATCACACCGTTTGTCACATCGTTTAGTACGAATACGATATTTGCATCTATTTTTTGAAGTTCTTTTAGTTCTTCTATAAGGTCATCTTCGCTTTTGTCGATGTTGTTTAGTAGCCACATGGAAAGACAATCTATAAGATACGTATTGTTTGGTTTTATGACATCAGGCAGATTGTAAGGCGATTCGATAGTGATGAAGTTTTCTCCCCTTTTTTGGATATGTTTATTTATCCTATCTTTCATCTCGCTATCTCCAAAACTATTGTCATAAGTAGCGATATAGTATGGTTTATTTACTGACAAAGTAAGTGCTTTTTGTTCTGCAAGACGGCTTTTACCTGATTTTTGTCCGCCGAAATATAGTATTTTATTCAAAGTTGTTCCTTTTACATATCAAACATTAGATTTTGTATTTTTTAATTTAGCAAACAAGTTTCCTTGAAAACTCTCCGCATCAAGAAGTGAAAAAGCGAACCATTTTTTACCCAAATCTTTCAAGCTTGCACCAATATGATAAATCTCTTTTTCATCAATGATTAAAAATCTATCATGAGAGTTTGTGAATTCTTTAGCTTCTAGGTTTTTGTATTGGCTGTTGTATTTTTCTATGTCTAGTTTGAATTGTTTTGTGATAGTTTTTGTCAGTATTGTGATTTTTACTTTTTTATCAGCTTTGCTTAGGTGTGTAAGTGTTGTCTCATCACAGTAGTTATCAATGAGAATGATTGAGGTCTTTGCTTTTTTGATAAGTTGGCTTACAAAAGAGTATGCGTCAAAAACCTGCCCATCGTAAAAAATTCCTTGTTTAGGTTTGATGTCTTTTAGTTCAATCATATCAAATATTTTGGCAAAGTTTTCATCATAAATTGACAATTTATTTTCAATTCTTTCAAATCTTTCAAACATTAGGCTATTTGAAGCTATGAATTTTCTCATTGCTACAAAAGTTTCTATAATCTTAATACTAATTTGTACAGCCGTCGTACTTCTAAGTACGGCACTCAACATTGAAACACCTTGTTCCGTAAATACGTATGGCAGGTATCTTCTCCCTCCATGCTGACTTGAGGTTCCAAAATTGAACCTCAAGTGTTCAAATTCTTCTTGGGTAAGTTGAAATCTGAAGCTAGGTGGAAATCTATCTATATTTCTACCGACCGCTTTATTGAGTATTTTTGTTTCAACACCGTACAACTCAGCTAAATCTTTATCCAGCATTACTTGCGAATTTCTTATGGTATAAATTTTATTTTTTATATTTTCATCGTTTAGTATAATATCACTCATCCCATACCCCTAAAAACTTTTACATTATTATATAATGATTTTTCATATTCCTATAAAATATTGCAATTTGCCATATTAAGTTGTTTATTATTGATTTAGAATACTAAAAACTCTTCTATTTTTCTAGTAATTTGTTCTTTATTTAAACCGTTCAAAAAACCATACGCAAGACATCCTCCGGCTCCCACACCCTCTTTTGCTTCCCCTTGGTCGTATAGTTTTAGGGCAGGGTGTGAACTAAGGGCAAAATCAAATTCAGAATAATAAGAATTTATTTCAAAATCAAGCATCTGTAATAGTGCTTTTATATCGCTGTTTTTGTCCTCATAAACCCATTTTGTGGTGACAAGTGCTATTTTAGAGTTATCTATAGTTCCTTGCATAGTTTGTAAAATAGAGTTTATCACAAGCAGTACACAAGCCATTTGCGTACCACCTGCAAGAATGATGCGGTAATCTTTGTTGTTAGCTCCTAGTATAAATCCTGCATTGAAAATAAGCATATTATCGCTCACTTTGCCTAAGATTTCAAATATATCATCATTTGGTGATATAAGTTCAAGTGCTTTGGTAACCACTGTTTGTTTTATGCTTGACGGATTTGCGGCAAATGAACTACTAAATTTATCTTTTGCGTCATACCCAAGAGCAAGAGCGGTAGCAAGGGCGGTAGTAGTTCCGCTAGGTACTGATTCGCCGAGTATTACGTAATCGCTTTTTGGCTCGTAACTTTGTCCAAATTCTACCCCTTTTTGGAAAACTTCAAAGGCATCTATTTTTGCACCGGTATCTATGGAATCACTTTGTTTTATACCAAAATCGTGGATTTTGAAATATTCGATATTAGGTGATACTTCAAGTCCAAGATTTAAGAGTTCTATTTGTGAAAAAGGGTGTAATAAATGCACGGCTCGACTTATAAGTGCAGGTGTCGGTACCCCTTTTGGAGTTGTGGCTATTTGAGGTAAGCTTCGCACCTCTCCGACACATACAAACTCACTATCAAGGGTAGGGGTAAGGTGTATCATCCCCGGTATTCCGGCTTGTGTGATACCTTCGATATTTGCTGTTTTCGTATTGGACAAAGAGAGTAAAAATGTAGCTTTTTTGCCCCTTAGACTCTCTATTAAGTCCATCTTTCCTATTATATTTTTAATCATTTATTTTCTCCCATAAATCTTTGAAATTTCTATTATTTGAAAATCTGTTTACACTATAAAAAAGTCCTGCATATTTGATATATTTATCAAGAATATCCATAGAAATATCACTTTCATATCCTCTTAATAAAGCCTTTTTGTCTTCTATACCATCACACCATGAAAGCCCAACTACACCCAAATCAAACAAAAAATCACCGTTGCAACTTTGAGTAAAATCATATACGCAAGAGAGTTTACCATGATAAAAACTCGCATTATCCAAAAACAAATCACCGTGGATAATGCCGTCGTTTTTTAGCTCTATATCCAAAGAGTTGAAACACTCCAAAAAAGGGTGATGTTTCGTATCGCAAATCATTTCATAAAGCCTATTTCTGGCAAAAAGTTCCATATTGTTGCTTTGTTTGTTTTTGGTTATATCGTGAAAACTCTTCAGAAACTTCCCTATTTGGACAATCTCATCTACGGTGGCTTTTTTTAGGCTTTGACCTTTACATTTTTCATATATCAAAGCCGGTTTGTTTTGGATTGTTATCACTTGACTTACGACTTTTGGTATGTTGAGATTCTCGCACGATTTTAAAAGCTCCAATTCCTCTTTGACGGCTTCACTGCTCATATTTTCAAACACTTTCAACACAAAACTATCATCTATAATATAAACGCTATCCATTATCCCGTCTATTGTAGGAGTTAGTTTTTTTGCATTGATATACGGTCTTATATCATTTAATGAAATTATTGTTTTCACACCCATCGTAATACCTCTTCCACACTTTTTTTCTTTTCCCATCCAAGAGTTTCAAGCTCGGGAGTATCCAAAAAAGTATCCACATATCCAACGCAAAGGTAACCTATAAGTTTGTATTCTTTGGGTATTTGAAGTATTTTTTTTATTTTTTTAGGTCGTAAAATACTAACCCAACCCACACCGATATTATAGCTTCTAGCACTTAGCCAAAGGTTTTGGATAGCACACACTACGCTGTATTGCCCCATTTTCTTTTGTACCGTTTGCCCCAATATATCTGATTTTGGTTTTTTGTACAAAACGGCGATATTTAGGTAAGATTCTTTTATCCCTTCAAGTTTTAGGCTCTTATACATTTCCCTAGAATCAAAAATCTTTTTTGCTTTTTTGTTTTGTTTTTCAAACTCTTTGTAAACTTCGTTTCTTTTATCGTCATCTTTTATCACCACAAATTCCCAAGGCTGAGAAAACCCGACGGACGGGGCATTGTTTGCACTATTTAGAAGTTCATTCAAAATCTCTTTTGAAATCTCTTTATTATTGAAACGGTTACCCCTTATATCTCTTCTAGCGGTTATGATTTGCTTTAAGGTTTGTTGGTCTTTATGGGTAAACTTTATCATAAAAATCTCTTTTTTATAAGCTTTTTATTGCATCTTAGCATAGTATGCAAATATGTCCCAAATACAAGTGAGTTTTCACTTTTCCAGCTTCCTATTGCCCCGTCACCGCCTTGTTTTTTGGATAATATTTCACACCCTTTAGTATCATCGCAAGGTTTGGTATAGTGAAAAGCATGACCTTTGATGCCGTCTTCGTTGTAGTAGTATCCAAGCCTTTGAAATCTTTTTTCTAAAGTAAAATCAACATCCAAAATACCGCTCATTTGTTTATCGTCCACGCAATTTCCAAGATACAAAAGTCCTGCACACTCGGCATATATTTTTTTGGTTTTAGCGTGATTTATCAGTGAGTTTTTAAAGTTTTGTGAATTTTGTATTTTGGCGTAAGCTTGCGGGGTCTCTACATATCCGCCTGGGATATATACGATGTCGCAATCTGTTGGGATAGGCTCATCTTTTGTAGCGTTCACTAGTATCACTTCCGTAAAAACTTCTTGCAAAAACTTTAGATTGTCATGGTACAAAAACGAGAAATTTTCATCGTTTACTATGGCGATTTTTTTCTCTATTTTTTTGATGGTTTTAAAGGGATAGTCATCTAATTTTGAATATTTAATGTTAAATGTTGAATTATCCAAGATACTTAAATCGATATGTCGCAAAACCTCTTTTGAAATATCTTCTAGTTTATCCATATCGCTCAAATCAAGCCCTAGATGTGTGTCTTGTAGGCTTTCAAGATGGTTTGGTATCCATCCTAAGACCTCTATATCTTTGAAGTCTTTTTTGATTTGTGAAGCTATTAGTTCATAGTGGCTTTGTGAGCCAATGCGGTTTAGGACAACCCCTTTTATGGTGTTGTCTTTTTTGTAGGTTTTTAGCCCTTTTAGTACGGCACTCACGGTAATATAACTCCCACTCCCGTCAAGTACCAAAATCACTGGTATTTGTAAAAGTTTAGAGATGTCGTAAGCACTGCTTTTTTTATCCATCCCGTCATAAAACCCCATAACACCTTCAAGAATATTTACTTTTTTGTCCGAGTAGTTACCGTATAGCCATTTGATTTGTTTTTTGTTCATCATAAAAGCATCAAGGTTTATACTAGGAGTGCCGCATATTTTGCGGTGAAACTGCGGGTCTATGAAATCAGGACCTATTTTAAACGGGCGAACGGAGTCTTTGAAGTGATACAAAAGTGCTGAAGAGAAGATAGTCTTGCCTTGATTTGAGCTAATAGCACTAATACATATACTAACCATTTGTTTTTTTCCTATTTAAAATAATATATATAAAAAACGGCCCACCTAAAAATGCGGTAACCACCCCTATAGGAACTTCGCTAACGGTTCCTAAATTTCTTGAAATCAAATCACAAAACACCAAAAACACCCCACCGTAGAAAAATACCGGAACTATAAGCTTGTCACTACTTTGTTTGTAAATCATTTTGATGATATGCGGTATTACAAGCCCGACAAATCCGATAGGTCCTACTACGCTTACACACACGCCGACACTTAAAGATACGAAAAATAGTAGTATTAGATTTATCTTTTTTATCTCTATCCCTTTTAAAAATGCGTTGTCATAGGATGTTAGGATTAGTTTGAGTTCTTTTTTGTAAAAAAGGACGATATATAGCAACAACAAAGAGCCGAAAGCCACATACAAAACACTATTTATACCCACTACGTTTAGGCTTCCCATAGTAAATCTAATAATAGAATAGCTTTGGTGCAAATCACTTACATAAAACACCACCATAAGTGCAGCCGAATAAAAAAACGACAAAGCAATACCTATAAGAAGCAAAGAGTTGGTTTGTGTACCTTTGAGATTTTTTGAAAATGCAAACAAAAGCAAGATAGTTCCAAATGCCCCGAAAAAGCTAAAAATCGATGAATAAGCAAATAACGATGCAGGTAAAAATACTATGGCAATAGCGGTAGTCAAAGTAGCTCCGCTTGAAACACCCAAAGTAAAAGGGGTAGTAAGGGAGTTTCTAAAAACAGCTTGAAACACAAGTCCACCAAGGGCTAGTATCCCACCGCTAAAAAAAGCCACACTAACCCTAGGTATCCTCAAATCCCAAAACAAAAGGTAATCCCCGCTACTAGAATCTAACACTTTTGATATGTCAAGATTCATTTCTCCTACAAAAGGTGATATACTAAGGATAATAACGGCAATCAAAAAAAAGATTGTTTTCATTGAAAATTCACCATAAAAAAATCATCCACCCTTTTTATAGAATCACCGAATATGAAACTTAGATTTTCATCTTTGAAAAACTCATCTTTGGTTCCGTCAAAGATTTTTTCACCGTTTTGCAAATATATTATCCTAAAGCCAAGTCGATATGCGAGGTTTAAATCGTGAGTTATTACTATTTTATTTTTGTTAGAGTTTCTTAGCATTTGATAGATTTTGATTTTTTTGTCATTATCAAGGTTGGCGGTAGGCTCGTCATATATGCTAAGATGGGAGTTTTGCAAAAGTCCGCTTATAAAAAGTACCATTTGACTCTCCCCGCTACTTAAAAATCTAGTTGATTTATTTTTAAGATGGTGTAGTCCCAACTCTTGCAAAAACTTATCCAAATCTTCCCTGAGCGAACCGTTTAAAATGCTTAATTCCAAAAACTCTTCCACATCAATATACTCATCATAAACTTCTAGCTTTGAAGGTATAAAATTAAGATTAACGGCTCTTTGTTTTGCACTCATTTTTGAGACTTGTAAATCATCAAAATAGATGTTTTCACACTCGTTGAGGTTTACTATACATTTTGCTAGCGTAGTTTTTCCTGCCCCGTTTGAGCCTAGGATTACTACGTTTTCATCTTCAATGCAAAGAGAAATATTTTTCAAAAAAGCAGTGCTAAGATTATTTACCTCTAGTTTCAACCAAAAATCCTTTAAAATCTTTTATAAACTGCACAATCCTATCGCTTGGAATACCTGCATAATCACCGGTTTGCACATATATAGCATCCGTTTTGGCAGCATTTATAGGGAGTTGTTTCCAAGGTCTTATAAGTTCTTCTTTACTTAGCCCTTTTTCTACCATAAGAGGCGATAAAATGATGACAATATCCGGATTTATTTTGAGTATTTTTTCCATATTTAGTACCGGCTGACCTTTACGGCTACTTTGAAGTGCATTTTGGTTACCGCTAGCTTCGATAATATCATCGAAATAGAGGTTTTGACCCACCACATATATCTCTTTTGAAAGGTCGGTGTTGTAGCCTATAGGTATTATTATCTTTTTATTTTCTACGATACCTTTTAGACTTTTAAGAGAACCGTTTATTTCACCTATTATTTCATCCGCTTTTGTTTTATTATCAAGCATCTCACCCAAATCGGAAATAGTATTTTTTATAGATTCTATGGTATCTATTTTGACTACCTTTGTTTTTATCCCTATTTTTTCCAATTTGTGGCTTAAGTCCAAATTGTTTTCTTGCATTATTACGATGTCCGGTTTTAGATTTAGTATTTTTTCTACGGAAGGGGAGAAATATCCCCCGACCTTTGCGATGTCTTGCGATTGTTTAGGAAATTTACAATAGGTAGTATTGCCTACTATCTTGTTCCCATGCCCTAAAGTAAAGATTATTTCATTTATTGCAGGACTAAGAGCTATTATTCTATCATAGGCAAAAAGGTTTATGCAAAACAGAAATAAAAAAGTTATATATCTCAAAACGACACCTTTATACCTGCATAATATGCCCTTGGTGATGTGGCATAGTTGTTTACGCTTTGGTAATATTTATTTGTTATATTATCCACTTTTGCATAAATTTTTGCGTTTTTATTTAGTGTATAGTCGGCTACCGTATTGATAACCGTATATCTTCCGGTTTGTTCCCCCTTGTCATCGGCTTTATCGTATCTCGTCCCTATGTACTCTCCGTACAGTCCAAGATGCACATTTGCAAAACCATAATAATCAACACCGAATTTCAAACTCTCTTTAGGTCTTCTTGCTAGGTTTTTGCCGTCTTTGTCTTTTGCACTCAAATGTGTATAGTTTAGCCCCAAAAGTGTATCTGCAAAGATTTCTTTGCCGTATGATAATTCAAAGCCTTTTAGTTTTGAAGTACCTTCTATATTGCTATACTTGCTGTTACTCCACTCTATCATATCATCGACTTTATTGCTAAAATACGTAGCTTTAAAGTTCATATACTCAAAACCCGCATCCGTTGATTTTGTAGTTTCCGGTTTTAGATTTGGATTTGGACCGAAGGCTCCGTATAATTGCCCAAGAGTAGGGACATTGTAGGCAGTTCCGTAGTTGGCAAATATCGCAAAAGCATCGGTGATATTATATTTTGCTCCTATTTTTCCGGTAGTTTTATCATCAAAAGCGTCGTATTTATCGGCTCTTATCGACTCTGTTAATATAAGCTTATCAAACTTATTGCTATTTGTTAGAAAAAGTGCTTTATTTGTATAGTCTTTGTTGATTATATCTTTTTGTTCAAAATCCTTAAGATCACCGCCCACAATCACAAATGAGTTATTGTTTAAATAATCAATTTTCGATTTCAAACTCACTTCATCCAAATTCCCGTCATAAGTGCTACCGTAAGCGGGGTAGTATCTATAAAAATCAGTTTTAGAATATGATAACTCACTAGTTGCAAAATCATTTACGTTTTCAAATCTCGCACTGCTTATTTTTGTTTTTGACAATGAGTAAGCATCACTGTCGGCGGTGGTGCTATCAGATTCATTATAAGTATCTATTATCGTATGCGACATATCTATCTTATTATCGTCGTCTATATTAATTCCAAATTTAAAATTTGTTGTTTTATTTTCGTATCCGTCGTCTTCATATTTGTTTATATCCTCACCCCTTGCGGCATAAGCCGTAAAACCGTTTGTTGTAAGTTTTTGGTGATTTACTTTAAAATAAAATTTATCGTTTTTGTATGATGTGGCTAGATTGTATTTTTTTGTATTGAAGCTTCCGTATTCTGCTAATATGCTTCCGTGTAGCCCAAGTTCCGCCCCTTTTGTGATGATATTTATCACCCCTGCACTTGCATCGCTTCCCCAAATTCCGCTTTGAGACCCTTTGATAATTTCTATTTGTTTAATATCGCTAATCATTAAATTATCAAAAGAAGCACCGCTACTACTTGTTATGTCGTTGTATCTTACTCCGTCTATTAGTACCAAGACTCTTTTAGAATCAAATCCTCTTAAATATACGTTAGTTTGTTTTCCAAGCCCACCGTTACTAGTAAAGTTTATACCGCTTACTAGATTTAGAGCTTCCGTTACCGTAGTTAGATTTTTTTCTTCAAGTTCTTCGCCTGTGATTACTTCCACGTTACTTGTAACATCTTTGATTGATTGGTTTGATTTGGTTGCACTTGAGATTTCTATCGTCCCTAAGTTTTGAGTGTTTGCGTGAGAGTTTGTTGCTATTAAAAAGCTTGCAACTAAGCTTATGGAGATTTTTTTAGTCATTTGTTTATCCTTGTTTTTATTTTTGTATTTTTGTTTGATTTTTTACTGCGTTTTTGAGTTTTTGTTCCATATCGGTAACCATCGGCATCACTGAAAGTCGTAATTGTCTAAAACTAGATACCATTTGCATAAGTTTTGCATTTACGCTGTTTGCCAACATTCCGAAGAAACTAAAGTAGTTTTTAGCGTGTAACATCTTTTCCTCCCTTATAAGATTTGTAATAAGGATATGATTATATCCACTTTTCATTTAAGGTTGATTGGTATAAAATTTACAAAAATATCGGAGTTTATAATGAATATTTTATTACCGCTTGATAGCAATATAGAAGATGAAGCAAAGCTTACCAAACTAAATGACGCACAGTTTTGGGGACTAATGGTTATGGAAGAAGGGAGAATGCAAAGCCTTGATATATATGAAACTCAAGATGAGATAACAGATATGATAGATTGCGTAATAGTTCAAAACGAGACGGAATACGTATGGCCTTATATGGAACAAAATATCGCTGTTTTGATAGCTCCTACACAGCGATATATAGAAGATATTGTAGAAGCTTATATTTTCAAAGAGCTTTATGATATGAGTATTTGATTTTATTGTTTAGGTTTTTTTGGGGTCAGACCTCTTTTTTCTGTATATTTTCATTTTTCAACGATATATTTAAGACTTGCTCATACAGAAATAATATCGCAACATGTAATGTTCTTATCTTAAAATAGCTTATTTTAGGAGTTTAGCTATATTTAATAACATAACATTTTAAATGATAAGATATTAAGTAATTTTAAGGGTAGTTTATATACAATGTACAACTAATAAATAGTTATACAAAACTGTTGTAAAGACTTTAATAAAGGTATTTTAGGACAAAAATGAATGAACATAGTAAAAACTTAATTCTTAGTAGCTCAGCTCTTATACCTGTTTTAGGTGGGGGGTATATCTATTCTTATTGACAAATATATACCATCAGAACTTGAAAAACGTAGAAATAAATTAATTGAACAATTAGACAAAGATATTGAAGCTGTGAAAGAAAAAGTTAAACCTGATAGACTAGAAAGTGCAGAGTATTCAACCATTTTATTCAAAGTTTTTAAGAATGCAATAGAAGAACATGATCAAGAGAAAATAAACAAATATAGAGCAATACTTCAAAATAGTGCAATTACTGACTATATAGAAAATCCAGAAATTGAATTTTATATTAAACTACTTAATGAATTAACTACAAGTCACATCAAATTAGTAAAATTAATTGATGAAAATAATTTCCATTATGAAGTACATTATATTCATACTGAAGAATCTGATAAAGTTTTACAAGACTATTGTATCAAAGACCTTGAAAGAGTTAATTTAATAAGTAAAGATGTTTTCTCTCCTCATGTAATAACAGAGTTAGGAAAACGTTTTATTAACTTTATAAAACTTCATGAAATTTAAAATGTATAACAAATCAGAGGAGCTAATAAATTACCCTGCGGTTAATTTATTAGCTCATTTTAAACGTTATATATTAAATACATTGAATTAAGGATATAAATGGAAAATAGAAAAATATTTTTAATATTGAAAACAATACTATTCATATTTAGTTTTTATCTTGCTTTTCATTTTGTTTGGAACAAAGAATATAATTGTGAAAACAATTGTAGTTTAACAGATGCAGGTGGAATGCTTGCATTGTTTTTGTTATTATGTCTAGGATTGTTTTTTTATGAAAAAGCAAGAAGTAAAATTCTTGATTTATTAAAGGTTTATATACCAGCATTTTTTGTATTATATTCTTCAGTCTACTATATAGATAGTATTCAACATGAGCAAGAAATAAGTATATCTAAAAACTTTATTGATTTTCAAATAAAATATATAGAGCTTCAAGGTAAAAATATCTCGAATAATGAAGCTTTTATTGATTTACACAATAATATTGATAAAGTTAAAATTCCTTTTGATAAATATGTTAATGTAACACTTCCTAAATATAAGGATGCTATTGGTAGGGCGATGATGGGATTAACAATTGGTATTTTTACAATTTTGATATTAGATGTTTTAGCTTCATTATTTATCAGAAACGAAGAAAAATCTAACAAAACTTTGGATGATGAATAAGATACCTTAGAGAGTACTTATCCATCAACTCAAACGTTATCCAAAGGAGAAAACACATGCAAGCAAACAATCTATCCTCATGTATCATCACAAATAATATAGACGAGAGCAAAAGATTTAAAAATCAGGGGACAGAATACGAATTAATTGCAAATTGGAAAAATGGGACAGGTACAATTTTAAGAAAATTGGGACAAGTACAATTTTAGAAAACAAATTCTTCAAAAGCCTTTAAAACAAATATAAAGGAACGCCAGATTCATCTGGTTTATTCATAAGACAAGCCCAGTCATAGACTGGGGTTCCATTATCCACAAATTATAACCTCTTGCACCGCTTTTTCAAGGAAACTGCACTTTGTTTGCTTTTAAAAGATTAGCTTGGTTATAATGAGTATATTATACGATATTTTAAATATTTTTGATATAATGCTCCTATAAACTAACGAGAGGGTTATAGTATTGACAAAAGATTTTGTGTTATCAAAGCTTAAAGAGTTAAAACCATACTATGAAAAAGAGGGTGTACTATTGGTCGGTGTTTTTGGCTCTTATGCTCAAGGAACAAATACAGAAAATAGTGATATTGATATACTCTATGATATTGATAGTAGTAAGTTTTGCACAAAGTATCCAGGATTTAGTTCTTTTTCAAGACTCAAAGAAATAAAAGAAGAATTAAAAGATATATTTCATACGGATATTGATTTGGCTACTATTGATAATCCTAGTAGATTATTCAAAAAAGAAGCATTGAAAGATGTATTATATGTCTGATATTAATAGAATAAAATTCATACTAGAAAAAGTAGAAGATATAGAAGATTTTACTACTAAATTTGACTCTTTAGTAGCATTACTTGATGATACAATGGGATTTGATGCTACTTTGATGTGTTTATTACAAATTGGGGAAACACTAAATAAAGTTGAAGGTACATATGATGTTTTGGATATAAATGATATAAAAGGTGCTTATGATGTTAGAAATTTCATAGCACATGACTATGAGGGTGTAAATAAATCTATAATCGAAAATATTTTAAGATTTCATATCCCATCTCTCAAAATTAACCTTCAAACAATCTTAGAACATTTGGATACATTGAGTTAATTGAGATTACTTCGCTTAAAACTTCTTTAACCCCTTTTATAGCATAATATCATTATTAAAAAACAAATTACAAATATCCAAAGGAACTATATGAAATTTCCAGCACCATTAAAATCAAATTCATCAAAAATTCTTCTTCTTGGAAGCGGTGAGCTTGGTAAAGAGGTCATTATAGAAGCACAAAGATTAGGTATCGAGACCGTTGCGGTTGATAGCTATGTAAATGCTCCGGCTTCACTTGTAGCAAACAAATCTTATGTTATCAATATGAAAAACAAAAACGAAGTTTTGGAAGTAATCAAAAGAGAAAAACCTGATTTTATATTGCCGGAAATCGAAGCTATCAGTATAGATGCCCTTTTTGCAGCTGAAGAGATGGGATTTTGCGTTATACCGAATGCCGAAGCGGTAAACAAAACTATGAACAGAAAAAATATCAGAAAATTTGCGGCTGAAGATTTGGGACTAAAAACAAGTAAATATTTCTTTGTAAAAACATATGAAGAGCTTGTAAAAGCTGCAAATACTCTTGGGTATCCTTGTGTTATCAAGCCTGTTATGAGTAGTAGCGGACACGGGCAAAGCGTAGCTAGAAGCAAAGAGGATTTGACAGCTTCTTGGGAAATGGCAAAAGAGGCAAGAGGTGACGCGAGTGAGCTTATCGTAGAAGAATTTATCAAGTTTGATTATGAAATCACCCTTTTGACCGTAAGAAATCAGCTTGAAACTACATTTTGTGAACCTATAGGTCATATCCAAAAAGACGGTGATTATATTTTTTCATGGCAACCTATGCAAATGAGCCAAACAGCTCTTGAAAAATCAAAAGATATAGCAAAGAAAATAACCGACGGACTCGGAGGAAGAGGGTTATTCGGTGTGGAGCTATTCGTAAGCGGTGATGAGGTGTATTTCAGCGAAGTAAGTCCTAGACCGCACGACACTGGAATGGTTACTATGATTACTCAAAGTCAAAGCGAATTTGCACTTCACGTAAGAGCGGTTCTTGGACTTCCACTTGATTTTATCACTTACGGTACGGGAGCTAGTGCAGCATACAAAGCAAAAGGTGATACGTTTAGCCCGGTAATAGAAGCTGATGCCGGAGTATTTACGAAAACTAGCTTTTTAAGAGTATTCGGTAAACCGCAAAGTCATGTTGGTAGAAGAATGGCGGTAGTGCTTACTTTTGACAAAGACGATTCAAACAAAGCATTGGAACAAGCAAGGGAATTAATCGGCAAAATAACCGACTAGTTTTCATAAAAAACTCAACTACTAAGCTAATATTAAGAAATGTTATATTATCATAACAAAAAATATGAATATAACAAAAAGGTGTTAATATGAGAACTACACTGCTTAAAACATTAGTTTTAGGGCTTGGGGTTATGTTGCTTAGCGGTTGTGTGAAACAAGAGCCAAAAATAGTAGAAGTAGAAAAAGAGAAGATTGTTTACAAAGTAAAGGCTTATGACCAACTAGAAGAGTTGGTTTTAGACCTTGCAAATCAACTTCAAAGTAGTAACAAGCTAGGTGCTACGTTGCCGAACGAAATAGCGATTACGGCATTTGTTGATTTACATCAGTTAAACAAAACTACAAAATTCGGAAGAGTGTTAAGCGAGTCTTTTTACAATGAACTTTTCCTAAGAGGTTTTAACATACTTGACTTTAGAGGTCAACATGCAATAAGCGTAAATGCCGACGGCGAGTTTTTTATCACTAGAGATGTGAAAAAACTCTCTAAAGAGGTTAAAAATAGTTATGTTTTAGTAGGTACCTATTCATCTTTCGGCAAAGGTGTAGCGGTAAATGCTAGGATAATAGACAATAGCGACGGAAAAGTAATAGCAAGTGCTAGAAGTATATATAATGTAGCAGGTAATTGTGCATTATTTGAAAATTGCCCGAAGGTTGCTCCTACTTCGTCTCATGCTAGTATGGCAAAACCTATGACTAAAACTATAAAAATTACTACGGACAATTGTTCTAAAAAAACTTGTCCTAAATAAACATTTATAAAAATAAAGTTATAATATCCCTATAAATCAAAACAGGGATATTATAATGAGATTATCCGTTATTACGCTTCTATTTCTTCCGTTTATTTTTAGCGGATGTTTAAGTGAACTTGCTCAAAAACTTCCCGTATTAAATAGTTCGGACGTACAAGTGAAAAAAGAGCCTGAAACAAAAAATACGACAGCTGTTTATTATAGTGTCCAAGACCTTACGAAAGAAATTACAAAGCAACTTTTAGCAAACCATATAAAACCTGACAAAAAGACTATAATAGTTACCTCTTTTGTTAATTTAAACCAATTAAATAGTACCAGTGATTTTGGAAGATTGGTAGGAGAGAATATGATATCTCAACTTCATATGGAAGGTTTTAGAGTAAAAGAATATAGAGGTCAAAATGCCGTAAGTATAAATGCCGACGGTGAGTTTAATTTGACGAGAGATATTAAAAAGTTGCCTAATACGATAGAAGCAGACTATATTTTGATAGGCACATATTCAAATATCAATGATACTACATTGTCGATAAATTCAAGAATAGTCGATTTTGCAAACGGTGATATATATGCTACTGCAAATGCCGTATATTCCTCATCTGTGACAACAGTTAAGAAAAATAGCAATAATCAACCTGTGAGCAAAAAGACGGTTGATGTAGTAAGGGATTTTTAATGAGACTCTTTGCTTTAGCCTTTTTTAGTATGTTTTTATTTGGTGGGTGTACTTTACCTGATACTAGTTCCGTTTTAAGCGGTGTTAAAAATTTTACTCAAACTGATTTTACTAGATTGTCGTCAAGTATAGTGGATGACGTATGCCAAGATATTTCTAAAGATGAGTTGGAAAAAGATTTTTATGTTATTGATTTTGTTAATATCGATAATTTGGAAAACAATTCACAACTTGGATTTGTTCTATCAAATCAGCTTAAGTCAGACCTTTTGAAAAGTTGTAAAGGGATTACGGTAAAAGAGCTTGAATTGGGTAAAAATATTAAGCTTGGAAGAAACGGATCTAAGATTCTAACAAGGGAACTTGATGAGATAAAGTCAAAAGTGGTAGATGAAAATTCAAACTTAGTAATAGGTACATACGCTATAACTTCGGAAAATCTGATGATATTTGTCAAAGTGGTTGATTTGGCTACAGGGATAATCAAATCTTCAAGTACCGTCAATACGACTTTAACCCAAGAAATTTTAGGCTTAGAGGGTTACACTCCGCAACAAAGCCAAACTCAAAGCAACCCTAGAGGGATATATAGACCTTTGGTGTTATAAATCAACCGCAGAGTATATTTTCTAAAGTTTCAAGCTTAACTTCATCTAGTTTAAGTTGTATTTGTCCCATTTTATGGTTTTTGTTGTTTAGTATAACAGGTGCAAAAAGATTTACTACGGAGTTTGTAGCAGGTGATTGTAAAACAAATATAAAGTAAACTGAAATATCGTTGACATCTTTGATATCAAGTTGTTCGATGAACCAATCCGGCAAGTCAAAATCAATATTCTTTAGAGAGTCGAAATTCATCATTCTAAGTTCTATTCCGCTACTTTCGCTTTTGATTGATGAAAAAAAGTTATCGATTTTTTCATATACAAACGTACGTTCACTCTCAAACCCTGCCAAAGGTACTGCTACTTCGTATTCCATTTACACCTTCCTTTATTTATACTTATTTAACATTTCGTTAAATTTTAGCAAAGCTAAACTAAAGTCCAACTTAGAAGTTTATAAAATGATTATTTCTGTTTCTAACTCTATATTAAATTGCTCAAAAATTTTCGATTTTGCAAGATTTATAATATTAATCGCATCTTTATAGGTACCGTTTCCGTAATTCATCAAAAAGTTTGCATGTACTTCACTAAATCCCATATCACCTATTTTATAACCTTTTAGCCCGACAGCTTCTATAAGTCTTCCGGCATAATCCCCTTTTGGATTTTTGAAACAACTTCCGGCACTTTTGCCTTTTGGTTGGTTTGCTCTCATAAGTGTAAACATATCTACTTTTGACCTGTCAAAACCACTCGGCAGTTCAAAAACAACCTCGTAAACTATAGTACTTATATCCGTATATCTATAGCCGAAATTTATATCTTTTTTCTCTATATAGCCGTGCTTTGTTTTGATTTTTACTATATGGTTGAAGATTTCCCACTCTTTAAGACCTGCATTCATTTTGACAAGTCCGCCAAGGCAGCCTGGTAAGTGTGACAAAAACTCTAGCCCTCCCAAATTTTCTTTTTTGGTATAGTTGAATAGTTTGGAACTTTTTACCGCACAGCCCACATATAATAAACCGTCACGAAACTCTATATAATCAAAAGATTTACCGAGAATTGCTAGTTTACGCTCACAGCTTCCGATAAGAAGGTTATTGGCACGACCCACTATAAAATAGTCGTCATAGTCACTGACTTCTTCTATCTCATAAACTTCACAAACAGGTCCGACACCTATGGAGCTATATTTTGAAAAATCAATTTTCATTTCTTAGGTCTTTATACTCTTTTGGTATCATATAATCTTCTGCTTTTATAATCTGAGGATAAAATCCTCTTTCATATCCTATCTTATAAAGTATATTTATTGCCTTGATTTGTAACTCATTCAATTCTATGGACTCTTCGTTTGCATAAAGGTTTAGATATGTTTGTAACGTATCATGGTCAACCCTTACCAAATCTCGCTCAATTAGCATTTTGGACATCAAAAGTTTGTTGTTGTGAGCTACACGTACCGCTTTTATTAGTGTATCTTCGTATTCTATAGCTTTATGTATAGGGATAGAACGTCTAAGAGCCATACCGCCGAGTGGAAGAGGGATACCCTCACCCGCAAGTTCTACCCATATATCCCAAATCTCTTTTTCAACTTCAAGCTTGTCACTATATTGTAAGATAGACTCGTGTATAAGTACCCCGGCGTCAACTTCACCGCTTAATACCGCATTTTCTATATCAAGGAAGTTCATATAAGTAATCCTTGCATTTGGGTATGCTATTTTAAAAAGTAGTGCGTTTGTGGTGTAGTGACCGCTTAGGGCTACTTTGAAGTTTGGTTTTAGCTTTTTGTCTTTTAGTTTGACTAGTTTTGGTCCGTATCCGTTACCGAAACTCACGGCAGTTCGTAGCAAGGCATAATCATCTTTTATAAAAGGGTATAGCCCGAAGCTTATGGCACTTATATCATAAGTCCCTTTTAGTGCTTCTTGATTTAGGGTTTCTATGTCTAAAGCGATATTTTCAAAGGTAGTATCGCTCATACCTACCCAGCCGAATTTAACGGCATAGTACATAAAAATATCGTCGGCATCAGGTGAATGGGCTATGGAGATGTTTCTCATTTTGACCTCAATAAATTTTTTTATATTTTACCGTATAATTTTTTAAATATACCACTTGACAAATATAGACTCAATATTGTATAATACTTTTAGCAGTTCAGATGATTGAGTGCTAAATGACTTGTAAAGAGTTTTAAATGATTGATAAAAAAGAGTTTTTATTAGAGTCCATTATCAAGGCTTATATTATAAACCTTGAGCCGATAGGCTCTTCACAGCTTAAACAAATGTATGACTTGGAATATTCAAGTGCTACTATTAGAGGGTATTTTAAAAAGCTTGGTGATGAGGGGTATTTGGTTCAAGAGCATATAAGTAGCGGTAGGGTTCCATCCGTAGTTGCTCTTAGACAATATTGGAGTACACGGTTAAATAGAAAACTTGAAAATGTAGATTTGCAGTCATTGCAATATTTTGCAAAAGAGATAGGTTTGAGCGTAGCTTTGAAAAAGGAAGTTGCTTCAAAACTGCTAAAAGTTGTAGATTTTGAACAAGCTTATATTGTTTTGAGATTTGATGATTTTGCGGTGACTATTAAGTATTCATCGGCATTATACAAATTTCTACAAGATTTTATAGGGTTGGATATAGAACAGATTATGTCCATATCAAGACAAGTTGGTGCGTTTGAATTGTACAATGAGCTTATATCAAGAGCTTACGGCGATTCGTATCAAACGGTAAACGTAAAAGAGTATATTAAAATGGCTTTGGAATATGGGCTAGATGATAATATGATAAACGGATATTTCAACGGTAGGATTTTTGACAATCTAAAAGAGGGTATATATTTTGATACTATTGTCCCAAAAGGTTATATTGGGATATGCGATAGTGTCAAGATTGACGGGGAAGATTCAAAAATGCTAGTTATGGGTGATTTATCAAAGAACTATAATTATTTTTATGAAAGGGTAGCTGCATGAGTGAAAAAGTAAATGAAACTATGGAAGATTTAAAAGACAATGAGACGGCTTGTAATGAAGAACAAACCGTAATAGAAGAGGATTTTGTAGAGTCTAGTATGGATGAAATAGGTGTTTTGGAAGCGAAACTAAAAGAAGCTGAGGAGAAATATCTAAGGGTTCATGCTGATTTTGAGAATATCAAAAAAAGAATGGAAAAAGATAAAATCCAAGCTATAGAATATGCTAGTGAAAGATTTGCAAAAGATTTATTGAATCCTATTGATTCGCTAGAGTTTGCAATAGCTAGTTTGAACAACAAAGAAGCAGACCCTGCAGAGCTTTTGGAAAAAGTAAAAGAAGGTATTGAGTTAACAATAAAAAGCTTTAAAACTGTTTTTGAAAAGCACGGTATAGAGCTTGTAGATGTAGATAGCGGGTTTGACCCGAATCTTCACGATGCCGTAATGCACGCCGAGAGTGACAACCACGAAGAGGGTGAGATAGTACAAGTTCTTCAAAGAGGGTATAAGTACAAGGATAGGTTGTTAAGACCAGCGATGGTGTCAATCTGTAAGAAGTAGTTTAGAAAATTTATCTTTTTGGACATTTCGGCGTTGTAGCCTTGAACTGCCTCAAAAATATAAATTTCTAGGGTGAGTGACCGAGATGTCGTTAAACTAGGAAATAATGAAAAATTTAGAATTCAAAAAAAAATTTAAGAAAAAGGATATAAAATGAGTAAAGTATTAGGTATAGATTTAGGAACAACAAACTCTTGTATGGCAATATACGAGGGTGGTGAAGCGAAAATTATTCAAAACAAAGAGGGTAAAAATACGACTCCTTCAGTTGTAGCTTTTACGGACAAAGGTGAGGTTCTTGTGGGTGATCCTGCAAAAAGACAAGCTATTACAAATCCTGAAAAAACTATATATTCTATCAAAAGAATTATGGGTTTAATGATGGATGAGAAAAATGCACAATCAGCTCAAAGTAAAGTAGGGTACAAAATAGTAAACAGAAACGGTGCTGCTGCCGTTGAAGTTGCCGGAAAAGTTTATACTCCGCAAGAAATTAGTGCAAAAATCTTAGCAAAACTAAAATCAGATGCAGAAAGCTATCTTGGGCAACCGGTTACTGACGCTGTTATTACGGTACCTGCATATTTCAATGATGCACAAAGAAAAGCTACTCAAGAAGCTGGAACTATTGCAGGACTAAATGTACTTAGAATTATCAATGAGCCAACAGCTGCATCATTAGCTTACGGACTTGATAAAAAAGGTGAAGAGAAAGTAATGGTTTACGACCTTGGCGGTGGTACATTTGACGTTACGGTACTTGAAATTGGTGACGGTACGTTTGAGGTTCTTTCAACAGACGGTAATGCGTTTTTGGGTGGAGATGACTTTGACAACAGAATCATTGATTGGTTGGCAGGTGAGTTTAAAGGTGAGTACGGTATAGATCTAAAAGCTGATAAAATGGCTTTACAAAGATTAAAAGATGCGGCTGAAAATGCTAAAAAAGAGCTTTCAAGTGCAGCAGAAACTGAAATCAACCTACCGTTTATCACGGCTGATGCAACAGGTCCAAAACACCTTGTAAAAACTCTAACAAGAGCAAAATTCGAGTCAATGACTGAAGATTTGGTATCTGAAACATTAGCTCACATCAATACGGCTCTTAAAGATTCAGGTTTAAGCAAAGGTGAAATCCAAGAGATTATCATGGTCGGTGGAAGTATAAGAATTCCAAAAGTTCAAGAAGTTGTTAAAAATTTCTTCGGTAAAGAACTAAACAAAGGGGTAAATCCTGATGAGGTTGTTGCTGCAGGTGCTGCGGTTCAAGGTGGAGTATTAAAAGGTGACGTAAAAGACGTATTATTGCTTGACGTTACACCGCTTAGCCTTGGAATTGAGACTTTAGGTGGAGTTGCAACAAAACTTATAGACAAAGGTACGACAATACCAGTGAAAAAATCACAAGTTTTCTCAACGGCTGAAGACAACCAACCGGCGGTTTCTATCCACGTTGTTCAAGGTGAAAGAGAATTTGCAAAAGATAACAAATCTTTAGGTATGTTTGAGCTAAGAGATATTCCGGCTGCTCCAAGAGGCGTACCTCAAATCGAAGTTACGTTTGATATAGATGCAAACGGTGTACTTAACGTGTCTGCAAAAGATAAAGGTACAGGTAAAGAGAGTAAAATTACTATTAGCGGAAGTTCAGGACTAAGCGATGATGAAATCCAAAGAATGGTAAACGAAGCTGAAGCGAATAAAGAGGCTGATAAAAAGAAAAAAGAGTTAATTGATACTAAAAATCAAGCAGAAGCATTATTACACAGCACTAAAAAATCTTTAGAAGAAAACAAAGGTGTAGTAAGTGCAGATGAAGAAAAAGCTATCATCGATGCAGGTGCTGAACTTGAAGAAGTATTGAAAAACGAAAATGCAACAAAAGAAGAGATTGATGCAAAAGTAACTGCTCTTACGACTGCAAGTCACAAACTAGCTGAAGCTATGTACAAAAAAGAACAAGGCGGCGGATGTGCAGACGGAAGTTGCAACACTGGTGCTAAGAAAAAAGACGACGACGTAATAGACGCGGAAGTTGAGTAATTAATTAGAGGTACTAAGCACTTAGGTGCTGAGTCTTGTATTGGCTCAGAACCTTAGTACCTCAGTACCTCAGAATTAAGGTTTTAAATTGAATAAATACATGCAAAAAGCTATCGATGAAGCTATCAAAGGTGTAAATCAAGGTCACGGTGGACCGTTTGGTGCAGTGATAGTCAAAGACGGTAAGATAATCTCCACTTCCCACAATGAGGTCTTAAAATCAAACGACCCTACTTCTCACGCTGAAATAAATGCAATCAAAAAAGCCTCTAAAAAACTCCAAACCTTTGATTTAAGCGGATGTGAAATCTATACTACTTGTATGCCTTGTCCTATGTGTATGGGTGCTATTAGATGGGCAAATATATCTACTATTTATTACGGTGCTACGAGCGAAGATGCCGATATGATAGGATTTAGAGATCAAGTGTTTTACGATGAATCTTACCAAAATATCAAAAATATAGATAGAACCGAGTGTTTGCAAGTTTTTAGAATCTGGAGCGAAATGCCTAATAAAACTATTTATTAGTTTTTCTAATAGACAAATCATTATTCTTCTGTTATAATATTCTCATCGGCTAATAGGAGAATGAAATGCTTAAAAAAATATTTTATACTTTGGGTATAGTTTTTATTTCTTACGTGCTTATCGGCTTTTTAGGGTTGCCTTATATTATAAAGTCCCAAGCTCCAAAATATGTAAAAGAGAATTTAAATATTGATTTATCTATACAAAAGGTAGATTTTAACCCTTTTTTATTTAAGATGAATATTTACGCCTTAGAGTTGAAAGACAAAAATAGCGTTTTGGTATCCTTTGAAAATCTTTTTTTAGATTTTGATTTATTAAGAACTATTTCCAATAAATACTTACATTTTAAGACCTTATCAATATCAAAACCTTTTATTAATATTCAAATAGATAAGGGTAAAAATATCAATCTTTTGGGTTTGATACCTCCAAGTACTCAACAAAACAATACTCAAACTACCACTCAAACAAATAGCGAACCTTTTAAAATACAGCTTGATACATTTGCCATCAATGGTGGTAAAGTCGCTTTCGCAGATTTTTCTTTGGATAATACTTTAAAAATTGAAGTGGATGATATAAATTATACTGTGAGGGATTTTAGTACCTTACAAAATAGTGTAGCATCACAAAATATAAATCTCAGATTAGACAACGGTGCATCTTTGAAGTTTAAAGGTGGATTGTCCCTAAGCCCTATGAGAACTTACGGAACACTAGAAATAGATAACTTTACTATTAATAGTTTCTGGGAAGTATTTGCGAGTAAAGCCCCTATTGATATTGATAAAAATATGAAATTTGATTTACAAACAGGTTTTGTTTTGATGCTTGAAGATGAACTTAGCCTTATGATAAACGACGGGTTTGTTGATATAAAGAATTTTAATATCAAAGAAAAAGAGAGCGGTAAGTTGTTGGGACTTGACGTTCTTACCCTAAAAAATCTAAATCTTCTATTCCCTGCTACTCCAAAGACTGATTTGTTACAGAGTGATTTTGAGCTTAGTATAAATAGCGGGAAGTTAGTTTCCGATATAAGTGCTAAAATGGAGCCTTTAAATGCGGATGTAAACTATAATCTTGAAGCTTTACCTCTTGATATTTTAAACCATATAGTAGATAAATCAATGTTTTTGGATATTAAGTCGGCGTTTTTAAATTCTAAAGGTAATATCAAATATGAAAATGATTTGATAAATGCTAGTTTGGATGTTTCCTTGGATGATTTGCATATAAATAATAAGGACATACCTTTAGTGAAAGCCAAAAATATTTTTGTCGATAATATCTCTTTTGAACAGTCTAAAAATCATTTGAATATAGGTAGTATCAACATAAAATCACCTTATGCGTATATCAAAATAGATAAAGGCGGTGTGTTGAATATGATGAATTTGACCAAAACTACCGACAATCCATCTCAAAGTGATACGAAACCGATGAGTATAAATATAGGACCGATTAGTATTGAAAAAGGGGAGATGACCTTTGAGGATTTAACCTTGCCGATACATTTTAGACTTGATAATAGTAATATAAACGGTAGTATGTCTGAATTTTCTACAACGACTACAAAACCCTCAACCGTAAAACTAGACGGAAATATAGGACAGTACGGATATATGAGGATTGAGGGTGATTTACTGCACAACAATTTAAAAAATTATACAAATATCAAATTGGATTTTGACAATATTGCTTTACATGATTTATCGGGATATTCAGGTAAATTCGTGGGGAGAAAAATAGATGACGGTAAGTTGACTTTAGATTTGAAGTATTATATAGAAAAATCGAAGCTTGATGCAAAAAACAATTTAGTAATAAGTCAGATTAAACTAGGGGAGAGAATAGAGAGTAAAGACGCACTTAGTTTACCTTTGGATTTGGCTATTGCTATTTTGGAAGATAGAAACGGGATTATAGATATTAAGCTTCCTATTAAAGGGGATTTGGATAATCCTGAGTTTAGCATAGCACCTATCGTATGGCAAGCTTTTACGAATATCTTGGCAAAAGCTATAACTGCACCTTTTTCACTCTTGGGGGCATTGTTTGGTTTTGGGGAAGATGAGATAAACAATGTACCGTTTTATTTTGGAAGTGCAGAGATTAGTCCGGTACAAAAAGAGCCTTTGGATAAAATAGTACAAATTCTTCAAAGTAGAGGTAAACTTGTCATCAATGTAGCACCTGTATATGATGATAAAAACGATTTATCGGCTCTTCAAGCTATAGAGTTCAAAAAAACGGTACAAGAGGCACTTAAAAATGTAAAAGGTGAAGATTACGAAAAATCATATATGGCATATTTGGAGACAAGCTATGCAACTTTTGATAAGAGGCTAGATGAGCTAAAATCAAAATATACTAAAGATAAGGTTTTGGACGAGAGAGTTTATAAAGAGGAATTGGAAAACTTTTTGATAAACAAACAAGTTGTTGATACGGCTTTGCTTGAGAACTTGGCAAAACAAAGAGTACAAAATCTAAAAGCTTATTTGACGGAGCATAAAATACCTGATGAGCAAATAGTAGTTACTCAAGAGGTACAAAAAATAAAAAGTAAAGATGATAAGTTTTGTAGTATAGAGCTTAAACTAGATACCGTTAAGTAGCTAGTTTATTTGTATGCTCTTACTACGAACCCTCTGCTCACTTTTGAGTTGATGGTGTAGTTTACAAAACCTATTTTAGAGTCATCTCCTAAGATTTCTTTGATTCTCCATGTCGCTTCTACAACCCTATGACGCGATAATCCCATCGCAGAAAATTCAACCATTGACGGTGTAGCATTATCTTTTAAAAATGATTTGAGATAAATTTTATCGTCATCGTTAACCACACCGATAATCTCAAATTTTGAAGCATTTTTGTTGTCTGCAACAAACTTTTTCATATTGTCTATACATTTATCAGGCATCACAAAAGAGCCAACTTTTTCCTCATAACATTTTAAAAGGTTGTACTCATTTGTTGAGCTTATAGGTTCATAGTCCACAAAAGTATCACCGCTAATGGTTTCTATGACGGGCTCTATTTGAACTATTTGTTTTGGTTGTTTTACTACTACCACTTGAGGTTTTACTTCTTCTTTTATCACGATAGGTTCAGCAGGTTTTTCTTGTTTTGGTTTGGCAACCTCTTTTTTAGGCTCTTCAGGTTTTGGTGCTTTGATACTCTCTTTTAGCTCTTGAATAGTAGTTAATAGCTCTTGAGTCTTTGCATTGTATTCATCTTGAGTGATATAGTTTGCATTAGTCGGTGCAGGTGTATTGTTTTTTGATAGGGTTATCCCTAGGTAAAAACTGACTATTATCAAAACGGCGACTACGGCGTATAATACGTAGTTTGAGTTATTACTCGGCTCACTTATCATAGGGTTATCTTGAGGTTTTGAAGGTTGTTCAGGTTTTTTTTCAGTATTTGTATCGGTACTAGTTTTAGCTTTTGCATTTTTGGAAGCTAAATTTTCTTGAACCCTTTGTTCAAGTATTTTTTTTAGTCCCTCTTTATCATCAAGTTTGAATTCCATAGCACACTCCTAAATCTTAGACGTAATGTTATCATATTTTACATAAAGATAGTATGAAATTTATTTTTTCTTTATCTCTAGTCTTTGTGGGCGTATGGTTATATCGGTTACTACGCCATCCATAGATAAAATTTCTAATACTGTTTTTGCTAATGTTTGAGGTAATAAATAAGTATCTTCATTATCAGAAGGTTCAAATTTGAGCTTATCGTAAAAAGGTGTTTTTGTAATGTCGGGATTTATTGAGGTCACTTTTACCCCGCTTTTTCTTACCTCCTCAAAAAGGCTAAGGGAAAAGTCCCTAAGACCTGCTTTACTTGCAGTATATGTGGCACTAAATTTTGAGTGTTTCGTGGCTTCTACCGAGGTGATATTGATAATATGCCCTTTTGTTTTTTTTAGGCTTCGTAAAAATAGATTTGAAAGTATCACTGGTGCAGTTAGATTGACAGCTATAAGTTTTGCTATATTTGAAGGGTTTAGCTCTTCGTGCGGTTCAAACATCCCAAATCCAGCGGAGTTAATAAGTACGGCTATATCATGTGATGCCAAAATCTCTTTTGCCTCTTTTTCAATGCTTTGTGTATCTTCAAGCCTTGAATTAAAAGGTATGATATGATAACCGTTGGCTTCCAAAAGTTGGGCTATAGCTTTACCTATACCGCTACTACTTCCCGTAAGTACTACTTTCCTCATTTTTGCCCTTTTTTTCTTACAATAATCCCTTTTTTGATTTGAAGTCTTATATAAAATATAGTACCTACAAACAACAACACCAAAATAGATATGATAATAGTGTGTAAATACTCTTTTAATAAAGCTTCATTATGCCCGATATAATACCCCAAAAGTGCCAAAATAGCAACCCAAATACCTGCTCCAAGTGATGTATATATACTAAATCTTAGTAAATCCATACGTGCTAGACCTGCAGGAAGTGAGATATATTGTCTCACGGCAGGGATTAATCTTCCGCTAAATGTAGAGATATGTCCGTGTTTTGCAAAGAAATCTTCCATTTTTTCTAAGGTTTGCTCTTTTATAAGGACGTATTTGCCGTAACGTGCCAAAAATGCTCTTCCGAATTTAAGAGCTAGATAGTAGTTAAATAATGCTCCGGCAAGACTTCCGGCAATACCGCATATTATTGCAACGGCAAGATTCATCTCCCCTTTGTATGCAAGATACCCCGCAGGTATCATTACTACTTCTGATGGAAAAGGGAAAAATGAACTTTCCAAAAACATCATAAAAAATATCCCAAGATAACCCAAATCACCTACCGTTTGAACTATCCAATTTATTATATCACTCATTTATATCCTTTGTTAAGGTGCTGAGCTACTAAGGTGCTTAGGTACTGAGCGAGAAGACTTAACTCAGTACTCAGTTACTCATTAGCTCAGTACCTTCTTCATATACGCTTCTTTCATAAACTCTTCAAATTGGTTGTTTGAAATATACTCATACCCAAAAACCTCTCTCCACAAACTCTCATCCTCCATACAAAGGTAAAAAAACACATCCTTATGCCACGGTTTAAAAGAGTCATAGGCGTGTTTAAACATCTCTTTTTTTAGTTCGAGAGGGTAAGAATATTTACCGTTTGCATCATCAAAAGGCATTTGTAATATCTTACTTTTGAGCCCACGAGTTCTGAGCTTTTTCAAAACCGGCTTGATAAACGTCAAAGTCCCAAAGGATACGAGGGCTACGTTTTTGGGTTCAAAGAGTTCTATAAGCTTTTTATATATTTTGCCGTACTCTTCCAAGTAGTTTTCAAAAACTACAATAGGGTGAAAGTGAAATCCCACCAAAACACCCTTTTGTGATAGCTTCAAAGCAGATTCTATCCTTTTATCCAAAGATGCCGTTAAATGCTCTTCATTGTCTATTATGATTTGAGGATTTAGACTCCAAGTTACAATCACATTTCTTGGTACGTCATTTTCAAGTAAATAGGCTATATTATCGGATTTTGTTTTGAGTTCTAATATTACGTTTGGATTTGTTTTTGCAAAATCAAACAAAGCTTTTAACGTTCCGAATTTATTTCCCCACATCAAAGAATCGCTACTTTGCCCTGTACCTATATGATATACCTCATTTGGGTCTAGTTTGATGTTTTTTAGTTTTTCGGCGAAATTTTCATCGTAGCCTATTTTGTTTTCATTATAAAAAGATTGTATGGCACAGTAACTACAATCAAATCCGCAACTCTCAACCGCATCTAACGTCAAAAGGTTGCAACATCTTGTTTTTGGACTTGCCACCGGACACATTCCAAATCCAAGGTTGTCGTTTTTATAAGGGCTAAAAGATATTTTTCTTTGAAAGTCGTATTTTACATCTTTAAAATTTTCGTAGTTTAGAGGAGAGTTTTTTAGTTCACTCCAAAGATTTTCATAGTGTTTTACTATTCTTTTTAAGAGTTCTTTATCTTTGTATTTGTCGATTAACTCATGGGGGAACGACTCATCAAGACTTTTTTCGTTCCACATTGCAAAATCTGTAGCAATAGTTTGTAGTATTTGCTTTTGGGAAACACTAAATTGATATTGTTCTAGTAAACTCATTTAGGTTTTATTAACTCATTTGGGATAAATACATACATATTAAAAGGCTCTTTCGTAACACCTGCATAGTTCTTTGCCTCATCTCCAAAGCCCCAAAAGAAATCTGCTCGTATATCGCCTTTTATCGCACCACCCGTATCTGCCGCTATTACTATATCGTTTATCGGCTCCTTTGAAACAGGGTTAGAGGTATTTATAAATACGGGAAATCCAAGCGGGATGTATCTTCTATCTACCGCTATATTTTTCTTTGCGATAAGCTCCGTACCGAGTGAGCCGGTAGCACCTTGTTTGTTTTTGGTAAAAAAGATATAGCTTTTGTTTTTGTTCATTATCTCATCTTTTTTATCAGGATTTTCACGAAGCCATTTTGCTATGGTTTGAAGGCTTACTTGATCTTTTGGGATATGACCGTTTTTGACCAACTCACCCCCTATAGCATTATATTTATGTCCGTTTTGCATAGCATACCCTATATTGATATGGCTACCGTCTTCTAGTATGATTTTGCCTGAGCCTTGAATATGCAAAAAGAAGAGTTCTATATCATCTTCCACATAGGCTATGACTTCATATTTCTTTTCATCGAAGTTTTCTATCTCTTCCCTTGAATAGTACGGTACTATCGTATTTCCTACTATTCTACCCCTTAGCTTGTATTTTGATAGCTCAGGATATACCGAACTTAGATTTATCACGTATATATCTTTAGGTGTTGCATATACCGGATATTTGTATTTTTCACTTTTTTTTAGGCTTCCATAAAGGGTAGATTCATAATATCCGGTAAGTAAGCCTACATCAGATCCTTTGGAATCATATAATTTGTAAGGGGTGAAGTTTGATACAAAAAAATCTTTCGCGGAAGTTACGCTTAATGCTTTTTGGCATGAGTTTTTGAGGTTTTCAAATCTGGAGCTTTTTTCGCAACCTTTTACAAAAGCTTTGAGCGACTCCTCAAAATCTGTCGCTTCAAACCCATTTATCTCCTGCCATGATGATTTTTGAAGATTTGCTTCGGAAAATCCAAACTTTTCATACTCTTGTTTGACGGCACATCCACCGAAAAACAAGATGCTCAAAAAGAAAAAGATTAAATGTTTCATAAAGTCGTTAATTCGTGTTTTAGTTTTTCTTGATTTAGTTTTTTGATAACGGTTTTGTATGTTTCCATAACGCTTTCTTCATCCATATTTACCATATCAGCCACTTTTGACTCTTCAAGACCGCTTTCTATGGCACAAAATACCTTGTACTCTTTTTTGGTAAGTCTTTTTTTTAATATTTCAATAAGCTCTTTTTCGCTTTTTAGCTCACCTTGTAAGATTTTTATATTACTTGTTATAGCACCTGTAATATCTAATTGCACAGCCATTCTCCTAATTTTTGTATATCGTCATAACTCGTCATATCCAGTTGTACCGGTGTGATTGATACGTAGTTGTTTTTTGTAGCTTCAAAATCACACATATTGTCCACGCTTTTTTTCCAAATAAGCGGATGAAGCCCTACCCAATAATACTCTTCGCCTCTTGGGTTTGTATGTCTATGTACGTCATCGCCGTAGAGTCTATATCCTGCTTTTGTCACCCTTATCCCTGCACATTCACTCGGGTGAATAGGAGGTATATTTACATTTAAAAACTTTCTATGACCTATCGGGAACTCACCGGCAAATATTTTCTTCACTATTTTAACAATAGTCTCCTTTGCCAAAGCAAAATCCCAACCGTTTTCAATATCCTTGCAGTTGCTTTTACACACTTGTGATATGGCAATAGATGGAATACCGTGAAGAACACCCTCCATCGCGGCACTTGCCGTTCCGCTGTATGTTATATCTTCACCCATGTTTGATCCGGCATTGATACCGCTTACTATCAAATCAGGTTTTTTGCCCTCTTTGAATAGCGAGTGTAAAGAGATAAACACACAATCCGTAGGCGTTCCGTCATCTACTTTGTAAAAGTCGTCATCGACGCTTACTAGTCTAAGGGGACGCGTGAGTGTGAGTGAATGTCCACAAGCACTTTTTTGAGTTGCAGGTGCAACAACCGTAATCTTTGCTATAGGGCTAAGTGCTTCCACAAGAGCTTTTAGACCTACTGCTTCATAACCGTCATCGTTTGTAATTAATATATGTTTCATAAGCGGTATTATATATGATTTTAGCTTGAATTAACAACATAAACCCCATCAATACTTTTGAGTAGTTGATGGGCTTTTGGGTCAAATTTATATCCGCTTTGAAGAACAATATCTGCTAGTTTAGACTTTATTACTATATTTAGTTCTTGCTTCCCTTGATTTTTGGATACAACGTCAAATAAATCATATAGTATTCTATCGTTATCGCTAATATTTACCTCTACGGTAAGCGGAGGTATTTCCACTTCTACTTTTTTTTGTTTGATTTTCTCTTTTTTCGCATCTTCTAGGGATTCTAGTTTGAGTAGGTTCATCCTAGTAAAATCACCGTCTTTTGAGATTTTTACCTTAAATCCTATAGGTTCGTCCAAATCAAATGATTTTAGCTCTTCCATTTTTGATTCAAAGAGCATAAGTTCGATATTACCGTGTAAATCCATAATACTAGCAATACCGAACTTATTCCCTTTTTTTGAAATTTTTGTGGTAATCTCTTCGATTTTACCTATAAAAAGTGCTTCGGAGCCGTCGGCTAGTTCGTCTATTTGAGAGCTTAGGGTATAGTTCATTTTATCCAAAATATCTCTATATTTATCAAGAGGATGTCCTGATACATAAAACCCTAAAGTCTCTTTTTCAAGTTCTAGTAACTCTTTTGCTTCGTATTCAGCCATTTGGTTGATAGTTAACTCAACGGTAACCATCTCTTCAGCATCACCGAAAAGTGAACCGGTAGCCATTTTCTTAGCACTAGAGGCTTTTGAAGAAGCTTCAAGAATAGTTTCTATTTGAGCAAGTATTGCTTTTCTACTATAACCAAAAGCATCCAATGCACCTGATTTTGCCAAAGATTCTATTACTTTTTTATTTACTTTAGAGCCGTCGATTCTACTTATAAAATCGCTAAAATCACGAAACGGCTCATCTCCCCTTGCCGCAATAATTGAGTTTATTGCCACCTCTCCGGCACCTTTTATAGCTCCTAGACCAAATAAAATAGCATTTTTACCCTCTACCGTAGCGGCACTAAAATCTAGTATTGATTTGTTTATATCAGGCGGCAGTAGCTCAATACCTAGACGTTTTACTTCATCTACGTATTTAACTACTTTTTCCGTTTTATCCTTTTCGCTTGTAAGGAGTGCCGCCATAAACTCAGTCGGATAATATGCTTTTAGGTAACTTGTATAGAAGGTAACCATTGCATAGGCTGCAGAGTGGGATTTATTAAAACCGTATCCGGCAAACTTTACGATGAGGTCAAACAGCTCTTCAGCCTTTGCCTTATCAAAACCTTTGGCACTTGCACCGTCTGCAAACTGCCCTTTTAATCTATCCATCTCTTCTTTTATTTTTTTACCCATAGCACGACGTACTAAGTCGGCACCGCCGAGTGAAAAGCCACCTATGGTTTGAACTATTTGCATAACCTGCTCTTGATAGACGATTACTCCGTAGGTCGGTTTTAGTATAGGTTCTAGGTCTGCAAACATATAAGTTATCTCGGCACGTCCATGTTTTCTATCGATAAAGTCATCAAGCATCCCTGATTCCATAGGACCCGGTCTATAAAGTGCCAAAACCGCAATAATATCTTCAAAGTTAGTCGGTTTTAGTTTTGAGTTAAGTTGTTGCATACCGCTTGACTCTATCTGAAATAGACCCAAAGTATTTCCGCTTTGGATTAGTTCGTAAACTTTTTTGTCATTTACGTCACAAGTGGCGAAATCTATCCTTTTGCCGTGACGCGATTCTATGAGTTTGTTTGCCTCTTCTATAACTGTTAGGGTCTTTAGACCCAAGAAGTCGAATTTGATTAAGTCAACGTCCTCTACGTATTTACCGCTATATTGGGTAGCTATGGTATCCATACCGCTAGGTTTAAATAGCGGTGTTTTTTTCCAAAGTGGTTCATTGCTTATAACAACACCTGCAGCGTGTGTTCCGGCATTACGATTTAGCCCTTCAAGTGCTAGGGCAAATTCCCACACCCTTTTTGCTGTAGCATCACTTTCGCATAGCTCTTTTATGGCAGGTTCTTTTTCGTATGATGTTTTCAAATCAATACCTAGCTCATCAGGTATTAGTTTTGCCATAGCGTCTGCTTTTGCATACGGCACGTCAAGTACTCTTGCAACGTCTCTTATAACCCCTTTTGCCAAAAGTTTACCGAAAGTGATGATTTGAGCCACATTCACACGACCGTATTTTTCTACAACGTAGTCTATTACCTCTTGACGTCTAGCTTGACAAAAGTCCATATCAATATCGGGCATCGATACCCTCTCAGGATTTAGAAACCTCTCAAAAAGTAAATCATATTTCATGGGGTCTATATCGGTTATTTTGAGTGCATAGGCTACCAAGCTTCCGGCAGCACTACCTCTACCTGGCCCAACAGGTATACCAAGCTCTTTTGCCACACGCACGAAGTCCCAAACGATAAGCATATAACCGGGAAATTTCATATTATTTATGATAGTGATTTCTACTTGTAGCCTTTGTCTATATGTATCGTGTTGGTCTTGCGGTACAAGTAAAAGTCTATCTTCAAGCCCTTTTTCGCACTCGTGTATAAATAAAATTTTATCGTTTTCCAAAGAGTATTCAAGCTCCGGTTCAGGTAAACTAAGGTTGTTTTTACTCGCAAATTCTCTAGTAAATTTAAAATTCGGCGGGGTAGGGTCCCCTAGTTTTATTTCTAGGTTGCATTTATCCACAATCTCTTGCGTATTGGAGATAGCTTCAGGGATATCTGCATAAAGTTTTGCAACTTCTTCAGGTTTTTTGAGATAAAACTCATGTACGGAGTGTTTAAGACGATTTGGGTCGTCAAATGATTTATTCATGGCAATACACATAAATGCCTCATGTGGTTCTGCATCTTCGGGTTTTAGGTAGTGGGTGTCGTTTGTGGCTACTATTTTTATCCCTGTTTCACGAGAAAGCCTTATTATTTGGTCATCTACGTAGTGTTGGTCACCTATACCGTGTCGCATAATCTCAAAATAAAAATCATCCCCGAAAATCTCTTTGTATTCCAAAGCTATCTCTTTTGCTCTTTCATACCCTTTTGCACCAAACTTGACGTTTCTCTCGTTTGCCGTATTTAGATGCCAGTTTACTTCACCTTGCAAACATGCAGCACTACATACAAGTCCGCTAGAGTGTTCACGAAGTAATTTTTTGTTTATTCTAGGATAATAATAAAAGCCGTTTAAATAAGCTTGAGAGCTTAAGTACATAAGGTTTTGGTAACCCTCAAAGTTTTTGGCATAAAGGCATAGGTGGAATCTTTGTTTTGTACTTTTGTCATCGAGCTGTTCACTATTGTGGATATAGGCTTCCATACCTATGATAGGTTTTATTCCTGCGCCTTTCATGGTTTTGTAAAAGTCGATAGCACCGAACATATTTCCGTGGTCAGTCATTGCAACGCTTTCCATCCCGTATTCTTTTACTTTTTTTGCAAGTTCTTTTATTTTGTTTGCACCGTCAAGTAAAGAATATTCGGTATGTAAATGAAGATGAGTGAATTTAGGAGTATTTGACATTTCGTACCTTTTGCAGTTTTGTATATTTATTATATCAATACTTTGATAAAGAGTAACTATACGTCGTAAGCGATTTTTTATTATTATTTGGATAAGCTGTGTCTATATCTTTGTGTTGGAGAATAAATAAGTGCTGTTTGGTATAAGAAGAAAGATACTGATTTTGGGTCTAGCTACCGTTATAGTAACAATATTTATGATCTCTTCGTTATTTATTTTTAATCTGGTTACTTTCCACAAACATAATTCAACAAATGAGATAGATTTAATACACACATCAATATCTAGCGGTTTTAATACTTATACGACCGATATAAATAAATCTTTAGATGTTATGATAGGTGATGATAAGTTACAAGCAAATCTCTCTATAATGAAAAATTATATGAGTTTTGCCGATGATAATTTTGAGGATTTACGTCGTTCTATGGCGGTAGATTTGATTATGGTATCTCAAGTTATAAACTCTGACTTTTTAGTAATATTTGATTCCATAAATAAGCCTGTTGCATTTTCTAGTTCTCGTAAAATGTCTATGGGAAAAGATTCATTTATAGGTTATTTAACATACGGTGATAAAAATAGAGTAATATATACAAAACCTATGGAATACGGTAGCGATTTTAGCAGACAATTCACTCAAGCCGATAAATTGGATTTTTTTAGCGAATATTTATTTGCTAATACGAATCAAAATAGTTACTCGATAGTTGACTACAAACATAGTCTATTCCTTAGTATCAATAAAGAAATATATGATAAAGATAACCAAAAAATAGGAACTATCGCGGTATTCAAACTTATCGATTCGGAATTGTTATCTAAAGTTCAATCTGTCAAAGATGTTCATGTATTAGCTAAATATCGCAATATTTTATATGGAGTTCCTGAAGAATTAGCTCGTTTTGAGTCAAAGATACAAGAAGCGATGCTTAATGGCACGAATTTAATCAATATAGAAGATATAGAGTTGAATATACATGAAAAAAGTTTACAAGATGGGCTAAGTATGATTTATTTAACGAATTTCTATGAGCTTCAAGAAGAGATAGATTCATTGAAAAAATCGGTTATTTGGTCAACGGCTCTCGTGATTTTACTCCTTTTGCCTTTTGGGTATTGGTTTGTAAAGAATTATATCAACTTCCCTATAGAAAAATTGCTAGAAGATATTAAAAACTTTAGATTGAGCAATAAAATCGTCCATAAAGATATCAAGCTAAACGATGAATTCGGAGTATTCCAAAAAGCTTTTTATGATATGACTAATATTATCGTCGATAAAGAAACGGAACTATATATCAAAACTCAAGAGCAAAAACTAGCGAATAAAGAGCTTGAAAATATAGTCTCCCAACTTAAAGCTTATCAAATAGCACTTGATGAGACATCAATAGTATCAAAGTCTGATTTAGACGGTAAGATAACGTACGTCAATAGTAAATTATGTGAAAAAACGGGATATACTAAAGAAGAACTTATCGGTAAATCACACTCTATATTTAAACACCCCGATACTCCGAAAGAGGAGTTCTCACAACTTTGGTCAACTATTACAAAAGGCGGTATTTATAAGGGTGTTATTAAAAATAGGGCTAAAGACGGTAGCGGTTATTATGTAAAAACTACGATTGTTCCGATATTTGATAATATTCAAAAAATCAAAGAATATATAGCGGTAAGAAATGATATTACCGATATTATGAGTGCAAAAAAAGAGTTGGAAGAGTCATACTATAAAGATTCATTGACGAAACTACCGAATAGAAATCAACTTTTGTTAGATTTGAAAAAAGATGAATTTCCAAAACTTGTACTATTAAATATAGATTCATTTAAAGAGATAAACGACTTTTACGGTCATTATACGGGTGATGAGATTTTGGTATTGGTATCGCAAAAAATTATGTCCCACTTTGACTTTATATCAAAAGTTTATAAAATGCCTTCCGATGAGTACGGGCTATTATTTGATTCTTCTAAGGTAGATGAAGATGAAGTAAGAAAAGAGGTCAAGAGATTTATTGATGAGTTAAGTGATACATATTTTAGCGTGGACAATATAGAAATAGCTATCAATTTAACGGCTGGATTATCGCTGTCTAGTGTTACCGATGAAGCTTTGAAAAATGCCGATATAGCACTAAAAACAGCCAAAAAATCAGGAATCTCCATAAGTGAATATGATGATTCTGCACAGTTTGAAGCTGAACAATATAAAAACAATATATTATGGGCGCATAAACTAAAAGCTGCAATCAAAGATGATAGAATAGTTCCTTTTTATCAGCCTATTTACAACAACAAAACCAAGAAAATAGAGAAGTATGAAGTATTAATGAGATTGATAGACCAAAATAAACCGGTAACCCCTTGGTTTTTTCTTGATATTGCAAAAAAAGCAAAACTTTATAAAAAGCTTACGAAGATTATCATAGAAAAAAGCTTTGCATATTTTCATGATAAAGAGTATGAGTTTTCTATTAATTTAACGGCAGAAGATATAGAAAGTAAAGATATCAAAGAGTTTTTAAATCTTCAATTTGAGAAATATCCTTCTATTAGAGATAAGGTTGTTTTTGAGATAGTTGAGTCGGAAGGTTTTAAAAATTTTGATAATGTTATATCGTTTATACAAGATACTAAAATGCAAGGTTGTAAAATAGCCATAGATGATTTCGGTACGGGGTATTCGAATTTTGAATATTTATTGAAACTAAAAGCCGATTTCGTAAAAATAGACGGTTCGTTGATTAAACATATAACCCAAGATAAAGATGCCTACGAAGTTGTAAAAATTATAGTGCAATTTGCACACTCTCAAGGTATGAAAACTATAGCCGAGTTTGTTTCAAGTGAACAGATACAATCGGCAATGGATGAATTAGGGGTGGATTACTCTCAAGGATACTATATAGCAGAGCCTAGTGCGGAAGTTATAAAATACTAGCCTTCAGGCTAGTATTTTAATTAGTTTTTTGCAGCTTCGGTAGCAGGAGCTTCCGTAGTAGCAGGTGCTTCAGTAGCCGGAGCTTCAGTTGTAGCAGCCGGAGCTTCCGTAGTAGCAGGTGCTTCAGTAGCCGGAGCTTCTGTAGCAGCAGCCGGAGCCTCTTGTGCAGGAGCAACTGTTTCAGTAGCAGCAGGAGCTGTTTCTTCTACTTTTTTATCACAACCGATTAAACCAAACGCCAACATCATACCAAGAGCTAAACTAGCAACTTTTTTCATTTTATTTCTCCATATATAAGATAATCTTTTAGCTTATGACAGCCAAAATTCGGACGGAATTCTACTCCAAAAGTCTTAAACAAAGTTTATGAAATATAACTAATAAGAAATTATTTTTATTTTAATAAGTCTATCTTATAATAGAGTTTTATAATGATTTTTTTCAATTTATTTTAATTTTATTATGGTAAATTTTCAGTACATCAAAGGAAGGGTTTAAAATGGTTAAAAAAGCGTTGATATTCGTGCTCTATTTTGTATCTTATAGTTTTGCAAATAGCGATAATAACGGTTGGAATATGTTACATTATGCGGTTTATAACGGTAGTCTTGAAGAAATCACAAATGAACTAAAAAAATACGATATTCAATCACCGACAGTTGCAGGTTTATCTCCGCTTCATATCGCAGTTAAAAAAAGGGACAAAAAAGCAATTTCACTCTTGTTAGAAAATAACGCCGATATAGAAGCAAAAGATAACAAAGGATTTAGCCCTTTGTATTATGCGGTTGTTATGAATGACTTTGATACGGTTGAATTTCTTCTAGAAAAAGGTGCCGATGTCAATACCCAAAATAATATAGGTAATACACCTATGCACCAAGTGGCACGAAAAGATAGGGCTGAAATGTTCGGTATTTTGATAAAATACGGTGCAAAACACGATATAAAAAATATATACGGGCTTATGCCTATAGATTTTGCTATAGATTCAAAAAACAACGCATTGATTAAACTTCTTTCAGAGCGAAACTTGAAGTAAAACGTTTTTTATAAGAGCATTTTTGGCATAATTCCTCTATTGCTGAATTGTTTTTGAACCCTTGTATTATGTTTTTTGCCTTTTGTGAATTTAAAATTTCTTTTAGATTTTGAATATGTAAGTTTCCTAGGTTGATAACGGCATCTTTGTCCAAGCAACACGGCACTACGGTACCGTCACAAGTAATACCTATTTGGGAACTAAGTCCAAGGCAAAACCCTTGTTCCTCAAAATAGTCGTTTTCTAAACTAGGCCAATCAAAATATTCATCAAAGCATAGTTTGACTTTATTATCTAATCTAATATTTTTATCACTAATATTTAGTTCTTTTATTTCAAAAAAATTCTTTAGTTTAGAAAATATTTTTGCATTATAATCACTAGCACTATTTTCTTTATCAATATTCCAAAGTCTTAAGTTAACAAAAATATTGTTTGTACCGTTGATTTTAAATTTACAAAAATTTAATATATTTGATATATACTCATCAAATGATTTATCGGTTGTATTTGCGTTAAAACTATTTAAAGAGATATTTAATTGTTTAACGGCTTTATGGATTAGCAAGTCATACTTTGAAGCTTCTACGTAAAAACCGCTAGTCGTAATATTGACTTTTAGGTTATATTTATATGCAATATCTAAATATTCGCCTATATTTGACAACACAAGCGGGTCACCCATAATATGTAAATAAATCTCTTTAGTGATATCTTTTGCCTGAAAACATACCTTATCAAAGAAATTAAGGGTCATAATTTGTGATTTTTTATGGCTCGGTGGACAGAAAAAACAGTTTAGTCCACAAATATTCGTGATTTCTATATATACTTTTTGTAATTTGATGTTAAGTCCTTAAAATAGTTTAGAAAATTATAGCAAAAATTAAGCTAAAAAAATATAACATAATACAAGTGTTCTTCAATAAGGAGAAAATCGCAATGCTCTCTAGTATGTCTACAAAAAATAAGACTTTATTATTCATCTTTATTATTCTTATTATTACTTTTACCGTTGTTGTGTATACTATTCATTACTTTCAATCAAAGAGACTTGAAGAGATACAACTGAACTATTTCCAAAAAATAGAAGATTCTTATACTAAAAATATAGTTAAAAATTTACAAGAAATATATGTTTTAAATGCAAAAAGTATACTTAATGAAGATGTGCTAGAAGCGTTTTACGCAAAAGATAGACAAAAAGTATATGATTTGGTAGAGCAGAGATACAAAAATTTTAAAATCAGAGACCCCTATTTTGAACAGATGCACTTTCATCTTGCCGACGGTACATCGTTTTTGAGAATGCATAAACCTACCGTTTACGGTGAGAATATAGCAGAACTTAGACCTATGGTTGCAAGTGTTCACAAAGATAAAGAGATTTTATTCGGTTATGAAATGGGGCTTCATGCCTTATCCTACAGAGTATTTGTGCCTGCATTTTTCAAAGGTGAGTATATAGGTGCTTTGGAATTCGGTATTTCACCGAAAAAAATACTTGATATCGTAATATATTTCAACAATCTTCAAGGGCTTTTATATCTGAATCAACAAAGCTTGACAGATGATATAAAGCCTATACAATACACCAATATAACCGATGAAAAAATACTTAAACTTTTAAAAGGTGATTTCGGTCACCATACACATACCACGATAATAAAAAACGGAGAGATGTTTTGTGCATATTCATTTTATATTTTGGATTTGAATAATAAAAAACTAGGGGAATTGATTTTCATTAATGATTTGACAAGCGAGTATAAATTCTTTATTACTAGTAGAAATACTTTGTTTTTTATTTTTGTATTATCGGGAATATTCGTATTTTTGATTATTAATTACGGCTTTGAGAACCTTATTTCTAAGCTTGAGGATTCTTATGAAGAGTTAAAGCGATTTACTAGCATTGTTGATAATAACGTAATCAATATTTCATATGATTTGGACGGTAACGTAACATATGTTTCAAAAGCATTTTTGAAAATCAGTGGATATTCAAAGGATGATATTGTAGGTAAGAAATATTTACCCACAAAACATAGCGATATATGGGAGTGCATAAGTTCGGGCAATGTTTGGAGCGGGGAAATAAAAAATACGAAGAAAAACGGTGATGATTACTGGGTGTATGCTACGGTTTCTCCGGTTTTCGATAAGAATGGATATAAGATAGGTTATACTTCCATAAGAGAGGATATTTCGGACAAAAAACGAATTGAAGAGATAGCTATTACCGATTCAATGACCGATGTATATAATAGAAGATATTTTAATGAGATGTTACCAAGACTTATTAATACGTGCAAAAGAGAAAATGATTATTTGACATTTATTATTCTTGATGTTGATTTTTTCAAACAATATAATGATACTTACGGACATAAAAAGGGTGATACCGTTCTTATTCAAGTGGCACATTCATTGCGAAGCTGTTTAAATAGGGGTAGCGATTATTTGTTTAGAATAGGCGGTGAGGAGTTTTGTATTCTCATAAAAGGTCTTGATGAAGAAAAATCATTTGCTTTTGCCGATAAACTAAGACAAAAAATAGAAGATTTGCATATAGAACACTCTAAAAACAGTGCTAGTGCGTTTGTAACCGCATCATTTGGAGTCGTTGTTCAATTCGGTGAAGAGATAGAAAATGAGAATACTATCTACACGTTAGCAGATGAGAAATTGTATCAGGCTAAAGAAGACGGAAGAAATAGAGTATGTATTTAACAGCACTCTAGTTCCGCTTGTTCAAGTATCTTAATACCTTTTTCGTACTCATATTCGTCAAATAAATCAGATATATAAAAAACATTTGCACAGATGTGATATAAAATATCCTTATTATCGCCGTTTTTAGAGAAAAAAGTTTTATAATCATCAGGTATAAAAGTCATAAATCGTTGCCAAAAATCATTTTTTGCTTCAGGAACCATTTCAAAAAGTTCATTCATGGCATCTAAAACTTCTATGGCATTTTTATAGCAATCAATATTGGAAAACGTTACGTATCTATCTCTTGTTTGCATACCGTATAACCCCTTTTTGCAAGAGATTATACAAGTTTTATTCCGTTAAACAGGTCTATCTAAAACACCGTCTTTTATAAGACGTTCGATTCTTCTTTTTTCATGTCCTTGGTAGTCAGGATTTATGATATCCTTCCTCACTTTTATCCCCTCTTTGCCGTCAAACTTTTTTCCCCTAGCATCCTCCACTATAAGACCTGCTATGTCGTTTGTTTGTTGGGCTACGATATTTGTTTCTATGGCAATTTTTGCATTTTCTTGTGTTTTGTTATCGATTTCTATTATAGCATTGTTAATAACATTGATTTTTGATTGTTGTTCTCTGCTATCATTTGATACTTCTTCTATAATTTTAATAGTAGAGTTAATATTTTCATTTAGTTTATGATAACCGCTAATCATATTGTTTGCCATATCTTTACCGCTATTTGCAGTTGATGTAGCACTCTCAACTAGCTCTTTTATCTCTTTTGCCGCTTCAGCACTTCTTGATGCTAGATTTCTCACCTCTCCTGCAACTACCGCAAATCCTTTACCTGCTTCTCCAGCAGTTGCCGCTTCAACGGCAGCATTTAGCGAAAGGATATTTGTTTGGAATGCAATTTGTTCTATTACTGTTATAGCATCACTTATTGATTGGATTTTTTTATTGATTTCATCCATAGAACCGGTAGTATCGTTTGCAAGTTTCAAACCGTTGTTTGATGATTTAGTTACTTCATTTGCCAAAGATGCCATTTTTGTAGCATTTGTTGTTGCATAGGATACGGATTTTGACATATCGTCTATTAAAGTTGATACATGTTTTAAAGATTCTGCTTGTTCTTTTGATGAAATCGTAAGTTTTTCAACGTTTGCAGCAAGTATTTGTGAATCTTGTTGTAATGCAAGACCGTTTTTGAGGTTTTGGCTACTTAATTTCATTAGCGTATCACCTAGCATATTTACTCTATCGAATAACTCTTTGATTTCTCCGGTCGTATTACCTTTTGTTATCAATTTACTTTCATAGTCATCATTGCTAAAAAGTTCCAAAACTTTTAGTACCCTGGAAACATTGTATTGCATTGCAGAGAGCATACTATTCACTATATCAATAAGATTGTTTATTTCCGGATTTGCTCCCGTTGCGTTGATTTTAACCCCTATTTGACCTTTTGAAGCTTGTTGGCATATTAATGCACTTTCTTTAATCGCTTCTTTGTCTTGTTCTAGACCTTTGATAGTTTGACTTATATTTTCATTGACTGCAACGACCATTTCACCTATTTCATCCATAGAATGTACCGTTAGAGGTTCGACTTTATCGTTTTTATGGGAAATATAATCAAAAAATGCCATTAGTCCGACTTGGAAGTCATTAATAGGATTTGTTGCTTTCTTTGTTATAAAGAATATAAGAAGGCTTATAAGTGCGATAACTATCAACGAAGTAATACTAAGACTTAAAATAGTACTGTTAATGAGCTTTTGTGCTTCTTCAAGTGAAAAGGTAAGATCAATTACACCTATAATATCTCCCTCTTTTTGATTGGCGTGACACATGATACATTCGCTTGATGCAATCATAGGTCTTAATACTCTAAGTGCCCTCTCACCGTTATTCATATCTACGACTTTTTGTGTTTTTGTAGTAAAAACCTCTAGTATGTCTTTATCCGTAGTGAATTTCTCATCAGGACTATAAAATTCTATAGTCTCCTTACTTTTTGCAACCGTTAGATTTTTTAACCCTTTAATATTTTGTCTGCTATCTTCTTCAGCTTGTTTGATTATTTGCGGGTCACCGCTATTCATAGCATTTCTTAGGGTCAAAAATAGCGAGTCCGTCAACATCTCTAAAGAACCTTTTGTATTGGCAATAGCGAGTTGTTCCATTTTATTTGTAGAAATATAAGTTGTGATAATATTGGATAAAAATATCATCATAATTGCAGGAACAAGAATCTTTGTAGTGATACGGAGCTTATTGAACATTTTAGGGACCTTTTTGTGATATATGTAAATTTTTTCTAAATTATAATTAATTTAACTTTATATTACAATTAAGAAATAATCTTTTTCCAAAAGAAATATGTTAGCTTTTTTTTAGATAAAATCTGTGATTTACATAATTATAGGATGTTTTTTCAAGTAAAACTTTGATATCTTACGATAAAATTTTGTCAAAGGAATATTTATGAATTTGATAATTAACGGTGAACAACTATCTGTTGACGCTAATAAAACTATATTTGAGATTATGACTGAACTTAAAATCATAGATAAAGTAATGGCTGTAGCCGTTAATATGAACATAGTCAAAAAAGAGGAGTGGGGTAGTTTTATTCCACAAGAAAACGATAAAATAGAACTTTTACAATTTGTAGGCGGGGGATGATGACTACCGATATTAATTCTGTTTGTACTTATTGCGGTGTTGGGTGTGATATTACGGCTGTAGTAGCAAACAATAAAATCACAAAAATTTATGCTCAAAGTGACGGATACGTAAGCCGTGGAAAGCTTTGTATAAAGGGTAAATACGGCTATGATTTCGTAGATTCTCCAAATAGAATAAGAAAGCATAGGGTTAAAAAATCATTTATTGAAAAAAATTATGAAGCTTTACCGGTGGAGTTAAAAGCACGTTCAAAAACTTTAAAAGTAGTGGATGATGTTTGGTATGAAGCAAACTATGAATTTGCAACTTCTTTGGTAGCATGGAAGTTAAACGAACTAAAAAATAAATACGGCAGACACTCATTTTGTGCTACAGGAGGTGCAAGAACTAGCTGTGAAAGCGGTTGGATGCTTCAAAAGTTCACAAGAGCTACTATGGAATCTCCACATATAGACAACTGTGCTAGAGTGTGTCATAGTCCAAGTCTAAAGGGTCTCAAAACCACAATAGGCGAAGGAGCTGCTACCAATCCTTATGATGATATATTCAAATCTGAATTTTTACTTGTAATCGGCTCAAATACTACCGAAGCTCATCCGATAGTTGCAAATAGGATGATTGAAGCTTCTAGGGATAAAATCGTGGATATTGCCGTGATTGACGTACGTGAAATTCATTTAGGAAAGTTTGCAAAATATAATGCCGTTATCCCTTATGAAGCCAATTTATTGGTTTTGAATATGATGGCGTATGTAATATTAAGTGAAAATCTTTATGATACGAGATTTATAAATACTAGATGTAGCGGTTTTGAAGAGTATAAAAACTCTATTTTAAACGATGAGTATGCAAATCCTAGATATTTTGAGAAAATTAGCGGGTATGAGTATTTAAGTGAAATGATTCCAACTATAGCAAGGGAATATGCTACAAAAAAATCTATGATTTTTTGGGGACTAGGAATTAGTGAACATTTAGACGGTAGTAAGGCTGTTATGGCACTGGCAAATCTTGCTCTACTAACCGGTAATATAGGCAAAACAGGTGCAGGGCTTATGCCTCTTCGTGGTCAAAACAACGTACAAGGTACTTGTGATGTGGGGTGCCTTCCTTATTATGAGCCTGATTATAAAGATGCAAAAGAAGTAGGTCTTATGACTCCTGATTTGATGGATGCTATGCTTGAAGGGAAAATAAAAGCGATGTATATTATGGGTGAAGATATAGCTCATATCCATCCAAATCAAAACAAAATTAATAGTGCTTTGGAAAATCTTGAGCTTATTGTGACGCAAGAGCTTTTTATGAATGAAATAGCGAAAAAAAGCGATGTGGTATTCGGTGTAAAAAGTGCCTATGAAAAGACCGGTGTATATGTAAATGCTATGAGAAGACTTCACTTATCTCAACCTTTGGTGGAGTGTGATTTACCTGATGATTGGGAAGTGCTAAGAGATATAGAAAATAAAATCAAAGGTGAGTTTTTATACGGTTCAAGCGAAGAGGTCTGGGATGATGTAAGAAATGAAGTTTCAAGATACAAAGGAGCTAGTTATATCAAACTTAGCAAACATAGAAGTAAAGGGATGCAGTGGCCTATAGATAAAGACGACACACCTATACTTCATCTTGAAGACTTTAGAACGCCTGACGGGCTTGGGCATCTGACGTATAATCAATATGTATTAAGAGGGCAGATAAAAGAGCTTCTTGAAAAAGATGAGAGTTTAAATACACACTTTTATTTAACTACGGGAAGAACTTTGGTGCATTATAATAACTCTGCACAAACAAAAGAATCTATAAGATTAAACGAAAAATATCCGGACGATGTGATACTAGCTAATATTGAAGATGCCTGTCGTTTAGGTGAAAAAGTAGTTTTAAAAACACCTTACGGTCAAACTACTCCGTTGGAAGTGAAATTTGTAAAGAGTGTGAAAAAAGGGACGCTTTATACAACTTTCCACCATGCAAAAAGTCATATAAACTATATATTCGGTGATGAAGCAGATGAGTTTACAAAAACGGCAAGGTTTAAGTCGCTTAAAGTGGAAGTAGTTAGAGAGTAATTGGTATATTAGTATATTGGTATATTGGTGGAGATAAGAGTTTTCTTACTAATAACCAATAACTAATACACCAAAAACGGAGTTTTTAGTGAGCAGATTAAAAGGTAACATCGCCGAAGAAAAAGCGGTAAATTTTCTCAAACAAAAAGGCTTTAGTATAATAGAACAAAACTATTATGCTAAGAAAATGGGAGAGATAGATATTATTGCAACAAAAGGTGATGTTTACCGTTTTGTAGAGGTAAAAAGCGGTACAAGTTATGATGCCGTATATAACATAACTCCGGCTAAACTTCACAAGCTTATAAAAAGTATATACTATTACTTAAAAGTAAAAAATCTTGATGTCAAATTTTGCATAGATGCGGTAATAGTATATGATAATAAAATTGAGATGATAGAAAATATCACGTTATAGGAAATATATGTTTTACGATGAAGAGCTTCAAGCCATAAAAAAATCAAATAGATTCAGAAAAAGAGTAGTTTTTGATGATAATATCACAGACTTAGCATCAAACGATTATTTGGGGCTTTCACAAAACAAAAAACTTTTACGTAAAGCATATAAGACTTTGGAAAATGAGCTTTATCACTCCCCTAGAGCGTCCATGCTAGTAAACGGTTATAGCAAAATCCATAAACTTTTTGAAGATGAACTAAAAAAACTGCATGGATTTGAAAATGCCATAACCGTAGGAAGCGGATTTTTGGCAAATATATCTTTGTTTGAGAGTTTGGCAAGGAAAAAAGATTTGTTTTTGGTTGATGAGGAGTACCATGCAAGCGGGATACTTGCATCAAAACTATCAAATGCCAAAGTAGTGTTTTTTAGACACAATGATACGGCACATCTTCAAGAGCTTATCTCTCAACATCAAGGTTTCAATAGACTTCTTATAGCCATAGAGGGTGTTTACTCCATGAGCGGTAAGTTAGCCGATAAGGAAATATTTGATATAGCCGATAGTAACAATGCAATTTTGATAGTAGATGAAGCACATAGTAGCGGAGTGCTAGGTGATAGATTGCTTGGAATTTTTGATTTTTATTCTATCTCACCGAAGCCAAATCATATAAAGATGGGAACTTTAGGTAAGGCTTACGGAAGTTACGGTGCGTATATACTTGCTTCAAATGAGATTATAGAGTTTTTGCAAAATAGGGCAAAACCTATTATATATAGTACGGCACCGTCACTTTTTGATACTGCTTTGGCTTATCACGTGTTGAAGTTTATCCAAAAAAATAGCACAAAACTAAAAAAAAGAGTAGATAATAGGATAAAACTTCTCAATGACATATTAAACAAAAACAATGATTCTTTGATATTTACCGTTGATATGAGTTCAAATAAAAAAGTTCTTGAAATTCAAAATGTTTTGTTAGAAAAAGGTTTTTTAATAGGTGCTATAAGACAACCCACCGTAAAAACACCTATACTTAGAATAATACCTAATTTAGGGGTAAAAACAAAAGATTTGAAAAGTTTTTGTAGGGTTTTAAAGGATTTATTTTAGAGTTTCTATATATGTAGCTACATCTTTCATATTTGCTTCATCTAGCCTTGCAACTACGACCTTCATAACGCCCTTCTTTGTTGAGCCGTAACTATTGTCTCTGTAGCCGTGTAAAGCTTCTATAGTTTTTTTTGTTTCCCAACCTTGTATAATTGCCGATGTTTCAAAAACACTTTGTTCACCTTTGAGACCGTGACAATGAGAACATTTTTGCATATACAAACGCTCACCTACTGGACTGGCAGATAGAGCCGAAGAAAAAGAGTAAAATAAAGTAAGACCTACAAAAAAATTTTTTCCCATAAAAACAACCTCAAAATAAAATGTCAGGTCAGTGTAGCACCAAGAGGTACTACGCTAGCCTAAAATTATTTTAAAGTATTGACGTATTTTGCAAGTTCTTCGATTTGAGCATCGCTAAGTTTAGCAACTTGACCTTTCATAACTCCACCCATACCGTACTTGTTAAGTGTACCTGCTTTGTAACCTTTTAAAGATTCAACAGTTTTAGCTACATCCCAACCAGCAATGATTTCAGATTTACCAAGACCTTTTTTCTCAGCTTTTGCACCATGACAAGCTACACACGGTTTGTAAAGATCTGTAGCACTCGCACTTACAGCTACTAAAGAAGCTGCAACAACACTTAAAATTACTTTTTTCATTTTATTCTCCTTAAAATTATTTCAGTCGCTATTCTAACAAATCTAAGTTTAAACAAAGTTGTGTTTTTTAATAAGCTTAAGTTTTTAATTAATTATGTTACAATTTGATAGATTTTTTGATAAAGGAATAGTATGCCGTTTATAAATGTAAAGGTTGCAGGAAGTTTAACCATAGAGCAAAAAAGAGAAATTGCAAACGATATTAGTGAAACTATGCTTAGAGTTTGCGGTAAACCGAAACCTAGTTGTTATATAGTATTTGATGAGGTAAGCCGTGAGAATTGGGCAAAAGGTGAAGATATATTAAGTGATGTAGATAAGAAAAACGCAGAACAAAATAGATATAAATGATTCCGGTTCTTGAAGTCGAAAACCTAACTTTCTGGTATGATAAAACAAAACTTATATATGATAACTTTTCTATTACTTTAAACAAAGGCGACGTCGTTTCTATAGTAGGGGAAAGCGGTAGCGGTAAAAGTACTTTGTTTGAATTGATTACGGATAATCTCAAACCGTTAAGCGGTATCATAAAAAAGAAAAAAACCGCTACTATCTACCAAGACCCATATACAAGTTTCCATCCCACTTATAGTATAATAGAACAAATCAAAGACGTGGTAGGTCAAAAAAAGCTTGATGCCGATTTGGATTTTTATCTTGATAGGCTTATGGTAGATAAGGGGTTGTTGTACAAACAACCTAAAAGTCTTTCAGGCGGACAACTACAGAGGTGTTCTATATTGAGAGCTTTATTATTAGAGCCTGAGTTGCTACTTGCAGATGAGCCTACAAGTGCTTTGGATAATATAACTACGTTAGAGGTTATGAAATTATTAATCTCATTTTTAGATAAGTTTGCTATACTTTTGATAACACACGATAATGATTTGGCGTCTTGGTGTAGCGATAAAATAATAGATATTACTAAATAGGGAGTGATGTTATGGATAGGGCTTTAGTTCTTTTGAATATGGGTGGACCTAGAAACAAAGAAGAGTTTGAAATGTTTTTGAGAAATATGTTTAATGACCCTAATATATTGACTATAAAAAACGGTTTTTTACGTTCTATGGTTGCTTCACTTATAGTTATGATGAGAAAAAACAAAGCTTGGGAGAACTATCTTGAAATAGGCGGAAGCTCACCAATAAATACGTTGACTCAAAAACTTGTAGAAAAATTATCTTATCATATGCCTGACTATTACGTAACTTGGGCTATGCGATATACTCCTCCTTTTGCATCAACCGTAATTAAAGAGATAGAAGCAAAAGGTATTCAAGATATAGTTTTGCTTCCTATGTATCCACAATACTCTACTACTACTACAAAATCAAGTGTTGAAGATTTTATTGAAAGTGCAAAAGGTAAAAACTTTAATATAAAGGTGATTGATAGGTTTTATAGAAATGAGTTTGTAAATTTAAGCATTGTTTATAGTATAAGAGATACGTTACTTGAAGTGCAAAGTAGCGAGTACAATCTTATATTTTCTGCTCATGGTTTACCTCAAAAAATAGTAGATAACGGTGACCCTTATCAAGATGAGATAAAAGAGCATGTTAGGATTTTATCAGAGGTGCTTGAGTATTGTAGAATACCTTTTAAATCAATCCATCTTGCATACCAATCAAAGGTAGGTCCTATGAAGTGGCTTACCCCATCTTTGGAAGATAAGCTAAAAGAGTTTAAAGGTGAGAAAGTTTTGATTTATCCAATAAGTTTTACTATTGATAATAGTGAAACGGTTTTTGAACTTGCTATCGAGTACAAAGAGATAGCCCATGAACTAGGGATTAAAGACTATAAAGTGTGTAAGTGTGAGAATGACTCCCAAAGGTTTGTAGAAGCTATAATAGAGCTTGTAAGAGGTTATAAACAATGAACCGGTTATTGCTTGATATTGCCAAAATTGCAATTTTAGGCGAATTTGATAAAACTATAAAAATTAATGAAAATGAGTTACTCAAAAAATACCCTATGTTGCAAGAACTTAGAGCAACATTTGTCACTTTGACCATAAACGGTCGTTTGAGAGGTTGTATAGGTTCACTTATAGCCCATAGAACCTTGCTAGATGATTTGATGCACAATGCCAAATCAGCAGCATTTGGCGACCCTAGATTTCCTCCACTTTCAAAGGAAGAGTTTTCTTTTGTTAGTATAGAAGTATCTCTTTTGACTGCTCCAGTTGAGGTACATTATACCGATAAAGAAGATTTAAAAAATAAAATCCAAAAAGGGATAGATGGGGTCATATTAAAAAGTGGTTACCATCAAGCTACTTTTTTGCCACAAGTTTGGGAAAGTTTGAGTGAGTTTGACGACTTTTTTGGTGCTTTATGCCAAAAAGCTGGATTGAACGGCAACTGTTTGGATAGTAAACCTACTATTTTTAAATATAATGTGGAAAAGATTAAATAAATCAGGGTGCCAAAGGCAAATAACAATGATTAATTGTTATTTAATGCCTTCTTAGCTGATATGTTATATCACCAGCGCCGAATCCGCTTATGATACCATGAGTGAGTGTTGTTAGAAGATTGTTATCTTGATAAATTTCTACTTTGCAATTACTTGTTTTTATATGTGTTGCAAGGATTGGATTATAAAAAGCAAATTCCTTTTCAAAGTCAATTTCTTGTGTCTCTTCCCCCGCACTATAAACAGGAAGGATTATAAGTTTATCTATACCGCTAAAACATCTTTTAAAATGTTCTAGGTTGTTTATTGTTCTACTATATTTATGTGGTTGCCATATTGCAACAGACTCTTTTATACCGCTTAGTTCTTGGTATAAATTAACAGATTTTATAGTAGCTTCTATCTCCGTTGGGTGGTGACCGTAGTCGTCTATGAGTATAAAATGGTCACATTTTTGTAGGACGTCAAATCTTTTTTTGATACCCTTGTATTTTTTGATATTTTGTTTTATTGCAGGTAAGCTTATCTCATTTAAAGCTGCCAAAATAGCTAGTGAAGCATCAAGAGCTATATGAAATCCAAATCCATATACTTCAAATTCACCCAAATCTTTTAGCTCAAATTTCGTGTAAGGTTCATCGTTTTTTAGCATAAACGATAAGTTTTTAATATCCTTTGACGGATAAAGTCTTATTGCATCAAGTTCAAGTTTACCCAAAAACTCATCTTCTGCATTTATAACCCTTATTTTTGCCAGTTTCAAAAAGCTTTCATAAGCTCCGTAAAACTTTTCCAAATCATATTTATAATACTCCATGTGTTCAGGTTCGGCATTTGTTACTATCGCACAATAAGGGTTTGAATTTAGAAAACTTCCATCACTTTCATCTGCTTCAAAACTTACAAGTTTTTCATCTATAAAGCGGAAATTTGAATCAAACTCTTTGGCTTCAGCACCTATGAGTGCCGTATTTTGCAATATAGCAGTGAGTATCGCCGTAGTGGTACTTTTCCCATGCGCTCCCGCAACGCAATAGTTTTTGCTTTTGCTCAAAATCAAAGGCAAAGCCTCTTTTCTAGGGATTACTTTTAGTTCTTTTTTCATAGCTTCAACCAACTCGCAGTTTGATTGTTTTACCGCCGCAGAGTATATAACTATATCTTGGTCTTTTATAGCACTTGGATCATGTGGAATATTGACCGTTATCCCCTCGTTTGAAAGTTTTTTCGTCAAAAGTGACTCTTTCATATCACTTCCGCTAATTGTATGTCCGCTAAAGTTGAGTAGTCTTGCTATGGCACTTAGCCCTATGCCGCCGATTCCTATAAAATGTACTTTCAAACTTTACCCCATCATTGATTGTATTTGTAGATTTATCTCTTGAACTACACCTGCATTATCTTGTAAATACTGAGTCGTGTCAAAGTTATATCTTGTGATAAAATATCCATATATATCACTGCTATTTTGTTCTTCATGATCAATTTTCGTATAAAAAGAATCCAAAGTTTCTTCATTATGTACACTTATAATGTGAATGATTAACGAGTTGTTAAGATTTTCATCGTTTATAATACTGTTTAGGATATAAAATATCCCTTTTGCACCGCCGTAGTTTTGATTGCTCCAGTTTTCTATAGCATATTCATATATTGCACGTGCTACATATAACCCATCTTCTTGTAAATCAAGTGCACCTTGAGATGCTAAAGTTTGCTCAACTCTTTCAAATGCCAGTTGTAATATATGTTCATATACCGAATCTACTCTTGATATATCAAGATCCAAAATCAACATACTATCAAGTACCTCATATAACTCTTTTAAGTTTTTTGTAGCTTTTGCATTTTCCTCTTTTTCAGATAAAAATTTCAAAAAATCAGGATTTGTTCTAGCTTCTTGTAATTCATTTGCGTCCATATTATTCCTTTATCGTTAGTATATTAGTTATTAGTGTATTGGTAATTGGTATATTAGTATTTTTCTTCCCAATAACCAATTACTAATTACCAATTTGTTTGAAAATCAGCTATTCTTTGTAGCACTTCTTTTGTTTTTGTCTCATTTTCCACAAGTGCTATCCTTATATAGCCTTTTCCTATGCCGTTCCTACCCAAAAAACTCCCAGGTAAAACTTTTACGTTTTTTTGTCTGTATAACTCTTTTGTAAATTCTAGCTCGTTACCGACTTCTAGCCATATATAAAACGTAGCTTTCGGTATTTCTACACCCAAAATCTCTTTCGCTATCTCAAAATTTTTTTTGTATGTATCTTGAAATGCTTTGACGTGTTCCATATCCTCCCAGGCTACCCTTGATGCTTCTTGAATAGGAAGAGGTACGGCACATCCTATATAGGTACGATATTGCATATACCCTTTTAGGATATTTGCATCACCGCATACAAAACCGCTTCTAAGCCCGGGAGCAGAGCTTCTTTTTGATATGGAATTTAATGCTATTATATTTTTAAAAGTAGGATTTCCCGCCTTGATGGATGCATTTAAGATACTTACCGGTTTATTTTTTTCATCAAAATAAAGCTCACTATAACATTCATCGTTAATAAGTACAAAATCAAACTCTAAAGCTTTTTTTACCCATACTACAAGTTCATCAAGCTCAATGACAGCCGATGTGGGGTTATTTGGAAAGTTTAGGATTACTAAATCACATTCTTTTAATATTTCATCGTTTACTTCAGGTTTGAAATTGTTTTGCGGTGTCAAATCAAGGTGATAAACTTTAGCACGACTTGCTATAGCCGCACCTTCGTATATTTGATAAAAAGGATTCGTATATGCCATGACCGGTTCTTTTTTATCAAATAATAGATATTGAGGCATATTAAATAAAACTTCTCTAGTACCAAAAGTAGGGATAATTTCCGATTTCTTAAGTTCTACACCGAATCTTTCACGATTAAATTTTATCATAGCCTCTTTGAGGTTGTCTTCACCGGCACTTTTTGGATATTTATTTAGTAAATTCGTACTGTTTTTTAATGTTTCTTGTATAAATAAAGGGGTATCAAACTGTGGCTCACCGATAGTTAAACTACTAGGCGTATAATCACTATTTGGCTCAATACCTTCCAATAACTCTGTCAATTTCTCAAACGGATATTTTTCAAACTTCATTTTCAATCCTTAATTTTTCATACATTTTGCAAAGCAAAATTTATCCCGCAACGAAGTGAGGACAAACTTCATTTTCAATCCTTAATTTCTCATACATTTTTCTTACTCTTCCAATCTCGGTACCTAAGAACTTAGTACCACAGTACCTATTCTTCTATTATCGGTATAAGCAACTGATTGATATTTGTCAATTCATAAGCAATTATATCGCTATCGGTAGAAAAAACTTTTAGCCATCTATTTTTCAACATATTTTTCTTTAACGGTAAAATTTGTAAAGAGTCTTCATAGTGTCTAAGTTCTCTTATAGGATTTTTCCCGTTTGTCGTGATACGTACTTCTTTTGAGAAAATTTTTGATAGATTTTCAAAATGTTTTAATAGCTCACCTCTTCCGCTATTCCCTACAGGGTCATAGTCAAAAACATTTATGTCAAGTTTTAATTGAGCGGCAACATCCATAATTACTGGGGATATTTGCTCATAGCTTTTTGTATCGTTCAAAAACACAACACTTTTCTTTGCCATACTCAAGTTAGAAGTTGCAAGTTTTAGTATCGGAATTCTTAGACTAAATATATCTGTAATAGCCTCTTTAAATTTCATCAAAGTAGATGTAAGTACCATCATACCGATATTGTATTTTTTAATGTCTTGTTTGATGATATTCTTAAATCCAAGATTATGATAATCTACCTCTATGATAACAGAGTCAAAATCTTTTGACAAATCTTTGATTTGATTTATTAGTCCAAGAGTCGTAGGACGGGCAATTTTGATTATTAGTTTTTTATTGTTTAGTCTTTTATGAAGCATCAATGTTTCATTAACGGCTGTCAAAATCTCCTCAACTTCTTGAATATACATATCGATAAATAAAAATATATTTTGCCCAAAAGGCATAGGGAACATACCGTCGTTTTTTGATATTGCACTATATACCTGCATTAAAACCGAAGGTTTACCGATAGCAAGTATTATATCTTCAGGTTTGAGTATCAAAGAAGGTCTTATTGGAATCATTTTTTGGTTTCTATATAGACCGAATATTTTCCACTCTACTTGTTCTATACTGCCGATATATCTATAGGCAAAAGAGCTTCCGAAAGGTATTTTAATCTCCATTATTTCGCCGGCACGAAGACCTATGTTTTGAGCAACTATAGGGATATTTGGTAATCTTTCAAGTAATCCGTTGGCAGATATTTGACCGCTATCATATCTATATATATGTTCATCACCGTTGAAATCTATTTCCCAAGGATCATAAACGGTAATTTCAAGATTTGATTTTATATGTCGTAAGTTTTTTATAGTATAAATCGTATCGTCTTTGGAATCAAGGACTACCAAAGCTTCAGTCGTATATGTTTTATTTAGTAGGGATTCTAGTTTGAAAAGTGAAGTAGGGTCAAATTCATAAAATCTAAAATTTACAGGGTAATCTTCTTTAATAAGTGATTTATCCGTATAAACTATATCGTAAAGATTATCAAGCGTATTTGCTTGTACCATTCTTTCTAATAGTTTTTTCGCTACAATACCGTCAAGTATTACTAAAATTTGTTTCAAATAACCACCTCATTTTAAAAAAGGATATTATACCTAAATGGAATTTAAAATAGATAAAATTGACCAAAATGCAAGAGCATGTACTATAAAAACTGCCCATTCTACTATCCAAACCCCTGTTTTTATGCCTGTAGGCACGGCAGGTATAGTAAAAGCACTTGATTCAAACGATATGCTTAGTCTTGGAGCAGAGATAATCCTCGGCAATACATACCATTTATATCTTCGCCCGGGAGATGAACTTGTCAAAAAATTCGGCGGACTTCACGGATTTAGTAAATTCCCGAAAAGTTTTTTAACCGATAGCGGTGGATTTCAAGCATTTAGTCTAAGCGATATCAGTAAAGCCGATAAAAACGGAATAATGTTCAAAAGTCATATAGACGGAAGCAAACATTACTTTACTCCACAAAAGGTTTTGGATATTCAATACAACCTAAACAGCGATATTATGATGATATTGGATGATTTGGTTGCATTACCTAATACAAAAGAGAGGATAAAACTAAGTATCGAAAGAACTACCCAGTGGGCAAAAGAGGCTATAGAATACCACAAATCACAACAAGCTCGTGGAATAGGAGTAGAACAAAATATTTTTGCTATTATCCAAGGCGGTATAGATAAAGAATTTAGAAAAATGTCGGCAGAAGCCCTTTGTGCTATGGAAGATTATGACGGATTTGCTATAGGGGGGCTTAGCGTAGGTGAGCTTAATAATGAAATGTACGATACCGTAGAGTGGACGACTTCATTTATGCCTACAAATAAACCAAGGTATCTTATGGGAGTAGGGACTCCGACCGATTTGATAGAAAACATCCATAGAGGCGTAGATATGTTTGATTGTGTTATGCCTACACGTAATGCCAGAAACGGTACGTTATTTACCACTTTTGGAAAAGTCAATATAAAATCAGCCGTATATAAAGAAGATTCTTTGCCGATAGACCCTGCTTGTGATTGTTATACATGCCGTAATTATTCAAGGGGATACCTAAACCATCTTTTCCGTTCACGTGAGATTTCATATTTTAGACTAGGTACGTTACACAATCTACACTATTATCTTACACTTATGAGAGATGCTAGAAATGCCATATTAGAGGGGCGTTGGCTTGAATTTAGAGCTGATTTTTATGCCAAACAACAGGCATAAAAAAAGGTCTGAAGCTTTCACCTCAGACCTTGTATAAAAACCGTGGGAGTTAATTATTTTCTTAACTCTTGGATTTTTGCAGCTTTACCTGTTCTTGATTTTAAGTAGTTTAGTTTAGCTCTTCTTACTTTACCTGATCTTAAAAGAGTAACTTCTTTTAAAGAATCACTATAAAGTGGGAAAATTCTCTCTACACCAACACCGTTAGCTCCGATTTTTCTGATAGTAAACGTAGCGTCAACACCTGTTCCGTGTCTTCCTATTACTATACCTTCGAATGCTTGAACTCTCGTTTTGTTACCTTCTTTGATTTCAACACCAAGTTTTAGTGTATCACCGGCTTTGAACGAAGGAACTTCTTTAGAAGCTAGTTGAGCAGCTTCAAAGCTCGCTATGTATCTGTTTCTCATTGTTTTTTTCCTTTATCAGGTCTGTAGTATTTGGTTTTACAAATCGACATCTGAAATTTTAAGTTGGCAATTCTACTATGATTTCCCTTTAAAAAAGCTGAAGGCACACTTAAATTATTAAAATTTTCAGGTTTTGTAAAAGATGGAGCTTCCAAAAGGTCATTTTCATAGCTTTCCATATCCAGTGATTCTTGATTTCCAAGAACCCCGTCAACATTTCTAGCAATAGCATCACACATTACCAAAGATGCCAGTTCACCGCCTGTTAGGACATATTCACCTATACTAAAAACTTCATCGGCATACTCTTCAATTACCCTTTCATCAATACCTTCATATCTTCCGCAAACAAAAACAACATTTTTTTTCTTTGCTAATCTTTTTGCATCATTTTGACGAAACGGTTTGGCTGCAGCTAAAGGAAATATGACGTAAGCATCCGGATTTTTTGATTTTATTTCGTTTAACGTATCAAAAAGAGGTTGCGGAGTCATAAGAAGACCCGCCCCGCCACTGCATAAATAATCATCTACTTTTTTATGTTTATCTACCGTGAAATCCCTTGGATTATAAAATTCATAGTTTATTAAATCTTTTTCTATCGCTTTTTTTAATATAGAATCTTTGAAATAAAACTCTATCAAATTAGAAAATAGCGTCACAAATGTAAATTTCATCTCTTTTACCTTCACCCAATGCTCTCGGTGGTGCATAAATGCATATCACCTCAAGTTCCGAACCTACAAATAAATGTGAAGCAGTTCACATTTACTTAACGGTTCTCACCCTTTTATTATATTGTAATCTTACTTTAGATAAAATAAGCCCCAAAATAGAATAAAGTAGTAAAAATGGTTACATTAAAAGATATACAAGAGGCAAGAGTAAGACTTGACGGCATAATACATAAAACGCCTTTGGCATTAGCACCAAATTTAAGTGCTGTATGCAACAAAGAGATTTATATCAAAAAAGAGAATTTACAGCTTACGGGTAGTTTTAAACTCAGAGGTGCATTTAACAAAATAGCGTTATTAAACGACGAGCAGAAAAATGCAGGTGTCGTAGCTTCAAGTGCCGGAAATCACGCTCAAGGTGTGGCATTTGCGGCAAAACATTTCGGTATAGAAGCAACTATTTTTATGCCGGAAACTACACCGCTTACAAAAGTTAGCGGTGTAAGAGCTCTCGGTGCAGAGGTAGTTTTAAAGGGTAGTAAATATGATGAGGCTTACGCCTATGCAAAAGAGTATGCTACAAATCTAAATAAAACCTTTGTTCACCCTTATGCAGACGATGAGGTAATAGCAGGGCAAGGCACTATTGCTTTGGAAGTTTTGGAACAAATAGAAGATATTGATACTTTTGTAGTCCCTATCGGTGGCGGTGGACTTATAAGCGGTATTGCAATAGCCGCAAAGGCGATAAATCCTAATATCAAAGTAATAGGCGTAGTTGCTAGCGGTGCAAGGGCTATGAAAGAGTCCTATGAGGCAAAAACGGCTATAGATTCTATAGACGTCAAGACGATAGCAGACGGTATAGCAGTGCGTGATATTACACCGAAAATGCTTGATTTGGTTTTGGAATATATTGATGAAGTAGTGGAAGTTGAAGACAAAGAGATAGCAAATGCTATCCTTTTCTTGCTTGAAAAACAAAAACTAGTAGTAGAAGGTGCAGGAGCTGCCGGAATTGCTGCCGTTATGCACGGAAAAGTGACAAGCGGAGCAAAAATTGCATTACCTCTAAGCGGCGGAAACATAGACGTAACGATGCTTTCACTTATAATAGAAAAAGGTCTTGTAAAATCAAGTAGAAAAATGAATCTTATGGTAACACTAGTTGATAAACCGGGTTCTTTGACAAGACTTACGGAAATTTTTAGGGATTGTCAGGCAAATATTGTTTATATAGATTACGATAGAAACTCTGTTCAGCTTGATTTCGGTGATGCCAATATCACTATCTCTTTGGAAACAAAAGGTGAAGCTCATCAAGAAGAGATTCGTGCTATGCTTCAAGCAAACGGTTATAGATTTAAAGAACTTTAAAGTAAAGTTTTTGTAAAATCTCGAACAAAAATCAAAAAATAGGGTAAACTTTAACAATCCTAAGAGGTTATACCTGAAAATTTAAAGGAAAAAAATGCAAGATAGAGTATATTTATTGCTTGGCAATATCAGTCATGATCATACTTTTATAATTATGGCACACGTGTTTTTGGTTATAGGTATCGTATTTATGATATCAAGAATGGCAACTAAAAAGATGCAATTAGTTCCGACAGGTGCTCAAAACCTAATGGAAGCGTATGTTGCAGGAGTTATATCTATAGGAAAAGATTCTATGGGTGAAGAAAATTCAAGAAAATTTCTTCCTTTGATAGGAACTTTAGGTTTGGTTATAGTAGTTTCTAACTTAATAGGTATTATCCCTATGTTTGAATCTCCTACAAGTAACATTAACTTTACTTTGGCATTAGCTTTGATAGTATTTATGTATTATAACTATCTTGGTATTAAGAAAAACGGTTTTGTAAACTATTTTAAACATTTTATGGGACCGGTTCCTGCACTTGCTCCGTTGATGTTCCCTATAGAGATAGTTTCTCACCTTTCAAGAATCGTTTCTCTTTCTTTCAGGCTTTTCGGTAACATCAAAGGTGATGACTTGTTCTTACTTGTATTATTGATGCTTGCTCCTTGGATTTTACCTTTACCTGCATTTTTCTTGTTATTTGCTATGGCATTTTTACAAGGGTTTATATTTATGATTCTTTCATACGTATATATCGCAGGATCTATCATGATGGAAGATGAGCACCATTAAAAAAACGACAATTTCTTGTCGTTTTTATGGTGCGCAAGACGATGCCCATGTGCGAACGAAGTGAGTACGGGCATACGTCAGGACACTTTGGTGCGCAAGACGATGCCCATGTGCGAACGCTAGTGTACGGGCATACGTCAGGACACTTTTGTGCGCAAACCGATGCTCATATTTGAGCGAAACGAGAATGAGCATATGGTAGGGCGGTTTTATATTATAAGAAAAACTAAAAAGGAGGACAAACTATGTTCTCCTTTTTTTATTGGTTATAAACTATGAAAAGCTATCTAATAACAGACCCAAAATACTATACCGACAATCCTCAAACCTTTGGTGATACATTATCTGATATATTGCGAAAACACAAAGTTGATTATGCTTGTTTTAGAGATAAAAGCTCTTCAAACTTAGATGAACTAATAAAAACCTTTGTAAATATATGCAAAAAGTTGGATATAAACAATATTTTGATAAACTCTTACATAGATTTGGCTATTAAACACAAAGCAAACGGTGTTCATCTTACATCTTCACAATTTGGTGAAATAGCAAAAGCAAAAGATGCCGGACTTTTTGTCGTAATAAGTTGCCATAGTATGGATGATATTAAAAAAGCAAAAACTCTAGGGGCAGATGCCGTGACCTATTCACCGGTTTTTAAAACACCTGACAAAGGAAAACCAATAGGGCTTGAAGCTTTGGATATAGCCAAAAATGAAGTAGCAGGTATTATGATTTTTGCTTTGGGCGGAATTATAGCCAAAGAACAAGTAGATAGCATCAAACAAACAAAAGCAGACGGTTTTGCTTCGATAAGATATTTTGTATAAGGAGTGTAGTATGGGAGTAAATGAAATTATTGAAAGTTCATTGGAGCTACCTATTGAACAAAGAGTTGTTTTAGCAGATTTATTAACCCAAAGTTTAAATAACATTGACTCTGAGATAGAAAAAAATTGGTTTATAGAAGTAAAAAGACGGTTAGATTTATTTGATGCCGGATTGGTAGAAACAATTACAGAGGAACAATTTTTTAATGTTAATTAAATTCTCAGAATTTGCTAAAGTCGATTTTGATGAAGCATACCAATATTATAAAAATGAGAATGACAATTTAGCGAATAAATTTAAAAGTGATATCCAAAAATCTATCTTTAGGATAAAAAGTTTTCCTACTCTTTATCCCAAAATAGATGATAGAGTACATAAATGTGTTGCATCAAAATTTCCTTTTACGATTTATTATATAACAGTAGATGAAGTGATTTATATATTAGCAGTTGCTAATCATTATAAAAATCCTAAATTTTATACAAAGAGATTTTAAGAATATGAATATAAAAGAACAAATATTAAACATTTTAAACCATAGACCGCTTATCATAGACGGTGCCATGGGAACACAAATACAAACATACAAAGTTCCTGATAGTGCTTGGATGTATGAGGGACAAAATTTAGAGGGGTGTAATGAGCTTTTAAATATTACTGCACCTGATATTATCTCCAAAATCCACAATGCCTATGCTTACGCCGATGCCGATATGATAAAAACAAACACATTTGGTACACAGCCTTGGGTACTTGATGAGTATGGACTGGGTGAAAAAGCTTATGAGTTATCAAAACTTGGTGCAAAACTTGTAAAAGATATATGTGACCGATACTCAACCCCGTCTAAACCTAGATTTGTTTTGGGCTCAATAGGACCTGGGACTAAGCTTCCAAGCCTAGGTCATATCACTTATGATGAGATGTATGAGGGGTACAAAATAGTTGCTCGTGGTCTTATAGACGGCGGTGTGGATGTGTTTTTACTTGAAACTTGCCAAGACCCGCTTCAAATAAAAGCAGCAATCCACGCAATAAACGATGTCCAAAAAGAACTCCAATCCCTTAACCCTTTACCGATAATGGTAAGTGTAACCATAGAACTAAGCGGTTCTATGCTAATAGGTACCGATGCTCAAACTATTACGACTATATTAGAGCCTTTTGATATATTATCTCTTGGATTTAACTGTGGTACAGGGCCTGAACAAGTGGCAAAACATCTAAAGGTATTAAGCCAAAACTATCACGGACTTATCTCAATCCACTCAAATGCAGGGCTTCCTCAAAACAAAGGCGGATATACATATTATCCTATGGGACCAAATGAATTTAGTGCATTGCAAAAAGAGTTTTTAGAACTTGACGGCGTTAGTTTCCTCGGTGGGTGTTGCGGTACTACTCCTCAACATATCAAAGCCCTAAGTGACGCAGTAGAAAACACCATACCGAAAAAACCAACTGGTAACCACCAAAAATCACTAGCTTCACTTTTTGGTGTGGTTACTCTAAAGCAAGAACCGGCACCACTTTTGATAGGTGAGAGAAGTAATGCTACGGGAAGTAAAGCTTTTAGAGAGCTACTTTTAAATAGTGATTATGAAGGGACTCTTAGCGTAGCTCAAGCTCAGGTGCGAAGCGGCGCACATATTCTTGATGTGAGTGTAGGTTTTGCCGGACGAGATGAGTCAAAAGATATGGATAAGGTAATCTCTATTTATTCTCAAAAGATACCCTTGCCGCTTATGCCGGATAGCACGCAAACCAAAGCATTAGAAATAGCACTTAAACAAATAGGCGGAAAACCTATAATCAACTCCGTAAACTTAGAAGACGGTATAGAAAAATTTGATGAAGTTTGTAGCTTGGCTAAGAAATTTGGGGCAAGTTTGGTTTGTCTTGTGATAGATGAAGAGGGTATGGCAAAAACCGCAAAAAGAAAAGTGGAAGTGGCTCAGCGGATTTACCAACTTGCTACCCAAAAACACGGCATAGACCCAAGGGATTTGGTCTTTGATATGCTTGTGTTTACCGTAGGAAGCGGTGATGATGAATACCGAGATGCAGCTATACAAACTATAGAAGCTATAAGAGAATTTAGTACGATGCACCCGGAAATCGGGACTACTTTGGGGCTATCTAATATCAGTTTTGGTCTTAGTGCAAATGCTAGGATTTATCTAAATAGCGTATTTTTACACCATTGTGTAAAAGCTGGACTTACAAGTGCCATAGTAAATGTTGCCCACTTATTGCCTATTGCTAAGATAAGCGAAGAGGATTTAAAAGTTTGTGAAGATTTATTGTTTGATAATAGAAGCGAAGGTGACCCATTATTTAAATTTATAGACCATTTTTCTACCAAATCAAAAGTGGATACCGCAAAAGATGATGGATTTGAACTTTTAAGCAACGAAGAAAAAGTCAAAAAGCTTTTAATTGACGGAGATAAACAAAGGCTTATACCTCTTGTGAATACTATCAAAGATGAAGTCTCTGCTGAACTTATAGTAAATGAGTGGCTAATAGACGGTATGAAAGTAATAGGTGAGCTTTTTGGAAGCGGTGCTATGCAGTTGCCTTTTGTATTGCAAAGTGCAGAGACTATGAAAGCTACCGTTGATTTTCTAAAGCCATATTTACCAAAAAAAGAAAAAGATACAAATACTACTTTGGTACTTGGTACGGTAAAGGGTGACGTTCATGACGTGGGCAAAAACCTAGTGGATATAATCCTATCAAACAACGGTTTTAAGGTGATAAATATCGGTATAAAAGCAGATTTAGGTGAATTTGTCAAAGCACTTAAAGAACATAATGCAGATGCTATAGGGATGAGTGGATTATTGGTAAAAAGTACGGCGGTGATGAAAGAAAATCTTGAGGAGTTACAAAAGCTAGGCATCAAAGTACCTGTACTTCTCGGTGGGGCTGCTCTTACAAAAGGGTTTATCGATGATTTTTGTCGCCCTGTATATGACGGTGATATATTTTATTGTCGTGATGCTTTTGACGGTGTCGTATCGATGCAAAGGATAGAAAAAGGCGGTGAGCTTGATACAAATTTGGATAAAGTGGTCATTGAAGAAAATAAAAAAGAGTTTGTCCCAAAAGTAAAAAAAGCACCAATCCCTCACTATGATAATATAACTATGCCTTCACCTAAAGTTAAAGTTTTAGTGCCGCCTTTTTGGGGTAGAAGAGTGCTTAAAATCTCACATTTAGAAGAGTTGGCATACAAGTGGATAAACCATAGGGTACTTTTCCGCCAAAGATGGGGATATAGAAAAAAAGGGAAAACTACGGATGAGTTTTTGGCTCAAGAAGAAAATGTAGTAAAACCACTTTATGATAGACTCAAAAATCTATTTTTTGAAAAAGGGTTATTTGACCCAATAGCACTATATGGATACTATCCTTGCAGACGTGACGGTGATAGTTTGCTTATTTTTGATGATGAATTTATCTATCATAACGGCTCAGATTTAAATGCTATGCCACTTGATAGCATAAGAAGTAAAGCTATCAAAACTATTGATTTACCAAGAAGCGAGTATATACCGCATAGAAATATAGTCGATTATTTTGAAAGCGATAAAATGGATGTGATAGCATTGAGTTGTGTAAGTGCCGGGAAGATTTTGAGTGAATTTGAAAAAGAGTTATATGACCGCGGTGAATTTAGCGAATATTACCTAGTGCATGGCTTAGGGGTAGAATTAGCCGAAGCCCTAGCTGAAATAGTACACAAACAAATAAGACTAGACCTAGGAATTGCTAAAAACGAAGGTACAAGCCTAAATGATGTGAAAATGAAACAATATACGGGATGTAGATATTCACCCGGGTATCCGGCGTGTCCAGAGCTTGAACTAAATCGTGAAATATTTGATTTACTTCGTCCAGAAGAGTTTGGTATAACACTAAGTGAAACATTCCAAATAGTACCAGAACAAAGTACCTGTGCCATAGTCGTACCACACGATGAAGCTAAGTATTTTGCAATCTAAACCAACCCTTATCCACACCGCTATGCCTTGCGAAGCTCAGGGTATAGTGGAGTATTTAAAACTCACCAAAACGACAAAAAGCACTTTTGAAAATGATGATGTGTTGCTTTTGGTCGGTGGTATAGGCAAAGAAAAAACTATTAATTCCCTTGAAGATATTTATAGTAAATATAGATTTGATAAAGCTATCAATATAGGTATAGCAGGATGTGATAATACAGCTTACAAAATAGGTGAGCTAGTGTGTACTACTCATACTATTGAAGGTATCCACCATTTACCCATAGTTACAGTGGATACTCCCGCCTCTTCTTCTTTACCCTTAACCCTTAACCCTCAACCCCCTCAAATATACGATATGGAAGCATCTTATTTTGTTCAAATCTCATCTGCTTATTTAAAACAATCAGAGATTTATGTTTTTAAAATTATAAGCGATTATCTTGATACTACCGTACCAAATAAGGATTTTGTAAAAAAACTTATCAAAAATAGACTTGATGATATAAGAAAAAATGGTATAATTTGAAATAAATTTTTAGGAGTTTGAAAATGAAATATTTAATACTTGCCTTATCTTGTGTTGTGTTTTTTAGCGGATGTGCTACATGGAAGGGTGTGAAACAAGATAGTGCCGATGCTTGGGATGTTACTAAAGAAACATCGGTTAAAGCTTATGAATCTACCAAAAAAGCTATCAACGAAGCAACATCAGACTAAAAAAATATGTCGATTAGATATACCTTTACTATTATACTAATCGGCATTTACTCAGCCCACTTTTACGGGTATTATAGTAGAATAAAGAAAAATCAAGGATGAATTAGTGCATATTACCAATAAAACTTCAAGAATATTCGGCAAATTTGCTAGTTGCCGTTTCCCGAAACCTATACAAAATATTATAAATTATTCTTATGTAAAATTTTTAGGTCTTGATATGGGCGAGTTTTATAGTCCAAATCATTACAAAAGTTTAAATGAGCTTTTTACAAGAGAGCTTAAAGTTCCACGTCATATAGACACTAGCTTGGATAACTTTATCTCACCGGCTGATAGTTTTATAACAGAGTGCGGTAAGCTTCAAAGTGATACTCTACTACAAATAAAAGGGATGAACTATAGCGTAAAAGAACTTTTAACCGAACATATCGTTAATGAGAATTTAGACAAAGTTTGTGACGGTGAATTTATGAATTTTTACCTTTCCCCGAAAGATTATCATAGATATCATAGCCCGTATTATGCAAAGGTTACAAAGCTTATTCATGTTCCTGCAAAGCTTTATCCCGTAAATAAACCTTATCTTAGAAAAGAGCAAGATTTATTTATCAAAAACGAAAGGGTTATCCTAGAGTGTATAACCGATGAAGGGAAACTTTTTTACATGGTTTTTGTCGGAGCTTTAAATGTTGGTGAAATGGTATTTACTTTTGAGCCTAGAGTTGAGACGAATACAAACAATAAAGATATAAAAGTTTATACTTATGACAACCTTCATATTTCTAAAGGTGATTGTCTAGGGTATTTTAAGATGGGTTCAACGGTACTTATGATTTGGGAAAAAGATTTTGTAAAATTGGAAAATTTAGTTAATACTAAAGTAAGTTTTGGCACAATAGTATCAAAGGTACTGAGCTAACAAGATGCTGAGGTACTGAGCTGTTTTCAACTCAGTACCTTAGTACCTCAGTGACTCATTAACTTAAAAAGAGGAGAACAAATGGCAACAACTGAATTAAGTAGAATAGAATTAAGCGGTACGAAAAAAGGTGCAATAATACTTGCAAACGTGAGTGAGCCTTACGGAAGCGGAACTCCTGATGTTGTAAGTATCGGTATAGCTTTAAACGGTGAAGATGTTGAGTGGAAAACTCATATTCCATATGATAATATAGATGCTTTGATAGAGGCTTTAAAATCTGCAAAAGAGGCTAAAAAATAGTCATGATGAAATTCTTTATATCGATTGTTTTATTTGTTTGTACCGTTTTTGCAGCTCCATCGTTTGAGTTGAATAACGGCGGTTTTTTGGAACCTGAGGAGGCTTTTAAAACAAGCGTGGCTAAAGAAGGCAATCATATAGAGTTTGAGATTGTTCTTGGTAAAGATATTTATCTTTATCAAGATCAATTCAAGGTTTTGATAACTGCACCGCAAAAGATAGATATTACCGATAAGATAACATTACCTGAGTATAAAGATTACAATGAGTCAAAAGCTATTTTCGATATAGCAAATATATCAGTGCCTATAACTTTAGTCAAAGATTTAGTAGGTAGTGATAATTTTAGCTTGGAGCTTAAATATCAAGGGTGTTCTAGTGCAGGGCTTTGTTACTCGCCTATGAGTATTTTTTATAATGAAGAAGAAGTAGCAAAAACTACTCCTGTTACCAATGTTTTAGAACAACAACCACAAGAACCTCAAAACGAAACAGATCAAATAGCTTCACTTTTTAGTAGCTCAAATCCATATATCGTATTGGCTACATTTTTTGGATTTGGGTTATTGTTATCCCTTACCCCTTGCGTTTTCCCGATGATACCTATACTTTCAAGTATTTTGGTTTCCCACTCAAATACCACGGATGGTGGATTAAGCGGTAAAAAAGGGTTTATACTCTCTTTGGTTTATGTATTGTCTATGTCTTTAGCTTATGCTTTAGCAGGTATAGTTGCCGGTGTATTTGGGGCAAATTTGCAAAGTGCTTTACAAAATCCTTATGTGTTGAGTGTTTTTGCTGCTATTTTCGTGGCATTAGCTTTATCTATGTTTGGATATTTTGAGCTTAGAGTACCTGCGTTTATTCAAAATAAAATAAGCAAAACTACAGACGGTCAGGAAAAAAACGGTGTAGTCGGAGTTGCGGTGATGGGCTTTTTGTCCGCACTTATCGTAGGACCTTGCGTTGCACCACCACTAGCGGGAGCTTTGGTATATATTAGTCAGACGGGTGATGCCTTACTTGGTGGACTTGCTTTGTTCGTGATGAGCTTAGGTATGGGAGTTCCTTTGCTTCTTATAGGTTTGGGTGCAGGCAAATTTATGCCTAGACCTGGCGGTTGGATGGAAAATGTGACAAGAGTATTCGGTGTTATTATGCTAGGTCTTGCTATTTGGATGCTTGAGCGTGTTATAAACCCATCTGTTACTATGATGTTGTGGGCATTGTTATTTATAGGAAGTGCTGTTTATTTGGGGCTTTTTGACGGTGTAAGAGAGGGTTGTAGAGGACTTAAGAAGCTTAAAAAAGTATTTGAAATTATGCTTTTGTTGCTCGGTATTTCTATGTTCGTAGGCTCTTTAAGCGGTGCTACAAATCCATTAAATCCATACGAAAAATTTACTGCTCCAAAGGGAATAACTACCTCTAAAGATTTAGAATTCAAAGAGATTAAAACCCTCTCCCAGTTGGAAGATATAGTAAAAAATTCTCAAAAACTTTTGATGATAAAGTTTACCGCTTCATGGTGTGCTAGTTGTAAAGAACTTGAAAATATAACTTTTAAAGACGATGTTGTAATTTCAGAGTTGGGTAAGTATGATTTATACAAAGTCGATATTTCAGATGATACCAAAGATGACAAAGAATTACTAAAACATTTTGGTCTTTTTGGACCTCCTGCGTTGATTTTCTTTGAAGATGGGAGGGAACAAACCTCAAAACGAATCGTAGGATACAAATCTCCACAAGAGTTTTTACAAATAATTAAATAGGATTTAATAATGAAAAAGATACTATTCCTTTTTTTAATCTCCGTGACTTTTTTATTTTCAACTGAATTGAATTATATAAAAACATTCGATGAAGCAAAGAATACGGCAAGAACAGATAATAAAAAGATTCTTGTAATGTTTACTATGGATGGATGTCCCGCGTGTGAATATATGAAAGATGTAGCCTTTGCAAATGAGACTTTAAAGGCTTATTTACAAAACTACTTTGTAATATACGAGGTTGATTATAATAAAAAAGAGACATATCCGCAAGGGTTAAATCCATTTGGTACACCTACTTTTTATATACTAGATAACGACGGAAATAAAAAAGGGCGTGCAATAGTCGGAGGTGCTCCTGCACAGACGTTTTTGGATAAATTAAAAGAATACAAATAAGGATAATTGCTTGGTAAAGAAATCTATTTTTAGAGAATACGATATTAGAGGTATCGTGGGTGATGAGTTAAACGAACAAACGGTAAAGCTAATCGGTTACTTTTTGGGTTTGAGAATATATGAGCAAATGGATTGTTGCGTACCGTATGTAGCTATAGGTTATGATGCACGTACACACTCTCCCGAGCTTTTTGAGTACCTTGCAAGCGGTCTTAATGCAAGCGGTTGTAAAGTTCTTAATATGGGGATGGTTGCTACGGGGGTGAATTATTTTAGCAATTATCATACCTTTGACGGCATAACTCCAAGTGCATCTATTATGATAACAGGCTCACATAATCCTAGCGAATATAACGGTTTTAAGATAACAATAGACAAAAAGCCGTTTTTCGGGCAAGATATTTATGCTTTGGGTGATAGTATCATAGCAAATCAAACAAAAGTAATTTATGATAATCCTGAACATAAAGTGATAGATGTAAAAACACCTTATATTGACTATATCGTAAATCAGTTTTCACACCTTAAAGGGCTAAATCATAAATTTATCGTTGATTGCGGTAACGGTGTAGCAGATACGGTTTTGACTACTATTTTTGATAAATTAGCGTTAAAATACGGTGCTTTATATGCCGAGCCTGACGGAAGTTTTCCAAATCACCACCCGGACCCTAGTGATGAGCATAACCTTGAAGATATTAAAGAAGAGTTAAAAAAAGATGAATATGAGTTTGGTTTTGCATACGACGGTGATGCCGATAGGATAGCATTTTTGACTAAGAAAAACAATGTCAAAGGTGATATTATGGCTATTTTATTTGCTAAAACCATGAAAAATCCTACGGTAATCGGTGAAGTTAAATGTAGCCAGATTATGTATGACATTATAAATTCAAGCGGCGGTAAAGCGGTAATGTACAAAACCGGTCACAGTAACCTAAAAGTTAAGCTAAAAGAACTTCATGCCGATTTAGCTTGTGAAGTGAGCGGACATGTATTTTTTGCCGATAGATATTTTGGTTATGACGATGCCGTTTATGCTACTTTTAGACTTTTGGAGCTTATTGCAAACGGTATGGATATAGATAAAGAAATATCACAGTTACCTGTTGTTTATAGTACGGAAGAACTAAAGGTAAAAACAACTGAAGAGGTTAAGTTTGCTATTATAGACAAACTAAAAGAGTTACTAAAAAATCCACCTTCCGATTTCCCTAAAATAAAAGACATTATAGATGTTGACGGTGTTAGGGTAATATTTGAAGACGGTTGGGGACTTGTAAGGGCTAGTAATACTACGCCGATATTGGTAACCAGATTTGAATCGACAAATAAAGACAATGCAGCCTTATATGAGAAAAAACTAAATGAACTTATAAGTGAAGCAAAAAAATAATTAAGGAATAGTAATGAGTATAGAAAATGAACTAAAACAAAGAAGTAACGGTGTATGTGAATTATGCGGAAGTAGTGATGATTTAAAAGTATATCAAGTTAATTTAAATGATGACGGATTAGACGGTAACGTATTACTTTGCGGCGTTTGTAACGCAAATGTAGATAGCCCGAAAGAGATAGATGAAAACCACTGGAGATGTTTAAACGACTCTATGTGGAGTGAACACCAAATAGTACAGATTTTGGCATACAGAACGCTAAAACAACTAAATGAATCATGGGCAAACGAGCTACTTGATATGATGTATCTTGACGATGATGCAAAAGCTATAGCTGATGCCGGTATAGTATCAGTTGAAGATGCAGGTGATGTAAAAAAAGATGCAAACGGCAATATCTTAGTTGAAGGTGATAGCGTAACTATTATCAAAGATTTAGAGGTCAAAGGTGCTGGATTTACGGCAAAAAGAGGTACGGTAGTAAAAGGTATAGGTCTTGGCGATGTTGCAGGTCACATTGAAGGGAAAGTAAACGGAGTTAAGATTTACCTAAAAACTTGTTTTTTAAAGAAAGTATAATTAACTATTTTCTAGTATTTGATATGAGTTTTTAACTTTTATAGTTTTTAAACTTGTATCAACATCGAGGATATATTCACCTTTTATATAAGGTATTAAAAAAACTTTAGGAAGTTGTTTTTCTATAAGTAAGCTATCTGTCGCTACTTCAAGATAGTCGTTAAGTGGAAATCTATGAATTTCAGTGACTTTTCCAAGTAGCAAGTCATCTTCGTAAACGTTACAGTCTATTATATCAAACCAAAAGTGTTCATCTTTTTTCAAAGAACAAGCCTCTTTAGTATCTTCTATAGTAGAGTATAATTCAAGATTTGTAAGTTTTTTTGCATCATCACAGTTTGAGTACGTGCTGAACTTTACTATACCTCTATTAAAATCAAACTTTTCAACTTCCAAAACAATTTTTTTGTTTGTCAAAAGTTTTGACCCTTTTTTGATAGCTTTTGGAAAATCAGTCTCTAAATAGATTTTTAAATCTCCATTTAGACCGACTGTTTTACCAAGCTTACCAAGGTACACTTTATTATTCATCTATCGCAACTACTTGAATTTTATATGATTTGTTATCTTTAGCTTTGCAACCGTTAATGATAGTTTTAAGTGAGTTAATCATATTACCGTTTTTACCTATGATTTTGCCCACATCTATCTGGTGTGCTTTAATAAAAATTTCACAAAAATCACCGTCTGCTTCATTTAACTCAACGGATATTAAATCCGGATATGTTGCTATGAGTTTCGCATAGTTTTCTATAAAGTTTTCTACCATTTGGGAAGCTTTATAAATTATTTACCGCTAAGTTTTTTAACTTTTTCACTCATTTGAGCGCCAACACCTAACCAATAGTTAAGTCTCTCTTCATCTATTTTAAGAACTTTTGGCTCAGTTACAGGATTGAAATATCCTATTGACTCTATCCAACCGCTATCTCTTCTTTTTCTGCTGTCTGTTACAACTATTCTGTAAAATGGTTTTTTATTTCTACCCATTCTTGTAAGTCTAATTACCGTCATGTTTTTGTTCTCCTTAAATTTTAGTATTCCGAAAATACTTATTAAAGTTTTCAAACGAAAATTTTAATAAGTATTTTTGTTAGTCGTAAGTAGTGATTCGTAAAAGTCACTACTTATACAAGCTATCTAGGTATCCCTTTTTGTGCCTGAGCTAACATATTTGTAAAGCCCTTCATTCCACCTTTATTTGAGAGTTTTTTAGCCATTTTTGATGCATTTTTAAATTGTTTAAGTATTTTATTTACTTGCATTTCATTTAATCCGGCACCGTTAGAAATTCTTCTCTTTCTACTTGGATTTAATAAATCAGGATTTTCTCTCTCTTTTGGCGTCATTGAGCTAATAAGAGCTTTGATTTGAACTATTTCTTTTGAGTTGTCTAAATCCATCTCTTTTAGAGGTCCCGCCATTTGAGAAAGACCTGGAATCATAGATATGATTGACTTCAAACTTCCTAGTTTTTTTATCATTTCTAGTTGCTCTAAGAAGTCGTTGAAATTAAACTCACCCTTTTGGATTTTTTTAGCTACCGCTTTTGCATGTTTTTCATCCATAACGGCAGAAGTTTTTTCTGCAAGACCTTCAATGTCCCCAGCCCCTAAAAGTCTGCTTACTATTCTATCAGGTATAAATACCTCAATATCAGGCATTTTTTCACCGATACCGATAAATCTAAGAGGAACACCTACTTGGTGAGCTATAGAAAGAGCCACACCGCCTTTTGTGTCACCGTCATATTTTGATAATATAACGCCGTCTATTCCTATCTCTTCTTTAAAAGTTGTTGCCGTTCTTGTAGCATCGTGTCCAGTCAAAGAATCCGCTACGTAAAAAATCTCATTCGGTTTTACTGCATCTTTTACTTTTTTAAGTTCAGCCATAAGCTCTGCATCTATTGCAAGACGTCCGGCAGTATCTATCAAAAGTACGTCATACAGCTCTTTATTTGCCTTTGCAACCGCACCTTGTGCTATTTTTACAGGGTCTTTTTCATTATCGTCAAAATATATATCCACATCTATTTGTGCCGCAATTTGTTTTAGTTGTTCAACTGCCGCAAGTCTTTGTAAGTCTGCTGCTGCTACTAGAACTTTCTTTTTTCTTGTTTTTAGATAGTTTGCAAGTTTTCCTGTAGTTGTAGTTTTACCGCTACCTTGAAGACCCGTCATAAGAACTATAGTAGGAGGTGTACTTGAAAATACAAATCCTTGGTTACCGTTAGCCGTTAATATCGTAGTTAACTCATCTTTTAAAGCTTTTAAAAACGTATTTTGACCGATGCCTAGTTTTTTTGTATTGAGTTCTACGTTGTTTACTAAGTCTTTTGTGGTCTTATGATGAACATCGGCTTTAAGTAAAGCTTTTCTAAGTTCTGCCGTTGCATTTTTTAGTGCTTTTTCATCATCTTGAAACCTGATTTTATTTACCGTAGATTTAATGGAACTTGTTATAAAATCAAACACGAACTATCCTAATAAATTAATTTTTTGAAATTATATAAAAAGAAAACTTTAAAATAGATTAATTAAGTATATTTTAAGTTAATAATTTATAAGAAAACCGATTTTTAGGCTTTCTTAACTTAAATTTTTTTTAAAAACCGTAAGTTTTAAATTCTTTCGGTTCCGGTGACTCAAAAGTGTAGTTAAATATTTTTGTTAGTTTTGAATGTAGTAACATTCTATGAACTTTCGTCGAAGGTTTACCGTAGAGGGTATCTCCTATTATAGGTAAATTAAGATGTGCTAGGTGTACTCTTATTTGGTGTGTTCTACCTGTTTCTATCACTACTTTTACCTTACTTTTATGCCCTTCTATCATAAGCGGATAAACAGTTGTTTTGGCACTTTTACCGTTTTTTTTGTCTATTTTGCTTTTTGCGGTTTTCCCTTTTATAGTTGTTATAGGTAGGTCACACATCATCTCTTCTGCAACTTTGCCGTCAACTACTGCAACATATTCCTTATATACTTTGTTTTCTTTAAACTCTTTTATAGCACGTGCTTGGAACTCTTTGTTTTTTGCAAAAAGCATCACACCGCTTGTCTCACGGTCTAGTCTATTTAGTAAAATATAATCCTTATAAGTAGCTTCCACTTCACTTGTGTTCATATGAGCAGGTTTATCTACAGCTAATATATCATCATCTTCAAAAATCTTTCTAACGCTTTGCATCTCTTTTACTTTAAATACCGTATCAGCTGAAATTTCCCCACGAGCAATCATCACCTTTTTACCGCCGGCAGTTACCAAACCTTTATCTATAAGCTCTTTTGCTTTTGAATTTGTAATACCTTCTTGAAGTGCTAGTAGTTTGTACGCTTTTTCTTTTGCCATTTTTTATATACCTTGATATTCTTTTTTTTGCATTATATCATAAATTTCATTAAATGTGTTTAAGATTAATTTTAGTTTAATTTAGCTAAAATCGCAGACTCTATTTCTCAAGAATAGAAACCTCACATGTATCAATCCTTGAATTGGTTGCACGAAAGTGTTAAGGGATACAGAGGCAAAACCAAAACAAAACATATAATTGCAAGGAGCAAAACAATGGTTACAATGAAAGATTTGTTGGAGTGTGGTGTACATTTCGGTCACCAAACAAGAAGATGGAATCCAAAAATGAAAAAATTCATCTTTGGTGTAAGAAAAAATATCTATATCATAGATTTACAAAAAACACTAAGATATTTTAGATATACATATACAGTAGTAAGAGACAGAGCTGCTGCTGGTGAAACTATGATTTTCGTAGGTACTAAAAAACAAGCTAGCGAAACTGTAAAACAAGCTGCTATCAGCTGTGGTATGCCATACGTTAACTATAGATGGTTAGGCGGTATGCTTACAAACTACGGAACAATCAAAAAATCAATAAGAAAACTTGAAGTTATCAAAAAAATGAAAGAAGAAGGTCAAACTGCACTTCTTACAAAAAAAGAAGCTTTAATGCTTGATAGAAAAGAAGAAAAATTAGAATTATACCTTGGCGGTATCAAAGATATGAAACAACTTCCAGATATGATGTTTGTTATCGATGCTGCTAAAGAAAAAATTGCTATTGCTGAAGCTAGAAGATTAGGAATAAAAGTTATAGCTCCGATAGATACAAACTGTGATCCTGATGTTATAGATTACCCAATCCCAGGAAATGACGATGCTATAAGATCAATCCAACTATTTTGTTCAGAAATGGCAGAAGCTATGAATGAAGGTAGAGCTGCATTCTTAGAAAACGGTGGAACTATAGAGTCTGCTCCTGTTAGTGCAGAAGAAGCTCAAGAGGTGTTAGAAGAAGCATTAGCTGAATCTGATGAATTAACTGAAGAAGATTTTTCACAGGAGAACTAAGATGGCAGAAATTACGGCACAAATGGTTAAAGAACTAAGAGAAGCTACAGGCGCAGGGATGATGGACTGTAAAAAAGCTCTTAGCGAAACTGACGGAAATATGGAGCTTGCTATAGATAAGCTAAGAGAAGCCGGTCTTGGTAAAGCTGCTAAAAAAGCAGGAAACGTAGCTGCTGAAGGTCTTATTACTATTATAGTAAATGATGATTTCACAAAAGCAACTATGACTGAAGTAAATTCACAAACCGACTTCGTTGCAAAAAATGAAGGTTTTATCAATTTAACTAAAGAGATAACTGCACACGTTCAAGCAACAGGTGTAAGTGAAACTGAAGAACTAATGAAAACTACAATTAACGGTGTTGTTTTCGAAGAGTTTATGAAAACAAAAATAGCTACGATAGGTGAAAATCTAGTAGCTAGAAAAATGGTAACGGTTTCTACTGAAGGCGGCGTTGTAAACGGTTATGTTCACACAAACGGTAGAGTAGGTGTTATTTTGAGTGCAACTTGTGCACCTGAAGCTAAAGAAAAAACGGTTGCTTTATTAAAAAGCATAGCAATGCATGCAAGTGCTATGAAACCGACTGTTATAAGCTATACCGAACTTGATTCTGAATTCGTACAAAAAGAGCTTTTAGCTATTAGAGCTGAAGTTGAAAAAGAAAACGAAGAACTTGCAAGACTTAAAAAACCTCTAAAAAGAGTTCCAGAGTTCGTAAGTAAATCACAACTGACTCCTGCAATTATGGCAGAAGTTGAAGCTAACTTGAAAGAAGAATTAAAAGCTAGCGGTAAACCGGAAAAAATTTGGGACAAAATTCTTCCTGGTCAAATAGAAAGATTTATCACTGATAATACTCCACTTGATCAAAGATATGCTCTTTTATCACAAGCGTATGTTATGGATGATAAAAAAACAGTTGAACAAGCTATCGCAGATACTGATGCTTCAATCAAACTTGTTGATTATATAAGATTTGAGCTTGGTGAAGGTATAGAAAAAGAAGTAACTGACTTTGCTTCTGAAGTTGCTGCTCAACTTGGTTAATAAGTAATTTTAAATGTTAAATTATGAATGTTGAATTAAATTCAAACAGCAATCATATCACGTCTTCAAATGATTTACAGCCCCTTTTGGAGGCTGTAAATATATCTCATAATTTCGACTATCCACTTTTTCATGATATATGTTTAAATATTTATAAAGGTGATTCCGTAGCAATAGTAGGAAGTAGCGGTTGCGGTAAATCAACGTTACTCAACATATTATCGACACTACTTAAACCAAACGGCGGTGAAGTTAAATTCCAAAATCAATCTATATATTCTTCAAAAAACGAAGATATTTTAAAGATAAGAAGAGAATATTTTGGTATAATATTCCAAACACACTATTTATTTAGAGGTTTTAACGCCAAAGAAAATTTAGAAATATCTAGTATTTTAAATAATACTAAGATTGATGAAGATTTGTTAAAATTGTTGCATATTGATTTTGTTATAAATCAAAATGTCGGTACACTATCCGGTGGACAGCAACAAAGGCTCTCAATAGCAAGAATTTTGACAAAAAAACCAAAAATTATATTTGCAGATGAACCTACCGGTAATCTTGACAAAGAGACTGCAAATATTGTGTTTGATGCCTTATTTGAATATATAAAGTTATCTAGCGGAGCTATGGTATTGGTTACCCACGAGATGGATTTAGCTTTTAGGTGTGGTAAGGTATATAGATTAGAAAATCAAAGGTTAGTACAAATAAAATGAAGTTACTATTAGTTACACAAGAAGATATTATAAAAAAAGTTTTTACTCTGGTTTGTAAGAAGTTAGAGTTAGACCTTATTATTCAAGAAGATACGCAGATAACCGATAGATATGATATCATAGTTCTTGACCATTATTTTATAGACGATAGATTTAATATAATCAAACAATATAGCAAAAAATTAGGTGCAATTACAGGTGAGCCGTTGCCTTTTGAAAAGGCTAAAGATTTTGTTATAAATAGACCTTTTTTACCTACTCAACTTATTACTATTTTGAGTGAACAATTAGAAAAGATAAGATTTGAGAGAAAAAGAGAAACTACTAAGCAGTTTATAAATGATTATGAAACGCAAAATACGGTAAGTTATTTAGACTCTTTAGTTGAAGATATTGCTAGTGATATTGAAATAGAAACAGATGAATCTATTATTCAAAAACCTACTATTAAGCAAGGCGGAGTTTTAGATAGTGCAGAGTTATCGAAAATAAAAACATTGCTTGATATTAAAAAAGAGCCTACGACTATAGATGATTTGGATGAAGGTGATTGGCTTGATTTATCTGAGATTATAGATAAAGCATTGGAAGAAGTTAAGGTATATGAGTTCCCTGAAAATAAACCCATAAAACTTATTTTGTCACAGTATAATTTAGATGAATTAAAACCGTTATTGAAGAAACTTAATCAAAGTGTGATAGACTCTTTGACTGAAGGTAAAGAGATTACGTTAATGTTGAAGTTAAAGGAAGAGAATTGATAAGTTTAGAAAGCGGGGCTATTTTAATCCTGTCAGGTCCAAGCGGTTGCGGTAAATCTACATTACTTAAAGAGTTATATAAAAGCATAGATAAATACTACTTTTCCATATCTACAACTACACGTGCACCGAGAGTAGGTGAAAAAGAGGGTCTGGACTACTTTTTTGTTACAAAAGAGCAGTTTGAAGAGGGTATAAAAAACGGTGAATTTTTGGAATATGCGGAAGTTCACGGGAATTATTACGGTACTTCATTAAAACCTATTTTAAACGCTCTTGGTGAGAATAAGCTTGTTATATTTGATATAGATGTACAAGGTCAAGATATCGTAAAAAAATCAGAGTTAAGTAAATATGTCACATCTGTTTTTATTACTACTCCTAGTTTGGAAGTTTTAAAAACTAGGCTTTATTCAAGAGCTACGGATAATAATGATGTTATCGAAAAAAGAATCAAAAATGCAGTTATAGAAGTAGAAAGTATAAATAAATACGATTATATTATTATCAATGACGATTTACAAAAAGCATCACGTGAATTAGTTGGCGTAGCTCAAAGTGCAATGCTTAAAACGTCACTATTTTCAAAAGACTATATAGTAGCAAACTGGCTTAGCTAGGGTCTTTTATCCCACATCTTCTAAAATACTCTTCTTGGGTGAATTCCAACCCAAATGCGTCGTTTACAACGCTTTGATTGATTTGTTCAATTACAAACGAGCGTTGTTTATCGTCCAAAAACGGACCTATAAAGATTTGAATTCTTCCGCTATCGTTTTGGCATATAGATATTCTTGCGTCGACGGCTTTTATTTCACGCAAAAACTGTGTATAAAGCTTATACTTAAGTGTAGCTACCTGTATAAATTTTAGGAAATGTTTCCCATTCTTCTCATCTTTGACGGTGTGATTATCTTTTGTATCATTTTTTGCTACGATATCTTGTGATTTGTTCTCGACGGTGACAACACCATCACTAGTAATAGGAACTTCATTTTGCTTAGTTACGACTAAATTTTCTTCTTTTACCTGTTTATTATCTTGTAACTCTTCTTGTTTGGTTACAGGTTGTTCTTTGGTTGTTTGAGTTTCAATATCGTTTAATTTATCTTGAGTCGGTTCCGTAGTTGCAATAATATCAGGTTCTTTAACTAAAGGGACATTTTGCTCATCTTTTGGTAATAATGCTTCCAATTCTTCATCATAAAAGGAGTTTTCTAACGGTTTATCCGTACTCTCTTGTGCCGTTTGTATAGTATCTTCTGCTTTGTCGTCTTGTTGTATAGGAGCATCTATCAACGCTTGAAGTTTTTTGTTAAGTCTAGGAATATTTATATCCGTAGTTTTAAATTCATAGGTAGGAATTGATACTTCGACAGGTTGGTTCGTCGTCGTAGTGCCGTCAGTGGCTTGAGTAGGGTTTTGTTGTTCGGTCGAAGAAGGCTGGGTAACTACTTCTTCAGAATCAAACACTCCGCTGAAGAATAAAATGACACCTATTAAAAGTAATCCTATCAATACTCCAATGACTATTATCAATACTTTGTTTAATTTTTTAGCTTTTTTTTGGGTTAAATTTTCACTTTCATCAAGTAAATTATCCAGATTGTCGTTTTGTGGTACATCCTCTTTAACAGCAACTTCCGTACCGTTTTGTTTAGAATCACTTTGTTCGTCAGTTTTTATTTCCGCAGAGTTCGATTCACTCTCTAAAGGTTCTACCGGTTGTTTATTTTCTTCGTCGTTTGCCACTAAACTTTTCCTATTTTAATTTTAGTTCTTCTCGTTTTGCTTTTTGTTTGGCTAAAATTTTCTCTTTATTTTTTTTATAGTACTCTTTCCTATATTCTTTTAATTCTTGTTTTTTCTTTTCTCTGTACTCTTTGTCATATTCTAGTCTTTTATCTTTATTTTCTTGATAATAAGCTTGTTTTTTTTTCCTATACTCTTTAATTTTTGCTACTATAATCTCTTTTCTGTCATCTATGTGAGATTTTTGTTTTTTTGCTATTTCTTTAAGCTTTGAGGCAAAATCTTCAAAGCTTAAATTGTTTAACTCTTTATCATAATCGATAGTTTTTCTTTTTTCCATACCCGATTCGTGACTTTCAAGTTGCAATTTCTTTTTGAGATAGTATTCTCTTTTTTTCTTTTTATGACGTAAAAAATTCTCTTCTCTTCTCTTTTTTAGCTCTTCTAAATTCATTGACTAAATTTTACTTACCTTTTTAATCTATTTACTATATCTAACATATCATCCGTAGTAGTTATGGCTTTTGAATTGGCTTCATAAGCACGCTGTGCCGTAATCAAGTCAACCATCTCGTTTACCAAAGCAACGTTTGATGACTCAATCATACCTTGTCTAAGGCTACCGAATGCATCAACGGTAGGTATACCTTCTATAGGTGCACCTGATGCTTCACTTTCTATAAATAAAGTGTCTCCGTACGGACTTAAACCTGCAGGATTAATAAAGTCTACAATAGTTATTTGCCCTAAAACTTCAGTAGCACCGGTTGTGGGATTCATTGCAGATACGGTTCCGTCTAACGCTATGGATAAATTTGTTAAGTTTTCAGGGATTACAATTTCAGGTTCAAGTCTATAGCCTTGACCGTTCACTATTGCCCCCTCATCATCAACTTTAAAAGCACCGTTTCTAGTATATGCAGGTTCACCGTTTGGCAAGGTGATTTGAAAAAAACCTTTCCCCTCTATGGCAATATCTAGGTCATTTCCGGTTTGTTTGAGGTTACCTTGTAAAAAAGCTTTTTGGATACCGGATACCCTAACCCCCATACCTACGTCTATGCCTGTAGGATTCCTGCTTATGTCGGACGTTGCACCGCCGGTGTAGTTTAGAGCCTCATACATAAGGTCTTGAAATTCTGCTCTATCTTTTTTGAATCCGGTTGTATTTACGTTAGATATGTTGTTTGACGTAACGTCAATTTGCGTTTGCATCGCTAGCATACCAGAAGCTGCAGTATATAAACCCCTTATCATAAGCTCTCCTTTTTATAACATTAAGCATATTAATTCCCTTATTATATTTAATACAAAGTTAAAAGTTGATTAAAAGAATTTCATCTTTTAAATATATAGTGTTTAAGGATAAATTCAAATGCTTTTTATTATAATAGCTACAAAGTTTTAAAAAACAAAGGTAGTTTAATGAAGATTTTAATTGTTGATGATAGCTCTACAATGAGAAGAATAATCGGTAACGTTGTAATGCAATTAGGATTTAGTAAAAGTGATTTTGATGAGGCTGAGGATGGCCTAAAAGCATGGAAGCTCCTTAGCGAGGGGCAGTATGATTTAGTATTGACCGACTGGAATATGCCGAATATGAACGGTCTTGAGTTGGTTCAGAAAATAAGGGCTGAAGGTTCTCATACTAAGGTACCTATCATTATGATTACTACCGAAGGTGGAAAAGCCGAAGTTGTTACTGCGTTGAAAGCAGGAGTTAATAACTATATCGTTAAACCTTTTAGTGCAGAAGTTCTTAAGGAAAAACTTGATGGGGTTATGAAGAAGTAAGTTGTTATCCAGTAATTAATTAAAGGTTTTAATATGAGTATGAGTCAAGAAGAAATAGAAGCTTTAATGAACGGTATTGATTTGGGCGGTGACGATGATACGCAAGAATCGACTCCTGTCGTTGAAGAGGATTCACAAGGTACGTTGTCTGCAGATGATATAGAAAGTTTGATAAATCAAACAAAAAATGAAGAGGTAGTAGAAGCTACAAATTCAAACAGTGAGGTTAGTGATGACGATATTGAAGCAATGCTTGCATCGATAGGCGGTATTACGGATAATACTCCTCCAAAAGTTGAAGAAAAACCGAAAGCGGCTGAAAGTAAACCGAAAAAAGAGATTATCGTGGACAATGACGAAGAGATTGAGAAGCTTGCAAGTTCATGGGCATCGAAAAAAGTCGAGGAGGGTATTTTCCCTTATCCTGTGACGAAGGATCATAAGCCTATTAATCAGCTAAGTGAAGTGGCAAACGATAGTGAAGAGAAAGCATCTAAAATTTTTGATGTTTTGAGTTTTATATTAGATGAAAATAACGTAATACAACAAGAGTCTAAAAAAATTGACGAGTTTTTAAACAAACAAATTGCTTTAATGCAGGCGTTGTCTGCTAAATTTCCAAATATAGGCGTATTTCAAGCAAACCACCAATCTGCAGTTGCTTTAAAAGATAGCATTAAAGTAATTAAGTCAAAAGTTGATGCCGAAAATATGCAGTTATTTGAGGCGATGGAATTGATGCAGTTTCATGATATTAACAGACAAAAAATAGAAAGAGTTATGGCAGTTATACGAAAATTATCCGGTTATCTGAATAATCTTTTTGAAGATGACGGTAGCCACAAAGAAGTTGCCGTAGCAAAACACATACACGGTGACGCCAACTCCGACCTTGTCGGCGGTGATGATTTAGAAGCTCTTATTGCAGAGTTTAATAAATAGTAAGGTGAAGTTATGAATAAAGCAGTTCATCAGTTATCGGCTTCTATGATTAATCAGTTTAATAGACTTGATAAAATATCACATAATCTTGCAAACGTGAATACTACGGGATTTAAGCAAGAGGGTGTTGTTGAGGGTACTTTTAACAATTATTTAAAAGAGGCTTCTGAGAAAGGTTTTACTCCTACTGCCATAGATTCGGTTACGAATACTATGCCTAAACTTTATGAAAATTATATCGATGGAAGTACCGGAGCAATAGTTCAGACTGGGAATACGTTGGATTTTGCTTTGAAGAATAAAGATACGTTTTTCAAGCTTAAAGATCCAAACGGTGATATAGTGTATACTCGTGACGGTACGTTTCACAATTTAGATAATAAACTCGTTTCAAAAAACGGGTATGAAGTTTTGAATGCACAAAATGAACCTATAGCCGCTGATAGTGAGAACATTGCTTTGCAGCTTGGCATTGTAAAAACACCGATATCTAATTTGGAAAAAATGGGTGATAACAATTATATTGCCAAAGATGATTTTTTATTGGATAATGTTGCTATTAATGATGGTTTTATAGTGCAAGGTGCATTGGAAAAATCAAACGTAAACGGTGTTACTTCAATGATAGCTCTTATTGATGCACATAGAAGAATGGGACAATCTCAAAAGGTTATTGAGGGGATGAGTCAACTTAGTGAGAGTTTAGTAGATAAAGTCGGAAGACCGACGTAATGAAACGGTAGGTTAACATGGAAGCTAGTAGTGTAAGTGCAGAGCTGTTTAAAAACTTGAGTTATAGAGCAGATAGACAAAATATAATATCTAGTAATATAGCAAACCGTGATACACCTGGTTATAAAACAAAAGATTTATCTTTTGCCGATGAACTATCCACCGTGAAAAACAATCAGCTTCCGATGAAAATTACTAACCATAACCATATAATACCGCAGAATAATATAGCATCAAAAGAAAATAAAGTTTATGAAGTAGATAATCTACAAGTTCAAAATGACGGCAATAATGTTAGTTTGGACAGAGAAATGAGTGAGATGGCAAAAAATAATATGGTTTTTCAAGCACTTCAAGCAGCAATTAAAAAGGATTCGGCATTGTTTAGGTCAGTAATAGATTCTTCAGGTAAAAATTAATGGATCAACTTTTAAAATTTATTAACGGACTTAATCCTGCTCAACGTGCCGTTGTTGTAGGTGGGTTTTCTTTACTTTTTATTTTTTTAATAGGTCTTTTGGTATATTCTAGTTTCAAAGCAGAGAGTGAAAAACTTAATTATACGGTGGCAACAAATCTTACAAAAAGTCAAGTTATGCTTGCTAGTAGTGAACTTGAAGGTTCCAATATCCCGTTTGCTATTGTCGGTACGGGTAATGATTTGACAATCAAAACTAGTAAAGACTTTATTAATATAGCAAAAATTAAACTTATTACGAGTGATTCAGGGAGTTCTACACATACCGGTTGGGAACTATTTGAAAAATCATCTTTAGGAACTACTAATTTTGAAAATCAAGTGAAGTATTTAAGGGCATTAGAGGGTGAGCTTGGAAGATCTTTGGAATCTTTGAGCGGAGTTTTAAGAGCGAGTGTGAAAATAGCTCTTCCTAAACAAACTATATTTACGGAACAAAAAGCTCTTCCTAGTGCTTCAGCCGTACTTAGTCTTAGAAACGGTATGTTTTTGACTCAAAAACAAATCGACGGTATCAAAAATTTCATTGCTTCTGCCGTTACAGATTTGACACCGGAAAATATTAATCTTATAGACCAAGACGGTGCATTACTCGAGAAATCTGCTTCCGAAGAGGAAAATCAATTATTTAAAACCCAGTCTGATTACAAGAAAAAAGTAGAAAAAGATTATGAAGAAAAAATTATTGCGTTACTTGAACCTTTCGTCGGTGCAGGTAGGGTTGTAGCAAAGGTAAATGTTGATTTAGATTATACAAAGTTTGAGAGTCATGAAGAGATTTATGACCCTGAGGGAACTATTAGAAGTCAACAAACAAATGAGACCTCAAGTCAAACACAAGGTAAAGATAATACTGCCGGTGGAGTTCCAGGAGTACAAAGTAATATTCAAGACCCAAATAACGATGCAAATGCTATGGCTGTTAAAAGCTCTACCGAAGAGACTCAAACTACTACTAATTATGAAATAAGTAAAAAAATAGTAAGTAAAAAAGATAACGGTTTTGGTACTTTGACTCGTATAAGTGCTGCCGTGACGTTTGACTCTGCTATTTTAGAAGAAAATGTAAATAAAGAAGAGTTTACAAATTCTATGAAAAGTATAGTTCAAGATGCAGTCGGATACAATGAAAAACGTGGAGATAACGTATCAATAAAAGATTTTAGGTTTATCGTTGCAAAAGCAGGCGGTGCAGTGGGTGAAGATGGACAACCGGTGGATGTTACGGGTAATCCGGTTGATTCTACGGCTATGGTTAAAAGTATTCTCAAAGAATTTGGAGAATATATACAGTATATAATAGCCGCAGTTATACTGTTCGTATTTTATAAGAAATTTATTGCCAATCATGAAGTCGTAGTTTTGGGTGATAGCTCAGGAGCTTCTAGAAGTCAATCTTCAAGAGGAGGTTCTAGTAGTGCACACGTACCTGAAGATTATAATTTTGAGGAAGAATTTGACCAAAATAGTGCCCATAACAGATTAAAAGCAAAAGTCAAAAGTCAGATTATGAATAATCTTCAAGGATTGGACGAAGAGTCTGCTGCCAAGTATGAGGTTTTGATAGAAGATTTGGATAAGCAAATACATACAAAGCCTCAAGATATAGCAAATATGATTTCACTATTACTTAATGAAGCTGACGGTGGTTCATCAAAAGGAAAGGGTAGATAATGGCTGACGAAAAAGATGCACTAAAAGGCATGTCTATGCTGGAGAAAGTTGCAAACTTTTGTGTACTTATAGGTGAAGAAGCAACTATTAAAATTTTTCAGCACCTTCCTAAAGATACGGTTGAAAGAATAACTACTTCTATCTCTACGATAAGAACGGTAGATAAAGAAGTTTCTTTAGCTATACTGAACGAATTTCATGTTTTGGCACGTTCTAGCGGTTTTATTAATTCAGGCGGTTTCGATTATGCAAAAGATATTTTATATAAAACATTAGGTAAAGAAGAAGCTGAAAGAATTTTGGCAAAATTATCAAAAATGCATATGGCTTCACAATCTTTTACGTATCTAAACGCTATTAATCCAAAGCAACTTGCAGACTTTATCAAGGATGAATCTCCACAAACTATGGCTGTTATATTGTCTCATATGGAACCAGCAAAAGCAGCTGAAGTATTGACGCAGTTAGATGAAGATATAAGAGTTAAGGTAACCATGCAAATGGCTACCATAAAAGATGTTTCTCCTGATGTTGTTAGAACAATGTCTGTTGTTTTGGAGAAAAAATTAGAATCTTTATTATCGTCTATCGTAGACGTGGGCGGTGTAAAAGTTGTTGCAGATATGCTCAATCGTCTTGGTCCAAAAGCTCAGGATATTCTTAAAAATATTGAAGGTGTTGATAGCACTCTTTCTCAAAGAATTAAAGAAAATATGTTTGTATTTGAAGATTTAATTAACCTTGATACTGAATATGTACAAAAAATCTTACAAAACGTAGATATGGCAGATGTGGCGATAGCTATGAAAAATGCTGCTCCTGAAGACATAGATAAAGTAACTTCGGCTATGAGTCAAAGGGCTAAAGATAGATTCTTAGAAGAGTCTGAAATGCTAACCAAAGTTAAAATTAAGGATATTGAAGTTGCACAAAGAAAAATGTTGGATGTTGCCCAAAAAATGATAGAAGACGGTACTATAGATAGAGGAATGGAACAATAATGGCTGTAAACAACGTAACCACCGGTGCGAAGATAGTAAAACAAAAAGATGAGGGGGTCGTTCCATATCAATTAGGTTCATTTATAGGAAATACATCTGAGCCTGAGATTCCAAATTTTCAACGTGCGGGTAATGCGGTTTTACACTCTCAAAATGATATAAATTCATCATCGAAAAGTAGTGCCGATTTGAGCATGATTCTCGAGGAACTTAGTAATATAAAGACCAAAATAGACAATATAGAGTCCAACGGTGTAGGTTCAAAGGAACTTGATAAACAAGTTGTTACCGCAATAAAAGAACTGAAACAGTATGCATCTTTTTTTGAGCAAGCAACTTTTGCGTTAGAGGCTAAAATTTTAAAAACTTCTATGTCGATAGCAAAAAAAATAATTTCTATAGAACTTGGAGAAAATTCATCTAAAATAGCTAAAGAGACCATTAATAATATCTTAGCAAAAATTAAAACTGCATCTAAGATAACTATACATTTAAATCCTAAAGATTATGCCGTTTTGAAACACGATTTACAGCTACAACCGTTTATCGTTTTAAATGAAGACCCGAATGTAACCGCAGGTGGAGTCGTGATTGCTAGTGATCTTGGAAATTTTGATGGAAATATAGAGGCAAAAATTACCTCAATGGTTGAAACTTTGGACTCTATCGTATAACTTTTCTTTATCTTAGTTTAACTTTCGTAAAAACTTCTTTTTAATTTGCTTTCTTATTATTTTTGTGATATAATTTATCAAAATAAAAATTTGGATATTGGTGATGGAAATAAGCGATAGAGATTATGATGTTTTAGTAGATACTGAAATTGTAGTTGATGTAATGCTTGGTAGCTGTCATATCAGTATGAAAGAATTTTTAGAACTCGGTGAGGGTGATATAATAGCCCTTGATAAGACTGCCGGTGCAGGCGGTGATATTTATGTAAATAAACGAATCGTGGGTACCGGAGATATTATAGTTATGGATGAGAAATTGGCTGTTAGAGTTCAGGATGCTATGGATTCCGACAATGTTGTTAGATATTTCTTTGAAGAAGGACTTAACTAAAAGGATTTAAGATGGCAGTAGAAAATGTACAAACTTCAACAAGTACCGATGCTTACGGTAATGCTTATACAACGGCACTTTCAAATGATAAATTAACGAATGATGATTTCTTGAAATTGATGCTTACCGAACTCCAAATGCAGGATCCTACAAAACCTATGGATTCACAAAATATGCTTCAATCACAGATGCAAATGAGTGCAATAGAGACAAATCTTCAAACTATTGAGACTATGAAATCGTTGCAACAATCTTTTGCTCAAACTGCTTTGTCGCAGTCTGCAAATATGATAGGGCATGTCGTAGAGAACGGTGAATATGGTGATAACGGTGAATATAAAGAGTTTCTTATTAGTGCTGTTGAATCTATAGATGGAGAGATTATGCTTCATGCTTATCAAGTTTTAGGATATGATGAAACGACCGAGAAAACTATTATATCAGACACTAAAGAATTACTAAATTTGAACAAAGTTACAAAAATTAACTAAGGAAGTTTTATGATAGGTGCATTATTTAACGGAATATCAGGTCTTAGTGCTTTTCAACAGGCTTTAAATACTGAGTCAAATAATATATCAAACGTTAATACGGCTGGTTATAAAAGTGATAGTGTAACATTTGCCGATATGATGTACCAAAACGGTGTGGGAAAAGGCTCAAATCTTCAATCCGTACAAAAGAATTTTGTCCAAGGCAATCTAAAAGTAACAGGCAATCCTTATGATATGGCTATAGACGGCAAGGGCTTTTTTATGGTCAAAGGGGATAGGGAAGAAGTATATTATACTCGTGCCGGAGATTTTAGAATGGGTACCGACGGAACTTTACAAACTCCTAGCGGACTCAATGTTATGGGTTTCCCGATTAGTTCTGTAAGTGTAGTGGCTACGAATCCTTTGACTACACAGTTTACATCGGCGTATGATCAGTATTTAGGTTCTCAGCTTGTTATTGAAGATAGTGAGGTTTTGACTTTTAATGCAAGAGCTACCGATTATACAAGTAGTGCTACGAGTGATACAAGTGCAATGAGCGGTAACGGTTATAAAACTGCAGGTGCAAAGGTGGCTGACGTAGAGGCATTGGCTACCGAGTATAGACAAAAACTTTCTGAATTAGCTCCGGTATTAAGTGCGGGGACATCGAGTGTGGCACAGGTTAGTACTATAGATTATTCTGATTTTGCTACAAAATTGGTAGCGGAAGGCGATTATGTTGAGCTATTTGTAAACAATACCGTTTACAGACAGTCTTTTGATACGGACGCTCAAACTACGATGAATAAACTTTCAGATCAAATTTCTTCGGCAAAAGGGCTTACTAGTAGTGTTGATTCTGCCGGTCTTTTGACTATAACTTCATTGATACCTGGACAAAAGGTAACCATTGCAAACCCAAAAATAAATGATGATGATTATTTGGTTAACACGGTTACCGATGCCGTCAAAGGAAGCGGATTGGCTGCCGTTGATAGTGCAAGAGTCGCACTACAAACTGCGGTTGAAAGAGCAGGAGCCGAGTTTTTGGAGCTTACAAATAGAGTTGATTTATCAAATACCGCTGCTTTGCAGGTTGACAAAATTCAATTAAAGCTTGACAATCTAGGAATTAGCACAAACGGATTTGGTACACCTGAGGTTATAAACGGTGTTGTCTTAATGAATCAAGGTGACCACTCTTATGTACTCGGTAAAGTTAGTACGGCTTATTTTACGGATGTACATAGCCTTAAACCGCTTGGTGAAAATCTATACGGTAAAACTTTTGCTAGCGGTGAGCCTATAGAAGCAGGTCAGCTAAATAGTGTTAAAAACACTATTTTGGAGATGAGTAATGCAGAACTTGGAACTAGTTTAACAAACTTGATGGTTTATCAAAGAGCTTTCGAGGCAAACTCAAAAGCCATTACTACAAGTGATGAGTTTTTGAATGTGGCTATACAGCTTAAGAAGTAAGTAGTTTATCGGTAATTGGTGTATTGGTAATTGGTAGGATTGCCAATCCCATTTTACTAAGTGTTTATAAGTTAGCTCTTCAATAAAGGGTTAAGTTATGAACATTGTTTGTTCAGACGGTAAGGGTTGGGTAGTAATACCTTTTACTTTTTACCTTTTACCTCATAAAAAAGGATTTAAAATGATTGGCGCACTATGGACAGGAATTTCGGGATTGTCTTCACACCAAAAAGCTTTGGATAATGAAGCAACAAATATTGCCAATGTTAATACGGTAGGATATAAAGCATCTAGAATCTCTTTTGCAGATCAGATGTATCAAGATAAAATCGGTAAGGGTTCAAAAGTCCTTGATGCGGAAAAGCTTTATACTCAAGGTAACCTAAAAGTTACTGGAGTAAGCTTCGACATGGCATTATCGGGGCAAGGATTTTTTACCGTAAGCGATACTAGAAGTAGCGGAAGTAGTGAGACATACTATACACGTGCAGGAAATTTTCGTATGGGTGAGGATGGAACTTTACAAGATGCTGCAGGTAATAAAGTACAAGGTTGGGCTATGGCAGATGTGGATTCTGACACAGATGTAAAGACAACAAATCCAAATATTACATATTTTACAAATGACTATACAAAACTTGCCGCTTCAAAAATAATAAGACATAATAACAAAATAGAAACTATTACCGCTAAAATGACGGATTATACGTTGACGGCTACTGCGGATGCTTCAAGCGTATTTACGGGTGCCGGGTATAAAACTAAGTCCGGTAAGATTTCAGACGTTGAGGCACTTATTAGTGAGTACAATACTAAGTTGACTGCATATCAATCTGACCCTTCAGCTACATCTTCGCCTTCTACCGCTCAAGTTAGTTATATCAGATTTCCTCTTGATAGTACTGCTAGCGGGGACGGTGACCAAATGTACGTATATATAAACGGTACAAAGTATTCTCAAAGTTTTGATACCGATTATGCGACTACTATGAAAAAGTTAGCCGATCAAATCTCTGCGATTCCAGGCTTTAAAGCATATACTGCTGCAGGTGCTAGTGGAAGTATAGCCGAAACTACGGATGATACTGCATTAAATACAGCTTTAACCGGTGGAGCTTTGAAAATAGAATCTTTAATCCCAGGTAAGATATTTACCGTAGGTGAAGTAGCTGAAACGTCAGGTAGTACAACATCTGTAGGTAGTGTTGTAAGTACTCAGGGTACATCTGCCGTAATAGGTACGGGTTTTGGTGCAGTTAAAAGTGCACAAGAAGCTTTACTAGCCGCAGTTAGCGGACAACAAAGGGATGTTTATACGACTACCGATATAGGCACTATGAACGGTACCGATGATTATACATATCAAATATCTATATATAATGCCGATACTAAGGCTAATATTGATGTTCCTACGGTTGCATTGGCTATTACGGATCCGGCTGATATTGATGATATAATTGCTGATATCAACGCCGATGCTAGTTTAAGTACGTATGTTGTGGCAAAAAACGTAAACGGTGCTATGGTAGTCGAAGTTAAACCGGAATATGCAGGTTATAGTATAAATGGTTCTTTAGAAAATACTACAACAACGACCGTTATAGAGAAAAACTCTGCATATAGCGGATGGAGTGGAGCAGGTGCTGAATTTATTCAAATGATTAATACGGTTGACCAAACAGCTTCTCAAGATAGTTTACAGTTACGTTTGGACGTACTAAATATATCAGATTCGGCTTTCGGTGAATTTAGTGTTGATAGTTCAGGTCTTATCACTATGAAACAAGACGGTGCAGAGTTCGCGATAGGTCAAGTTGCTATAGCATTGTTTAATAATGAAAGAGGACTTATCCCGATAGGTGACAACTTGGTTACTAAATCAAATGAATCAGGTGAGCCGATATTTAATATCAACAATGATAAAACTGCTAAAATAGAGGGTAAAACACTAGAACTTTCTACGGCAGACTTGTCGGAGTCACTGGTAAATCTAATGGTTTTCCAAAGGGCTTTTGAGGCAAATGCAAAATCAATCACCACAAGTGATGAATTGCTAAATACATTGATTAACCTTAAACGGTAATTTAGTATATTGGTAATTGGTATATTGGTAATTGGTATATTGGCTTATATAGTCAATACTTCTAATACACCAATACACCGGTACACTAATACACCGATACACTAACACTAATATACTATTTTGGAGTTTTATTTGGAGAATTTTGTACTTACCGTAGTTCTTGGAGTTTTGGCATTATACTTTTTTGCCGGTAAAAACGTGTATGTTTCACTTTACAGAAAGGTTAATGAGGAAAAAGAGTTATTGCAAGAACAAAACGAAAAACTTCAAGATTTGATAACTAAGAGTGAAAGACAGGTTAAAGGGTCAGTGAAGACTCTTGAAGATGCTCAAAATAATCTTCATACGGCACGTGAAGATTTGCAAAAGCTTAGGCTTGAGAATACGGAATTAAAACATAGAATTACAAGTTTGCAAAATAGGGTAGATGAGCTTTATGCTCAAGTCAATACCATGGTATAGTATGAAAAAAATTTACATATTTTATTTTTTATTTCTACATCTTTTTTTAAATGCTAACACTTTGAAGTCTCATCCTGATATATTATTTGATTATAAAAATTTGGTTGATTCGAAAAATAAAATTGAGATTCATCTAGAGTTTAATAAAGCCGTGAGGCTTATGGAACAAAAAAATTACAAAGAAGCTATAGAAAGTTTTAAGAAAAGTTCATCCTTGCTTCAAGTGCCTTCATATCTTAATATGGCAATAGCATATTACAATATAGAGAATCTCGATGAGGCAAAAAAATATTTTTCTATGATTTATGAAAATCCTGAAAATGTGTACGATGAATCTTATGCTTATATGAGTTCAAGTTATTATTTATACCAAATTACAAACGATGAAAAATATCTTGAGTCCATTTTAGCAACCACAAAAAGAGCTTCTAATCTCAATGAACAGACGAAAGCATTGTTAGTCGATACTCTTATTCTTCTCAAGGAGTATTCTAAAGCTTTAGATGTATTGAATACCATGGAGTATGAATATGATTTTAAAAAGGCTTTATTGTATCTTAAAATGCAAAATTTCACTCAAGCAGAGATCTTCTTAGAACGTGCAAATGCAAAAACGCTTAATCCCGAACTAAAGCAAAAAATTTTATGGCTTAAAGTATATAAAAATCTTAAAACTAGCGATTTAACTAAGTTGCTTGAGAATTTGGTCGAGATTGATAAAGATAAGGATAGATTTAAAGCTCATTATACATTGCCGTTAGTGATTACTTTTAATAAGCAAAAATATTCAAATGCAACTTACTTACAGAGAGTTACTAATTTTGACGATACACGAGTGAGTGATTTCTTATTTTATTTTGCCCCTTTTATTTTTTCCGATACGCAAGAGATTATTTTTGATACGGCAAAAGGGTTTATTTATAAGTCGGAACAAAGTTTAAGTAGACTTGATAGTATGATGGTTTATAATAGCGCATTGCTTGAACAAATCAAAAAAGACCCTGTAATAAGAGTCAATGAATTATCAAAAATTATTAAGACCAGTTCCAAGTCTTATGAATTTTATAATTTAGGACTTGCTTATGCTCAAATATTTGATTTTCATAATGCATACAAAAATTTCTCAAAAGCCTATATGCTAAATCCAGGCAATAAACTTTATGCTGCTATGACTCTTATTAGTGCAAAAAGAATTAATCTTGATATAAAAGAGAAAAAATATATAGAATCCAACATGCTTAGTAATGAAGGTCTTTACAATTATTTCGGACAGATGTTATATAAACTCGGCGTAAACAATAAGTTGCAAGTTAAAATCATGATTAATGACCCTGTATTTGCTGATAGTATATTTGTAAAAGCTATGGAATTTTTAGAAGCGATGAAAGAGGAAAAAGCCATACCTAAAAACAGCAGGTTATTGAAAGAACATACTAAAGAACCTATGGTCTTTTTGCTGAGTTTACTGAAAAAAGGTGACAAAGAGAATGAATTTCAATATTTTTCAAGACTGCAAGATAAAGTACCTTTGAAATTTAATAATAATTTTTTGCAAGGGCCTTTACTTATTACTGATTTTTATATCGATATGCTAAAAGGTATAGGGATGTTGTCGTTTGCCAACTTTGAAATTTACGGTAATAAAACACCTACATATTTAAGAACCCAAGCACTTAAAGAGCTTCATATAGGTAATCCTAAAAAATCATTGGAAATCTTAGATAATTTACAGTACAGCTATAAAATGGAGGATAAATTTACCCTTTATCTACAAGTTGCCGCATATCTACAAGCAGGTATGTTAAACGAGGCGGTGCTTACGATTTCACTTATAAAAAGTTTGTTAAAAGACCATGGAGCTGATTTTCTTACGGGCGTTATGCTTATTAATGAACTAAAATTATCATCAATAAATCAATATTTCAAACTACCCTATGAAGATTCACTTATAGATATAGAGTTGGTAGGATTTGATAAATTTTTAGAAAGTTTTTAAAAAACTTTACCATTATTTTATTTTCGTCTATTTTACCTTTTACTTTTTACCTTTTATGTGGTATAATTTAGCAAATTTTGCTTTTTTGAGGTGGTTTTATGGATTTAGGAAGAATTGCACAGATAGATAATGCTAAAGTTGAAAATATCCAGAAAGTTCAAAAAGTACAAGAAAGTGATGAAAAACAAAAAGTTGACCCTAATGAACAACATAAAAAATCTCTCGGTCAGCAGTCGGAACATAAAGAGGTAGTGCTAGATAATGTGAGTTTTGGATTCAATAAGGAGACAAACGATTTTTTTATTAAAGTTAAAAGGGGTAATGTAGAAAACAAATACCCGACTGACGATATGATGAAACTAAAAGCTGCTTTACTGGATAGTTTAGAAGCTCAAAATACAAAAAACTAACTAAAAGGTGGCGGTTTTGGCATCTGATTTAACCAATATATTAAAAAGCGAATTATCTAATACTATAGAACAATTACTTTCAAAAAAAGCTACAATAAAAGATATAGTTAAAATCGATACGTCTTCAGAGACTATAGAAACATCTGTTTTAGTTATCGCTAAATTAGAATTTAAGAATATTACGTCTACATGGAATTTTATAATACCTACTTCGACGGGAGTTAAATTTGAATATTTAATGCTTGGCGGAATGGGTGATTTAAAAGAAGCATTGGATGATGAGACAAGCGATGCTATTAAAGAGATTATTTCAAATGTGTGCGGTAGTATGGCAACATCTATAAATGCTCAGGGATTTGATGATTTAGGGAAAGTCAAAACTGAAGTTGTTGATGTTTCTATCGTTGATTTCGAGAAACTAAAGGCTTTGGCTAATATTTATAAAATAGTTTTAGATTTGGATGGAGAGGCTATACTTGTTTTCGTATCCTTCGACGACATTATAAAACCGTATATAAGTTCAATTACTGGAGAGAGTGTTGTTGCTACTGATACAAATCATGCAAAAGCTCAAGCCCCTTCAGTACATAGTGGTACGCATGGTGTCAGTGTTCCAAATGAATTATCCTCGCTATTGGATGAACACTCAATAACAAATTTAAAGCTTTTATTTGATATCAAGCTAAGGCTTAGTGTTCGTTTGGGTACTAAAGTATTACTTTTGAAAGATATTTTGAGGTGGGATGTAGGCGAAATTATAGAGCTTGAACAAATGGTAAACGAACCTCTAGATATTTTGGTAAACGGTGTCAAAGTAGGTGAAGGTGAAGCCGTGGTAGTTGAAGGTAAGTTTGGTCTAAAAGTTAAATACATCGGTGATGAAAAAAATAAACTTAAAAAAATAGGTTTGGTATAGTGTATGGATAAAACAACCGTCATTGGACTTGCAGGCGCTTGGATAATTATAGCAATTGCTATTATTTTAGGTGGTGTCGGGTTCGGTCCTTATGTTGATATACCTTCGGTTTTTATAGTTTTCGGTGGAACGGCCATGGTAATAGTTGGGCAGTTTGAGGGTAGTGACTTAAAAAGATTCGGGAAAGCTTTGAAAATTGCATTGAATGAAAACAAATCGGAGCCTATTCCTGAGCTTATAGAAAAAATTATCTTTTATGCAACTGAGATAAAAAAACACGGTGTTATGAGTATAGAACAAAAAGTCCTTGCGGAAACAAATCCGTTTTTTAAAGAGGCTTTTCAACTTTTAGTGGATGGTACAAAACCTGATTTATTGCAACCTTTACTTGAGACGAAATTGGAGCATATGGATAAAAGGCATGGAACTATACATCAAATTTTAAGTAATATAGGCGGTACTGCCGGGGCTATGGGTATGGCCGGAACGCTTGTAGGTCTTGTTGCAATGCTTGCAAACCTAAGTGACCCTGCTGCAGTAGGTCCTGCGATGGCCGTTGCCTTACTAACAACACTTTACGGTGCTCTTGCAGGTACGCTTTTTGCCGGATTATTTGAAAATAAATTGGTGCAAAAGCATAAGGTTGAGGTGAATGCCTGTGAGATTATTATTCAAGGTGCAGTGATGATAGCTGCCGAAGAATCGATAGGTAATATTAAAATGAAGCTAAATGCTATCTTAGTACCTGAGGCTGAATAAAAATGGCAAAAGATAAATGCCCGGAGTGTCCTAAATGCCTTCCCGGTTGGCTCGTACAATTTGGGGATTTAATGTCGCTTTTGCTTGTATTTTTTATCCTTCTTTTGTCTATGGCGGTAATGGATAAGAAAAAGGTCGAAGAGTATTTTACTATTATGAAAAAAGCTATGGGTTTTATGGATAATACGAGTAGTGTCGATGAACAAACAGACGGTCTTAGCGAAGGTGAACAATCAGAACAAGAGCCAAAGGATGCAGAAGCAAGTGAAATGGATGAAGTTTCTCAACAAATGCAAGAGGTTGTAGAGGAGATGAATCAAGCTGCACAACAGTCTCAAATGCAAGATGAAAGTCAGCAAATAGAGGTAATAAAGAGTCAAAATGAGTTTATACTTGATATACCGACGACTTTGCTGTTTAAAGACGATGAATATGAATTGACCAATACGGAATCAAAGGCATTTATAGCAAAAGTTGCTAGAATAGTTAGGACTATGCCTAATACTTTTCAAATAGAAATTATAGGTCATACCGATAGAAGTAAATACAAAAGTGAACAGTTACCGAGAGATAATTGGGATGTGTCTGCTTTGAGGTCTATTTCGGTAGTTAAAGAATTGATAAAAAATAAAATAGACCCTGCACAGCTAAAAGTATCGGCTCATGCTTCCTATAAACCAAAAAGTGATATAGCAAGTGAAAATAGAAGAGTTGAAATGAGGTTTTATTCAGATAAAGCTCAAAATGATGTTTTCGCACAAGAAAATTTCTTTGATAGATTGGAGTAAACAATGCAAAGTTTAAATACGGTATCTATAATAAATAAGGTTGACATACCAAATACTGCGGAAGCTAAGCAGTTAAAACAAGCTTGTGATGATTTTGAGTCGTTTTTTATGCAGCAACTCCTTGATATATCTTTGAAATCAACAAATGTAGGCGGTGAAGGTGCAGGGAGTGATATCATCAAAGGCATGTACAGTGAAACAATGTCAAAGTCTACAGGTGGAAATCTTGGCATAAGTGATATGCTTTTGAGATTTTTAATTGAGAATAACCCTTCTCTTAGCAAATCATAAAAGGATATAAAATGGTTTCAACTCTAATAAATGCGATGATAGAGAAAACTTTGAGTTTACAAAATCATATTATGGAAGATATAGAAGATATAAAAGCGGCACGTCATGAAAAGCTACTAGATAGAAATGAAATCAAACTAGAAATGATGCAAGATTTGGCATCAAAAAAAGAGGATTTGAATAAGGCATTATTACAAGCTATTCAAAACGGTGACGACGTAAATCAATATAGGGGTAGCGTGGATACTCTTGAAAAAGAATTAAAAAAACTATATATGTTAAATGCAAGATTGGGTTCTATAGTTGAGCCTGTGAGAAAAATGTATAAAGATATAGTAGATGAAATAGTTTCTGAATATGGAAGTAGCGTTGTAGAGGTAAAAGCTTGATGAGGTTTTTTATAATTTTTGCTTTATGTTTAAGCTATTTAAATGCGATAGAAGTTTTAGTGGCGAAAAAAAGTATTAGCTATAAAGAGGTATTATCAAAGGATTATTTTTCCGTAATGAGTGCTAATTCATTCAATATACCTAGAACATGTGAGATTTTTAACGGTAACAATTTTAATACGGGTCAATATATAGCATCAAAATATATCAAAGAGGGTGCTATATTATGTACAAAAGATGTTTTAGAATATAAACCAAAAGAGGTATTATTTAATTTCGGTTCGTTGGAAATAAAAACAGACGGTGAAGTAATCAATGAAACATCGGAATATATAACAATCAAAAAACATGACGGAAGCGTACATAAAATCTATAAAGATGGGAGAGATCAATGAATATGCTCTCATTTTTAGGGGAAACTCCTACCCAAGCACTCAGAAATGCACAAAAAGAGTGTGGTGAGGATGCTATCGTAATATCTACGAAGAAAATTGCCGATAAAAAAACAAGCGGTAAAGATATGTATGAAGTGGTAGTTGCTTTGGAAGAGGAGTATGAAAAACACCAAAAAATTCCAAAACAAAAAATCGTCAAAAAAACACAGACCGAAGATATAGTACATACGGAATTTATAGCTCAGTTTTATGATTTCAAAGCTGAAATACTAAAAATGCAAGAGACGATTTTAAATGTCCAAAAATCGCTTTGGAGTCCAAAAAGTCAGTTGTTTGATTTGACTATACCTATTGAGTTTGTAGATATTTATAATCTTTTCGAGCAAAATGAATTCGATTCCGAGATGACGTACACTATACTGAAAAAAACAATTCAGCAGTTACCTCCTCCTCTTAAATCAAACCCGGCAAAAATAAAAGATTTTTTCAAATTAATTTTGCGTAGAATAATCCCTATTAAACATGAAGTTCCTTTACGTAAAAATCAAAGAAAAATAGTTATGTTTGTAGGCCCTACTGGGGTTGGAAAAACTACTACTATAGCAAAACTTGCGGCACGTTGTGCTTATAAAATGGATATGGACTATAAAGTAGGTATTATCACGCTAGACTCATTTAGAGTCGGTGCTATAGAACAACTTCGTGCTTATACTACTATTATGAGGTTACCTTTAGAAGTGGTTAAAAAACCTGAAGAGTTAATAGAAGCTATTATAAGGTTGAAAGATTGTAATTATATCTTTATAGATACTGCCGGAAGTAGCCAATATGATTTTGACAAAATAGACTTAATCAATGAATATCAAAGTCAACTCGAAGATATTACTATAGAAAAAAATTTGGTATTGCCTGCAAATATTAAGCAAAGTGATTTACTTGATATTTATAGGAGTTATTCAAGAGTAGGGATAAATTATCTTACATTTACAAAACTAGATGAAACCAAAAGTTTTGGTAATCTTATATCGTTTGCTCATAAAACAAAAAAATCGGTTACTTATTTTAGTGTCGGTCAAAATGTCCCCGATGATTTGATAGTTGCCGATGCTAACTATCTTATCGATTGTTTTATGAATCAAGAGATTCCTAAGAGGTAACAATGTTTAATAATATCTCTTCTCAGGCAAAAAATCTTATGAATTTGGCTACAAGGCACAAAAAAGACACTAAAACGAAAGTAATTACTGTTACATCAGGTAAAGGTGGAGTCGGGAAATCAACATTTACGGCTAACATATCGTATATTTTAGCTAATATGGGTTATAAAGTTGCCGTTTTGGATGCGGATATCGGTCTTGCAAATATGCAGGTATTGTTTAATATAAAACCGGAGATTACGTTTTTTGACTATTTGGATGGCAAAATAGATGATATAAACGATATTTTACTTGATACTAGTTATCCTAACATTACTTTGATAGCAGGTAAAAGCGGTTATGAGTATTCTAATAAAGCAAGTAGTTTTGTATTTACGCAAATAGTTGAAGATATAAAAGCACTTGATAAATTCGATATTTTGCTTATTGATACCGGTGCCGGACTTAATGAATATGTAAAAGAATTTTTAGATATTAGCCCGAATATATTGGCGGTAACTACTACTGATCCTAGTGCCTTAACCGATGTTTATGCATTGATGAAAATGATAAGTAGCTATAAAGAATCGCTTTTGTTGGCATTTAATCATACAAAAAGTTATCAGATAGGGGCGACTATTACGGAATCAGTGAAAAATTTAGCACAAAAAAATAGACTTAACAGTAATTTTATGTTAAAATATCTAGGAAATGTTTCTATGTCGCAAAATATTGCGACGACAGGTCGGTTGAGAAAGCTTTTTGTTAAGGAATTCGGTGACGATCAAACTTCCGTAGAACTGAAGTTTGTCGTAGAAAATTTATTAAATTATATTAGATAAAGTGAGTATAAGGGTTATGGTATTATGATAGTCGAGAGATTTTCTCAGAGTGTTATAGGTAGCGGATTATTGCGACTGTATGTTGCAATAGGGTTTTTCGCTACTTTAATATTTTTCATAATAAATGCCGACCATTTTTCTCCCATGGAGATGCTTATAGGTATCATTGTAATTACCATAGGTTTAAAGGGCGTGGCTTATTTGATGCTATCTTTAGTAATAATGTTTTTCAACCTTGACAATAAAAAATCTGAGCTTGATTTTTATTCAAAGGCATCGGAGATAGAGCAACTATTATCTGACCTCGTAATAAAAGAAGCAACAACTGAAGCACAAAAAACAAATAACCCAAAAGGAGCTAAAAGATGATAAATATTGAAAGTTTATCAAGCGGCATGGGTCTTGGTAGTATAGCAGGGCTTCAAAAACAAGAGCCTAAAGTAAGTGGTGCAACTTTTGAACAAATGCTAAAAAGTAGTATCGAAGAGGTTAATAATACACAACTTCAAGGTTATGAAGCAATGAGCGGTATAGCTACAGGGAAAGTTAAAAATTTACAAGAAGCCGTACAAAGAATTGAAGAGGCTGAGCTTAGCTTAAAATTAGCGTTGGAAGTAAAAAATAAAGCTATCAGTGCTTATAAAGAAATTACGAAAATGCAAATTTAGAAATCTTGGGTCGTTAAAAAAGGAGTTATTATGGGTTTTTTTGACGGTTATAATATTGCTACAAGCGGTATGAGTGCTCAAAGAGCAAGAATCAACGTAGTTAGTGCAAATTTGGCAAATGCCCAAACTACAAACACCGTAGGCGGTGGACCTTATAAAAAACAAAATGTAGTTTTTGAAGAGATGCTTGTACAAGAAAAGGAAAGAAGTAATAGTGTTTCAATGCCAAAGGGCGGTAATTTTGAAAATACTACTTTGAGAGGTGTAGGGGTTAAAACTATTATTGAATCAAACTCTAAACCTGTTATGAGATATGAGCCGAGCCATCCGGATGCGAATGAAAAAGGTTATGTAGCATATCCTGATATAAATCCGGTAGTTGAAATGACGGATTTGATTGAAGCTATGAGAACTTATGAATCAAATATAGCTGCATTTCAAACCCATAAAAATATGGATAATAAAACATTAGAAATCCTAAAACAATAAAGGATAAATTATGACTAAAGAACTCTCTTTATTTGATACTTTATTATCAACAGGTACAAAGTCTTCCGGTGAAACAAAAGTTTCAAAAGAGGGGAGTTCTTTATTTGATGATCTATTGAAGAGCGTAGCAACACAATCACAGACTAGCCAATCTCCTATACCAACCGTGAGTACGCAAACTACTAGTGTTAATACGTCACAACCTTTGATAACTGCAGATGATGGTGCGGTTGAACAAGTAGCCGGTGAAGTTGTGAAAACGGAACAACAAACTTCCGTTCAGGCAAATGCCGTCAAAAAACACACACAATTAAAGAGTGATTCTGTAAATGTTCAAGCCGATTTTACACAGCCCAAAATAGCTGCATCTAGCGGTTCTGAAAATATTGTAGATGTGGATTTATCACGGGATAATCCAATTTCTGTCGTAACGGATAAACCAGTTTTGACGGATGGTCAAAATAACGGTGATGAAACGGTAATAAAGCCAAAACAAGAAACAAAAAATTCTAAGATATTAGAGAGTACTAAAAATATTGAAAAACAAGTAGATAACGATAGTAAAGTATCTGATACTACGTCCAACGTTGTGCAGAGTGTTGTTTCGAGAACTCCGTCAGTTTTGGATAAGATACAAGTCGAGAAACAAAATAAAAACGTAGTAGATGTAGAAGATATATTAAAAAACAACACGGTTTTAGTTGCTGATAATAAAACTTTTGATTTGAAAACAGAATTTAAAGCGGTAGTTGAGCAAAACAATAGCGGCATATCTACTAAAACAGCAGAAGTTAATACTGTTGTTCCACAACACACTGAGCAAGTAGTGACGGAACCTAGTAAGGAAAGTGTTGTAGAAAGTAAGCTTAAACAAGGCGTGGAAGTAGTAAAATTTGATGGTTCGGTATCGGATACTGCGTCCCATAACGAAAAAGCGGTAGATTTATTTACTAGTTTAACTACACAAAATACAACTAAAACATCAATTATTGATACAAGTACAAAATTAAGCGGTGACGAAAAACAATATGTTAACGGTGAAAGTATTATTCAAAATATTGTAGTATCAACAGATATGAGTAATAATGATAACACTAAAACGGTATCTACGACTACAACTCCTATATCACAGGAATCACAACAACAAATTACGCAACCTATTGAGCAAAATATACAGGTCGTTAATAGTATCACGAACGAAAATGGAAATGTAATATCCGACAAAAAACAATTAACAAAAGAGAGTTTGTTAGATGTTACGGGTGAAACAGTTTTACCTGACGGTGTTACGGCTGAAAAAAGTGTAGTTAAAAATCAAGAAGTCGTAGTCGGTAATGTAGTTAGTAGCGATGAAACAGCTAGTAAAATTAGAGATGTTGAAACTAATTTACAGAATCAAGTTAGGGAAGTGAATAATCAACCTCAACGGTCTATTAGTGTAAACGATAGCGTGACACCTAAAGTTAATATAGATAATATGAATAAAACTTCAGAGATTGTTACTTCAAATGATGTGACGGTTGAAAATGTAAGTATAGATGATATAAAATCTAATGTCGTAACTGATAGCAAAAAAACTGAAGCCACGTCTATAAATAAACAAAATGCAGCCGTTGAGCTTGCAAAATTAAATACAAATGAAGCCAAGCCGATAGAATTAGTGATAGACGACAAGTTAAAAGATGCAACAACGAAAGCCGAACAGCCGATATCAAAATCAAATATTAGTTTATTGGATAAGTTAATAGAAGATAGCGTGAAGGTAACGACAAAAGATTCTTCTCAAACAGTTGAGAAAATTGAGATAAAAAACGGACAAATTTTAGAGAATGCAAAAACTCAAGATAATGTTCAAAAAAATGACATTATGGAAAATATCTATAAAAGTTCGGTATCAAAAAATATATCTTTGGCGGCTATGCAAAATGCAACCGTGGCAAAAGAGACGTTAAAAAATGCTAATTCAATCCAAGATATTCAAAAAAGTGCCGATATGTTGGAACTTAATTTGGAAGGTATTGAGGAAGTTAAGATTCAAGATGCTGTTGTCGGTGACACAAAACAGCGAGCGGTTAATATTAATAGAGCGTTTTTAGAAAAAAACTTTGTTAACAAAGATAATTTGATAGAAAAAGATTCTCAAACTTTTGATATAGAACATAAGCAAACATCTGTTACTGACACTAAAACAACGACAAATAATATGATTCAAAAAGTAGTTGAATTAACTATAGGTGAGGCCGAGGTTCTTACTATTCAAAATAGGATAATAGGTGCAAGGCAACAACTGAGTTCTATGATGTCTGATGTGGCTAGAGCGATGTATGAAAACTATAAACCTCCCCATACGGCTTTTAGAATCTCTTTAAATCCTGCAAATCTCGGTAGTATAGCTATTTTGATAAGAAGTCAAAGGGCTGACAATAGTTTAAGTATTAGTATGAATATGTCTAGTAGTAGCACACTTGAATCCGTGGTAGCAAATCAAAATGAATTAAGAAGTGCATTACAAAAAACTTTCAATGATAATAGTTCATTTGAATTTGATTTTAAGCTTGACCCTGACGCTTCAGGTAGCGGTTTCCAAAATGAAAGTTTTAGTGCGAATGAGCAAAATCACGAATCCAAAGAAGATGAAAGGGATACTTTTGTCGCTAGTAGCGAAATAATAGAAGAGATACAAGAAGTTCAAAAGAGCGGTACTTATTTTTAAGTATTGAGTAAATATGCAAGAACTAATCTCTTTATTGGATGAAACCACATTATACAATTTTCTTATGTTACTTGCTAGAGTTTTGGCATTTGTTGCTTTTATGCCTATTTTCGGTCACACTAGTGTTAACCCTACTATAAGGGTTTCGTTTGCTTTTTTTTTAGCAATTTTCCTATTTCCTATCATCAAGATAAATCCAGATATAACACAAAGTAATTTTATAGACGGTATTTTGGGTGAGATTACTTTAGGGCTTATAGGCTCTATGTTTTTTACGGTTTTATTTTCCGCAGTTAGAATCATAGGGGATTTGGTGGCTTATGCTACGGCTTTATCAATGGCAAATATGTTTGATCCGGCAAGTGGAACTCAAGAGAGTGTCGTGAGTAGATTTTTGTATATTATTGCTATATTATTTTTTTTCCAGACTGGAATGTATGAAACAACTCTTTTGATGCTATCTACTAGCTTTAATATGGTTGAGTTAGGTACATTTAATTTATATAGCTTCGATGGAATATCTATTGCCATAGAAGAGATAAAAAGGATGTTTGCCTTTGCATTTGCAATAGCATTTCCATTGTTTTTTATTGCATTTATATTGGATGTTTATTATGGGTACGGTACTAAGTCAATGCCTGCATTTTCACCGTTTGTTATAACATTTCAGTTGAAATTCGCATTGATTTTTTTATTTATGATGTTCGGTATGGAGATGTTATTGAATGCATTTAGAGAATATTTTATAGAGATGTTTAGTTATTAGGTAGGGATAGTATATGGCTGATGATGAAGAAAAAACCGAAGAACCCACCTCCAAGAAGATAGAAGATGCCAAGAATGAGGGTAATGTTCCAAAATCTATGGAAGTAGTAAGTGCTACGGTGCTATTTTTCGGTACATTATTCTTATTGTTTTTTTCAAAATTCTTACTTAATGAAATTCAGAGAATGATGTTGTATGTGTACTCCTTTATTGGGCAAGAAATGGATTCTTCGACTTATTTGAAGATTATAGCTCATATTTTTGAGTCAATGATTTATGCTTTATTCCCATTCTTAATTTTGGTGTTATTTTTTGGGATAGTTTCAAATCTTGTCCAATTCGGTATGATATCCGTGCCTATTTCTTTAAAATTTGAGAAATTAAATCCTATTAGTGGACTTAAAAACGTATTTAGTTTTAAAAAACTATTAGAAGCTTTGAAGTTGACTATAAAATTAACGATTATTTTTCTCGTGATGGTTGTATTGTTTTTTATTTTCGGTGTCGATATTTTGCAAATGATGGATAAAAGTCTCGGTAATACTTTGGACGAGATAAAAGAACTTTTGATATATTTTTTATCAACAATTTTGCTTATTATTATAATTTTTGCTATAATAGACTATTATTTTACACATTTTTATTATATGAAGTCTTTAAGAATGAGTAAGCAAGAGATTAAAGATGAATATAAGAATATGGAAGGGGATCCTATAGTCAAATCTAGAATTAGACAAATTCAGATGAGAATGGCTATGAAAAGGATGATGTCTAGTGTCCCTGATGCCGATGTCGTTATTACAAACCCTACCCATTATGCCGTTGCATTAAAGTATGACAATACAAAAAATTCGGCACCTATGGTGATTGCAAAAGGTATCGATTTCTTAGCATTAAGAATAAGAGAAATTGCTATGGATAATGATATCCCTATAGTAGAAAATCCTGCTTTGGCTAGAGCTATCTATACTCAAGTCGATGTTGATAGGGAAATACCGGAAGATTTCTATAAAGCTATGGCAGAGATATTTAGTTATGTATATGAGTTGAAAAAAGGTAAAAGATGAGAATAATATTTAGCGTATGTATGATTGTACTTTTTTTATATGCAGATAAAGATTTTAAATACAGTTATATTGATATAGAAGGTAATCAAATCTCATATACTCAAAGAAAACAAATCATGGATGGGTATGATAGTTTAAATTCTATATCTAATATGGTAAAAGAGGGAGATGTAGATAGGGCGTATGACCAGATATTAGCTATGGAATCGGCAAACAAAGTAGATATATTAAAGTCACCGATAATTTTGCTAAAAAGTGAAATAATGCTTAAAAAAGATGCTAGAAGATTTGCAATAGAGGGAGCTATATTTTTAGAAAAAGCTATCAACTCATCTTTGGTACATGAAGATGATTTACCGCAAGCTTATATGACATTGATTGATTTATTACTGAAAATAAATAAAATAGATGAAGCACAATATTTTGCCGATATGTTAACAAAAAGTTTTGATGACCCTTTGGTTAACGCTTACGGTAAAATTTATCAGTCAAAAATATATACATATAAAAAAGACTTTGATAAAAGTACTAGAATGCTCTATGAGGTTTTGACAAAAACAAAAAATATGGAAGTAGCTACGATTGTAGCTCATGAACTTTTTGACGTGTTTTTATTGAACAATCAAGCAGATAAAGCGTATGAGCTTATTAAACAAGTTGTTGATAATAATATAGAATACTATGTAAACAATAGTTTTGAAGCGTTGAAAAAGGTTAAAAAACTTCAAGAAAACAATATGCCTGAATTTGCTGCGAAGATTTTAGAAACTATTTTGTCAAAAACAAACAATCCGTTTTTGATAGAAGAGTTTAAATACCGTTTAGCAGTTTCTTATATGGATATGTATACCGTTGGTAGTGATTATTTACCGAAAGCAAAAGGTTTGTTTGAAGAGGTTTATAATGATTTTAGAGACGGTAAATACGCAAAAGAATCCAAAATGTATATCGATGAAATTTTGATGAGAGAAAGACGAATAGAACCTATGGTATTGGCCGAACGATACCATGACTCTTTTTCTATGGAACAGAAAGTTCTTTTACAAGAGTTGTTGAATTTAGCTGAAATCAAAGATTATGAAAATATATTACGTGCTAAAAAGGTGTATGATAAAATTCCTCCGATGATTACAAAAAAATTCGGTTATGAAAACATAGATGCCTTGTTTGATGTTATTACTGCACAGATGATTAAAGATTATTTGGAAAAAGATTTATGTAAAGAGATGGCTGAGGTTCTTACACATACTAGAGCAGAAACTTTCCAGATAGTTATTGAGGATGAAAAAGTTGCAGGGCAGTTGTTTAGATGTATGATTGATTATCCAAATGAACAAGCATTCTTTATAGCTAAAGAGAGTTTTAATAGTTCAAGAAACGGCGATATATATCTAGCTCTAGAGAGAGTTGCAATGAATTTGGAACTTTTGGATGAAGCTTATAATATGTCCTTAAAAGTTGAGATGTTGAATAATCAAGAAATCTTGCAAAAGGAGTTTTTATATAAATTTTTAATTTTAAGTCAAAAAGGGGATAAATATTTATTGGAGAGGTTTTTTCAAAATACATTAAATAATCCTGATTTGATACGAAGTAATGTTGACAATCCTTTGATAATCGATTTTTATTATAGATACTATTTTTATCTACTAGATAAAGGCTTAAAAAAAGAGGCTTATGATATTTTAACCAAGTTTTATGACAAGCAAGTGGAGTTTAAAGCTAGGGTATATTCACCTTTTGTAGAGATGGAACTTGCTAAATACGAAACTGAAAAAAAGAATTTTCAAAAAGCATTAGCATTATTGAATGAAGGTTTTGAAAAGAGTAGGTATATAAGAAAAGATATGTTGGTTCAGTTATATTATGAAAAAGCAAAAATTTACAAGTCAACAGAACAAAAAAACTTAATGGATGAATTTGTTAAGAAATGTGTTGAAGTTGAAGGACTTCAAGATAATTTATATCAACAAATGTGTAGAAGATTGTAATGGTTGATTTTGAAAAATATATAGAATCTCTTGATAGTTCAATGCTTGTAATACCTTTTGGAAGGATTAAAAATATTACTGCCACGACCATTACGGCAAACGGTATTGATGTGGCGGTAGGAGATACCGTTAGGATAGAATCCGAGCAAAATCTTTATAAAGTTCTTGGAATGGTTACCGGTATTGATGGAGAAAATTTCAAAATAGTACCGTTTTCTTTTGTAGACGGCTTTAGGATAAATGACAGAGTTTTTTTACAGCGTGAGGGGTTAAGCGTTAAATGTGGTTATGGTCTTTTAGGGCGTGTTTTGAATGCCCTTGGCGAGCCTATAGACGGGGCTGGGAAACTTTATGACGTACCTTTTAACGAACATCTTAATAAACCGAGTATCCCTGCTCTTGATAGAGGGGTAATCAATCAAGTATTTGCTACGGGTGTTAAGGCAATAGATTCTATGCTAACTAGCGGTAAAGGTCAAAAAGTAGGTATTTTTGCGGGAAGCGGTGTCGGTAAATCTACTTTAATGGGTATGATTGTAAAAGGGTGTCAAGCACAAATAAAAGTTATTGCACTAATAGGTGAAAGGGGACGTGAGATCCCTGAATTTATACATTACAATTTAGAAGGAAACCTTGAAAATACAGTAATTGTTGCCGCAACAAGCGATGAGTCGTCTTTGATGAGAAAATACGGTGCATTTACCGCTATGGCTATTGCGGAATTTTTCCGTGACCGTGGGCATGACGTATTGCTTATTATGGATAGTGTTACAAGATTTGCAATGGCTCAACGGGAGATCGGTCTAAGTACCGGTGAACCACCTGTTAGCCGTGGGTATCCGCCGTCTGTTTTTGCACTCTTACCACAACTCATGGAAAGGGCAGGAAACAATAAATTAGGCTCTATTACGGCATTTTTTACCGTTTTGGTTGACGGTGACGACATGAATGATCCGATAGCAGACCAAAGTAGGTCTATACTTGACGGGCATATTGTTTTGACAAGAGAATTGACTCAAAGCGGTATATATCCACCTATAGATGTTTTGCAGTCTGCCTCAAGAGTTATGGATAAAGTTGTATTAAAAGATCATTATAATTGTTTTTTAAAGTTAAAAAAGGTATTATCTCTTATAAAAGAAAATGAAGTGCTTGTTCGTGTAGGCGCTTATAAGACTGGTATGGATAGAGAACTTGATGAGGCTTTAGCCAAAAAAGAGAGGATAATAGCTTTCTTATCACAGTCCCAAGAGCAAAAGTATGATTACGATACAATCGTGAAGCTCCTGAAGGAGGTAGTATTATGATTAATTTATCAGACCAAATGATGTATAGGTTGGGAAACCTTAATGAAGAGTATAGAAGAGTAAGCTATCAAATGTCTTCCGGTAAAATACTAGAACGTGGTAGCGATGATAGTGTTGTTTTTTCTAAAGAACTTCATATAAGCGATAGAATAAGAGTTTATGAAGGTCTTAAAACTCAAATAGAGAAAACTACGGCTTATAATAACGTATCAGATATTTCGATAAATCAGATTAAAACAAATCTTGAAGATACTAAAATGGAGATGTTAAAATCTTTAAATGCAGGTATGGATATGAGTGATAAAAAGTCTGTTGCGACTGCATTAGAGGGTTTAAGAGATAATATGTATATGCTCTTAAATGAAACGGTTGACGGGGAATATCTTTTTAGCGGTTCGGATACTACGATTCAACCGTTTAAAAAAGCTGATAATTTCGATGTTATCGGGGATCCTGATTACGGTAAAATAACATATGAAGGTGATGGAATATTAAGACAAATATCTGTTGCTCCAAACAATTATAGAGATAGAGGGGTAACGGGTTTTGATATAATGTTCTATACTACGGATAGTGCGATTACAGGTAATAGCTTGACTTTCAATAGCGATGATAGGATAGTTGACGGTAGCGGTTTAGAGTGGAAAGTAGTTGGTGCGAATTTAGTGCAGTATGATATTAACGGCGACGCAACTACTAATACTATACCTGTTACGGATAATGGAGACGGTACTTATACTACAGACCCTATTCCTCAATCAGGAACGCTTTTGGAAGCGAAAAGAAACTTTTTTGATGATATGAATGTTGTAATATCGGCATTAAAAGGTTATAACACAGATGGTTCTAGTATAACAGATGCTTCCGTGCAAGATGAGATAGTTAGAACTAAACTTGATACTATAAAAGGTGCGTATGATGCAGCAAACGTTGCTCATGCAAAGCTAGGTGCTAGAAATAATATATTTAACAATGCTTTAGACAATGTAAAAACACAGCTTACCCATTTTAATATTTTGTATCAAGATACTGCCGGTGCAGATTTGGCAAAAGTTGCTATGGAATCTAAGGCTTTAGAAATGACTTATTCTGCACTTTATACGACAATATCAAAGATGAATGATTTGTCATTGATTAAGTTTGTACAATAAAGGTGCATTAGAACTTAATGGATATTAAAAAGATATTTTCAAAAGATTTAATTACGGTTGCACTTTTTGTCGCAATTCTAACTATTATTATAGTTCCGTTGCCGCAAACTGCACTTGATTTCTTTTTGGCAATATCTTTATCCTTATCTTTACTTATTTTATTGATTTCTTTGTATATTCAAAAACCATCCGACCTGACCACCTTCCCGACACTTATCTTGATTTTGGCACTTTTTAGATTGGCATTGAATATAGCCACGACAAGGTCAATTTTAAGTGAGGGGCATAACGGGCCTGACGCCGTTAGTTCTATTATTGCATCTTTTGGGGAATTTGTTGTCGGCGGTAATTTAGTAATCGGTATTATAGTATTTATTATACTTGTACTTATCAACTTTATGGTTGTAACAAAGGGTGCTACAAGGGTTGCAGAGGTAACAGCAAGATTTACGTTAGACTCCATGCCGGGTAAACAAATGGCTATTGATGCCGATTTGAATGCAGGTTTTATAGATGATAAAGAAGCACAAAAAAGAAGACGTGAGCTTATTAGTGAAGCAAATTTTTACGGAGCAATGGACGGGTCTAGTAAATTTGTAAAAGGTGATGCCGTTGCAGGTATTATCATTACATTGGTAAACCTTATAGGTGGACTTTTGATAGGTGTATTCCAACACGATTTGACGGTGTCGGAAAGCGGTGAGATATATACTATTTTAACCATAGGTGACGGTCTTGTAGCACAAATCCCTGCACTTATTTTATCTACTGCTACTGCTATTATAATAACACGTTCAAATATGGATGAAGAGAGATTTGCAAATCAGTCTATTGCACAACTTGTAAAAGATAGCAAATCTTTGATACTTGTAGGTTTGGCACTCGTGTTATTCGGATTGTTACCTGGTTTTCCTACGGGAATACTATTCTTAATAGGTTTTATATTGATTTTTGCAGGATATACTATCTATATGATAGAACAAAAACAAGATAATGCTATTACCAGATTTTTTCAAACAACACCTGTACAAAAGAAAAAAAGTGCGGTTGCAAGTGTAGAAGAGTTAAAAGAACAAAAACTAAAAGCTACAAAACCTAATGAAACTGAAGTTTTAGAAAATATTATGAAAATGGATATTTTAGAACTTAAATTAGGTATTAGACTACTCAAACTACTTCAAGGTGATAATGAATTACTTGATAAGATTAGGGGTATTAGAAAAACTATCGCTGCCGAACTTGGTTTTATAGTACCGCAAATTAAAATTTCCGATGATGCCGGACTTGAGTATAACCAATATGCTTTACAATTAAAACGGATTAATATTGCAAAAGGTAATGTAGAGGTTGATAAACTTCTTGCAATGGGTGGATTAAGCGGACAGAAACTTGAAGGTAAAAAAGTAAAAGAACCTGTATTCGGACTTGATGCGGTATGGATAAACCCTGAGCAAAAAGAGGATGCTTTAATGAAAGGTTATACGGTAGTTGATGCCCCTACGATTATATCTACCCATATTAGTGAAATTATCAAAAAACATGCAGAAGATATTATTACAAGACAAGATATCGTCGATATTATTGATAAACTTAAAAAAGACTTCCCTGTAGTTATAGATGAAGCTATGAAGGTAACAAGTTACGGTACTTTACTAAAAGTTTGTAAAGAGCTTTTACATGAAAAAATACCTATTGTAGATATGCTTACTATTATAGAGTCTGTGGCAGATATATCTGAATATACAAGGGTTCCGGACGTATTGGTTGAACATGTAAGGGCAAAGCTATTTAGACTTATTACGGAGAAGTTCAAGAATAATGACGGTGTTTTACATATTATTACAATAAAACCGGAGCTTGAACAACAGTTTATTACCAAATTAAAGGAGCAACACGGTGTGACACAGTTGCTTTTGAGTATAGGTGAGATAAATAGCCTTGTTACAAAAACAAAGGAGCTTGTGCAAAAAGTCGAGGCGAACGGCGTATCAAAAGTTGTTATGGTCGTTGACCCTCTTTTAAGAAAAAGAATATCTGAAATTTTCGAGAAATTCGGTCTTGACGTGGCAGTTCTTAGTCATGCTGAGCTTGATTCTCGTGCAAACTTCTCCATAGACGGAACACTAGAATTTTAATTAATGGTTAATAACTAACAATTAATAACTATTGAATCACTTTGTGATGTGTTATTAGTTTTTTATTAGTTTTTGAGTATAATAGCGAACTTTTAAAACGGAGACATGTCATGCAAAAAAAGTCTGCTCAAGTAAAAACCCTTCTTGATGCTTTACCTTATATCAAAGAGTTTAGCGGTGAAATAGTTGTTATCAAATACGGCGGTGCAGCTCAGCTTACGCCTGAACTTAGGGATAAATTTGCTCAAGACATAGTTCTTTTATCTTTGGTTGGAATAAAACCGGTTATAGTTCACGGAGGCGGACCAAAAATTAATGAACTTTTAGCAAAGCTTGATATTAAATCTGAATTTGTCGACGGTCATAGGGTTACTTGTGAAGAGAGTATGAAAGTTGTTGAGATGGTTTTAAGCGGTGAAATTAATAAAAATATAACTTCGCTACTAAATCATCACGGTGCAAAAGCAATAGGTATAAGCGGTAAAGATTCAAGTTGTATTAAAGCGGTGGCAAAAGATAACGGAAGATTTGGATACACTGGAAGCATAAGTCATGTTAAAGCAGATGTTATACTCAATCTTATTGCAGAAAAATTTATCCCTGTTATAGCACCTATAGCAGATAGTGCATTACCGAATCATCCAGGTTTTAATATAAATGCAGATATTGCTGCAAGTAAAGTGGCTATTGCACTAAAAGCGAAAAAAGTATTGTTTTTAACGGATACCGTAGGTGTACTGGATAAAGAGAAGAATTTACTAAACTCGCTTGATCGTGATGATGTGGAGAGATATAAAGCAGACGGAACCATCGCAGGCGGTATGATCCCAAAAGTTGATGCTTGTATAGATGCTATATACAACGGTGTACAAAAAGCTCATATTATAGATGGAAGAGTAGAACACTCTATTTTGCTAGAGTTATTTACAAGTGACGGTATAGGAACGCAGTTTTTACAAAAATGATAAAGGAAAAGAATGAATTTTATTGAAACAAGAGGAAATGATAACGTCAAGCCTAAAGAGGTGACATTTTCACAGGCAATTTTAAGTCCAAGTGCATCGTTCGGTGGACTTTATGTTCCAAAAACATTGCCTCAGTTATCATTACAAGATATTGAAAAGTTAAAAAATAAGAGTTATAAAGAGGTTGCCTCTTTTGTGTTAAATGATATCTTTGAAATAGATATAGATAAAACAACTTTTAATGAGGCAGTTTCATTATACGATAAATTTGACGACTCAAATAATCCAGCTCCCGTAGTAAAAGTTAAAAATGATTTATTTGTAAGTGAATTATATCATGGGCCTACTCGTGCTTTTAAAGATATGGCATTACAACCTTTTGGGTACATCTTATCAAGCCTTGCACAAAAGAGCAACGATAAATATTTGATACTTGCTGCAACAAGCGGTGATACCGGACCTGCAGCACTTAATACATTTAAAAACAAAGCAAATATACAAGTGGGATGTTTGTATCCTGACGGTGGAACAAGTGATGTTCAAAGACTTCAAATGGTTACCGAAGACGGGGCAAATTTAAAAGTTCTAGGAATCAAAGGGAACTTTGACGATGCTCAAAATGCACTTAAAAATTTACTTGCAAGCGATAGTTTCAAATCTCAGTTGGAAAAATTAGGACTTAAACTAAGTGCTGCAAATTCAGTAAATTTCGGAAGAATTATTTTTCAAATAGTTTACCACTTCTGGAGTTATATCGAGTTATTAAATAAAAATGAAATAAGCTTAGGCGAGAAAATATATCTAATAGTTCCAAGCGGAAATTTCGGAAATGCTCTTGGAGCATATTATGCAAAAAAAATGGGTCTTCCAATAGAAAAAATACTTATTGCTTCAAATGAGAACAACATTTTAACGGAATGGATAAATGAAGGTAAATATGACCTAAACGGCAAACATCTTATTATGACTAATTCTCCTGCTATGGATATTTTGAAATCTTCAAATATCGAAAGAATTTTATTTGATAAATTCGGAAGTAGTAGAACAAAAGAACTAATGGATGATTTAAATGTTAAGAATGGTTTTGCTTTATCAAATGAAGAGCTTATCGAATTACAAAAAGATTTCGGTGCAACATATTGTAACAACGATTATTGTAAGGATACTATTAAAGCATATCTTGAAGATGGTTATTTGATGGATCCACACACTGCAACTTGCATAAAATCTTATGAAACTCTAAAAGAAAAAGATTTGAAAGTAGTAGTGTATTCTACGGCGGAGTGGACTAAGTTTTCACCTACCGTATTAAATGCACTAAACAAAGATACAGATAAATATGACGATTTACAAGCATTAAAAACGGTACAAGACAAATTTAACGCTAAAATACCTGATGTTGTAAATGAAGTGTTTACAAAACCTATAACTCATACATCTGTAATAGAAAAAGAAGATATAGAAAAAGAGATGATAAAATTTATAAGCTAAGAGGTGTATTACCTCTTAACTTTTTGTTAGATTTTGACGGATAATAAATAGTTTACAACTTGGTCTATAAACGCGTCGTGTTTTCTGTCTTTTAGATATGCAATATAAAGCTTTCTTTTCATATTTACACCGTTAATCCTAGCTTCATGTAAAATTCCAGCTTTTACATAGTCACTTATTGCATGTCTTGAAACTATTGAACATGTAGGTGTATCATCCTTTGAACTGTGTAATACCGTTTGAACTATAGTAGTAGGACTTGTTGCTTCGCTTACCATATTAAATGTATCGCAATCACTCATCCCTGCTGCATCTAGAGCCTCTTTAAATAAAAGTCTAGTATGAGAATCTCTATTCCTACAAACCCACTTATAGGATAACATATTGTCGTTTTTTAGTCTTTTTGGAAGTTTTTGGTTACTAAAGATAACTAATTCATCTTCTAACCATTCTCTATAAATAATGCCGTCTTCAAAAATAGGGCTTTCTATAAGAGCCAAATCTATTTTTTTATCAAGTAACTGATCTATAATATCTCTTGATACGGAAACAGACACGGATACATCATTATCTATCTTCGTCTTGATTTCATTTAAAAATCTAGGTAGCATATAATTACCTATCATATATGATGCACCAAGAATAAAATTGATATCTTTATTAATGATTTTCAATAAATCTTTTTCAGCATTTGCTATTGCTTTTTCTATTTTTTGCACAATTGCCAAAAATTGTTCACCCTCCTTCGTGAGTCTGATACCGTTTTTCTTTCTGTCAACGATTTTCGTATCAAGATAGTCTTCAATGAATTTAATTTGCTGAGTGACGGCGGGTTGAGAGATTCCTAACTTTGCAGATGCTTTTGAGAAACTTCTTTCTTTTACAACCGTTAAAAAAGTTTCTAGCTTGGAAAAATCTGATAGCATAAGAGTTATTCCTTGTATATGATTTATTTATGCTAATGATAACATAAAATTATAAAGAAATCAATTAAACAGGATAAAATTGTTGAAAATTTTGAAATTTAGTACTTTTATGTTATAATAAATTAAAACTAAAATGAAGTGTGTATTATGTCAGAAAATATTTTAAAAACACTTAATGAATCTCAAGTTGAGGCTGTTCGTCATATAGACGGTGCTATGCTTATATTAGCAGGTGCCGGTAGCGGTAAGACAAAAACAATTACCACTAGGGTTGCGTATCTGATATCGATCGGTATTGACCCTGCTTCCATTTTGACATTGACGTTTACTAATAAAGCTGCTCGTGAAATGCATAGTCGAGCCGTATCTTTACTTGATAACAAAGCCATATATCCTCCGCTTCTTTGTACTTTTCATAAGTTTGGACTTTTATTTCTGAAATTCCATATTAGTTTGTTAAATAGAAAAAACAATTTTGTTATTATAGATAGTGATGATAAAAAGAAAATTATAAAAAATATTGAAAAAGAGTTGACTTCTTCTATGGTTTCTGCGGAGATTTCAAGATATAAAAATTCATTAATTACCCCAGAAGTTGCAAAATCGGCAGCTGAACAAAAGGTATATAAACAAATAGCCGATATTTATGAAAAATATGAAAACTATTTGTTAGAGAATAATTTGGTCGATTTTGATGATTTACTGCTTTTGCCGTATAAAATTTTGGAGCAAAATCATGATTTGGCATACAAGATAAGTAATAAGTATCAGTATATTATGGTTGATGAATATCAAGATACCAATGAGTTACAATATAAACTTTTGCAAAAACTTTGTTGTAACCATCAAAATTTGTGCGTGGTAGGTGATGATGACCAGTCGATATACGGTTGGAGAGGGGCTACTATTAAAAATATTTTGTGTTTTTCTGAGCAATTTGAAAATACAAAAGTAATTAAGTTGGAAGAAAATTATCGTTCAACCGATACGATTTTAAAGCATGCAAATTTACTAATAGAACATAATCGTGACAGGTTAGGCAAAACATTAAAGGGTACTAGATGTGAGGGTAAAAGTGTTAGAGTTTATGAATCTATGGACGAGAATGAAGAAACACGAAAGCTTATAAGTGATATAAAATCTCTTATTTCCCAAGGAGTAAGTCCTAAAGATATAGCTATATTATTTAGGGTAAATGCACTTAGTCGTTCTTTGGAAGAAGGTTTTAATAAAGCCGGGTTAGGATATAACTTAGTGGGTGGTATTAAGTTTTATGAACGTTCAGAAATAAAAGATTTGATAGCATATTTTAGGGTTATTACAAATGCAAACGATAATTTTTCATTTAAAAGAATCATAAATAAACCAAAACGTGGCATCGGTAAAACAACTATAGATAAGCTTGACCTAGAATCAATTGAACAAAAAAAATCTATTTATAATATTATCAATGATTCTACTCCTGCAGAGCTTAGCGGTATAGTCGGTCAAAAGAATGCTAGAACATTAAAAGTATTTTTAGCTTCGGTTATGGATTTACAAGATATTTTAAAAGATTCTAAAATGAGATTTTTGGACCTTTTTGAAGAGACTTTTGATTTTAAGGAGCAGTATCACGGTATTCCGGACGGTTATGATAAAATAGCTAATATTGATGAGTTTTACGGCTATATTAGGGATTTCTTTATCCAAAATCCTGATGCTAAACTTGATGAATTTTTGGCAAATATAGCACTAGAAAGTGAACAAGACAACCTTGATAACGACGGTGTATCAATGATGAGCATACATGCAAGTAAAGGGCTTGAGTATAAACATATATTTATAATAGGCATGGAGGAGGGGTTTTTCCCTTTAATCGGTGACGGAAGCGATATAGAAGAAGAGAGAAGACTAGGATATGTTGCTTTTACAAGGGCAATAGACGAACTAACCGTTAGTTACGTGCATAGTAGATTTTATAAAGGAAGACGAACCGATTTACAAAAAAGTAGATTTTTAACGGAATCAGGGCTTATTGAGGGATCACTAAATATAGAAAAAACAGCAGCATATAAAAACGGTGATTTAATAAAGCATAAGATTTTCGGCATGGGTAGGGTTATCGGTGTACAAAGAGCCGGTAAAGAACTAAAACTTACTATTAATTTCGGTGGATCAAAGAGGGATATACTATCATCTTTTGTCGAAAAAATCTAGTGTATTGGTGTATTGGTGTATTGGGAATAGTTAGTCTTCTTACTAATAACCAATATACCAATTACTAATTACAAAAATTATAAGGAAAAAAATTTGTCTCAGTCTCTTGATAATAGATTGTTTGTTGCCAAAAAACCTATCAATATGAGTTCCAATAGTTTCTTGCATAGAATTAAAAAGAGATATAAGGTCAAAAAAGCAGGGTTTAGTGGTACATTGGACCCATTTGCTTGTGGATGTTTGATTGTTGCGTTTGGGCAGTATCCGAAACTTTTTAGATTTTTACAAAAAACACCTAAAAGTTATAAAGCCGTTATTTGGCTAGGAGCCCAGAGTGAATCTTTTGATATAGAAAATGTAACATCTATTTATTTAATAGATTCTTTGGATAGCTTGAAAATTATTGATACCGTAAATAGTTTTGTTGGTGATATTGAGTATGTACCTCCAAAATTTAGTGCAAAATGGGTTGACGGCAAAAGGGCTTATGATTTAGCGAGGGATGGTGTAGAATTTGAACTAAAAAAATCTATTATGAATATATCAAATATCAAGTTTATCTCATATTCCCATCCCTTTATTACCTTTGAAGCAGAAGTTAGCGAGGGTAGTTATATTAGAAGTTTGGCTCAGTTGATATGTGATAAACTCAATGTAAAGGGGACACTTAGTTATTTAGAGAGGCTAAATGAAGGTAAGTTTGTATATATGGATGAACAGGCTTTAAATCCATTGGAATTTATTGATTTGCCCGTAAATGAATATTATGGAACTAAAGAGTGGATGTATGACGGTAAAAAGTTGGGAATAGATTATTTTAAAGATAAAAACGACGGCGAGTATTTGGTAGTTTTTGATGATTTTTTTAGTATAATCCAAATTCAAAATGAACAAGTAGATTATATACTCAATAAAGTGTTGTTATGATGAAACAAAAAGCGTTTGCAAAAGTTAATATTTTTTTAAAAATAACGGGTATGCGTGGTAATTACCATGAAATAGCATCTAGATTTATGATTGTGAAGAATTTATATGATGAGATAGAATTCGTAAAAGATTTTCCGAATAAGTTTAGCTTAATTGGAAAATTCGGTTGTGAGTTGGAAAAGAATACTATATATAAGTGTTATTTGAAATTGCTTGACATAAAACCTGAGATGGAGCAGTTTTTTAAGAATCATAGCGTTAAAGTAACAAAAAATATCCCTGAATTTGCAGGACTTGGCGGTGGAAGTAGCGACGCTGCAACATTTTTAAATATGTGTAACGAGTATTGTGATTTAAATTTATCAAAAGAGGAGTTGTCACAACTTGGTTGTAGCGTCGGAGCAGATGTTCCGTTTTTTGTTTACGGCTATGAGAGTGCAAATGTAAGCGGAATAGGTGAAATAGTAGAAAAGTTTGACGAAAAGGCTCTTGATATAGAGGTATTTACCCCTAAAGTAGAGTGTAATACGGCAAAGGTTTTTACTATGTTTAGAGAAAAATTTTATAAAGAGTTATCGGTGCAAGAGAAGGATAGGTTGTTTGGTATGAAAAGTGTAGATATATTAAAAGAGCTTACTATTGAACAAGCAAATGATTTATATCTCCCGGCAATTACACTATATCCAAATCTTATAACTCAGCACTCAGCACTCAGCACTCAGCACTTTTATTTCAGCGGTAGCGGAAGTTCATTTTTTAAGGTAAACAATAATGGCTAAAGAGAAAAATACGAGACTTAGTTTCCCAAACAAAAAAGCATTGCATGATTACTTTATATTGGATAAATATGAAGCCGGAATAGAGCTAATGGGAAGCGAAGTCAAGGCCATAAGGGCGGGACGTGTAAATCTTAGAGATAGTTTTGTACGTATTATAAAAGGTGAAGTTTTTTTACTTAATATGCATATTTCACATTTGGATACTGCTCATAGTACATATAGACCGGATGAAGGACGTGATAGGAAACTTTTATTACATAAAAAAGAGATAGCGAAGCTGTATCAAAAAGTGACTAAAGAGGGTATTACAATAGTTCCTTTGAAATTGTATTTTAATGACAATAATAAAATAAAGGTTGAAATAGCTACTGCACAAGGTAAAAAATTATATGATAAAAGAGAATCATTAAAAGAGTCTGATTTAAAACGGGAATCTTTATCTGCTTTAAAAGATTTCTTTAAAAACTGATAATTTATTCCAATATTAATTATTTATACTAATGATACGGTATTTATAATGTACAAAATATTACCGATGTGTAACCTATTTATCCCATAAATAAAGAAATAACGAATATAACCTGCTTTTAGCTTAATCTAATCTTAAAATAATAACTAAAAATCTAATATACATTAAGCTTAATTTTAGATGACTTTGGTTAAGATTATGCTGATAAGTTGACTAACGTCTGCTTGTATCTTAAAAATTTAGGAGGAGATTGATGCAAAACGGTGCAAAAATTGAGTACGATTACTCAGTTGCAAAAGCGTTTACGTTTGCGACAATTTTGTTTGGTATCATTGGTATGACGATAGGTGTTGTATTGGCATTCCAATTAGCTTTCCCTGAACTAAACTATTTAGCGGGTGAGTACGGTACATTTTCAAGATTAAGACCTTTACACACAAATGGTGTTGCTTTTGGTTTTACTCTTAGTGGTATCTTTGCTACATGGTATTATGTAGGTCAAAGAGTATTAAAAGTTTCCCTAAAAGAATCACCATTTTTGTTAGCTGTAGGTAAGTTACACTTCTTACTATACTTTATAACAATTCTTTTAGCGGTAGTTACACTTTTCATGGGTATTACTACTTCAAAAGAGTATGCTGAGTTAGAGTGGCCTTTAGATTTACTTGTTGTTGTTTGGTGGGTACTATGGGGTGTATCTATATTTGGACTTATCGGTATAAGAAGAGAGAGAACTCTTTATATATCTGTATGGTACTATATAGCATCGTTCTTAGCTGTTGCTATGCTTTATCTATTTAACAATATGGCTGTTCCGACTGCACTTGTTTCTGGATACGGTTCAATCTTGCATTCAGTTTCTATGTATGCCGGTACAAATGATGCATTAGTTCAATGGTGGTATGGACACAACGCTGTTGGTTTCGTATTTACTGTTCCAATTATTGCTATGATTTACTACTTCTTACCAAAAGAATCTGCACAAAATGTTTATTCATATAAACTTTCAATCCTAGCTTTCTGGGGTCTGTTGTTTGTTTATTTATGGGCAGGTGGACACCACTTGATTTATAGTACTGTTCCTGATTGGATGCAAACTATGGGTTCAGTTATGTCAGTTGTTCTTATTTTACCGTCATGGGGTTCAGCTATTAATATGCTTTTAACTATGAAGGGTGAGTGGAACCAATTACAAACAAATCCATTGATTAAATTCATGGTTCTTGCTTCAACATTCTATATGTTGAGTACAATAGAAGGTCCAATCCAATCAATCAAATCTGTTAATGCTATTGCACACTTTACAGATTGGATTCCTGGTCACGTTCACGACGGTGTTCTTGGATGGGTTGTATTTATGATTATGGCTGCATTGTTCCACATGGCTCCAAGAATGTACGGTAGAGAAATCTATTCTAAATCATTAATGGAAACACAATTTTGGTTACAAACAACTGCAATCGTTCTTTACTTTACATCTATGTGGATCGCTGGTATCACACAAGGTATGATGTGGAGAGCTTATGATGAATATGGTTCATTAGTTTACTCATTTATCGATACTGTAACAGTACTTCAACCGTACTATACAATTAGAGCTGTAGGTGGATTAATGTATTTAGTAGGTTTCTTTATGTTTGCATACAATATGTATAAAACGGCAACTGCAGGTAGAGTTCTTGATAAAGAACCTGTTAATGCATCGCCTATGGCAGCTTAAGAAGAGGAGGTAGAAAATGTTTCATTGGTTAGAACAAAGACCGTTTTTCTTCGCGGTAGCCGTATTTTTAACAGTTGCATTTGCTGGTATTATTGAAGTAATTCCTGATTTTGCAAAACAAAGTAAGCCGACAGTTGGTACTAAACCGTACTCAATTTTAGAACTTACGGGAAGACACGTATATATAAAAGATAGCTGTAATGCATGCCACTCGCAATTGATTAGACCGTTTAAATCAGAAACTGATAGATACGGTATGTATTCTTTAAGCGGTGAGTATGCTTATGATAGACCTTTTCTATGGGGTTCAAAAAGAACTGGTCCTGATTTGATGAGGGTAGGAAACTACAGAACGACAGACTGGCATGAAAACCATATGTTAGATCCTAAGTCAGTTGTTCCTGGTTCAATTATGCCTGCGTACAAACATCAATTTACAAATCTTGCAGATGTAGAAACTGCTTATGCAGAAGCATTTACCGTAAAAGCCGTATTCAATACTCCGTATGATAAGGATATAGACGGTGATGGACAAATTGACGTACCTCTAGGGACTTTTGAAGAAGCTAAAGCGAAAGCTTTAGAAGAAGCGAAAGTTATAGCTGCAGGTATGAAAAACCAAGATATTAAAGATGCAGTTGCTCGTGGTGAGATTCCTGAAATTGTTGCATTAATTGCGTATTTGAATTCACTAAAATAAAGGTTGGTAATGGATTACGAAACACTGTTAACGGTACAAGGTTATGCTAAATTTTTTCTCATTTTGATAGTATTCATAGTTTTTTATAGCTATGCTTACTCTATATATAGAAGGGATAAAAAAGGCGAGAGGGATTTTGAAAAATATTCTAAACTTGTATTGGATGATAGTATAGAATCTAAACCTTTAGAAAGTAGAAAAGAAAACAGCGAAAAAAAAGATAAGGAGAGCTGATATGAAATCTATGTGGATAGGTGGTATAATTCTTATTGTTGCATTAATGGCAGGAACCTACATCGTTGCAGGTGATGCTTTTAAGCTTGGTGAGGATTACATAAACGACCTTACAATGTTGGCTGGATTTGCAATTATTACCATTACGGTATTTGTTGCGATGAAATATGTTCAACAAATTAAAAACGATAAAGCCGGTGGTGAACTGGCAGAAGATAACTGGGACGGTATCGGTGAGTACAAAAACCCAATTCCAACAGGATGGGGACTTGCATTTATCGGTACTTTAGTGTGGCTTTTTTGGTATTGGACGGTTGGATATCCGACAAACGGTTTTTCACAAATAGGTCAGTACAATGAAGAAGTTTTAGAATATAACGGAAAATATGAAGCTAAATGGCAAAATCCTGATGCTGCAACTTTAAATGCAATGGGTGAGTCTATTTTCTTAGTTCAATGTGCTCCTTGCCACGGTGTTGATGCTAAAGGTATCGACGGTAAAGCACAAGAACTTACAAAAAGAATTTCCAAAGATTCTGTTGTTCACGTAATTAAAAACGGTGCAAACAACTTTGCTAATACATATCCTGCAGGTATGCCGATGGGCTTATTAGCTGATGATGCTGAGATTAACAATGTTGCTGAGTATGTAGCTAAAGGTATGCCGGAAGGTCATGCTGGTGCTGAGATTTTTGCTAATAACTGTGCTAGTTGTCATAACGTTGACGGAACAGGTATCGAAGGTGTAGGAGTAAACTTAAAAGCTTACGACGATGCTTTGGTAGCTTCTGTTCTTGATCACGGTAAAGTTGGAAATATCGGTATCATGCCTAACTTCAAAGGTAGATTGAATGATACTCAATACAAAGCACTTGCTAGTTATTTAAGAAGTATAGAGGAGAAGTAAGATGGCTGGAAATACACAAATGAATGAAAATGAAAGAGGTCTTTTTAGTCTTCTTCACGGTTTAAGTGGGTTCTTGATAGCTGTTGTATTACTTTTATCAATCTTAGGAGTATTGGTTTATAATGCAATAGTGGTACAAGCTGCTGAGGCTCAAAATCCATATACCGTAAACCAAGATATTAATGGTCTAAAATTTATTGCACCTTCTGCGGAGCAATACAAAAATGTAGACTATGCACCGTCTAAGTAAGGAGCTTATTATGGATAAAATTATAGGCGTTTTATTGGTAGTATCTGCTCTACTATCAATTTATTTATCATTTCTTGATCCAAGTAGAATATATATTGGATAAGATGAGCAAGATTTTTTATATTAAGAAGAGAGTTTTTTCTCTCTTCTTAATTCTTTCAACAACTTTTTTATACGCTACTACAAACAATCCTTATATAATAGAACATGATGATTTACTTGATTCAAGAGCGGCAGGTAAGATTTATGAAATAGGTAGTGAAGTTCAATTGAAACTCGGTGTAAATATTTACGTATATGCAAAAGAAAATTATGATATATCTATGGACATAGATATAAAAGATAAATTAGAAAAAATTAAAACTATAGAAAATGATTTAGTTAAAGATTTAAATAAGCCTTATGTCGTACTTACTATGGCTATTGATCAAACACATGTAAACTTATTAATGTCTGATGATTTAAAACAAATATTAGATAAAAATGATATATTAAACGGTTATGTTGTACCGTTACTTGCTTCAAAAGATAAAAATACACTTTACGCAAAAACGAGTGCAGCGATACTTAACGGATATGCAGAAATAGCAGATAGATTGGCACTATCTAAAAATGTTGTTTTAGAGAGTAGTATAGGGAGTGGGGGAAGAACTGCGGGAACTATATGGAAAGTGTTGATGTACTTTTTGGTATTCGGTGGTATTATACTGTATACTTACGCAATAATGAAACAAAGAAAATAAAAGGTGTCTTATGAAAAAATTTAATTGGTCTGCTCTGTACATTTTTGGATTGTTTTTGGTTGGACTAGTGATGATTATTTGGACTATTAGAAGTGCTACAAGTTTACCTGTACAGTTAGACAAAACATTTTTTGAAACAAAAAATGAGATTGATGATAAATTCAATCTTATGGCAGAGGCTAATAGTAAATTTACTCAAAAATATGATATACAGTTTGTATATAATGACGAAAAAACTGCACCTTTAGATTTGAGTGAAATGTTTTTGGCTCAACGTGTTGTTGAAGAAAAAGGTATGTATAGAAATTTCCTAAAAGTAGGTACTAATAAGTTTGCCGTTATTATAAAAGATAAAGAAGGCAACGTAGTATCTCAAAATGTATCTATTCATGCTATGGTTACAATTGCTAGTAATAATACTAACGATATAGATTTAACAAATTTTGAATTTGTTGAAGATAAATTTGTATCAAGTTTTGAAGTTCCTAGGGTCTCTAACTGGAATGTAAACGGTATTGTTACCGTTGGTGAAGATAAAGGTTACTTCTTTATAAAAACAAACTCTAAATAAGTATCAATAAAATGCAAGGTGATTTGAAAGTTTTCCCTACTTCTAGGGCAATTAGAGGTTATATATCCTCTAGCCTAGATTGGAACACTTTTTTACCTACTTGCATAACTATTAGTGATTTCTTCCGAAATTCTCTAAGCTTTCCAAATAAATCATCAATCAGTGCCGAAAAAAGGTTTCTTCTTCTAAAACAAGCTACGGATAACGTAGATATTACAAAACTTGCCCTTTCCAATAATTTTACGACTTTTTTAAAACAAAGCGATTATATTTTTAGATTTTTTGATGAACTCTCCAGTGAGTCGGTAGATATAAATAGTCTTAAGCTTGCAGACATCTATGAAGAATATATTGAACATCTTACAATACTGGAAAACCTTTATAAAGAGTTTTCCAATCTTCTTGCAAAGAATAGCTTTATAGATAGAACTAATATGACCGGAAGCTATGTTTTAAATAATAACTATCTTTCAAGATATGATAGCATAACAATATATCTGCAAGGCTTTTTAACTAAATTTGAATATAAAGTATTAGATGAAATATCACTATCATACAATATAAACTTGGTGTTTAAAACAAATATTTACAATATAGATTTTTTACATGAGATGTTTGGTGTGAAGTTTGATAATAATAGTGATATAGTTTTCAATCTCTCTTCTAAAAAAATAGAATCTTCATTAAAGAGTCGAAAACCTATACAAGCGGTAAAGATAAGCGGGTTAAGTAATAAAATTGCACAGGTTGCATTTGTAAAATCATCAATATACGAAATGATAAATAGAGGTATCAAAGCGGAAAATATTGTTGTAGTTTTACCGGATGAATCGTTTGCCGAGTATTTGGAAGTATTTGATAATGAAAAATACTTTAACTTTGCAATGGGTAAAAGCGTCAAAAATAATATCTATTATAAAAAACTAAATGCTTTGATAGAGTACTTGAATGATTCAAATATTAGAACAAAAGAGAAGTTGGAATTTTTTGGATTGGATGTCAAAAAGGTTGATGATGAGTTGAGAACTATTTATTTTAAGCCTTTGACAAAACAAAATTTTACACTTTTTTTATCGCTTATAGGTGAGTGTGAAAAAGAGTTACAAGAAAAAATAGATGAAATAGTGTATAAACTTGATATTTTATTGTATAACGGTGATGAGATATTGTTATCAAATGCAATAAAGCTATTTTTTGATAATATTTCAACTATCTCCTTTGATGATGTAATGGGTGGAAAAATAACGGTTATGGGACTTCTTGAGACTAGGGGAGTTAGTTTTGATGGGGTTATTGTTGTTGATTTTAACGATGATAAAGCTCCTAAAAGGAGTGTCAAAGATAAATTCTTATCTTCTCATATAAAAGAGCTTGTAAACCTTCCTACACCTCAAAAACGGCAAAATCTCCAAAAATACTATTATAAAACATTATTCGATAATGCTAAAGATGTAAGAATATCTTATATAGATGATGAGCAAAATATGATAAGTAGATTTGCAAAAGAGCTTTTTGATGATAGTCATATAACCAAAAACACTCAATATTCATCTATCCTTTATTCTTCTGCGAAACTTGATAAAAAAAATTATGAGTATGTTTTGGATATTGATTTATCAAAGTTTGCCTTTAGTGCAACATCACTAAAAGATTTGCTTGATTGTAAACGAAAATATCTATACAAACATATTTACAAGATAAAAGACCATACTATATCTTTGATGCCAAAAGGGTATGAAACCGGAACGGTTATACATAAGATTTTGCAAAATCTTTTTGTCAAACACAAAAACTTATACGACTATAAAGAGATAAAACAAGCTATAGATTTTGAAATATCGTTGGAGCAAAACCTAGTAAAAAATCCTATGTTGGAACTTGACCTTGAATTGTATAGACGAAGTTTGTATAAATTTGCCCATATTCAAGAAAAAAGGTTTCAAGATGGATATACGGTAGTAGATACGGAAAAAAGATTTTCAGTGTTACACGGCGGTATCAAGCTAGAAGGTGTGATAGATAGGATTGATAGAAAAGCCGGAGCGTTTTATATAATAGATTATAAAACATCCCAAAGTTTAAAGGTAGATACACCAAAAACATACAAAGAAACCAGTGATTTTCAGCTTGAGTTTTATGCCCTTGGACTTGGTGGACAAAACGTACAAGAGGCATCTTATTATGATGTGAATAGGGGAGTATTTTTGAAAGAGGAGATGCTAGAAGAAAAGCTTATACTTCTTGATGAAATTTTGCAAACACTTCACACAACGAGCGTCAATTTTGAACAAACGACAAAAAAAGCAACTTGTGAATTTTGTCCATATAAAACAATATGCGGGATAAAGTAATGGTTAGTCACGTAGCATTAAAAGCAAGTGCAGGAAGCGGTAAGACGTTTGCATTAACGGTGCGATATATATCTTTGCTTCTTCTTGGAGCAAAACCAAACGAGATATTGACCCTTACTTTTACAAATAAAGCTGCAAACGAGATGAAACAAAGGATATTGAATACCGTTTTCTCATTTGGGCAAGATAGTGCTTATTTGGAGCAAATAGCTCAAAATACGGGTATGGATATAGATGAGATATTAGCAAAAAAAGATTTTATACAAGATTTGGTCGTAAAAGAGAATTTGGCAATTTATACAATAGATAAGTTTATAAACCAGATTTTAAAAGAGTTTGGGGGATATATAGGTATTTTTGATAGTTTTGATATTGGAAACGATGATATAGATGAACTTAGCTTTTATTTCCTAAAATCACTTGATAAAAAAAGCTTTTCAAGCTTTGTCCATATTTATATACATGAAAATAAAAAACTTCCATCGGTAATGTCGTTGTTTAAATTTTTTATTCAAAAAGAGTCCTCTTTAAAATTTGATTTAAAAGTGTATGAAGAGAGTTTGGAAGATGTCACACAAGATATTTTAGAGATAGCAAACAGACTCAAATCCCATATATATCAAGCTTACGAAGAGCAAATGGGTGTAAATGCAAAAAGAGCTTTGGACTTTGATAATTTGGGTGATTTACTAGATAAAACATGGCTAGTAAGAGATAGTTTGAGTGAGTATAGGGATTTGAAAAAGTTTGACGATGCCGTATCCGCACAGACTTTTTTTGAGCTAAAATCAAAATTAAAAGTCTATTTTGATATTCGCTCAAACAACGCTATCATAGAATATTTGACTTTATTTAATCAATTCAAAGAGTTTAGAACAAATTATATACTCAAAAAAGGGTATTTGGAGTTTAGCGATATTACTAATTTTGCTTTGAAATTGGTGAGTGAACTTATAGATAAAGAGTTTTTGTATTTTAGACTTGATTCAAGGTATTCCCATATTTTGATAGATGAGTTTCAAGATACTTCTATAGAGCAGTTTAATATTTTACTTCCTATGATAGAGGAGTGTTTATCCGGTGGAGACGGGTTTAAAACGTTTTTTTACGTCGGAGATATCAAACAGTCCATTTACCGATTTAGAGGTGGAAATAAAGAGCTGTTTGACTACATCTTACAAAGTTATCCGCAAGTAAGTGAACAAACTCTTGATACCAATTATAGAAGTAAAAAAGAGGTGGTTGAGTTTGTAAACGATACATTTATCAAACTTCCGAATTATGAATATGACTACCAAAAAAGTGTAAAAGAGGGTGGTTACGTAGAGATAGTAACCGATTCTAATTTAGAGGGCGATGAGCCTTATTTGGGGCTTTATGAGAAGCTAAAAGAGCTTAAACAAAACGGTGTGGATTTAAACGGTACGGCTATCTTGGTATCTACCAATGAAGAGGTTTTGAATATTTATCACTATTTGCAAAGGAGTGATTTGGGTGTGGAGATAACTACCCATATGACTTCAAGACTTATAAATCAACAAAATGTAAAAGCGTTGATAAACGGTGTGAAATATCTGTTTTTTAAAGAGGATATTTATAAAGTCAATACATTATCGTTAATCGGCACAAGAAGTGATGAAGAGCTAGTATTGGAGTATGATATAAAAGCTAATTCTTTGGAAAAAACACTCTATGATATAGCACTGATGCTCGGTGTAATAGATGAAAACGTCATAAGGCTTATCGAAAATGCCTCTGCGTACGTGGATATATTTGACTTTGTTTATAAAATAGATAATCTTGATGCAAGTATCCAAAATAGTGCAACAAGCGGTATTTCAGTGCTAACTATTTTTAAATCAAAAGGGCTTGAGTATGAAACCGTGATAGTCGTAGATAAACTTAAACGTGATTCAAATAAAAATGAGCCTTTTGTCTTTGAATATGACGGGATAACACTGGAAAAAGTACATTATAAAATCTCAAAAAAAGAGTATTTTGATGAGAGTTTTGCAAATGCACTAGATAAAGAGGAGGCTTTGAGTATCTTTGATACTATAAATGTTCAATATGTGGCACTTACAAGGGCAAAGAGTAATCTAATAGTGCTAAAAAAAGAGAAATCTATTTTTGATATTTTGAATTTAAGTGATTGCAAAAAGGGTGTTTTAGTACAAAGCGAAATAAAAAATACAATAGAAAATACGATTGAAGAGATAGAATATAAGCCTTTGAATTTGGGATTACAAGAGCTTAGTATCAAGTCTTCAAACGATGAGATAAATAATCTCAAAGCAAAATATTTCGGTATAGCAACTCACCATGCACTAGAAAATGCCAAAGATTTTAGCCTAGATGAAATAGATTTTATTGTAGATATATCCAAACAAAAATTTTCTTATATCCTTGAAAATAGGGATTTTATTGATATGTACGGTAGGATTAAGATGTTGTTTGCCCATAATGATTTTCAAAACTTGCTTCAAAATAGTACAAATATCAAAAAAGAACAACCGTTGGCATATAACGGTGAAATAAAAATTATAGATTTGTTGGCGCAAAAGGGTGATGAGTATATCATTATAGATTATAAAACCGGAAAAGAGCATCATGATATGTATATCAAACAAGTTTCATTTTATAAAAAAGCAATTTCTCAAATAACATCTTCAAAAAACGTAAAATCTTATTTATGTTATATTCTTGCCGATAAAATAGAGATAATTAACGTTTAATTAACACTTACTTGATAGAATTTGCCACAACTTAAATTAAGTAGAGGTAAATATGAAAAAAACAATACTAATATCTGCCGTTGCAGCTTCTTTTTTGGTCGCAAATGATGCAGACCTTGGAACTATAAGCGTCAGCGAAAACGGTGTGAGCCAGAAAATAGAAAACGTAAGCGGTGAGGATTTGAAATCAGCTGATCTTGCAGAGGCTCTTAGTAAAAACAGTTCAAGCGTAAATTTGATAAGAAGAAGCGGTATTGCAAACGATGTGTTGGTCAGAAGTCAAAAAAAAGACAACATCGTAGTCGTAATAGATGATGCAAAAGTTTGCGGCGCTTGTCCAAACAGAATGGACCCGCCTACTTCACATATAGTTACAAATAACGTTGAAGACATCGAGGTAATAGGCGGACCTTTTGACGTAGAGAATATGGGTACTTTAAGCGGTCAAGTAAAAATAAAAACTAAAGACCCAAAAGCCGGAGTAAACGGAGATATCAACCTTAATAAAGGTAGTTACGGTTATAGTAAACTAAGTGCTAACGTAAGCGGCGGTGATGAAAAAATAAGAGTTTTAGTCGGTAGCTCTTATGAAAATAGTGACCAATATGAAGATGGAAGCGGCAATACTATGGCGGAGCAGCTTGAAAATAAGCTTGGAACTAGTGCTGCTAATGCTAGATATGCAACACAATATAAAAATATGGAAAGCTTTACCAAAAAAACAAATACTTTAAAACTTTTTGTAAATCCTACCGAAAATAGTGAAATAAGATTTGGATATACTGCAAATCGAAGTGACGATATACTTTATCCGTCAAGTACGATGGATGCAATATATGATGATAGCGATATTTATACTTTGGGTGCAACTATTAAAAATATCGGAGATTATTCGGATGCTTTGAAAATAGAGGCATATAAATCAACGGTTGAACATCTTATGAGTACAAAATATAGAGCCAATGCAACGGCAACAAGTTATATGGATGCTTATGTGGAGAGCGAGATAAAAGGGATAAAACTTAAAAACTCTTTTGATATAAATGATTCAAAAATAGATATAGGATTAGATACAAGTGATAGAAACTGGAACGGTAATAAATATCATTCTTTAACTGGATATACACTTGCTACAACGGATAGATATTTTATGCCTGATGTTGATACAAAAAATAAAGCTATTTTTGCAAAATCTACTACGCAAATAGGTGACATGGAAATAGCTATGGGTGTAAGATATGATAATACAAACGTAAAAGCAAACGAGGTAGCTAAATCTATGAGTGCTACTGCTGATAGAGATATTGACTATAAATCTTTATCGGCGAATATTTTGGCTACTTATGCTTTAAATGATAGCTTAGATATTTTTGCCGGAATAGGTCAAAGTGCAAGGGTGCCTGATGCAAAAGAGCTTTACATGGGTGGATTTAATAAAGCTGACGGTGATGTAAAACAAACAAAAAATAGAGAAATTGATGTAGGGTTTGATTATACCGGTAATAGCAACGGAGCAAAAACAAAGCTTTTTTATAGTGATTTGAAAGATTATATATATTATCACTCTGCAAATCAAGAATACGTAAACGTTGATGCTAAGATTTACGGTATAGAGGTATCTGCATATCAATATATCAATGATGAAATCTCTATGGATTTGATGGCAAGTTGGCAAAGAGGTAAAAAAGACAATGCTTTAGCAGGTCAAACGGACAAAGATTTGGCGGATATTGTTCCTCTTAAAACAAACATCGGTATAAACTATGAAAAATCTGCGCATAATCTAAGATTAGAACTTGTTGCAGCAAAAAACTGGAGCAACTATGATGAAGATAACGGTGAACAAGCAATGGCAGGTTACGGTGTGTTGAATGCTAAATACAATTATAAAGTATCTAAAAACTTTGATATGACTTTCGGTATGGATAATATTTTTGATAAAACATATGCCGTATCAAACACATATAAAGATTTAACATTGGCAGGAACTAGTGACGGTATAATGATGTTGAATGAACCGGGAAGATACACTTACGCAAACTTAAGATATAAATTCTAGTAAACGATGCCGACATATAGTCGGTATTGTTTAATTACTTACGCTTACTTTCATATTCGGTAGAATATCAGGCTTGGTAATCTTAATAAAAATATTTGTCAAATCATATTCTTGTAATAAAGCTTCTTTGATTTTCAAAATAGCAGTTTCCAAAAGTTCAAATTGACCCTTTTGCATAACGTTTATAATATCGTTTGCTATGGTTGCATAGTCAAGATAGACGTTATCGTGAAAATCGTATTCACACTGAAAATTAACTATTACTTTTTGCGGTGTTGTACGTTCAAAGTCAAGTACACCTATTATGCACTCAAATGTTAAATCTTCGATATATATTTTCATAAGAAACCTTTTTGTAATTGGTATATTGGTATATTGGTATATTGGTATATTGGTATATTGGTATATTATGGGGAAATAAAAATTTTATAATCTTACTAATAACTAATATACTAATAACTAACCACCAATGATTTTCTTCTCTTCCCCTTTTACTAGCCTTACGATATTTGGGATATGTTTATAAATCACTATAAAAGCTATAATGTACAAAGGAGTATTAGAACCAACCCCAAGCCCATCGGCAAATATATAAGTAGAAACTATAACTCCTACAAGTCCAAGAAGAGATGATACCGATGATATTTTGATTGTTTTTGCACTTATTGCCCACACTATACCACCGATAATAGTAGGAATAGGAAGTAAAACTATCAATACTCCAAGAGCAGTAGCTACCCCTTTGCCACCTTCAAATTTCAAATATGCACTGTAACAATGTCCCAAAAGTGCCAAAATAGCAACACCCCATAAAGTTTCTTGTGAAAGTCCGACAAGCATACCTATTACTACTACAAGAGTCCCTTTGAGTGCATCAAGTATCAAAGTCGCAGCACCTAGTTTTTTGGCCAAGGCAGGATTTGTCTCTTTTACTACCCTTAAAACATTTGTAGCACCTATACTTTTACTTCCGCTAGATTGCACGTCAACACCTGCAAATTGCTTTGCCAAAATAAGACCAAAAGGTATAGAACCTACTAAATAAGCCAATATAAAAAACTGTATATTAATGTTACCAAAAAACTCCACTTGAATCCTTCAAAATTTTAATCTTTGTAATTTATGTGATTGTAACTAAAAATTTGTTATATTTAGATAAATGTAAGTTAAAGTAAGTGGGTTTGTAAGGTTTGGTATTTGGAGTTTTTACCTTTTACCTTGTACCTTTTACCCAATATAAAGGTTAAGAGTTGGATTTAAAAGAAGAGATAAAAAGACTAAAACAAAAGCTAGACGTGACCGTGGTAGCCCATTTTTATCAAAAAGATGAGGTTTTTGAACTTGCGGATATCGTCGGTGATAGTTTGGAACTTGCACGTAAAGCATCTCAAACAAATAGTGAATATATAGTATTTTGCGGTGTGGGATTTATGGGGCAAAGTGTTAAGATAATAGCACCTGAAAAAAGAGTTTTGATGCCTAAAGTAGCTTGTTGTTCAATGGCAAGAATGATAGACGTGGCATATTTTGATGAAAATCTTGCTAAATTAAACTCATACGGCATAAAAAACGAGGATATTTTACCTATTACGTATATTAATTCAAGTGCCGAAGTAAAAGCTAGAGTAGGGCAAATGGGTGGGCTTGTATGTACAAGTTCGAATGCTTTTAAGATAATAGAACAAGGGCTTAAAAGCGGTAAAAAAATCTTTTTTGTACCTGATCGTTGTTTGGGGCAAAATTTTGCTATCAAAATGGGGTTGAAATCGTGTGTGTTGGGTGACGGTACGAATCCAAACGATGCCGATATTATATGTTATGACGGGTTTTGTGCCGTACATCAATTATTCACTCCTGAGGATATAGATTTTTATAGGTCAAAGTATCCTGGGATTATAGTAGCGGTTCACCCTGAGTGTGACGTAAAAGTAGTTGAAAAAGCTGATTTTGTCGGTAGTACAAGTCAACTTATACAATATATCAAATCTTTACCGGAAGACCAAAAGGTAGTAGTCGGTACCGAGTATAATATGGTGAATCGTTTAAGAGAGAAAAATACTTATATTTTAAGTAGCACTAAGCCGGAGTGTCCTACTATGAACGAAACAACTTTGCAAGATTTATATGATACGTTGAAATCGATAGAAGATGGAAAGCCTACTAATGAAGTTTTCGTATCGGAAGATGTTGTGCATTGGGCAAAGATTGCACTACAAAGAATGTTTGAAATAAGCTAAAAAATCTAAGGATTCGTTAAAAATGATAAATATTAGGAAGTTTGTTAAACAAGCTATAATTGAAGATAACGGTAGAGGGGATTTGTTTTTTGATATAGCCCCAAAAGGTAGATTTACGGCCCGTGCAATTTGTAAAGATGACGGTATTTTAGCCGGTGTCAAATATGCTAGAATATTGGCAAAAACTGAAAAATTTGATTGTAGGTTTTTAAAGCGTGACGGTGATGAGATAAAAAAAGGTGACATAATAGCAGAGCTTGAGGGGAAAGCTTCTATCCTTTTAAGTAGTGAAAGAACGTTCCTTAATATGCTTCAACATGCAAGCGGAATTGCTACTATGGCAAGTAAATATGCAAAAGCTATAGAAGGAACCGGTGTGGTTTTACTTGATACAAGAAAAACAAGACCACAGCTTAGGGATTTTGAAAAGTATGCAAGTAGAGTAGGAGGAGCTATTAATCATAGGCTTGGGCTTGATGATTGTTTGATGCTTAAAGACACCCACTTAAAAACAATACCTGATTTAAAAGAGTTTGTCAAAACCGCAAGAAAAAGAATATCTTGGGTAACAAAAATCGAGATAGAGTGTGAAACTTTCGAACAAGTTCAAGAAGCTATGGACGCAGGTGCCGATATAATAATGTGCGACAATATGGACACGGAACAAATCAAGCAGGTGGTAGAGTTTAGAAATCAAAATTATCCCCATATTCTTCTTGAAGCAAGCGGTAATGTAAATTTAGATACAATAAGAAACTATGCAATGAGTGGAGTGGACGCTATAAGTTCAGGGGCTATTATTCATCAGGCTACTTGGTTAGATTTCTCCATGAAATTCGATTGATAGATTGGAAATAAAGCTAAAAAAAGGAATGATTTGACAAAAGCCTTAGAGCTTATAAAAGCTTCGAGATATATTTTGATAGTAACCCATATAAATCCGGATCCTGATACCATAAGTTCCGCCTTGGCTCTTTCAAATTACTTTCACGATGCAAAAATCAAACATACCGTTTATAATAAAGATATAAAAACATTTACTGCACTCAAATTTTTAAACAGATTTGATAAGATAACAGACGTTTTGCCGAAATTTTACGACCTTATTATATCGGTAGATTGCGGAGATAAAAAACGCTTTGGTTTTGTTCCTATTGACGGTATTCCTATACTAAATATCGATCATCATATCTCAAATGAAGACTTTGGAACATTAAATATAATCGAAAGTAATAGCGCAAGTACGGCTGAACTGATTTATGATTTTTTTGTTAAAAATTTTTTGGATATTACAAAGGATATTGCAAAATGTCTATATGTAGGTATCTATAGTGATACACAAGGATTTTCCACATCAAGAACTAATAAGAGGACTTTTGATATTATTTCTCATTTAGTTGACTTTGGAATGAATCCCGGAGAGATGGCAGATTTGCTGTTACGTAATGATTCGTTGGCAAAGTATAGGGTGATACCTAAAGTTCTTGAAACGTTGACCTTACATAAAGAGGGGCGAGTCGCTACAATTTATGTGGAAGATAATACGTTGCAGGAGTGTGGAGCAAGTTTAAGAGAGTGTGAAGATGCTCTAAATATGGTTTTAAATATTGCAGTTGTGGATATTGCAATGTTTTTTAGGGTACTCGGCAAAAAAACAAGAGTCTCAATAAGAAGCAAACACAACACTGATGTATCGACATTAGCCTCTAAATTTGACGGCGGCGGGCATAAATTTGCTGCAGGATGTTCGATAAAAACGACAAATATACAAGAAGCGATAAGTATGATAATAAAGGAAATTGATGAGAAGAACTAGAAATAGCGGAAATGTTGTAAGCTATATTTTGGGTATATTATTTTTAGGTTTAGTAGGTGGCGGTGTCTATATTTATAACTCCTCTGCATTTGAACAAAATGAACCAAAGATTTTGATAGAAGATAAGATTTATTGGAATTTAAGGGACAATTTAAAATTAACGATAAGTGATGATACTGGTATTAAATACTATAAAGTGACATATATTGATGGGGAAAATGATAAAGTTCTTGATACACAAGTTTTAACTGCTCCACAAACCGATATAGCACTAAATCTTGAAGCACCTAAGCTTAGTATGTTTAACCAAAAGCAAAATGTAAAACTTGTCGTAGAAGCCACCGATATAAGTAAATGGAATTTTTTTAACGGTAATAGCATAGTAAAAGAAGTAGAATTAATAGTAGATACTACAAGACCTACGGCAAACGTCATAGCAAATACTTATGCTATCGTTAGGGGTGGAAGCGGAGTAGTAGTAGTTGAAGTAAAAGATGATAACTTATCGGATATGTATATTACTTTTAACGATAAAGTTAGGTATGAATTGACACCTTTTTATAAACAAAACTATTATGTTGCACTTATAGCATGGCCTATGGATATAGAGGAATTTTCACAAGTTTCTTTGGTGGCAAAAGATAGTGCGAATAATGTTACGACTACAAAAGTTCCCCTTTATATAAGAGAGTACAAGTATAAAACTGATGATTTGAAAGTCGATGATAGATTTATAGAAAATGTCTCTACAGAGGTTTTAGTGAACTCACGTAAACCGATAGATAATGATTTGGTTGCAAGATTTCTGAGGGCAAATTTAGAACTTCGTGCAGAGAATTTAGCTACAATTAGAAAAGTGAGTATAGCGGGAATGGATACTGCACAAGTTGATTCGTTTAATATATCACCGTTTAGAAGACTTCACAATTCACAAACAGTTGCCGGATACGGAGATAGAAGAAACTATTTTTACAACAATCAACTAATAGATACCCAATGGCATCTAGGTGTTGACTGGGCTAGTGTAAAACAAGCACCTATACATACTACGAATGCAGGTAAAGTTGTTTTCCAAGATTATTTAGGTATTTACGGTAATACTTTAATAGTTGAACATGGTTTAGGTCTTGCTACTTTATATGCTCATACAAGTAGCTATAACGTAAATTTAGGCGATAAAGTTCAAGCCAATGCTCAAATAGCAAATACCGGTGCAACGGGAGCAGTTTTTGGCGACCATTTACATTTCGGTGTTTTAGTTCAAGGTATTGAAGTAAATCCTTTGGAGTGGATGGACGGTAATTGGATTAGAACAAGAATTACGGATATAATGCAAACTTCAAAAAAGGTAATAGACACTAAATGAAACAAAGAACTATAAATAAACCTATAGAGATAGTCGGAATAGGACTCCATAAAGGAGTTCCCGTCAATATGAGACTGGAACCTTTAGAGAGCGATATGGGAATAGTATTTTATAGAAAAGATGCGGGTGTTACTATACCTCTTAGCCCTGAAAACGTGATAGATACAAAAATGGCTACCGTAATAGGTAAAGACGGGGTAAAAATATCTACGATAGAGCATTTATTGTCTGCCATTTATGCTTACGGTATAGATAATTTAAGAATCATTCTTGATAATGATGAAGTTCCCGTACTTGACGGCAGTAGTAGCGGTTATTGTATGCTTATAGATGAAGTAGGTATAAAAGAACTTGATAAATCTAAAAAAGTAATGGTTATAAAAAAAGAGATTACAGTCGAGGATAAGGGTAAGGTGGTTACTTTAAAACCTTCAGGGCATATAGTTTTTGATTTTGCAATCAATTTCGACCACCCCGTAATCGGGGAACAAAAATATCATTTTGATTATAGTCTCAAAGAGTATAAAGAGAATATTTCAAGGGCTAGAACGTTTGGATTTTTACATGAAGTGCAATATTTGCGTAGTATCGGGTTAGCGCTTGGCGGAAGCTTAGAAAATGCAATAGTTCTTGATGAAAATAAAATCCTAAACCCGGAAGGTCTTAGGTATGATGATGAGTTTGTAAGACATAAAATTCTTGATGCAATAGGGGATTTGTCTTTACTAGGATATACCGTAGTAGGGTATTATAACGCTAAAGCAGGGAGTCATCATCTTAATCATCTTCTTACAAAAAAAGTTTTAGAGTCAAGTGAAAATTATGAAATAGTTGATTTAGAAGTTGCAATAGCACATCAAGAGATGTTTGAGGTTGCTTATGCAAGAAGTTGAGGTAGTCGTTGTTTCCATCGCCAATCCATTATTGATAGGTATTTACAAAAATAAAATACTTGAGACGGAGTATAAGATAGGAGGGAAAACAAGTGACGTGATGGCAGGAGTTTTCAGAGATATTATCTCTAAGTACTCTATCAAAAAGATTTATTACGTAAATGGACCCGGAAGCTATATGTCTATTAAGGTGAGTTATATTTTTTTGAAAACGTTATGTATCGTGAAAAATATTGATTTGCTAGCTTTGAGCGGTTTTGAGTTAAATTACAATTCACCTATAAAAGCAATAGGTAAAAAGTATTTTATACAAAAAGATGATAAAATAGTACTATCGGATTTGGATGAGGCGGTGTTGAGAGATTTTGAATTGCCTCAATCTTTAGAAAATATAAAGAGCAGTTTGGATAATCTACCAAACTATGTTTTACCGGCAGTATAATAAAGGAGTTAAGTGTTAAAAGTTAGTGTACCGGCAACAAGTGCAAATCTAGGACCAGGATTTGATACTTTGGGTGTTGCAGTAAGTCTTAGAAATACGGTTATTATAAAGCCGTCTAAGTTCCATAGTGTTTCTTTAAGAGGTGAGGGTGCAAATAATCCTGTTTTGAAAGACAATAATATGTTTATTTCAATTTTCAATGATTTTTATAATAATCTGACTACAAAAACTCAGCATTATAGATTTGAATTTTTAAACGAAATACCTATTTCAAGAGGTTTGGGAAGTTCATCGGCCGTCATTGTAAGTGCCATTGCATCGGCTTATGCCTGTGCAGGGATTAAACTAAGTCGTAGTAAGTTGTTAAATTTGGCATTGGCTTATGAATCTCATCCGGACAATATAACACCTGCGGTGATGGGTGGATTTAATGTTGCTACGGTTAGAGATAATGAGGTCAAATATATCAAAAAAGATATGCCTAGCAATTTAAATGCAGTCGTCGTAATACCTAATCGACCTATATCAACGGCAAGTTCAAGAAAGGTTTTACCTTTTAAATATACGAAAGAAGATACGGTGTTTAACGTTTCTCATTCATCCCTTTTAACTGCCGCTTTTATGTCGGAAAAGTGGGATATGTTAAGAGAAGCTGCTCAAGATAGAATGCATCAGTACTTTAGAATGAAGCAAATGCCGGAGCTTTTTGAAGTACAAAAAGTGGCATTAAAAAACGGTGCTTTGATGAGTACGCTATCAGGAAGCGGTTCTACTTTTTTCAATATGTGTTATGCAAGTGAAGCAAAAAGATTACATTCCATACTTGCAAAAGAGTTTGTCAGATTCCAAGTATTAACCCTAGATTTTGATAATAATGGTATAATGATAGAAAATTAAGCTATTTTAGGGTAGAATGTGCAACCAATAAGAATGTGTGTAGTTTGTAGAAACAGGTTTGAACAAAAAAAGTTGTTAAGACTTCAATGTGTTGAACAATCGTTGGTTTTATTTACGGGCACTAAAAGAAGTTTTTATATGTGTCCCGATTGTTTGAAAGAGGACATCAAGAAATTAGACAAGCAGTTAGCTAGGGCTTGTAGAGGTAGGGTTAATAACCTTCAAGAATTTATATTACGGAGTAATAGTATATGTTAGATAAAGTTAGAGTTTATGAGATTGCAGAAGAAGCCGGTGCTACTAGTGCAGAGGTTGTTGAAAAAGCAAAAGATTTAGGGATAGAACTTAAATCGCCTCAAAGTGCAGTTTCATACGAAGAGGCTGAGGAGATTACCAATTATATAATGACGGGTAAAAGCAAATTATTAAAAGTTGTTGAACAGCCTAAGAAAAAAGCTCCTAAACAAAAGCCGACGGAACAACAAGAACAAGTGCAAGAGGATTATTCTCAAACTCAAGCTCAAACTCCTGTAGAAGAAAAAGTTGAAGTGGATGCGAGCGTAAAAGTTCAAGAAGAAGAGAAAATTAGCGACGGTTTAATTATGCCGAAAAGAAGAGGTCTTAAAATAGTTAAGAAAAAAGAACCTGTTGTTAGTGAGGCTTATGACGCACCTAAAAAACAAACAAAATCTTTAAGTGAACTGCTTGATTCTAATATGGAAGCAAAGCTTGATAAAGTAGATAGAAAAGAGCAATTTGTAAAACCTAAAAAAGAGAAGAAAAAAGCTCTTCCTAAAGCTCACGAACACGGGCATAAATTGGACGTCGATAGAGCAAACGATGAATTTAGAAGTTCCGATGATTTACTTGAAGCGGATGAAGTGGTTTTACTTGATTTGGATGAGACTGAGATCAATACAAAATTCTTTGAAGAACCTAAACCTCTTGATATTCGTACATCTAAACCTAGCTCGTTTATCAATCAGCCTCAGACATTAAGAAGAAGTAAAAAGCGAAAAAGACCAAAAGAGGTTAAAGTAGCGGAAGAAGTTACAAACGTAGATATTTCTGAAAATATTAGGGTATATGAATTCGCCGAAAAAATAGGTAAAAGCGTAGGTGAAGTAATAGGAAAACTATTTGCTTTAGGTATGTTAGTAACTAAAAACGACTTTTTAGACAGTGACGCTATAGAAATACTAGCTGATGAATTCGGTATTGAAGTAAACGTAAAAGATGATTTTGAAGATTTAAATTATGCTGATGCAGAAGAAGGGTATGAGGAAGAAGATAGCGATTTAGTAACTCGTCCTCCGGTTGTTACTATTATGGGTCATGTTGACCACGGTAAAACTACTTTACTTGATACTATCAGAAATTCAAACGTAGCTTCAGGTGAAGCAGGCGGTATTACTCAACATATTGCTGCATATACCGTAATTAAAAACGGTCAAGAGATAACATTCGTGGATACTCCTGGACATGCCGCATTTAGTGCTATGAGAGCAAGGGGTGCAAGCGTTACCGATATTATTATTATAGTGGTTGCTGCCGATGACGGTGTAAAACCTCAAACAAAAGAGGCTATAAAACATGCAAAAGAGAGCGGCGGACCTATTATAGTAGCTATCAATAAAGTTGATAAACCGGCTGCCAATATAGATATGGTCAAAACTCAAATGGCTGAATCAGGTCTTATGCCTGTTGAATGGGGTGGTGATACGGAGTTTGTTGAAGTTTCCGCATTGAAAAAAATAGGTATTGATAATTTACTTGATACTATTTTGATACAAGCTGAAATGATGGAACTCAAGGGTAACCCTCATGCAAAAGCGAAAGCCGTTGTAGTTGAAGCATCATTAGAGGTGGGTCGTGGAGCCGTTGCTACGATTATAGTTCAAAACGGTACTATCAAAGTAGGTGATTCAATAGTTGCAGATACTACGTACGGTAGAATTAAAGCTATCAATAATGACAAAGGTCAAAAAGTAAAAGAGTTGACGTTAAGTCAAACAGGACAAATTCTAGGCTTAAATGAAGTTCCTATGGCAGGTGCAATAGTTGCCGTGATGGATAGTGAAAAAGAAGCTAGAGAAATAGCTACGAAAAGAGCAGAGCTTGCTCGTGCAAAAGAGCTTTCAAAATCTACAAAAGTTTCACTAGAAGAACTTAGCGGTATGATTGCGGAGGGTAGAATTAAATCTCTTCCTGTTATAGTAAAAGCAGACGTTGCAGGCTCGTTAGAGGCTATTAAATCATCTTTAGAAGAGATAAGAAACGATGAAGTAAAAGTGAACGTGATTCATAGCGGTATAGGCGGAATCAGTGAAAATGACTTGACTCTAGCAGGTGCAAGTAGTAATTGTATTATTTTAGGATTTAATATAAGACCTACCGGACAAGTAAAAAATAAAGCAAAATCACTTGGTATAGAGATAAAAACATATACCGTGATTTATGATTTACTTGATGATATCAGAGCAACATTATCAGGTATGATGAGTGCGGTAGTAAGGGAAGAAAATACCGGTCAAGCACAAGTTAGAGAAACGTTTGTAGTGCCAAAAATCGGAACGGTTGCAGGATGTATAGTAAGTGACGGTAAAGTAATACGTGGCGGAATGGCTAGAATTATCCGTGACGGCGTTATTGTTTACACCGGTAAGATATCATCTCTAAAAAGATTTAAAGATGATGTTAAAGAGGTTAGTAACGGTTATGAGTGTGGTATTATGTTTGAAAAATTCAACGACATTCAAGTCGGTGACTATATAGAGACATTTATTCAAATTAAAGAGCAAGCAAGTATCTAATGAAATCTGTTAATATTCAAAGAACCGAATCTTTGTTGATGGAGCTTGTCCCCGAGGCTCTAAGTGAACTAAGTGATAGTAGGATAAATTCTCTTGCTATTACCGCCGTTGACTGCAAACACGGTAAATATGATGCTACCGTATATTTTGACGGAAGTGATTTCGATAAAAACGAAATAAAAGAGATTATATCATCTTTAAATAAAGCAAACGGAAGAATAAAGAGTTACATCTTAGCTGCCACTAGTTGGTATAAGTGTCCTAATTTTAAGTTTGTAAATGATGATAGTCTAGATAAAATAAAACATATGGATAAATTATTTGATATGATATCAAAGGGCAAAGATGGAGAATAACGAATTATATAATGCACTGGAAACGGCTATAAAAGGGTGTGGTGTAGAGGTTTACGATATTGAAAAACTAAGGGAGAACGAGAATTATATTTTAAGAGTATCTATTACGTCTCCTGATGGTGTAAACCTTGATAAGTGTGCTCAGGTAAGTAATGTAATTTCTCCTATATTAGATATTTATGAGCCTATGAGCGGTAAATATAATCTTGAAGTAAGTTCTCCCGGTATTGAAAGAAAACTTAAAAATCCTAGACAATTTCAAGCAAGTGTCGGTGAACTTGTAGAGATAAAAGATTTTGAAAAAAATAAAGTAAAAGGTAAATTAGTATCTGCCGACGATGAATCTATTACAATAGAGTTGGAAGACGGGGAAAGCAAGTCTTATAATTACAGTGAAATATCACAAGCAAAAACATATTTTCAATGGTAATAAATGATGAATTTTACATGTCTTTGGCTATCGCCGAGGCATGGAAATATCAACTTCTCACTTATCCAAACCCTGCGGTCGGGGCTTTAGTACTTAAAAACGGGGAAATAACTTCACTTGAAGCCCATCAAAAAGCAGGGAATGCCCATGCTGAAGTTTTAGCATTAAAAAGTGCTTATCTAAATAAAAATCCAAAAAGTGACTTACAAGCTATAAATAATCCTTTTGCAATACACGACTATTTAAAAGAAAATCACAACGGCTTTTTTGAAGATTGTGAAGTATATATAACGTTAGAGCCTTGTAACCATACCGGTAAAACACCTGCATGTAGTGACTTATTGGTTGCATTAAAACCAAAAAGGGTTATTATTAGCGTACTTGATCCTAATAAAAAAGCATCAGGCGGCATAGAAAAACTAAAAGCTTTCGGTATTGACGTAACGACTGATATTTGTAAAAAGCAAGGTGATGATTTATTGTTTCCTTTTTTACGATATATGAGCGGCAAATTTGTATTTTTTAAATTAGCTGTAAGGGCAAACGGTTCTATTGACGGTGGGTATATTACATCTAAAGAATCGCTTACGTATGTACATGAACTAAGAAATGTTATTGATACATTGGTAATAGGTGGAAATACCGTAAGAATAGATAGACCTACCCTTGATTGTAGATTTATTGAAAACGGAAAAGCACCGAATATTATAATTTATTCTAAACAAAAGGAATTTGATAGAACGATACCGTTGTTTCAAATACCTAATAGAGAAGTTGTTATTAGTGATACATTGGACACGAGTAGCGGTTATAAAATGATAGAAGGCGGTTATAGCCTTTTGGAACGGTTCTATGATAGGATAGATATGCTTGTATTATTTATTTCACCAAATTTTAAAAATACTAATGATATACTGCTAAGTGAATTAAAATTTCAAATACTTTATTCAACGCGAATTGGTGATGATGAGCTTATGCTTTTGAAAAAAAGATTATGATATAATATCGTGAGATTACGTTAAAGAAGATAGAAGAATATATAGGAAGACACAATGCCGACATCAATAAGAGATATAGTTAAAAGTGTTTTAGAAGAATTAAAAAAGAATAAGATACTTCCTACGCCTGAAGAATATAGAAAAGTTTTTTGTGAAAAGGCGAAAGATTTTGGCTTTAATGTCAAAGAATGTGATAGGTTGTCGGTTTTGGCAAATAAATTATCACAAAGTGAGAAAGAAGAGATAGAGAAGAGTGATATAGATAATATAGACTCGTTATTTGATTATATTGTAGGTAAACTAAGAGAAAAAGAAGAGAAGATACTACTTACTCAAAGACCCGTATTGTCTGATGTAACTTTGGAGAAGCTAGCATCTTTGATGATTGCTTCTATAGTTCCTAGCTTTTACGATGATGAGCTTGAGCAAAATATCGACTCTATTACATCTAAAATTATGTCGGATCCGAATACTCTTGATGATGCTAAAACGCAAGAAAATTTGCAAAATCTAATAGAACAAAGAAAGTACAAAGATAGAAAAGTAATATCTGAAAAGACTCAGAAACTAAATCAACTTATACAAAATATGAGTAGTTTTATAGAAAGTACAATAGAAAAAAGCGGTGATAGCGATAAAAGTTTATCGAAAATTTTAGATGAGCTCAATAATATATATTACGAAGATATCACTGCTGATTCATTTGAAGCCTTGAAAACTAAGATGATAGATATAAATACTTCTATGCGACAAGAGATGAGTGATTTATCTAGTAAGTTAATTAAAGAGAGAAATGAAGTAACCGTTTTAAAAGAAAAAATTAATGCGTTGGAAGCAAATCTCAGAGTAGCTCAGAAAGAGAGTTCTACCGACTTCTTGACCGGCGTTATGACAAGAAGGAAATTTGATATAGAACTTAAAAAAATAGAAGAACACTTCCAACAAACGGGTGAATCGTATTCGATTGTTTTTATAGATATTGACCATTTTAAATCTATTAACGATACTTACGGTCATAATGCCGGTGATGTTGTTTTATCGACATTCGGGAAAATATTGCAAACAAAAGTCGGTACTAAAGGTATTGTTGCTAGATACGGCGGTGAAGAGTTCGTAATAGTACTTAAAAATGAAGGTTTAGATACATCTTTAGATCTTTGTGATAAGATAAAAGAGTTAATCGTAAAAAGCAAATTCATTTATGATGAGATTAAATTAAAAGTTACATTTTCTGCGGGAATAATACAAAGAGAAGATTTTGAAGACTTAGACAGTGCCATGAAACAAGCAGATAAATATTTATACACGGCTAAAAATAGCGGTAGAAATATAGTTCTGTATAAAAAGAAGAGCGCTAAGTAAGGGAAAACCTTACTTAACTTTTTCTATATATTCACCAGTTCTTGTGTCAACTCTAATAACATCACCCTCTAAAATATGAAAAGGTATTTGAACTACGGCACCGCTTTCTAGTGTTGCAGGTTTTTTACCGCCTTGAGAATCGCCTTTGAAGTTTGGTGGAGTATCAACAATTTTTAGCTCTACAATCATCGGAGGCTCAACCGTAATAGCTTCACCGTTAAAAAACATTATATCACAGTTCATACCGTCGATAATCCAGTCAATCGTATCACCTACTTGATCGTGTGTAAGAGCTATTTGTTCATAAGTTTCTGTATCCATAAATTGGCAAAACTCACCGTCATCATAAAGATATTGCATTGTTTTTTGTTGTAAGTTAGGTTGTTCACACTTATCACCTGCATGGAAAGTTTTTTCTATTACTTTACCGTTAATGAATGATTTGATTTTACATCTAACAAAAGCTGCACCTTTACCTGGTTTAACGTGTTGATATTCCGTAATTTTGTATGGAATACCGTCTAATTCTATTTTAAGACCTTTTTTAAGGTCACTCATTGAATAAGCCATTTTTTTCCTTTTTTAAAATTAAATTTTATTTTTTTATAAATCAAACTTTGATTTAAGTCTGAAAAAGTAAATAATCGTTTTATATTGTATATAAACAAAAGGTATCATTAATATGTAATAAACAATAGAGTATTTATCTACTACACCGTTTAATACAAGACCCATATTTATAAAAAACATACCAAATACAAAAAATGCTACACCTGGGCAAATTAGTGCAAATGAAACAACAGATTTCTTTTCTGCATTTATAAATTCTTCAAAGTATCCTATTCTTTTCATAACGAAAAAACCAAGCATACCAAAGATTAATTGAAGAGCTACAACAAAGCTTGTAAGCGTAAATAGCGTCGCTTTTCCCATAGGTTGACCAAAATGGTGATCTAGCCCAAATGTAATTCTTATAAATGTTATACCGAGTAAAGTTAAAATAGGTATCATAATCCATAAAGAAGGACTAGCTTCACTACCTATTCCATGTTCAAACATATTTTTAAAGCCCAAAATCAGTTTTATGATAACAAGTAGTACCGATATTGATGCAAAGAAAATAGCACAAAATATACCTATTGCATTAATTGCTATATTATGACTCATAGCACCTGGTGCTGCAAATCCAACAGCAATCATAGAAAATGCAAAAATAGAAATCATTTGTGATAAGTTGTTGTTTTTAGTAAAATCAAATTCTCCTGTGGTTAGGATTCTACTAAAATAATCCATAAAAAATTTAATACCGTAATAACCTGTTATCGCAAAACCAAGTAATGCACCAGGGAAAAGGTATTCTACTATATCCCAAAGTCCAGGTACAAAAACAGCACCTAAAACAAAACAGACGTTAATAGTCATTGCAAATGTTAAAGGTAAAGTCATTAATGTAACTTCAGCATTAGAACTTTTTAATTTAATAAATGCATCCGTTTCTTTAAATGCTTTATATTGTTTTATATTCCATATAAGAAGTTTGAAATGTAAATAAGCAAAAGCTACAATAAAAACAAGAGCAAAAGCAGTAATAAATGATAACATAGAACCTTGAGCTAAAATAGGCATAATGTGACTATATGTTGCCATCGGAGCATCCGGATGTGATATTAAAAACATCAAGTACATATAAAAAGATACGCTAAGCCCACCGGCACCGAGTGCCGCTAGGTAATACATAGGAGAATACTGTTCTTTTAAAAGCATCAAAACCCCTTAAATATTAACGTATGATACGCTAATAGCTGCTTTCAGTTTTGCCATTTTATTTAGTATATCGCTATTTACTTCTTCATCGACAATAATAACCGCCAATGCACCTTTAGAGTTTCTTCCGAGTCTAAAGTCTGCAATATTGATGTTATTATCACCAAGAAGTTTGCCTACTTCACCTATAACACCAGGAACATCAGAGTTGCTAAATAATATCATATGACCGTTTGGCTCAACATCTAGTGAAAAACCGTTAATCTCTACTATTCTTTGTACGTCTTCGTCAAAAATAGTACCGCTTACGCTGTAAACACCGTTTTGAGTAGTAAGTTTCACTGATATTTTATTTTTATAACCGCTGGTATTTGCGGTTTTACTTGAGCTTACTTCTATTTCTCTCTCTTTTGCTACAAATAACGCATTAATATAGTTAATTTGTTCTGCTAGAGATAATTTTAACGCACCAACCGTTGCAAATGTCTCTATAGAATCAAGATAATCTGCTATATCTCCGCTTGCTTCAAGTTTTATTGACTTAATAGCACTTTTGTCTGTTTGTGCAAGTAAATAAGCCATTTTTTGAGTAAGTTCAAGATACGGTTTTACAAATGAAGGTATTTTTGTTTCATCTATCGGTAAATTTAAAGCATTTGGATAACTTGCTCCGATAGCTGCTTCAATAGCATTTTCAGCCGCTTGAATAGCTATTTTTTCTTGTGATTCTAATGTATTAGCACCAAGGTGTGCGGTAACCGTAACGTTAGGTAAATCTAATAACGGGTGATTTGTTGCAGGTTCTTTTGAAAATACATCAATCCCCGCCATAGCAATTTTACCGGATTTCAAGCCTGCAACAAGAGCGTCTTCATTGTATAATCCACCTCTTGCACAGTTTATTAGGATAACTCCGTCTTTCATTTTTGCAATTTTATCTGCATCAATCATATTTGTTGTTTCAGAATTTTTAGGCGTATGTATAGTGATAATATCACACGCTAAAATATCATCAAAGTTTTTAGTATAGGTAACTCCAACATCTGTTGCTTTTGAAGGGTTAATATATGGGTCGTATGTAATAACATCCATTCCGAACGCTTTTGATCTGATACCTACACGACTACCTATATTACCGAAACCTATGATCCCGAGTTTTTTACCGTATAATTCAGTACCGTACCAATCTTCTCTTTTCCATACTCTATCGTTTTTAAGTTGCGCATGAGCATAAGGAAATTTTCTAACGCAAGAGAGCATATGTGCCATTGTAAGTTCAACAGCTGCAATAGTATTTGCAGTCGGAACATTCATAGCAATAACACCCCTTTTGCTACATTCGTTTAAATCAACGTTATCAACACCTACTCCTGCTCTAACGACTGCTTTTAATTTTTTTGCTGCATCTAAAAATTTAGCATCAACATCGGTTGAACTTCTAGTAATACATACATCTGCGTCTTTGATAACATCAAGTAGTGCTGTTTTATCAAGGTCAGCCGCAAACACGTAATTTATTTGGCTGTTCGTTTGAAGTATTTTCAAACCTTTTTGATGTATATGGTCACATACTACAATAGTGTATAACATAATTTCTCCTAGTTTTGAGCGATTTGATCTCTTAAAATATCACCAAGAGTCATACCTGATTCGTCATTTATAGATTTTAGAGTTTCTCTTTGTTTTAAAGTTTCAACTTTTCTTGCAGATAGTCTTACTCTATTTTTCTTTGTATCTATGTTTACGATAACTGCTTCTATTTCATCACCTGCTTTTAGTTCGCTTGCATTTAGAGTACCTAAATCTTCAGTTCTAATAAGTCCGTCTATCCCGTTTTCTAATACTACGAATATACCGAAATCTTTGATATCTTTAATAGGTGCTTTTATTATATCGTTGATAGAGTGTTTTTTTGCAAATGCAGCCGTAGGAGAATCTATCGTATCTTTTACTGAAATTGAAACATTCTCTTTTTCCGTATCTATTTTGATGATTTTAGCTTTTATAGCATCACCTTTTTTGAATAGTGCTTTACATTTTACGTTTGAATCCCAACTAGCTTCTTCATTGTGTAAAAGGGCATCTATATCACCAACCGTTACGAATGCACCGAAATCCGTGATAGTAGCAACTTTACCTTCTACTACATCACCTACTTTGTGTTCTTTTACGAATTTAGAAAATGGTTTTTCTTGTAGATTTTTTAAGCTTACTCTTAATTTTCTTTTATCAACATCTAGTTCGATTACTTCAACATTGATTTCATCACCGATATTTAAAAGTTCTTTTGGATTTTTTACGTTTTTATTCCAACTAATTTCTGAAATGTGTAGTAAACCTTCGATATCGTTTCCAAGGTCAACAAATGCACCGTAACTTTCAAAATTGCTTACAGTTACGGTTATAGCATCACCCACGTCAAGCTCATCTTTTATCTCTTTCCAAGGATCAGGAAGTGCTGCTTTGATTGATAATGAAAGGTGTTGTTTGTCTTTGTCGTAACTTAAAACTTTTACGCTTACTTCGTCACCTTCTTTGTAATAGTTAGCAGGATTAACAGGACCTTTATAACTTATTTCATTGTAGTTTACAAGACCGTCGATACCGTTAACATCCACAAACATACCGTAACTTGTGATTTTTTTCACCGTACCGTTTAGTGTTGAATTAGTATCTAAGATTGAAGATACTTTATCTTCTTTGTCTTTTTTACTATCATCAACAAGTTTTTTTCTTGAAATAACTATAGAGTGTTGATTTTTATTAATTTTTAAAACTTTAGCTTTGATTTTTTTACCAACGGCTCCATAAGGTTTCATATAGCTTTGAGCTGCCGGAAGGAAATACTCTATACCGTCTTTATCAACTACAGTAAAACCGCCTCTTTTTTTAGCTTCTGTTATTTTACCTTCTATAACTAAATCTTCAAAGTTTTCACCGTATTTTTCTACAAATGAATTGAATTTTTGTCTTTGAAGTACATTTCTATAAGAAATTGACGGTCTTTCACCACGATTTCCCATAATCATTACGCTTAGAGTGTCACCAACGTTAAATAACAACTCACCTTTTTCATTTTTTATTTCATTGATATTTAAAATACCTTCTATTTTTTGACCGACATCAACAAGTACGTTATCACCGTTGATTTCTACAATAACACCATCGACAATAGCGTTATTTTCGCTGTTCTCAAAAGATTCATTGAGCATTTGCTCAAAAGACATTTCTTGAAAATCTGCTTCTTGCTCAATATCTAATCTACCGATACCCATTTCTTACCCTTTATTTACCATTTAGTTTATGTGGCTAATATTGTATCATAAAGTTTCTTAAATTTAGTATTGGTGTATTGTCCTCGGGCTTTGCCCTGCGGGATTTTTTCAGTGGGATTTGCCTACGGCTACATTGCTTCGCTACATGGTGTATTGTCCTCGGGCTTTGCCCTGCGGGATTTCGCTTCGCTACATGGTGTATTGGAAGAATAATTAATTTTCTTACTAATTACTAATAACTAATTACTAATAACTAATTACTAATAACCAATTACCCTATATTAGATAGTTTATCCACACATTTTTGTATAACCCAATCAGGAGTACTAGCACCTGCCGTTATACCGCATAGTTTTTTATCCTTAAACCACTCTTCTTTGAGTTCAGTTTCATCTTCTATCAAATAGCTTTCACTACAATTTGCTTTACATATATCAAAAAGTTGTTTTGTGTTTGAAGAGTTCTTACCGCCTATTACTAGCATTATATCAGCTTCGCTAGATAGTTCTTTGGCTGCTGCTTGATTTTCGAAAGTTGCATCGCAAATTGTATTAAATACTCTTACTTCTTTGTGTGTAAGGATAAGTTCATTAATAATCGCTACGTATTCCTCTTTTTTTCTTGTAGTTTGTGCGACCGTAGCAATTTTATCGTTTTTGAATTTTATCGTTTTTAGTTCTTCAGGTTTAAGGACGACATAAACATCTTCACCGTAACTTTTTACCCCTTTTACCTCTGGGTGTGAACTATCTCCGAATATAACTATACTATACCCTTCACTCGACATTTTTTTGACTATATTTTGTGGAGTTGTAACAAATGGACAAGTGGCATTGATGACTTTAGCATCTTTATCTTTTAGTGTTTTGAGGTCATCTTTAGGGATACCGTGAGTTCTTATTATCACCGTATCACCGTTTGTTACGTCGTCTATATTTTCATAAAGACCGACATTGTGTTCACTTTTTAGCCTGTCTATCTCTTTTTGATTGTGTATCAGAGGTCCCATCGTAAAAGAGTTTTGGTGTTCACTAGCTATTTGAATAGCTCTTTTTACGCCAAAACAAAAACCGTAAGATGAAGCGAGTTTTATTTTCATGATATTACCTAAGTGTTTTTAATAAATCCTCAAAATTAGGGAAAGAGGTCATAATACACTCGGTATCTTCTATTGTCATTCCACATAATAATCCGGCTATTGCAAAGCTCATAGCTATCCTATGATCACCGTGACTATCTATGGTAGCACTGTTTAATTTACTTCCGGTTATTGTATAACCGTCTTCAAATTCGCTACATTCTATACCGCATTTTTTTAAGTTCGTTATAACGGATGTTATTCTATCAGACTCTTTTACACGAAGTTCTTTTGCATTTTTCACAGTACTAGTCCCTTTTGCTACCGCCATTGCGATAGAAAGAGCAGGAAGTTCATCTATAAGCCACGCAATATTTTCACTAACCTCTATACCGTTTAGTTCATTATTTGAAATCACTATATCGCCTATAGGTTCATATACGTTTGTATGTTCTATAAATTCTACTTTAGCACCCATTTTTTGTAACATCTTATAGGCTTCAACACGGGTTTGATTTAACGTTACGTTTTTTATAGTTACCTTTGCGTTAGGTACAATTGCAGCGGCAACAGCAAAGAAAAATCCGCTAGACGGGTCAGCCGGAACCGTAATATCAAGAGGTTTTAGAGGAGCTGTTATAGGGTGTATTTCTATCCAACCGTCACTATTAGTTTTGACTGTAGCACCCATACCGTTTAACATTCTCTCCGTATGGTCACGACTCAGTTTTTCCTCTTTGTAGTAGCAAATACCGTCAGCTTTTAGGGCAGCTAAAATAAGAGCAGATTTAACTTGCGCCGAATCTATAGGAGATTCGTATTTAAATGATTTTAGAGAGCTACCACGTATATGTAGAGGGGCTTTGTTGCCGTGTTCTACACCGTCTATTTTTGCACCGATACTTATAAGTGGTTTTGTTACCCTTGCCATAGGACGATTACGTAGATATTTATCTCCCGTAAGTACAAAAGAACCGTCAAATGCACTTAAAAGACCGCAAAATAGCCTCATACCCGTACCGCTATTACCGCAATCAAGTACATCATTCGGCTCTTTCGGTTTTTGTGGAGGAGTTAATATAAAATCAGCTTTACCTATTTGTTCCACTTCAACACCGAAGCTTTTTACTATATTAAGCGTATTGAGCGTATCTTCAGCCATTAAAAAGTTTTTTATACGGCTTTGTTCGTTGCTCAGTAAGCTAAACATAGCACATCTGTGTGAAATAGATTTATCGCTAGCGATATCGCTTATAGTCGTGTCAAAAGGTTTTTGTATAGGTGTGACTTCTAAAGTTTTCATTATCTTAATCCTATGTTTAACTTCTCATTTAAGCCTTTTAAAATTTGATCCATAATAGCCGTTATATCTTCTTCAGCCAAAGTTTTTTCATGTGATTGAATATAAAATCTTACGGTCAAACTCTCATTATCACCAAGTTTTTCATCACTATAAATATCTACTAGATTAAACTGCACTAGTTCCGGTATTTTTAAATCATTGATTACGCTCTTGATAAATTTATATTCCATACTTTTTGGAACGACAAGACTTAAATCTCTAGAAATTCCTTGGAATTTAGATATGGCACTTGCTAGTTTTAATTCGTCTTTGATAAGTGAGAAATCTATCTCTGCTATGAAAGTATCGTTTAAATCAAATTCTGAGGCTACGACAGGGTGTAGCTTATAAATTTCACCTATAGACTCCGAATCTATTATTATTTTTGCACATTGATAAGGGTGGGCAAATTTATGTGAAGCTTGATGGTCTTGTAGCTCAAAATTGCCTATGATAGACGATACGTATCCTGCAAATTCAAAGAATGTGATATTTGAAGGCTTACCGTGATTTGCAACGGTTTCATTATCTTTTTTACCGCTAAAAAGTATGCATAATTTTGAACTCTCTTTTCTGTTAGAATCAAATACGGAACCTATCTCAAATAACGGTATTCTATCAAAGCCGTTTTTGACATTGTGTGATGCCGATAATACTAGATTTAAAGCCATAGACGATCTAAACGTATTGAGTTCGTTTGTAATAGGATTTAATATATCCATTTTTTCGCTAACCGTTGCAAAGCCGTATTTTTCAAGAAGTTCACGTGAGCTAAAAATATATGTAATAGTTTCAAAAAAACCGTTACTTACTGCTCTTGCTCTTATATTATTGAGCTTATTCAACATATTAGAGGTAGAGTTGGTTCTATTTACTTCATCTATTGCTAGAGGTTTTGCTTGTATATTATCTATACCTATGATTCTTACTATCTCTTCCGTTACGTCTGCGATATTTTTTATATCATGTCTAAAGGCAGGAACGGTAACGTTTATGGTATTCGAACTGTGGTCTTTTAGCTCAAAACCAAGAGATTTTAGTATTTTTTCTATTTGAACTTTACTAATCTCTTGACCGATAATAGAGCTTATTTTAGATGAGCTTATATCCAGAGAGTGTTTCTCAGGTTCGGTTATGAAGAATTCCGTTCCTTTGTAGATTTTTGCTTGATATTTAGATAATAATGAAACAAGTGAGTCAATACCGAAATTTAAATCAGGTTCACTACCGCGTGAAACTCTATAAAAAGGGTCTTTGTTGGTTTTTACTTTTGTTTCAAATACTTGCTTTGCAATCATATCAGGATTTACGTAGCTGGCTTCAATTAGTATTTTTTTCGATTTTAATTCACAATTACCTTTATCTATCCCTATAGTAGAGAGTTTCTCTTTTGAATACATTGAATCAAAGCCATTTTCGTCTTTGTTAAGATTAAAAAGTGCTAGATTATTTGAATCAATCTCTGCATTGTCTAAATCATAAACGTTAAGGATTACACCACTTTCATAAGTTGCATAATTTATAGTGTCTTTTATGTTATCACCGCTAAATTCATCTACAAGTGCAAGTCTTAATTTATGAAGTAAAGGTAAAGTAAAATCGGTAATATCTGCGACTTTATAAAGTAAAGAACTCTCTATTTTGGAGTCACAGTTTATATCAACTGTTTGACCTATGCTTAATTCATGTTCGTTGATTTGTAACTCTTTAGCCGTTATTTGTAGGTTGTAGTAAGCACTAAGTTCTCTTACTATGCCGTGTATGCTTAGACAGTCACCCCTATTTGGAGTTAAGTCAATTTCTATTACGTCATCGTTTAAATATTGTATTTGTATAAGTGGAGTTCCTGCTTTTAACTCACCGAATGATTCGTCAAGTTCTAGTATTCCGTCATTTATTTTAGGAAGCCCTAATTCTGTAGATGAACAAATCATACCCGAACTTTCTACACCCCTTAGTTTTGCATCTTTTATTGTAAGATCACCTATCTTAGCCCCTACTAAAGCAACAGGAACATATAAATCGGCTCTTACGTTTTTTGCACCGCAAACTATTTGAAGGATTTTATCACCTACATCTACACGACAAACGCTTAGTTTATCGGCATCTGGATGCTTTTCACAGTTTAATACTTTCCCTACGACCGTCATTTCAGGCATTCTATAGCTTGTAAGTCCACCTATTTCAAGTCCTACCGATGTTAGAGTTTTACACAACTCATCGGTAGTAATATTTTTAATATTTATAAATTCGTTTAACCATTCTCTTGTAACTATCATTTAAACTGTCCTAATAATCTCAAATCACTCTCAAATAAAGATCTCAAATCGCCGATTTTGTGTATAAGCATTGCAAATCTCTCAACGCCTAGACCGAAAGCATAACCGCTTACGTTTTCGTAACCTACGGATTTAAAGACGTTCTCATCTACTATACCGCATCCTAATACTTCAAGCCAACCAGTGTGTGAGCATACTCTACATCCGTCACCGCCACAGAAGATACAGCTTATATCAACCTCTGCACTAGGCTCGGTAAACGGGAAGAAACTAGGTCTAAATCTAACTTCTACATTTCCAAACATGTGTTGTAAAAATTCCGTTAAAACATGTTTTAAATTCGCAAAAGATATTTTATCGCTACTATCAACCACAAGACCTTCTATTTGGTTGAACATTGGAGTATGGGTAAGGTCAAAATCTCTTCTGAAAACACGTCCCGGAGCAATCATTCTAATAGGCGGTTTTTGACTCATCATTGTTCTGATTTGAACAGGGCTTGTATGTGTTCTAAGTAACATCATATCTTTACAGTAAAATGTGTCTTGCATATCCCTTGCAGGGTGGTATTTTGGAAGGTTTAAAGCTTCAAAGTTATGAAAATCATCTTCAACCATCGGTCCTATTTCAACGGCAAAATTTAGGTTTTGAAAATATTTTATGATTCTATCCATTGTATAGGCAACAGGGTGGTAAGCTCCTATATTTGCACCGTTTGAGTCGAATCTTGTTACATCTATTTTATCCGCTAGAAGTGTTTTTTCAAGTTCTTTCGCGTCAAGCTCGGCTTTTTTTATTTCAAGGGCTTTTGTTAAAACATCTCTTTGTTCATTGAGATTTTGTGCAAACTCTTTTTTTTGCTCATTCGGTATCTCTTTGAGTCTTGCAAACTCTAACGTAAGCAACCCTTTTTTTCCGAACAAATCAACTCTAATTGTTTCTAATTCATCAATATTTGAAGTTTTGTAAATCTTATCTAACCATTCTTGCAATGTAATACTCCGTCTTAAAAGTGCGATATTGTATCCAAAATTTTATTAGAAATAGGTTATAATAAACAAAATAATAGGGTTAAGGGTTCAGAGTTAAGGGTTTGGAATTCAGAAAAAGTTCACATATAAGCCTACTTTAACCTTTAAATTTTAGTAAAAAAAAGGAATAACCATGTGTGTATTTTGTGCTATAGCAGAGGGTAAAATCCCTTCAAAGAAAATTTTGGAAAATGATAAGTTTTTGGCATTTTATGATATTAATCCACAAGCAAAAGTCCATGCCTTGGTAATTCCAAAAGAGCATTTCAAAGACTTCAATGACGTTACACCTTCGGTAATGGCTGAGATGACTACTTTTATGCAAGAAGTAGTATCTGTTTTGGGTGTAAAAAATAGCGGTTATAGAATGATTACGAATATCGGTGTTGATGGTGGACAAGAAGTTCCGCATATCCATTTTCATATTTTAGCAGGAGAAAAACTTGGAAAACTTGTCTAACAAAAGATTACCGGCAGAGTGGGAAGCTCAAGAGTTTGTTCAGCTTATGTTCCCACACTCAAATAGTGACTGGGGGCAGTATCTCGATGAGATGATACCGGTTTTTGAACAAATTGCTATCAATATAGCTAAATATCAGCCTTGTATAGTGTGTTATATGGAAGATGATACAATAAAAAATATTAAAAATATAGACAATATAATGCTAAAAAAAGTTGAGTCAAATGATACTTGGTGTAGGGATTTCGGCGGTATTACGATAGAAAATAACGGTAAAATAGAGGTTCTTGATTATATTTTCAACGGTTGGGGAAATAAATTCGATGCCTCAAAAGATAACTTACTTACAAAAAAATTATTTCAAGATGTAAAAAGCTACGACTTTGTTTTAGAAGGCGGTAGTATAGACTCAAACGGTAACGGTGTTATTCTTACGACTACAGATTGTCTTTTGGAAGAAAATAGAAATCCAAGTTTTACAAAAGATGAAATCACCCAAAGACTAAAAGATGATTTGGGTTTAAGTGAAGTTATTTGGATAGAAAACGGATTTTTAGAAGGCGATGATACGGATTCTCATATCGATATGTTGGTGAGGTTTACCGATGCTAATACGATAGTGTATCAATCTTGCGATGATAAGGATGATATACATTATGAAGCATTAAAAGCTATGGAAGACGAAGTTAAAAAATTGCCTTTTAAATGCGTAGCACTACCTTGGATAAGTGCAAAATATTATGATGATGAAAGATTACCTGCTAGTTATGCAAACTTTTTGGTTATAAACGGTGCGGTATTAGTACCTATTTATAACGATAAAAGCGATAAAAAGGCTTTGGATTTGTTTACGGAGTTGTTTCCAAATCGTGATATAATAGGAATTGATTGTTCTAAGATAATAAGACAACACGGAAGTTTGCATTGTTGTACTATGCAGTACCCAAAGGGAACTAGATTAAAGTAAAATCTAATATCTAAAAAGTAAAAAAGGATAATATATGGCAAATAACAATTCACTACTCAAAACTGCACTTATTCAACAAAAATTTCATGGCTCAAAAGAGGCTACCATAGCCGTAACCTCTTCTTTGGTAGCAGAGGCTGCAAAGGGTGGGGCGAAGCTTGTAGTACTGCAAGAGTTGCATCAAACAGAGTATTTTTGTCAAAGTGAAAATACAGAATTTTGCTCTTATGCAAACAGCTTTGAAGAAGACGTAAAATACTGGTCAAATGTAGCAAAGCAGAACAACATAGTATTGGTAAGTTCACTTTTTGAGGCACGTGCTCCAGGTCTTTATCATAATACGGCGGTAGTTTTTGAATGTGACGGAAGTGTTGCGGGGAAATATAGAAAAATGCACATTCCCGATGATCCTGGGTTTTATGAGAAGTTTTATTTTACACCGGGGGATCTTGGATTTGAGCCTATAAGCACGAGTGTCGGTAAGCTTGGTGTTTTGGTATGTTGGGATCAGTGGTATCCGGAAGCGGCGCGACTTATGGCTTTAAGAGGTGCGGAGATACTTATATACCCTACTGCTATAGGTTGGTTTGACGGTGATACTACTGAAGAAAAAGATAGACAACTAAACGCTTGGATTACTATCCAAAGGTCACATGCGGTAGCAAACGGCTTACCCGTAATTTCGGTAAATCGTGTAGGATTTGAAAAAGATAGTACAGGAGTACTTGACGGAATTAGATTTTGGGGTAATTCATTTGTTTGCGGACCTCAGGGTGAGTTTTTGGTGCATGCAAATAGCGAAGACGAAAAAGTAATATTCGTGGAGATAGATAAACAAAGAACTACGGATGTAAGAAGAATATGGCCTTTTTTAAGGGATAGAAGAATAGAAAACTACTCAGGACTTACAAAAAGATATTTGGATTAATCGGCATAAGCCGTTAGTCCATAACGATACAGTTTCTACCGCTTTGTTTTGCTTTATATAAGTTTTCGTCGGCTCTTTTTAGTAAAGTGTCTTTTGTATCTTCTTGTGTTGCTACTGCTACACCGAAGCTACTGCTTATAAAACCTACTTTTGTAAAGTTAAATTGTGTTATAGCATTTTTTAGTTTGTTAGTTAGTAGTTGTAAATGTTTATTATTTTTATCTTTGACTAAAATAATAAACTCTTCACCACCCCATCTATATATCATATCATTGCCTCTTAAAGTTTGTTTGATTGTATTTGAAAATTCTTCTAGTACTATATCCCCTATATCATGACCGTAAGTGTCATTTACATTTTTAAAATGGTCTATATCAAATAAAATAAAACTATAATATTGCAGTTCACCTTCTTCAATTATTCTTGATATGTCATAATTGAATTTTACCCTTGTGTAAACTTTTGTTAGGGAATCAATATATGCTTTTTTCATAAACTTATTTTTTTCATCAAAAAAGTACCTTAGCATATACATCATAAATAAAGATATAAAGAGAATATGGGAGAAAAATAGAAATAAGTAGTAAGCTTTTTGTTCCTGATAGATAGAATCATCTTCCATATAAGACACTACGTATGTGTTAACTGTTTTATTAAAATCGCTTACAGGTAGAAAAGTTATTATATAATGTTTATTGCTTAGTTTTAAAGATTTTACAAAAGCTTTTTTAGTTTGCAAATCACGTTCTATATAGATATTTTTTAGTTCTTTGTCTATATTTTCAAGTTGAATTTTATTGATATATCTATTATTTGTTTTAATAGAATTTTCTTCATAGAAGAAATTGCTGATTGTTGACGGTTTATAATATTTATTGATTAATTCAGGGAATACTTTACTATTTACGTACTCTTTGGTTATCAGTAATTTGAATTCTAACGGGAAGTTTTTATGTAAAGTAGTACTAAAAGTATCAAAAGAGTTTGAAAGCTCAACTGTTCCGTAAAATTCACCATCTAGTATTATAGGAAAAACATTTCTAAAACCGTTTAATATTTTACCCTCTTCAAATCCGAATTGAGGTTTTTTTGTTTTATTTGCTTCAAAGATAGTAGCTCTAAAAGGAAACAAATTATCACCGTAGTTTTCTACTGAATGAAACCTCAAAAAACTATTACCGACCTTATCGTGAAAATGAAGTTGTCTGAAACCATGATTCGTTAGTCTATCATAAGTAGGCTTGAGTATAGTGAGTAGTTTATTTCTTAACTCTTTTTGCTTTGTCTCGTTGTTTGTATTTATATCAATAAGAATAGATTTAATATTTTCGTTGTTTAAAATTTCACCTATAACAATGGTAGAAGTTGTAGAATAAAAACTTATTACTGATTTTAACTGTGTATTGAGCCTTTTAATATATCTATCTTCTATATCTTGTATATTATAGTCTTTATTATATGTAAGTGCCGATACCAAAACGACTTCTAATAAGATGAACAACAAGATAAAGTACATATTTTTCAAGTTAAACATTTTTGATTTCATTTTTGTCCTTATAATGAATATTATAACATAAAAAAGTCAAAAATAATAAATACATATCCTTTATTTTTGGTTTTTATGTTATAATCTAACACAAAAAATAGGAAAAGGTATTGTTATGAATTGGGAGCTTTTAAAACAACAACTTGTAGAATTTTTGAAAAGTGAAGTAAACAAAGCAGGGTTAAACAATGTGGTCGTAGGACTCAGCGGAGGACTAGATAGTGCCGTAGTAGCAGTTCTTTGTAAAGAAGCATTCGGCGATAACGTACATTGTGTTCTGATGCCTTCACACTATTCAAGTACGGCTAGTGTCGAGCATGCAAAAGAGCTTTGCGATAAGTTTAATTTATCTTATGAATCAGTAAGTATTGCACCTATGGTTCAAGCTTATGAGAGTTATATGGATGGGGATAAACTAAGAATAGGTAATTTTAGCGCAAGGATGAGAATGTCCGTTTTGTATGATATTTCTGCAAAACATAAAGCATTGGTTGTAGGTACTAGTAATAAAAGTGAAATATTGTTAGGTTACGGAACAATTTTCGGTGATACGGCATGTGCAATCAATCCTATAGGTGAGCTTTACAAAAGTGATGAGTTTGAGTTTGCTAGATATTTAGGGATACCTGATAGTATTATATCAAAACGTCCAAGTGCCGATTTATGGGAAGGTCAAGCCGATGAAGATGAGCTTGGATTTACTTACAAAGAACTTGACACGGTACTAAAAGAGGTTTTTGAAAAAAATAAAACAAAAGAAGATTTGTATAAAGATGGTTTTAGCCAAAAGATTGTAGAATTTGTCTTGTTCAGATATAATTCAAATGAATTTAAAAGAAGATTGCCTAAAATAGCACAAATAAATATTTGAGGGTTATGGAGTAAAATATGACAAAAGAGATACCTTTTTATATCCCGTCGGTCGGTAAAGAAGAGATTGACCAGATTGATGAAGTTCTAGAACTTAACGGTGAGTCAAAAGTTGAAGAGTTTGAGAGTGAAATAGCAAACTTCGTAGGTGCAGAACATGCTATTGCTACGTGTAACGGAACCGCTGCAATGCATCTAGCTTTGAGTGCTATGGATTTAAAAAGAGGCGATAAAATAATTATGTCCGTAAACTCTTTTCCCAATGTTCCCGAAGTTGTAAGACATTTTGATGCTGAACCTATTTTTATAGATATAGAGCCAAATTCTATGAATATTGATTTAAATAAGCTTGATGACTATTTATCAAAAAACAAATCAAAAAAACTTAGAGGTGCTATAATATCTTTTATCGCAGGTCAAACTCCAGACCTTGACAAACTTTATGAGATAGTAGCAAAGTATAAAATCGTTCTTATAGAAGATGCTACAAATGCTTTAGGGGTGACCTATAAAGATGATACTATAGGCTCACTAAAAGCTGATATGACTATTTTTTCTATGAACCCGTCAAATGGTAGAAGTTCGGTAAGTAACGGTGGAGTTATAGTAACTAACAACGAAGAGTATGCACAAAGATCTAGATTATTAAGAACTCACGCTATCAGTACTACTTATGATGATTACGGTAATTTAGATTATATTTACGATGTGGTTGATATAGGATACAAGTATGATATGAGTGAGCTTGAAGCTGCATTTTGTCTGGCTCAACTCCAAAAAACAAACAAATTCATCAAAAGAAGAAAAGAAATAGCATCTATTTATGCAAAAAAATTGTCGGGTATTAAGCATGTAAATGTACCTTCCTTTAATGAAGAGCATATTTTTACTCAATATATTATCAAAATAAGTAAAAATAGAGATGCTTTTGCAAGAGCTTTAAAAGAAGAGGGTATCTCAACGGGGCTGAATTTTATTCCGCTACATCTTTTGAGCTACTATAAACATAAATACAATTTGAAAGTAACGTCATATTTGAATGCTTTGAACTCCTATCAGCAAATATTATCGTTGCCTATATACCCATCATTGAGTGATGAAGATGTAAATTATATATGCGATAAAGTAATATCTATTGCTAATAAGTGGATATGAGATTTAAACAAAAATTAATACTTTGGATAGAAGAGTATCTTTTCTATCCAACGCCGTTACAACAACTTCTTAGTGCCTTACTACTCCCCGTTACCGTTATTTATTGTTTTATTAAGTTTGTCCAAAAAAGTAGTGCAAAAACTTATGATTTCGGCATCAAAGTAGTAAGTATAGGAAATCTTATACTAGGCGGTACCGGTAAAACACCTTTTACTATAGCTTTATCAAAACATTTTGCAAATACCGCAATAGTCCTTAGAGGATATAAAAGAAAATCCAAAGGGTTGTATGTGGTGTCCGATAAAGGTAAGATTCTTCAATCTCAGGAGATAAGCGGTGACGAAGCTTACGAGTATGCTTTGAGTTGTCCTGATTCGATAGTAATCGTAAGCGAAAATAGAGGAGCAGGAGTTTTAAAAGCAAAAGAGCTAGGGGCGAAGGTCGTTTTTCTTGATGATGGATTTTCCAAAAGAGAGATTTTGAAATTTGATATTTTACTTCGTCCTAAAAATGAGCCTACAAATCTTTTTTGTTTACCTAGCGGAGGTTATAAAGAGCCTAAAATAGAGTATCTAAATGCAGATATAGTGGCACGTGAAGAGGTTGACTATAAAAGACATATAAGTTTTTCTTTTTATAATGCTACAAATAGAACGTTTGTGAGAATAAATACGTTACCCGAAAATTTAGTATTAGTTAGTGCCATATCAAAACCGCAAAGGTTGTTTGAATTTTTGCCTGAGGGGATAAAATATGAGTTTTTTGAAGACCATTATGATTTTGTAAAAGAAGATATTACGCAAATTCAAGCAAAATATAATACACGCAATATAATAGTAACAAAAAAAGATTTTGTTAAGCTACAAAAGTTTGATATGGATTTATATGTTATTGATTTGGAAGTTGAGATAAATACGGATATTATAGGGCAAGTATCTGAATATCTAAGTAGGTTATGAAAAATAGTAATTAGTTATTAGTGTATTGGTTATTGGGAAGAAACTACATCCCTTTATTACTAATACACTAATATACCAATAACTAATATACAAACTAGCAAAACCCAGTCATATACTGAGTTTTTGCTATACGGTTAACACTTACCGATGCAGTTTAAGTCGTTAAATGCAACTTCAAGTCTAGCTATAAGAGTTTTTTGTCCTTCTCTTATCCAAACTCTTGGGTCATAGTATTTTTTATTAGGTTTATCTTCACCTTCAGGGTTACCGATTTGACCTTGTAGATAGCCTCTGTTTTTTGCTTCGTAAGCTCTTATTCCATCCCAAAATGCCCATTGAGTATCTGTATCTATGTTCATTTTGATTACGCCGTAACTTATAGCTTCTCTTATCTCTTCTAGGCTACTTCCGCTACCTCCGTGAAATACGAAATCAACAGGTTTATCACTTGCAAGGTTAAATTTTTCTTTGATGAATTTTTGTGAGTTATTTAGAATTTTCGGCTCTAGTTTTACATTTCCCGGTTTATATACACCGTGTACATTTCCAAAAGATGCAGCTATCGTAAAATTTGGACTTATTTTACTTAGTTCTTCATAGGCATAGGCAACTTCACTAGGTTGAGTATATAAAAGTGCATTATCAACGCCTGTATTATCGACACCGTCTTCTTCTCCACCGGTAATGCCTAGTTCAATTTCAAGCATTTGTCCTATTGCAGACATTTTTTTCAAGTACTCTTTGCAGATTTCGATATTCTCTTCCAAAGGTTCTTCACTAAGGTCAAGCATATGCGAACTATAAAGGGGCTTACCTGTTTCTTTAAAATGCTCTGTACTAGCCTCAATCAAGGCATCTATCCAAGGAAGAAGTTTTTTTGCTGCATGGTCTGTATGAAGTACTACCGGCACTCCGTAAGCCTTTGCCATAATATGTATATGTTTTGCACCGCTTATTGCACCTGCAACCGCACCTATTTTACTATCAAGCCCTTTTCCTGCAAAAAATGCAGCTCCACCGTTGCTAAATTGTAAAATTACGGGAGATTTTACCTTCGCAGCAGCTTCAAGAACACCGTTTATAGAATCCGTACCTACTATATTAACGGCAGGAATAGCAAAGTTATTTGCTTTAGCATAGTCAAAAAGTTTTTTAGTTTCGTCTCCGCTTAGTACGCCCGGACTTAAAAATTCTAACACACCCATTTTCTACTCCTGATTATTTAATATCTACTTTAGCTTTTTTTCTTAGTTCAGCTGCTATTTTTGAGATTTCATTTCTAAATTTCTCTTCAACAAGCATTTGTCTAACGTTTTCTTTTACATCTGCAAGTACTAATGTTTTAGAAGGTTTCATGTCATTAAGCATAATGATATGAAAGCCAAATTGTGATTTAACCGGAGTTTTAGTAAATTCACCTTTTTTAAGTGCTGATGCTGCTTTTGAAAATTCAGGTACCATTTGATTTTCAAAGAACCACCCAAGTTCTCCACCTTTTTTTGCAGTTCCTTTATCTTCAGATTTTGCAGTAGCAAGTTCTACAAATTTTGCTTTTTTATCTTTTGCATTGTTTAAGTCTTTGATGATAGCCTTTGCTTCATCTTCCGTTTTTACTAGTATATGGTTTGCATTTAGTTCATTAGGTATTATGAATTGTTCAGGATTGTTTTTGTGAAATTCATTGATTTCTTCATCTGTAACTTTTACTTTTGAGAATTTTTCTTGCATCCATATCTCTAATGCTAAGTCACCTTCAACTCTCTTTAAAGCCTCAATATATTGTGGATTTGATTTTACTCCGCTTTTTAAAGCCTCTTTTGCTAAAAGTTTTTTCTCTACGGCTTGATTTATAACCGCATTTTGAGTATCTTTAGGTAATTGAGCAAAATTTACTTGAGGGTTTCTGATAACTAAAGCTACATCATCTGCAGTAACTTCTTCTCCGTCAACCGTCGCATATACAACAGCATGTGACATCGACAAACACAAAGCCAATATTGAAATGGCCGTTAAAAACTTGATTTTCATAAATACATCCTTAGGGTTTTTTGTAGCCGTGATTATATCTAAAATTAGTTAAATTACACAAAAAGATGTAAAATATTGAAAATTTTGCTTAAAAATACTTTAAATTTTTAAAAAATTATGATACAATTTCGCAAAAATTAATCTTTACTTAAGGGAAACAGATGAGAATATTGATTGTCGAAGATGAGATTACGCTAAATAGAACCTTACAAGAGGGGTTACAAGATTTCGGATATCAGGTAGATACTGCCGAAAATTACAAAGATGCAGAGTATTTCGTAGAAATTAGAAATTATGATTTGGTTCTTACAGATTGGATGTTACCGGACGGTGACGGTATAGATTTAGCTAAAGTAATAAAAAGTAAAAGTGCTAGAACTTCGGTTGTGATACTTTCTGCAAGAGATGATAAAGATAGTGAAATAGCTGCTCTTAGAGCAGGAGCAGACGATTATATCAAAAAACCTTTTGATTTTGATATTTTACTTGCTAGAATTGAAGCAAGATTAAGATTCGGCGGAACAAATGTTATTGAAATAGAAGATTTGATTATCAATCCTGATGAAGAAAAAATCATCTACCAAGGTGAAGAGATAGAATTAAAAGGTAAACCGTTTGAAGTTCTTACGCATTTGGCACGTCACAGAGACCAAATCGTATCAAAAGAACAATTACTTGATGCTATATGGGAAGAGCCTGAACTTGTTACTCCAAACGTTATAGAAGTTGCAATCAACCAAATTAGACAAAAAATGGACAAACCTTTAAATATAGCTACTATTGAAACTATTAGAAGAAGAGGTTATAGATTTTGTTATCCAAGTGTAGAGCCTGAAGGTTTGGACGAGGATTTATAATAATTTATTATGAATACAAGAAGCATTTATAAGGAATTTTATACAAAGCTTATAATTGCGACCACTTTTTTTATTATCATGCTCTCTTTTATCTTTTACGGCTTTACACGGGCTACGATTTACGAAGAGATAAAAGACGAGATGGTAAAGGACGCAGAACTTATATACAGGGTGTCATACGATACCGGTACAAATCATGCAAATTTCAATGTAATTACCAGTAATAATGTTTTTGTCGACCTTGTGAAAGTCGAACATTTGACCACTACTAGATTTACCGAGTATAAAAAAGGGAAAGAAACGTTTGTAGAACTTTTATATCCTTTCAATTTTGCCGATCAAACTTTTATAAAAATAGTAAAAAACACTACTTCTCAAGAAAAAATGTTGAGTCGTATTTCTAATAATCTCATATTTTTAATTGTAGGTGGAGCTATATTGATTATTTTGTATGCTCTTGCCATATCAAAAACTCTCTTATTGCCTATTTTGCAACTTACTAGTAAATTATCCAAAATGAATGAAAATTTCCTTGAAGAGATTAATATTAAATATCTTCCTATAGAGTTTCACCCATTGGCAAACTCTATCAACGGACTTACCAATAGAATTAAAACCTTTGTCAAATATCAAAAAGAGTTATTTATAGGATCAGCCCATGAATTAAAAACTCCCTTGGCGGTTATGAAATTGAAAAATGAAGTAACTTTGATGAAAAAAAGAGATATTGAGCAGTATGAAGATGTATTACGTCTTAATATCAACTCCATAAATGATATGAATAAAATGATCACCTCTTTTTTAGATATAGGAAGACAAGAGGGGGCACAATTTGAGAAACCCGTAGAGATTGATATGATAGCATTTTTGGAGACTAAATTAAAAGATTATAAGCTTTTGACAACAGAAAAAAATATTAATTTAGAGTTTTTTACCAATACCGATGAGTTTAGCACTATTATACAACCTACGCTTGTAGTGCAGATTATACAAAATTTTGTTCAAAATGCCATTAAATTTTCACCCAAAGATAGTACGATAAAAGTGATAGCAAAAAAGAAAAACGATACCTTAAAAGTAAGTGTTATAGATGAGGGAAGCGGTATAGATGAAAATATAGACCTTTTTGCACCGTTTAAGAGAGTCGGTAATCAAGCAGGGGCAGGTCTTGGACTATTTTTAGCCAAAAGTGCGGCCGATGCTTTGGGGGCTGTTATAAATCTAAAAAATAGGAAAGATGGTAGTAGTGGTACGGTAGCATCTATTATATTTTATAGTAATCCTGTTTGTAAAGTAGGAAAAAAGTAAGTATATGATGTTTAGTGTGGCTGTATGCCACACTAAAATTATTAGTTTTTGATATAGGCTTTTATGATTTTTTGAGTCTCAAGAGGTCTATCTCCACCGCTTCTACCGCTTGTTTGTACTGCCTCGATTTTTTTGACTACATCCATACCTTTTACGACATACCCAAATATCGTATGATACCCGTTTAACCATGGTGTCGGTACGGTAGTGATAAAAAATTGGCTACCGTTGCTATTTGGTCCGGCATTTGCCATAGCTAATATACCTGATTTATCAAAAACCGCTTTTGGTGAGAACTCATCTTTGAAAGGTTTATTCCAAATAGACTCACCGCCTCTTCCCGTACCGGTAGGATCACCGCCTTGAAGCATAAAGTTTTTTATAACCCTATGAAAAATAAGACCGTCGTAATAACCGTTTTTTACATGTGTCAGGAAATTTTCCGATGCTAAAGGTGCAATATCTTGTTTTATTTCAAGTTCGATGTCACCTTGATTTGTTTGTAATACAACTATAGGATTTTGGGCAAATGCTATACAAAATCCAAAAAATAAACCGATTAAAATCTTAATCATATAAAACTCCTTTTTTTGATTGTTTATTGTATCAAATTACTCCATACAATAGCTTTAAATAATTTATGTTTAAGTATATATAAGATAGACTTACGACTGTTATGTGACTTAAAAAATAATCGAGGGTATGATATGTCAAGAATTCAAGTGGTGCCTAATAGTAAGGAATCTGTACTGAATAGGAATGATTTTATAGTTTCAAAAACAGATACGAAAGGTATTATTACTTACGGTAATAAGATTTTTATAGAGATGTCTGGGTATGAAGAAGAAGAGCTTCTTGGGAAAAATCATAATTTGATAAGACATCCTGATATGCCTCGTATTGCATTTAAGATAGCTTGGGAGATGATACAAAACAAACAAGAATTTTTCGGATTCGTAAAAAATCTTAGAAAAGACGGAGGTTATTATTGGGTTTGGGCAAATATAACGCCTGATTTGGACACAAACGGTAATATAATAGGCTATACAAGCGTTAGAAGAAAACCGAATCCAAAGGCGTTGGAAATTATAATTCCGATTTACAAAAAACTACTAGAAGCAGAAAAAAGCGGAGGTATGGATTCTTCAAAAACTATTTTAATGAATTTATTAGAAGAAAAAAATATGGAATATAATGAGCTGATAATAGCTTTACAAGGAGTGTGATGATGGAATGGTTATTTAGTAGAGTAAACTCCTTTAAGCTTATAAAATGGATTTTATTAACGATTTTATCGGTACTTTTGTTGACAAATTTGATTGTTTTAGTTTTTATGCAAAATGTGTGTAGCGATGTATTATTTTTAATCGGTGCGGTAACGTTAATATCAGCTTGTTTGATAGCGGTGGGATATATAGGATTAAATCGTTATTCCAAAAAAACTATGGAGGTGGCTCTTGTTGCACAAAATGTTGCAAAAGGTGCTTTATACCATAGGATTACGCATATTGATGAAACCGAAGAAATAGGTAAAGTGGCTTGGGCGTTGAATGATGTGTTGGATCAATTTGAAGTATTTAGTAGAGATATGGATAATAGTCTAAGACAAATTGCCTTAGGTCAAAGTTATAGAAGAATGTTAAGTGATGGATTAAACGGAGATTTCGTTTTATTTTGTAGCAATATAAATAAAACTTTGGAAAGAATTGCTTTGGCTCAAAGTAAAGATGAATTTATACAAAAAATGTTAAAAACGATAGAAGAGTATACTCACGGTGATTATAGAAACAAAATAGATACTATAGGTATGCAAGAAGATTTAATAGGACTTGCGGAAGGTATAAATACTTTGGGTGAAGCTTTGACTAAAATAAGTCTTTTAAATCTTAAAAACGGACTTGCTCTGCAACAAAATGCAAATACATTGGAAGATAGGGTGATTACACTTACAAATTCTGCCAACCATCAAGCATCAAGTTTAGAAGAAACCTCTGCGGCATTGGAACAAATAACATCAAACATAAGAAATAGTTCAAGAAATACGGTGGCAATGTCAGAGTTCGCAAAAGATATGACTAATTCATCAAAACACGGTGAAGATTTGGCCCTTAAAACTGCAGAATCTATGGATGAAATAAATCAAAAAGTTCAAACTATAATAGAAGCAATTTCAGTGATAGACCAAATAGCATTTCAAACTAATATCCTGTCCCTTAATGCTGCGGTTGAAGCTGCAACTGCAGGAGAAGCAGGAAAAGGATTTGCCGTAGTTGCAGGAGAGGTACGTAATCTAGCATCAAGGAGTGCAGAGGCAGCTAAAGAGATTAAGAAAATGGTTGAAGATGCGACTAAGGTAACCGCAAACGGCAAAAATATCAGTAGCGATATGATTAAAGGTTTTAATCAATTAAACGAAAACATTATCAAAACGACGCAATTAATATCATCCGTATTAGAGTCTAGTAAAGAACAAGAATTGTCAATCTCTCAAATATATGATGCTATCAATTCTTTGGAAAAAGTTACCTCTCAAAGCGTTAACGTTGCAAACGATACTAACGTCATAGCAAAACAAACACATCAAATAGCAGGGGTTATAGTTGATGATGCGAATAAAAGCCAATTTAACGGCAAGGAAAATATAACATTGAGAAAGAAAATTATAGACCCCGATTATAAAGGTGTTGAAAAACGTTCAATAGAAAGGGCTATAAAAGAGAATATTATAAAAATAGACAAATAGTCAACCAATCTAAATTGATTGGTTGAAGCTTAGGTAAAATTTCATATCAATCATACCCGTTTGTATGTTTTTTATAAATTTTACGGGGTGTTCAATGGTGATACTGTGAGGCAAACTATTTATTTTATCTATAAAATCAGTAAATTCCTGCGGAGATTTTATGGACATATTTATTTCAAATAAATTGTAATTGACTTGTTTGTCGGCATAAGTTTTAATATAGATAATTTGCCAATCAGGTAACATTATATTTTGGATAGTTTCTTGCATCATAGTATATGAAAAACTAGTTTTGTTGTATGTGTAAATTTTATCCTGATATTGTCTTTGCGATATTATGTTAGTATTTTTAATGACTCCCGTTAATACGGGTAAAGCTTGTTTATTCTCTTCATCAAAGATTATATCAGTAGATTCATAAAGTTTTAGTATTTCAGGCTGTATTATCTTCACGAAAGTATCTTTTTCTAGGAAATCACATACTAAAATAGAATCGTTTTTATCTATAACAACTTCATTTAAAACGACATTATAAGGTATGATATTAAAAATATCTTGAATAAGAGTACTTACTGCCGTATTTTTTGAAATATGGTCTATCAAGTCGCTTTTGATGACGTCTTGTTGTTTAATTATCTGAGGTTGTTGGTTTGTAGTCCCGAGTTCTTTTGTATTATAAAAATCATATACAAGATAAACGGTAATAAAAGTAGCTGCCATAGCAGAACCGAGCCAAAATATATTTTCATATGATGAAGCTCTTTTTCTAGGGCTTATAAAGCTTTTTTTATTATTTTTTGAGTTTACGAGTTCATATATATAGTTATCTAAAGATATCGGATGATAACTTACATCCATTGCAAAAGTTTCTTTTAGTGTTACTATCTCATCGTTATCTAATTGTTTTAAAGTATGTAAAATATTGATTTTCTCCAAAAAGTCACTTTTAGGATTTTTGGCATAAAACTCTTCTAAAACTTCTTTAATAATATCTTGAAGTTCAAAGAAATAAATTTCATCAAACAGCTTTTGACCTTTAATCTCATCATCATAGAATTGAGAGTTTTTGATATCATCAAAAGGGGTTAGTTTTTTGATTACGTTATATATGATTGATGCATTAGAATCGGTAATCATAATATAAACTATATTGGCAATGATTAAAATAATAACGTTGTTTTTTGCAGGATTATCCAAAATGTAGTGTGTTAAAATTTGATAAGGTGAAAATATATAATCAATGCCTGATTTTTCAAAATAATGTTTGGTTTCAAAGACTGTATTTTTAGGTGTCACGATAGTTGTTTTATTATATAAGGATATAAAATCATACTCGTTTGAGTTATACTTAGATAATTCATCATTATTGCAGATAAATTGTTCATCGGTATTTAAAATAGTACTTATGTAACAATTTTTATCCTCTTTTTGTAAAGATTCAAGTTTAAAAAGTATATCTTTTGTCATTGTTTCATCATATACCAAAAAAGAGGCTTGTTCAGTTTTAACAATACTATTTTTTTTGATAAGCTTATAATCCAACTTTAGTTGATTCGGTAATTTTATAACGTTTATATAAATAGCAGAACTACTTTTCATCTGAGCCCTTCAATGTGTTAATCATCATTTTTTCTTTTATAACTCTTTTTGCTTCTTCCATCTCTAATCCACTTATATCCAAAGGTTCGCTTACAAAAAAATCTATTTTACCGAAAGGTTTCGGTATAACAAACTTATCCCATGAATTAAACTGCCAATATTTAGACGGTTTGGAGTTGAAAATTACTATTTTTGCACCGCTTTTTTGTGCAATAGCCACAATCCCGTCTGCCACCGAATATCTAGGACCCCTTGGACCGTCCGGAGTTATAGCTACGTCTATACCGTTTTTTATCTCTTTGATGGCATTTAGCAAAGCTTTTACACCGCCTTTTGAACTACTACCCCTTATGCTTCCTATCCCCAAAAATTCGACGGTTTTAGTAATGGTTTCACCGTCCCTGTGGTCACTGATTAGTGTACGTATCGTTCCGGAAGGTCTTATATGCTTATAAGTAAAAGGTTGCATAATCAAATCACCGTGCCAAAAAGCTACTAAAATAGGCTCATTCGACAAAGCTTTATCGACATGAAATACCTTTTTATTGGTTATATAAATAAATCTAATTAAAAGTTGCATTATAAAAGGTACTATAACAGTATTGACAAAGTGTTTGATTCTCTTTTTCAAACTATCTCACCTTTTAAAGTCGTTCTACTTGCACTTGTGATTTTAACGTCTGCTATTTTACCTAGTAGTTCTTCGCTACCTTTAACAAAAACTTGTATATAGTTATCACTAAAACCGGATATTTCGCCGTTTGGTTTTAATTCATCGAAAAGGACTTTCATGGTTTTGCCTTTGTTGGCGTACATTAGCTCTTCTTGATGGATTTTATGAAGCTCTATAACTTTTTCTAGTCTCTCTGAAGCCTCTTCATCGCTCATCACAGGTGTCAATTCAAGTGCGGCGGTATTTGGGCGAGGAGAGTATTTGAAGTTGAATATTTGATCAAATTTGACTTTTTCTATTACGTCTATAGTATCCAAAAAGTCCTCATGGGTCTCGGTAGGGAAAGCCACTATTATATCGGTACTTATTCGTACATCAGGAACAAGTTCTCTTATTTTCAAAGCACGGTTTAAAAACCACTCTTTGGTATAGCCCCGTTTCATATCTTTAAGCACTTTAGTACTTCCGCTTTGTAACGGTATATGAATTGATTTACAAATTTTTGGATTTTTTGCAAACTCTTCTATAAACTCATCATCCATATGAAGTGGATGAGGTGAAGTGAATCTTATCCTTTGTAAACCCTCTATTTTACTTACATCTTGTAAAAGTTTGGTAAAGCTAGATTTCGCACTTCCGTCACTAAATCTTTTGCCGTAGTTATTTACGTTTTGTCCAAGAAGCATCACTTCCAAAGCACCTTTGTCAACGGCTTTTTGGATTTGTGAGATTATCATTTCGCTAGGGATTGATACTTCGTCTCCCCTTGTAAAAGGGACTATACAGTATGTACACTCTTTATCACAGCCTATTGAGATATTTGCACTTGTTTTATAAAGTGATTGTTCGCTATTACCGAAATTATAAGTACTTTCGTCATAGTTTATATCTACTTCCACCGCACCTTTTACATCTACTACGTCTTTGATTTTCGATACGTTTCTAGCACCAAGGACAAAGTCCACGTAAGGGGCTTTTTTGATTATCTCAGTACCTAAATGGCTTGCCGTACATCCGCACACACCTATTTTAGCACCGGCCTTTTTTGTTTTATTGATGCTTCCTAGTTCTGAAAAAAGCTTTTGTACGGGTTTTTCTCTTACCGAGCAGGTATTGATTATTATCAAATCGGCATCATCTGCGTTATCGGTAGGTATATAATCTTTGTGCAATCTTAATTCATTCATCAGATGTTCGGAATCCAATGAATTCATTTGACACCCAAGAGTTTGTATAAATAGCTTTTTACTCACTCTTTATCCTTAAGTTTTATAACTAAGTCCTGATTAAACTATATGAAGTTCGTAGATAAATTCACCGTCGCTTAGACCGAATTTAACTTCTCTAAAGTATGCGTTGTACCCGTCAGCTTCAAAGCTTTCTACTACGGCCATCATATCTTTGTGTGAGTTGTCTTTGTCAAAATAGAATATTTTTTCATTACCCTCTTTAAGTTTTTCAAGCTTTACTTTTCTTGGTTTTTCGTTTAGTTCAGTTCTTGCTAACAATATTTCCATTGTTTTATATCCTCTAATGTTTTTAGTTTTAAGTGGATATTATACCTTAACTTGACTTTTATATTTATTAAGGTATAATATCAATCTACATCAATCACAATTAACGTAAAACAATCAAGACGACTTTTTGATGTTAGGGCACCTCTAAAAATCTTTGACTGATATAGAAGCCGATATTTTTGAGAAATTATAAGGCAAATTTTTGAAGGACTAGCTGAAGCTAATCCAAAAAAATTTAACGTAATAATTTGCAAAAAGATGGCTTCCCTTCGGGCTCGTATGACATTTTATATTTCATCGTTGCCTCACTTTGATTTGCAATAAGCAAACCTACAGTGAGTCGCCTTGAACTATTTTATGTTATACGAGCTATACAGTTAAGGGATTTTTAGAGGTGCCCATTAAAAACACGGAGAAATACAATGGATAAAATTATAGATATTATTGATTCTATTGCCTATGAAAAAGGGCTAAAGGTAAGCGACGTTGAAGTTGCATTAAAAGATGCGTTGATAAAAACAGCAAAAAAAATGATAAATCCGGATTTAACTTTCGATGCAGAGATAGATAGACCTAAAAAAAGGTTGAAATTATTTCAAAAAATAGAGGTAGTACCAAACGACAGTCCTTTGTTAGATGAGGAAAATAAAAACTATATATCACTTGAAGAGGCTAAAAAAGTAGATTCAGGGTTGGATTTGGGTGATTTCTTAGAGTATGAACTTGAATTTGAACATATGGGAAGAAATGCAGCTACAATCTTGCACAGTAACCTTGAATACAATATTCAAAGATACCTTGAAGAGAATATGCTAAAAAAATACAAAGACAAAATCGGCAAAGTAGTAAGCGGAAATATAACATACATAGACAAACTAGAAAACACTTATATAGAAATAGGGGAAGTAAAAGGGATACTACCTAGAAAAAACAGAATCAAAGGTGAGAAATTTAAAGTCGGTGATGTTATAAAGGCCGTCGTTAAATCGGTAAATATAGACAAAGCAAAAGGTTTGTTAGTCGAGATTTCAAGAACTACTCCAAAATTCCTAGAGGCACTTTTGGTTATGGAAGTACCTGAATTAAAAGATGAAAAAGTTACTATTGAAGCAAGTGCTAGAATACCGGGTGAAAGAGCTAAAATAGCACTAAGTACAACTGAAGGTAATATAGACCCTATCGGTGCAGTCGTAGGTGTAAAAGGTGTACGTATAAATGCGGTAAGTGCACAACTTAAAGGTGAAAATATAGATTGCGTAGAGTATTCTGCGGTTCCTGAGATTTTTATATCTCGTGCATTGTCTCCTGCTATCGTAAAATCGGTACAATACACAAAAGCAGGAAATTACGATGAAAAAGCAAAAGCCGTAGTGACTATTACTGCTGATCAAAAAAGTAAAGCAATAGGTAAAAACGGTCTTAATATCCGTCTTGCATCAATGCTTACAAAAACAGATATAGAGATAGTTGAGATAGGCGGAGTAAGCGTAAGTGAAAATAGCGGCGAAAATGCTCCACAAGAAAAAACAAAAGATGTTGCGAGTTTAGAAGCATTATTTAAATAGTTGATAGTTTATGGTTTATGATTGATGGTTAAGGGTTAGGATGAAACGATTATACATATATGATTCGGTAAAAAAACAAAAAGTAGAATTTATCCCTATGGATAAAAACAATGTCAAAATATATATTTGCGGTCCTACGGTATATGATAATGCCCATTTGGGACATGCAAGAAGTGCTATAGCTTTTGATTTACTTCATAGGGTTTTACTTCTAAACGGTTACGGTGTAACTATGGCAAAAAACGTAACCGATATAGATGATAAAATCATCAAAAAAATGGGTGAAACAAACCAAAGCCTAGAAAATATAACAACCTTTTATGCAACTAGTTATGCCGATGATATGAAAGCACTTAATATTCTTCCAAATACGTTAGAACCTTATGCTACAAAAAACTTAGAGCCTATGATAGAGATGATAAATGAACTTTTAAATAAAGACATCGCTTATATCATAGAAGACGGTGTGTATTTTGACGTATCAAAAGATTCATCATACGGAACTCTTAGCTGTAAATGTGAAGATGACAGCCAAAACGTAAGTAGAATAGAAAATAGCTCACAAAAAAGAAATCCAAAAGATTTCGCCCTTTGGAAATTCACGAAAGAGGGTGTAAAATATCCTGCACCTTTTGGTGAAGGTCGCCCGGGATGGCATATAGAGTGTAGTGCTATGATAGCAAAACATCTAAACAAACAAAACGGAGAGTATCATATAGATATTCACTGCGGTGGGGCTGATTTGCTTTTCCCACACCACGAAAACGAAGCTGCCCAAACAAGATGTGCTACCGGAAAAGAACTAGCAAAATATTGGATGCATAACGGCTTTGTGACAATAGACGGTGAAAAAATGAGTAAATCTTTGGGTAATTCGTTTTTTATCAAAGATGTTCTTAAATCATACCATAGCGAAGTCGTAAGATTTTATATGATGAGCGTGTATTATAGAAATGATCTCTCTTTCAACGAAGTTGATTTGTTATCATCTAAAAAAAGGCTAGATAAACTATACAGACTCAAAAAAAGGGTAACTATAAGCACCGATGAGGTTAAGTATGAGGATTCAAGTATTTTTGAGCCTTTTATAGAAGCTCTAAACGATGATTTGAATATCTCCGTGGCTCTTAGCGTAGTGGATGAGTATATATCAAAGCTAAATGAAGCACTTGATAAAAAAGAAAAGCCGAATAAGCAAGAGATAAATGCTACATTTAAACTGATAAGCGATGGTTTAGGAATAGGTGGACTTGATGCTTACGGATACTTTCAATTCGGTATAAGTGACGAGGAAAAATCTAAAATAGAAGATTTGATAACCAAAAGAAGCGAAGCGAAAAAAGGAAAAGATTTTGCTTTGGCAGATAGTATAAGAGATGAACTTACACTTATGGGGGTTTCTATTATGGATACTCCAAACGGTACTGTTTGGGAGATTTTATAATCTCCCGCTTAACACTCTATTTGTATCTCTTCTTTTATTTTCAAATTAAATCCGTTTAGCCCCACAAAAGAGTGTTTGCTTCCACCGCTTGTTAAGAGTTTTATCTCTTCAATACCCAAATATCTAAGTATCTGAGCACCTACACCGTAATCTCTCATAGTTTGATTATCCGTTGTACCGTTTTGCATAAATACCAGTATTCCACCTTTGGATTGTAGGAAATTGATAGATTTTAGGATTGATTGAAGCTTTGTATAGTTCAAAAATAGTTCAATATCGGCTTCTACGTTGTGGAATTTTGCTAGTGAGCATTTTTCTATTTCACCGAATTGTATAACAGTGTGAGTATTTTTCATATGGTCTTTAAATACCCTTTTTCTGACGTTTACACCAAAAAAATCTATCACTTCGTTTGAAACTTCTTCTATGAGCATCTCAAAAGCAAGTCTATATTCTACAAGGTCAGATATATATACTATTTTCATATCGTGTTTTTGAGCAAATATATCAAGGTCATCACGTCTTGCCATAGTGCCGTCATCTTTCATTATCTCACATATTACCGCTTCGCCGCTAAATCCTGCTAATTTACACAAATCAAGAGATCCTTCCGTATGCCCTGTACGTACAAGAACACCGCCTTCTTTTGCAATAAGAGGGAAAATATGCCCCGGACGTACGAGTTCTGTAGGTTTTGATATATGTGAAGCTAGAATTTTGATTGTATCATCTCTTTCACCAGCAGATATTCCCGTACTAGCACTTGTAGCATCGACCGAAACGGTAAAAGCAGTTTCATGACAAGATGTATTACTAGCAACCATCGGAGTAAGTTCAAGGCGTGAAGCAGTTTGTTTGCTAACGCTTACACAAATAAGACCTTTTGCGTGTGTTGCCATAAAATTAACGTGTTCCGGAGTACTAAGGGCTGCGGCATATACCAAGTCACCTTCGTTTTCTCTATCCTCGTCATCAAGCATTATGACCATTTTACCTTTTTTTATCTCTTCTATAGCCTCTTTTACTCTTTGTATCGCCTCTGACATATTATAAAACCTTTGAATATTTTTATAGATTATAGCACATTAAATCATAATTTTATCTAAATTCTTTAAAATACCTCTTGACAAATTAAAAAAAATCGTGTATAATTCCACCCACTTAAAAAGATACTGGGGTATCGCCAAGCGGTAAGGCAACGGTTTTTGGTACCGTCATTCGAAGGTTCGAATCCTTCTACCCCATCCACTGTTTTTAAGAACCTTAGACATAAGGCAACGGACATATCGCGGGATAGAGCAGTCCGGTAGCTCGTCGGGCTCATAACCCGAAGGTCGTCAGTTCAAATCTGGCTCCCGCAACCAAAAGTTATTCGCTTTCAAAAATCATTTTCTCCAATTTATTAAAATTTATAACTTCATTTTGTGAGTTAATTATATAAGATTCTTTTAACCTTTTTAATGCTCTTGATAATGTAGCTGCTGCAATATTGAGTTCATTTGCTAATTGGTTTTTTTTGATATACTTTAGTATACATGGTCGTTCGTATAATTTTAAGGCTAGTTTATAATCTGCATTTGAGTAAGAGTTGTTGATAGTTTTTCTTTGAAACTCCATCATTTTGTGAGATAAAGCATTGAACATCAGAAAAGACAATTTAGTATCGGTTTTTAATAATTCTAAAAAAAACGGTTTTTCTATACATAAGATAGAACAATCATTTATCGCTTCAAGATTTAGTAAAAAGTTTTCGTGTGTATATGATTCCTCTTCTGCTACAAAGCTAGGGGCTATATATTGTTTTACTATATTGGTGTTCCCGTCATTTTGAGCCGTAAATTGTTTCACGGCTCCAGCTACTAAAAGATAAAAATACTCTATTTGATCACCGCTATAAAATATAATATTGTCTTTTTTGAATTTTTTGACAAATGAGTGTTTTTTAAAGTTTTTTAGATCATCTTCCGTAAAATGGCGGAAGAAATGTAAATGGTTGATGTTGTTTATGATGTCTTTTTTTGCTAAGACTTGACATATATTGTCGTCAAAGTTATCCAAAGCATTCATTAGACTTTCTTCGTTTATCGGTTTTTTGAGTGTTATATATGTACGATTAAGGCACTCTTTGCATGTGGTATTGAAAAAACAGCTAGTATCTTGATTCTGAATTTCGATAATTTTTTGTGAAGGATTCATCTTTGTAATGAGTTTATGAGCAAGTGTTCTTTGAGTGTGGTTAGTAACCGTTGAAAATAAAATACAAAAATCAAACCTATTTGAAGAAATAATATCTTCCATACCGTCATCATAAGAATGCACAAAAGCCTTATACTTTTTACAACTATTCAAAAAAGAAGCTACTTTTCTGCTCTCTTTGTTCAAATCACTTAAAATCAAAATATTTTTCATCTAATACCTACAATAAACGGTTTCTAAAGTAGGGGTATTATATTGAAAGATAGATTAAACTATATAGTGACACATACTAAAAAGTATGTATCACCAAGAGGCTTAGAAACTATAAGTTAGTTGTAATGAAGCGTAGTTGTATTTGTCATCTTTATCGTGAGTTTTAACATCAGCATAGATTACGGATGCAGTTAGGTTTTTATATACCTCTTTGTCAACAAAAAGATTTAACTCTTTTTCTTTCTCTTTAGTTGTACCGTTTAGGTATTTTGTCTCACCGTATAATGCACCAAGACCAAATCCTGCTACTTCGGTAGAAGCGTTCAAATACCAAGTTTTTGCATCGGTACCATACACTTGATTACCGTCTTCAAAAGGACTGATATTGTCTCCAAGAGCAGCTATCGTACCAGTTCCACCTTCTTTATCGGCTTTTATATAACCACCACCGATAGTAGCAATTTCACCTATAGCATAGCTTAAATCTAAAGCAACTATATCACCGTCTTTAACGCTTGAATCGTCTTCACTTGTTTGTGCATATTTAGCAGTTGCAGTTAATGCATCTAATGAACCTGTAACAGACCCACCTACTGCACTAAATAAATCTTGAGCATCCATATAGTATGCACCTACGCTTAAGTTATCGTTGATAGCATAGCTTAAGTCAACTACTGCAGCCCCTGTTTTTTTGCCGTCTTTGTCCAAAATATCACCCATTTTTTGCAATCTTCCATCAGGGTCTGCTGCCATTTTTCTTTTTGTGTAGCCTGCAATCGCAGTAAGTTTATCATAAGCTAATATACCGACTACTGCGTCATGATAATCACCTATCCATTCTAAATCTATAGGTTGTCTTCCTGCTATGATAGTAACCATATCATTTGCATAAGAGATATTTGCCTCTGTTACAACAGCTTTTGTATGACTTGTATCTGTAGAATCACCCCATTTACCATCATCAGTAGTCCAATAATCATCTGTTTCTTTTTCATTGAAAAGGTGATTTGCTCTACCGCCAAAAGTTGCTTTAAAACCGTTTAGTTCAGCAGTTGCATAGTTAAGATACATAGAACCTACGGTATAACCTGAATCTTTTATAGTTTTATTATCCGTAGATACGGTATATACAGATAGTTCACCTGTAGTAGTACCACCTTTAAACGCATCTTCTAACGTATCTGCTGCATAGATTGAACTAGCTGCAAATAAAGATATTGTTGCTAATCTTGCGAAAGTTTTCATATTTTTTCCTTTTTCTTTATGGTTTTGATTTCGTTAAATTTCGAAATTTAGGAGAACAGAAATTTTAACTCAACCTGTAATCAAATTGTACATTATCTATAATATAATTAGACTATTTTATTGTATAATTAATATACAATATTATGTTTTATTTTCTAGCCCACGTATCTTAATAATAACAATTATCAGAATTATAGGATTAAGTAGCTTAAATAAAGATTAGGTGATAGATAGTAGTTAGTAGTATATTGGTTATTGTCCTCGGGCTTTAGCCCTGCGGGATTCAGCTTACGCTTCATGGTATATTAGTGTATTAGTAATTGGTTATTAGTATATTAGTAATTAATAAGAACAGTTTTCGTCATGCTGATACTGAATGTCATTTTGAACTTGATTCAGAATCAGGATGACAGATTCAGAATCTCTTTGTCATCCTGAGCTTGACTCAGGAACTTCTTTGGATTCCGTGTCAAGCACGGAATGACAAAGGAGTCAAGTACACAATCTTTTAATTCAAATATGATGATTTTTTTGTTTCGTATCTGTGAATTTTCAAAGACAAGCCCAGTCAGAGACTGGGGTTCCAATCGGAACTTTATAACATCTAAAGAACTATTTTTACTTGTAGTGATTTGTGATTGCTACTATTTCTACAGTATTGGTATCAACATATATAAAAATAGCTCTATACTTTTTATCCAATCTGAAAGAATATATTAATCTATCTTTTGGTTCTAAAAGTTCAGTATTAAGAGATGGATAAAAAGGGTCATTTTCAAAAAGTTTTTTTGATTTTTCATACTTTTTTTCTATATTGTGTTTTTTGATATATTCGTTTATATCATCTCTTAAATCTTTAATTTTCATTGTAAATAGAACTTTTTTTGAGTCCATTTTCCAAATCTGCTAAAAAATCATCGCTATAGCCAACATCTTTGAAATCAGACATAACACTTTTAATATCATCTTTTTTAAATTTTCTAAAATAAAGTTCTTTCTCTATAATCGTATTTTTGATGGTTTCTATTTCATTTAAATTCATTTGAGATATAAGCTGCAAGATATTAGGCATTGTAACATTAATTGCTAATTGCATGTTAACCTCCATTTAATTTTTTTAAATTATATCACATTATGAAAAGAAAAGTCAATTGTGGGAGAGTGGTTAGTGATTGGTGTATTGGTGTATTGGTAATTGGTAATTGGTAATTGGGGAAGACTGTATTCTGTCATCCTGAGCTTGACTCAGGAACTTCTTTGGATTCCGTGTCAAGCACGGAATGACAAAGGAGTCAAGTACACAATCTTTTAATTCAAATATGATGATTTTTTGGTTTCGTATCTGTGAATTTTTTTAATTTATACGCGAAATAGCACATAAATCCTATAGTAACAAGTACCGTAGCATAAGCAATAATCGTATTCATTATAAATCCTTTAAGCCTTCAATTTTATCTATAATATACCATAATAACAATACTGAAATATAAATACAGAAAAAATTGACTCTATAGACCCAAAGCTGGTAATAAATCGTTGTCTTCTTCTATTCTAAGCATTCTTACATCTTTGACACAAGCTGTAAACCATGGAAAAGTTTTTGCTAATTTTTGTATGGTCATAACACAATTAACTGCATTTACTTTATCATTGCCAAAGTAAACACTACCTTGTTGCCAAGAAAAATTATTCGCTTCCATAAACTTTCTAATATCACCATAAGCATTTGTAGATGAAGTATTGTGATATTGCTCACCTAGACAATTAGTATCAATATCAAAAGTTACAGCATACATAATACCTTCCTTAATGTTTTTTAAGATTGTATCAAAATTTAAGCTAAAAAGTCAATTAGAAAAAAAACATTTCTTGACATAAGACAATAAATGAAAAAACCCCAGTGTTTCCACTGGGGTTTGAAAGACAAGCCCAGATAAATCTGGGGTTCCAAAAAAGTTTACGAAATTCTTATTAGAATTTGTAACCAACTTGTAGTCTTCCAGCATCTGTATCAAATGCTTTTGCACCAGTTGTACCGTCTTTAATTTCTGCACTACCATATCTTACATAAGCAGAAAGGTTTTTGTTATGATTGTATGTAACTTGTGCATAAGTTTCTTCAAAATCTAAATCTAAACCAGTTGCAGAGTTGTCAGACTCACCATTGATATGAGTTAAAGCAACATTTACAGATGGCATTACATTCATATTTGCAGATAATAAGTATGCTTTAGCATCAGGAATACCGTTTAATGATAATTGGTAACCAGTCATTGTAGCATCTGTATCTTTATCAAATGCAACTAAACCACCGTTTGTACCAGTTTTCCCATATCCAACAGCCAAGTTAACTGGACCAACAGCACCACTTAATACAGCTTTTGTCATTTTGTTTGTTTGTACTAAAGTTACGTCATCTTTAAGTGTAGAATGTCTTACATTAAGTTTCGCAACATCCATTAAGTTTACATCTACAACAGCAGACAATGCTTTTGCACCATCTTGGAAAACTGAAGTTTCAGAAGTTTTACCGATTCTTGCATACCAAACTTGAGCAGTAGCTATTTCACCCATAGGTACTATAGCAGCAGCAACAGTTATATCGTTAGATTTAATGTTTATAGCACTATTAGGAACACCGATTGCAGTAGCAACAGTAGATTGAAACGCACCATTTGAAGCACCGTCAATACCATTGTTCACAAAGTGACCAGCAGCTATAGTAGCAAACCCTGCATTATAAAGTGCTAATGCACCAGTACCATTTTGAGTAGAGTTAATAACTGAAGTACCTTCCGTCCATGGAGTATTAAGAGCTTGTTTACCAGCGATAACTGTTAAGTTTTGAACACCTGTATAAACAAAGTTAGCGTGCTCAACATTTGTAGTTGGGTTAACATCACCAGTTCCATCTGTAGTAGCAGCATTATCAGAAGCATTTAAACCAGTACCTGTTACACCAGTAACTTTTACAGCTACATCATCAGCAGCAGGAATTGTTAAACTTAAAGCAGCTTTGTAAGTATTGTTTTGTGAACTTGTACCATTAGTAAGATTGCTATTTGTATCATTGTATTGGTATGTTACATAACCTGTAGCATCAACACCTTTGATAGCTTCTTCAAGTGGTTTAGCACTTGCAACTGAAGATAAACCTGCTACAGCAACTGCAGCAGCTAAACTAATTTTCGCGAATTTTTTCATCTGTTCTCCTAAATTTCGAAATTTACCAAGTATGATAGATGAGCCATCACACCGTTAGCAACATTTTATAATATGTTTCTTTAAACAAATCTTAAATTTATGTGCGTAAATAGGGAATTTTTGAGATAAGTAACGGTTTTTTATTACTTTTTTGTCATTTTTCTACAAATCGGTGTATTGGTAATTGTCCTCGGGCTTAACCCTGCGGGATTCAGCTTACGCTTCATGGTATATTCGTAATTAGTGTATTTGTAGATTATTTGTAATAAAAGGAAGTTAGATTTATTTGTATATCTAGTTTTAAGAAAGGGAAAGTTGTTGAATGTTGAATGTTGAATGTTGAATGTTGAATGTTGAATGTTGAATGTTGAGTTGGTGGGGGTGGTGGAAAAATTTTCTTACCAATAACCAATAACTAATTACTAATACACTAATTACTATTTAACATCAGTCCATTTAAATATATCAAGTATTATGATAGTATCAGTTTGGATTTTGTAGATAACAGTATAGCCTTTATAGATAAGGTCACGGTATGTATCATCTTGGAAGTAAAATGATTTTCTATGTTTGTATGGGAAATGTGGGATTTTTTTAATTTTATGATTTAGGTTACTTTCAAAATTTTTTGCTGCTGTTAGCTTGTCTTGTGCGATATATCTGATAATATTGCATAAAGCTTTTGTATATTGACTATCTTTTATGATTTTCATCGTTTGATGCCAAGCTCATTTTCGAAAAAATCATCCATTTGTTTTTCGAACTCTTCTTGCGTCAAATACTCACCATTAGCTACTCTTGCTTCAGCTTCATGAACTCTTCTTCTTACTTCTTCAACACTACTCACTAATATATCTTTTGGGTAAGGTGTAGTTTTTTTGATTTTTAGCTCTGATTTTGGATACTTACTAAGATAAGATATGACATCGTTGTATAGATTGTCTGATACTTTTATTTGTAGAGTGTGCATATTTTAAGCCCTCCATAGTTTTTTGGTATTATAACATAAAATTTATAGAATATAGAAATGGTTGATGGTGGAACGCCAGTCTATGACTGGTAAAAATCTAAGACAAGCCCAGTCTGAGAGCGGGGTTCCGTTATGCTAATTATTAATACATTGATTTAATTTTTTGTCAAAGCTAACGACAGTTATGTTCTGTATCTTTGTATATGCACATAATAAGCTATCAACAAAATCTATATTTTTATTTTCAAATATTTCTAATGCTAAATTAAGAGTCTCTTTTGAATCTACATTGATATTATCTTGAGATATGAATTCTTTTAAAATTTTAGACATTTCATTTTTGGGTACTTTGTATGTTTTGTTGAGTACATAAACAACTTCCGCAAAAACTTCATTCTTGATATAAGTTGCATTATTTTCTATATATTCTTTGGATTTAGTTTTATATTCCTCAGAGTCTTGTAATAAATATCTTAATATTATATTTGTATCAAGATATAGCATCTTTATCCTTGGAGACTTGTTCCCATGCTATATCTTTTTCATTTGGTATAAGCGTTGGATTTGCATATTTACTTAACGAACCTGCTAAAGATGTATTATGTAGTTGTATGTTGTTTGTCGTTTTTGTTTGGCAATAGCTAAAAGGCAACACCAAAATCTCTACCTCTTGATTGATGTATTCTTTCGGTATATGGATATTATAAAATTCACTCGTAGGCTTGATAATTTGTCTTACCATTTTTGAATCCTTAATCTTAATTGTAGCTGGATTTTATCATAAAGGGAATGGAATGTCAATAAAGTAGGTGGACAAGGGTTCAGGGTGAGAACCGTTAAGCAAATGTGAACTGCTTCACATTTGTAGGTTCGGAACTTGAGGTGATGTGCATCTATGCACCATCGAGAGCATTTGGTTCAGAGCTGTGGAGAATTTTCTTTGTCATTCCGTGCTTGATACGGAATCTAAAGAGATTCTGAATCAAGTTAAGAATGACGAAAACAGGTCTTACTAATTACTAATACACTAATAACCAATAACTAAATATACTAACTAACCGGTGTCATTTTGTACCCGATATTAGATAGGGTACTCATAATAGAGTGCGTAGTTTTTCTTCTGATATTTTTTGTAACGGTTCTTAAAGTATCTATAGTTATAGTTTTACCGTTTTTTTGTTTGAAATAGTTTTGTATTTTGTCGTAATCTACAATTTTACCTTTATTTTCTAGCAAAAGCTCGATAAGCGTAATCTCTTGAGACGTTAGGGGTATTTCTTCACCGTCTTTTACGAAACATTTAGCCGTATAAGAGTAATAGTAGCCGTCTTGAAGTTCTATCAAATCCGCAGCAGAATTCTTTTGTTTACTTTCAACATCCACTTTACCTAATGTTCTTTTATCTTTTATTTTTTTTGCAGTTTCGTCAAGATATTCAAAAAATAAAGACTCTTTGAAAGGTTTTATGAAATATTTATCGACGTCATATTCTATAGCATCAAGTAAATAATCAGTTTCCGCATAGGCAGAAGTTACAACAATAACTTTTTCTTTGTCAAAAGCTCTAACGAATCTTGCAAAGTCTAGACCTGTATCGGCACTAGGAAGTCTAACGTCGGTAATGATTAAATCAAAATCATTATACCCAAGGTAAAATTTAGCAGCAGCTTCTTGATAGTCCGTTACGTGCGTTACTTTTGCTCCAAGTCTAGTAAGAATACTTACGAAATTGTGTGAAATAACTTCACCATCTTCGATGTAAAGGATGTTTAAGTCTTTTATATTAGTGTATAGCATATCGTTCCTCTTTTTTTGATGTTATAACTTTATCAAATAATGTCTTAATTAACAATAAAATAAGTTTTTTATATTTATCTATTGCCATTTTTACAAAAATCCCTTTTTAGGTTGTTTAGGTGCCCAAATATTCTAAGTAACGACTCTTCTACGGATTTTGCTATCACTTCAAGTTCTTTATTTGACTTTTTGTTTGCATTTGCCGTCACGAATTTTTGTAAGTTGTCGGAAAATGCTCTATTTTGTCTTTTGATATCTTCTATTACATCAGGAGTAATGCGATATTTTGACGCTACGTTATCAAGCCAATTATCCAACTTTTCAAAATGTGGAACTTTGAAATCGTTATAAGAACCTAGTTTTGAGTATATATTGTCTTTGATTGTAAGGGCAACAACTTTGATTTTTGCGGTATCATACACCAAATCTATATCACATACTTTATCTTTTGCGTCACTTATAAAACTAGCACGTGAAGCTGCATTTACAAGAGAATCTGAAAGGTGAGCTATCTCATTTGACATAGACGATATATCAGTAGCTACGCTTGCATTTTCTTGCGTTGCGGTATCAAGTCTATTTACCGCATCGCTGATTTGGTTCATAGCTTGTTCTTGTTCTTTACTTGATGATGTTACGTTGTTTATAATCTCTATAGTTGAGCGAATTTTGTTATTGAGTTCGTTGTAACCGTTTATCATATCGGTAGAGATACTTTTCCCTTCGTTGGCTTTTTGGCTTGCACTTTCTACGAGAGCTTTTATCTCTTTTGCAGCTTCGGCACTTCTTGAAGCAAGGTTTCGCACCTCACCTGCAACTACCGCAAATCCTTTACCTGCTTCACCGGCAGTAGCAGCCTCAACCGCAGCATTAAGTGAAAGAATATTTGTTTGGAATGCTATTTGGTCGATTACTTCTATAGCTTCATCGATAGCACTTACTTTTCTATTTATTTCATCCATAGACATAGCCGTAGTATTTGCCAAAGATAGCCCGTTTGAGGCAGAGTTATTTACCTCTTTAGCTAAGTTTGCCATAGCTACGGTATTTTGGGTGGTATTTCTGATGTTTGCCGTTATCTCTTCTATAGCAGCGGCCGTCTCTTCTAGTGAAGCTGCTTGAGAATTTGACGAATGGGACAGATTTGATGAATTTCTTGATAATCCGTGCGTACTTGTATTTAGACTGTTACCTGCATTCATAACCATTGCAAGAAGTTCACTTGTGTTATTACCTACCAGTTTGATAGCATTCGTAACACTTCCAAGGTCACCGTAGATACCTTCATCATCTAGTTTATAATCAAATTTAGATTCACTGTATTGTCTTAGTGTATAGTTGATTTTATCTAATGTTTGATGAGTGTCTTTTATCATAGCGTTTAGCTTAGTTTTTAGCTCTTCAACATAAGGGTTTGATGCCGTCGATTTAACTTCATATACAAAGAAACCGTTTGCACATTTTTGTAATACGTCGCTAGCCTCTTCGATAACTATCTTATCTTTTGCAAGACCTTCTTGAACTTTATCCATGTATTTGTTGAATAAAACCGTTACTTCTCCTATTTCATCGTTAGATGTTACAGGTAGTTTGATATCCGTGCTATTTGAATTGATAAGATTTGTAAATCCTTCTTTTAGTCCGTCAATAGGTTTTGTAGCTCTTGTAATAGCAAGGAATATAAGACCTATCGTAAGCCATCCGAGGATTGTAGAAGATATGAAAATATTTAGTGCTACGGCGTTTCTTTTGTCATCGGCATTTTGTAATGAGAAGGTTAAGTCCATAACACCTATAACATCGCCTTCGGCTTGATTTGCGTGACACATAAGACATTCCGACGTTGCAATCATAGGTTGAAGCATTCTAATAAGATGACCGTTATCCGTATATTCTACTACTTCTTCTTTTTTTGATGACATTACGCGTAATACGTCTTTGTCTTTAGTATACTCTTCACCGCTTGAGTATAAATCAATCAAGGGTTGAGATTTGGCAACGTTTAGATTATAAACACCATGTATTTTTGAAGCATCTTCTTCCGATTTTTTAATAATTACAGGGTCTCCCGTATTCATAGCATTTCTAAGGCTTTGGAAAATAGCGGTATTTAGCATATGTAGATTTTCTGTCGTAGTTTCTATAGAAGTTTCTTCTACTTTTTTAATAGTCGTGTAAATGATAGCTAAACTACTTATGGTTATCAAGGCCCACATAGCAAATACTATCTTGTAACTAATCTTTGAACTTATAAAGTCCATCACCTTTTTTATCATCGTAAACCCTTTGTTTGAAAATACTAGTAAATCAAATGGAGATTTGATTTACTATTATATAATAATTTATATTACAGTTTAGAAATATAATCCGCAAGAGACTTAATATCCGCATCACTTAGTTTTGACGCTATAGGTTTTTTCACTGCAAGCATACCGTGAACGTTTCTACTACCGTCTTTGTAACCGTTTAATGCCGCAACTATATCAGCCGAAGCCCATCCTTTGATAATTTCACTTTTACCTAATGCTTTTTTTTCTGCGTTGTTACCGTGACATGATGCACACTCTTTTTTGAATAAATCAGCACTTCCAAAACATAAAGTAGCCGTAGCTAAACCGACAAGTAATAACTTTTTCATAAAATCTCCCTTTTTTTATAATTTCCATATTTTATTTATTTATAGCTTAAATATTACTTAATTGTATAATAAATAATTTACATGTATGAAATCATCCGCCTGTTTCATAAAATGCTCTTGAGGAGTCGGTATTGCTATCTTCGCTCCATTTGTTCTTTTCAGGTTTGTTTCTAAGGACTGTTTTTAGGACTTCTACGGCTTTGTCTATATCCCCGTTTCTTACATAATCTCTTATACTCATAGCATCTTCAAAGTATAGACAAGGTATTAGATACCCTTCAGCCGTAAGTCTTATACGGTTGCAACTAGTACAAAAATCATCTAGGTGGGGTTCTATAATACCGAATTCATATCCGTCTTCAAGGGCAAAATATTGTGCCGGTGAAGATGATTCTCTAGGTAGTTTCAAAAAGTTATATTTTTGAGATATTATATTTTGGATTTGACTGCTTTTTAGACCTTTGAGTGACGACGCGGCATGGGAGTTTTCCATAAACTCTATAAAACGTATTTTGAAACCCTCTTTTTTGCAAAACTCTAGGAGGTCTATAATCTCATCATCGTTAATACCTTGTATAGGGACGGAGTTGATTTTGACTTCGAGTCCCACTTTTTTGGCTTCTAAAATACCTTCTAAGACATCTTTTAGGACATCTTTTTGTGCTATTTTGGCTGCTTTGTGCGGAATTAAGGAATCAAGGGATATATTGATACGTTTTAGTCCGGCATTTTTGAGTCTTGAAGCTACGCTTTTGAGTAAAAAGCCGTTAGTCGTAAGGGCTAAGTCGATAGATGAGTCGTAGCCGTAAATCATGGCTATGAATTTATCTAAATCTTCCCTAAGAAGCGGTTCACCGCCTGTGAGACGAATTTTTTTGATACCTAAATCTATGGATGCTTTTACGAATTTGAACATATCTTCAAAGGAGAGTATGTTTTCTTTCGGTACCCAAGAAAAAGGTTTTTCCGGCATACAGTATTGACATCTGAAATTGCATCTTTCGGTAACCGATATACGAAGATAATCAACTTTTCTGCCGTGGGCGTCTATTAACATGTGAATCCTTTTAACCTTTTATCTATAAAAATATCAGAGATATTTACGTAAAACTTCAGGTATTGTTATGCTTCCATCTTCTTGTTGGTAGTTTTCCATAATAGCTATAAGAGTTCTTCCTACCGCTAAACTTGAACCGTTTAATGTATGTACAAGTTCGTTTTTCTTGTCATTTTTGTATCTTATTTTAGCTCTTCTTGCTTGAAAGTCATAGGTATTTGAAATAGAGCTTATTTCCCTATATTTACCTTGTCCCGGAAGCCAAACTTCTAGGTCTATTGTTTTTGCAGCACCAAAGCCGAGGTCACCGGTACAAAGCATCATTTTTTGGTGTGGAAGTCCTAGTGAAGTGAGTAAATCACTAGCACAGCTTACCATCTCTTCAAATACTTTATCACTCTCTTCAGGTTTTGTGATACATACAAGCTCTACTTTGTCAAATTGGTGTTGTCTTATCATACCTCTTGTGTCACGTCCTGCACTACCTGCTTCTTTTCTAAAGCAAGGGGTGTAAGAGGTAAGTTTTAGAGGCAATTCTTCACTACTTAAAATTTCATCACGATAGAGGTTTGTAAGGCTTACTTCCGATGTCGGGATAAGATATAAATCTTCACCGTCTATTTTAAATAAATCATCTTCAAACTTCGGTAATTGACCGGTTCCTAGAAGTGATGCACTATTTGCCATAAAAGGTACGTTCCACTCTATAAATCCTCGTGAGCGGTTGAAGTCAAGCATATAGTTTATCAAAGCACGCTCTAGTCTTGCAGCCGTACCGCTAAGGGCGGTAAATCTACTTTTTGCTAGTTTTACCCCTCTTTCAAAGTCTAGCCAACCGTTTATTTCACCAAGTTCAAAATGCTCTTTAGGGGTGAAATTAAAGTTTTTGGGAGTAAGGATTTTTTCTAAAATAACATTGTCGTTTTCATCTGCACCCTCAGGAACTTCATCGGATGGAAGATTTGGAATATTAAGTAACTTCGCTTCAAGTTCTGCTTCCAAATCCCTTACTATATTTTCAAGTTCTTGTCTGTTTACTTTTATGGTATCGATTTGAGCTTTGAGTTCGTTTACATCCAAACCTTTTTGTTTGTAAGCACCAAATTGTGAAGAGAGAGCGTTTTGTTCCGCTTGAAGTTCTTCCATTTTTGTTCTTGTAGATTTTGAGTTTTGGCTAAGTGTTTTTAAATCTTCTAAGACCTCTTTTAAAACACCCTTTTTTGAGAGTTTTGATGCAACCGTATCAAAGTCTTTTTGTAATAATTTAACATCTATCATTATTCATTTCCACTTTTATTCTTACGTTCTCTCCGTCAACTTCTACGCTAAATTCGTGTTTGTGACAGAAATTCTCATTGGCATATTCGCACATTTGACCCGCCTGAGTCAAAGCCTCTTGCAAAGATGTACAGTCGGTAGTTTCTACCCAATTTTCATTTTTTGCACACCCGCAAAGTTTTTCTACTATAATTGTAGCCATTTTAACAAACCTCCATTTGTTTAAGTATTGGTTTTTAATACTTCATTTATGGTATATTAGCAAAAAATTGATAAAATATGGTTTGACTTATATCAAATAGTTTGTAGATGAAAGATGGTAGAGGGCAGAAAGGGGAGGATATATGAAAATATTTTTTAAAGTGTGGTTACCTATTATATTGATTGTTGTCGGGGCATTTTATATTACTTCAAGATTTATACAGCCTCCCGTCGAAAAAAAACTAGTCATTGCAAGCGGTACGGAAAAAGGGCATTATTATAAAATGGCTTTAGAGTATAAAAAGCTACTTGAAGATGAAGGTGTAAAGGTAGAAGTATTAAAAACTGCCGGTAGTGAAGAAAATCTAAGACTTTTACAAAATAAAAAAGTAGATATTGCATTTATACAAAACGGCATTGCACATAACGGTGATAAAAATAGTTTATATTCTTTGGCAAATGTTTTTTATGAGCCTTTGTGGTTTTTTTATAAGGATAGGGGATTTATACAAAATTACGAGGTTGAATTTATAGGTTCTAAACTCTCTTTGGGTATCGAAGGTAGCGGGACTAAATTTTTGTCTTCACTTGTTTTGACGTTAAACGGTTTAAACGAGACCAATAGTGACTTTTTGTATTTATCTGCAGGGGAGTCAAAAGATAAGTTGTTAAGCGGTGAAATAGACGGGATGTTTTTTATAGGGCAAGCAGAATCAAACATAGTAAGGTCACTTCTAGAACATCCGGATATAAGGCTATTTTCATTTTCAAGGGCTGAAGCTTATGCAAAAAATCTCCCTTTTTTAAAGTCTCTTAATCTTTATGAAGGGACACTTGATATGTATGCTAACCTTCCGTCGGAGGATATAAAACTTTTGGGTTCTACGGCTAGTTTGGTTACCCATGAAGATGTTCCCGATGAGCTTGTACGATTTTTTGTAAAACAGTTGCCTAAAGTTCACGGTAGCGGTGGACTTTTTGACAAGATAGGTGAGTTCCCGTCTATAGCCAATATGGATATGCAAATACATGATGAAGCATATATGTATTTTACTTACGGTGATACTTGGCTAGAGACGATTTTTCCGTACTGGGTAGCATCAAATATAGATAGACTTAAAATTCTTCTAATACCTTTGCTTACATTGCTTATACCGCTATTTAAAGGTGTAATTCCATTGTATGTGTGGACGATAAGGTCTAAGATATATAAATGGTACGATAAAGTAAATGAAATAGATGAGAGTATCAATAACTCTTCAACAGATGAGATAAACACGATTATACAAGAATTGGAAACTTTGAAAATAGAAATCCAAAATCAGACTAAAGTCCCTTTGGCATATATGGGAGAATACTATAACCTTCTAGTGCATGTAGATTTGGTTATAACAAAAGCCAAAAATCACTCTACAGGGACGTGATTTTTGATTTTTTCCGAGATTTCTTCTTTTTTGACATAATCCGCACCCATAGAGATAATAAACTTTGAAGCCTCTTCTAGGGTTAAAGATGTCGATATTACATATTTCCTTTGGATAATAATAGTATATCCGCTAGTAGGGTTCGGTGAAGTAGGTACAAATAGTACAAGAGTATCTTCATGTTTATTTAACACATAAGCAGGTACCCATACATCTGTTTTTGGGTATTCTACTAAAACCACCTCTTTTCTTGAACCATCACCGTTTTGCAAAAACATATCCGTAATTTTTTTTGAAATAGAATATATAGTTCTAACCGCAGGTATTTTTTCTAGGGCAGATTCTATCCATGATAGTATAAAAAATCTTCCCGATTTTTCCATAAAGTATCCAAGTATAATCAAAAATCCAAGGGCTAACGCAATAATAATAGCCGTATATAAAGAGTCGTTTGTATATTTTGATAAAAAGTCGAACAAAGATAAACTAATACTTTGAACCCAATAAACTACTTGAATAACAACTAAAAGCGGAACTACGGATAATGTGCCTATAAGTAAAAACTTGCCCCATTCTTTCATAAGTGTAAACCTTTTTTCAATAAATTTTGGGTATTATAGCATAAAAATAGGTAATTAGTTATTGGTAATTGGTATATTGGTAAGATGTTTGCCTAATAACTAATATACTAATACACCAATATACTTTGATATTAAAGGATTTTTTGTGAGGATTTTATCAGGTATTCAGCCTTCAGGTACTCTACATATCGGAAATTATTTCGGAATGATAAAAAAAATGGTAGAGTCTCAAGATGACGGTGAGTTGTTCGCTTTTATAGCATCGTATCATGCTTTGACCTCTTTGAAAGATAGTGAAGCTTTGAGAACAAATATTTTTGAAGCTGCGGTGAATTTTTTGAGTCTTGGACTTGACCCGAATAAATCAACTTTTTGGGTACAAAGTGATGTGCCTGAAGTTTTGGAACTTTATTGGTTTTTATCAAATCACACAAGTATGGGACTGCTTGAACGAGCGCATAGCTATAAAGACAAAGTGGCAAAGGGGATATTAGCAAATCACGGACTTTTTTCTTATCCTGTTTTGATGGCGGCTGATATATTGCTTTTTGATAGTGATGTAGTTCCCGTAGGTAAAGATCAAATTCAGCATATAGAAATGACAAGGGATATAGCAAATACTTTTAATGTATCTTATAAAAAAGAGATATTAAAACTTCCATTGGCAAAAGTTGATGAAGAGGTGGCAACAGTACCTGGAACAGATGGAGCTAAAATGAGTAAAAGTTACGGTAATACTATAGATTTATTTGCTACGCCTAAACAACTAAAAAAACAAGTTATGGGGATAGTTACGGACTCTACTCCTCTTGAAGAGCCAAAGGATTATAGTGATTGTAATATCTATAAACTTAGCAAACTTTTTATGAATGAGGATGAACTGGCACTTTTAAGAGATAAATATGCCACTCCTAATATGGGTTACGGTCATTTTAAACTTGATTTGCTTGATGCAATAACTAGATATTTTGAGCCGTACCAAGAAAAAAGGGATTATTATATGAAAAACCCTGATGAGGTAAGAGATATACTAAGTGACGGTGCTAAAAAAGCAAGGGTTGTAGCAAAAGGTAAACTTGAGCTTTTAAGAGAAGTTGTGGGACTTTGTTAAATTAATAACTAAAGTTTCGGTAGTTGCCATTTTTGTCTGTATGCCACTATTCTAAGGGTTAGAAATACGCTAAAAATAAATAAAGTAGTAAAACTATTTAGTGCATTAAGGTGATGGAGTACAAACATACAAAGAGATATAAGTATGGCAATAGTTCCGTAAAACTCTTTTTTGAGTATAAACGGAATTTGGTTTAGTAATATATCTCGTATAATTCCCCCTCCAAGAGCCGTAACGAACCCCATGATAATAACTCCGAAAAGATTAAATCCTGATTCTATTCCTACCAAAGTACCTGTAATAGAAAATGCACACAGTCCTATACTATCAAAGAGAATAAATAGAAATTTATTGCTTATTTGATGGTCTTCTTGTCTGTGGAGTTTGAGAATAATAGCTAAAATAATCGATGCGATAACCGTCAAACTAGGGTAGTAGTTCACAAATGCAAAGGGTGTACGGTCAGCTAGTAAATCCCTTATAATACCTCCGCCAAGTGCCGTAAGTGCAGATAATATCAAAATCCCCAAAAGATCAAGTTTTTTGTGTTGGGCTATAAGTAACCCGCTTATTGCAAAGGATGATATACCTATAATATCTGATATAAGCGCTAAGTTCATTTGTCTGCCAAATTTTGTAGAACTTCTATGATGGTATCTTGTTCTAAAGTTTTGATATTTTGTTCCAAATCGTCTATATTCCATGATGGACTGATACCTATAGTCTTTTGTATTATCATCTCCCCTTCATCATAGTGAGAATTTACAAAATGTATGGTAACTCCGCTAATGCATTCTTTATTTGCCATAACGGCTTCATGAACATATCGTCCATACATTCCGACCCCTCCGTATTTTGGAAGTAGAGCAGGGTGGGAGTTTATGATTTTGTTTGGGTAGTTTTCTATGATACAATCACCTATTTTTTTCATATAACCTGCAAGTAAAATATAGTCTGTTTGTGATTCTTGGAGGTATTTTAATATAACTTCATCGGTAGATATGTCCGGAAATAGTTTCGCATTTACTATTTTGTATGGGATATTATACTTGATAGCTTTTTCAATAACGTTAGCGTTTGAGTTGTTTGTTATTATCAAAGATATAGTTACATTAAGTTTTTTAGAGTCTATTTTCTCTTTTATAATATCTAAAACGGTTCCGTTATGGGAAGCTAATATCGCTAAGTTCATCTTACCCTTTCTTTTTTTGTGTATTTTAGCATAAGTGTAATTAATAGATATCATAAGTTGTAACCTTAATGTAATAGTTTTGCCACATAATTTCACCCTAAAAGATAAAATAATCATTGAATAGGGAAAATAATGTTTAAGTTTAAAAGTGTAAAATCGAAGTTAAATTTCATAAGTTTGATGTCAATTATAGGTTTTATAATTGTGATTTTTTTGATGGGTCTTATGAATAAAAAACTGGAAAAATTAAATGAAATATCAAATTTAAACGCTACTGTTACAAAAGATATAATTTTACTTGAAAAAGAGAGTACGAATCTAAAAGAAAAAGAGGAGTTTTTAAGACTTCATAATGTTTTAAAAAGTAATTTTAAAATGCTTACGGATATGTTGTCATTGAATAATATGATCCTAAATTGAGTGAAAATATAGAGATTCTAGATGAGTCTTTTATGGCATTACATGAGATTCAATTAAAAATCGATAATTCATTAGTGGATATGATGAGAGCAAAAACCTCTGTACAGAGTTCGTTGGATGAGAGCGGTGATTATAAATTATCTCAAAATATGATGAAACTTGAAATGTATGAAAAAGAGTTTTTATTGACGAAGTTTATTATGATTAAACAGTTTGAACGTGAATTGAGAGTACTCATTAGAGAGATCGGCGATTCGCGTGCTTTTGCATCTAATGAAGAGAAAAAAGCAAGATTGATAAGCGATTTAGAAGAATATATGAAAAACCTAAAAATTGTTGTTTCTGCTACAAGAGAGATGGGTTCATGGAAGGAAGAGGGATTAAAAAAAGAGTTTAAAGATAAGCTAGAAGGAACTTTTTTACTTATCAATACAAATAGTGAAAATTTAAGTTCTATTATAAATAAATCAAGTAAAGAGTTGTTTTATATTACGGTTGCAATGTCTGTAATAATAGTATTTTTATTGTATTGTGCCTTACATTATATATCAAGAGGAATTACAAAAAGCCTTTACAATCTTAATAACGGTTTAAACGGTTTTTTTGAGTTTATTAATAACAAATCTACAACGGTAAATAATATAGATATTTTGACAGATGATGAAATCGGTCGAATGTCACATGAGGTTAATTTAAATATTGAAAAAAGTGTTGCTTTATTTAAACATAATTATGAAGTTTTGCAAGAGGCAAATGATATTTTACAAAAAGTCGCAAACGGTTTTTACGGGTATAAGATTCCCCATCATAATAACGTATCCCCTGAAGTTAAAGAACTTATTATAAATGTAAATAGAATGCTTGATGAAACAAAGGCTAAGTTTGACATTTTAAATAAAGCTTTGGTTGCATACGGAAGTTACGATTTTGAGCATATTATTCCAAAAGATAATGAAAAAGGGCTTTACGGTGATTTCGGTACATTGGTTTCTAGTACTAAGCTTATAGGTAATAACATATCTGAATTTTTGGCAATGATTATGAATACCGGTGATTTGTTAAAAAGTGACACGGATATACTAAATCAAAATGCTTTATCTTTATCAAATGCATCAAATTCTCAAGCGGCATCTCTAGAAGAAACTGCTGCCGCACTAGAAGAGATAACTGCAAATATCACATCAAATACACAAAATGCTAAGAAAATGGGTGAATTTGCAAAAGAGCTTGAACACTCATCAAAAAACGGTTCAAAATTGGCATTGCAAACAGCTGTTTCTATGGATGAGATAAGCTCTCAGGTGGAAATTATAAATAATGCCGTAGATGTGATAGACCAAATAGCATTCCAAACAAATATTTTATCACTTAATGCTGCGGTTGAGGCTGCTACTGCAGGTGAAGCAGGAAAAGGTTTTGCAGTAGTTGCGGGCGAGGTTAGAAACTTGGCAAGCAGAAGTGCTGAAGCTGCAAAAGAGATAAAAAATATAGTAACAAAAGCTTTAGAAAAAACAAATCAAGGGAAAATCATATCTGATGAGATGAAAAAAGGTTATGATGATTTGGCACAAAAGATAAAAAATACTTTAGAAATCGTTGATGACGTATCAAAAGCTAGTGTAGAACAACTTGCCGGAATCGAGCAAATAAATAATGCCGTGACTATTTTGGATCAAAATACACAAATAAATGCACAAAGTTCTATGTATATTAGTGAATTGTCCGCAAAAATCGCAGAACTTTCAGGTGAACTTGTAGGTGCCGCAAGTAGAGCAAAATATAAAACTGAAGCAAGAAATCAAGTGTGTGATATAGATTTGGTATATAAAACTGCGGGTTTGAAAAATGACCATATATTGTTTAAAAGTGCAAATTTTAACAAAGTAGGCACATACGAGAAATGGACGGTTACAAAAAGCGATAGTTGTAATCTAGGTAAGTGGATAAGTGAATCTGAAAGTAGTAGACTATATTTTACAACGACAAAAGAGTGGCAAACACTAAAGCAACTCCATAATGACGTACATAATTATGTACAACAATATATTGACTTAAATTATGAAAGAGCTACCAATAAAGAACTGCGTGATTGTGCAGAGATTATAGAGTCAAGAACGATAGCATTATTTGATAAGCTAAATGATATTAAATCCATACATTGTATGAAAATAAAGGAAGAAAATGTTGCCTAATAGATGGGAAAAAGCTCTTAGAGAGTTAGATTTTGCATTTCAACCGATAGTCGGTATAACGACGGGTAAAACGGTAGCCGTAGAGGCACTTTTAAGAAACACTAAAGAAGCAGGGTTTTTATCAATATTTAATTGTTTTGATGAAGCCTTTGCAGATGGAGTATTATATCAGTTTGACTTACGACTTAGACAAAAAGCCTTAGAAAAATTTGACACTTTACAAATAGATAATATTCAACTTTTTTACAATTTAGACAATAGACTTCTTTATATGCCTGATTATAAAACAGGTAATACTCAAAAAATTCTTGAAAAATTAAACCTAAGTAAAAAGACTCTTTGTTTTGAAATGAGTGAAAAGGGGACTTTAAAAGACCCAAATTCAATAACAAATATGGTAAATATGTATAAACAAGAGGGGTATGATATAGCTATCGATGATTTCGGTACCGGAATTTCAGGTCTTAAACTTCTTTATTATAGCGAGCCTAATTTTATTAAAATCGATAGATTTTTTATTCAAAATATAGAAAGAGATTCCAAAAAAAGGCATTTTTGTTCATCTATTATAAAAATGGCACATACTATGGGGATAAGGGTTATAGCTGAAGGTGTAGAAACACCTATGGAATATTATACATGTAAAGATATAGGGGCAGATTTTATTCAAGGGTATCTTATCCAAAAACCAAAAACGGAAGTAAGTAAAATAAAAATTGCCTATAAAGAGGTAATAGAACTCTATCAAGAAGATAAAAGAAAGAATGAACAAAATAAGATAGACAAAGATAAAATAGAATTCATAGAACCTCTAAGAGAAGATAGTACTCTACATACGCTGTTTAGCTATTTCCAAAAGCATCAAAGTAATACATTCGTTCCTATTATCGATAAGTTTAACCATCTAGTAGGAGTTGTTGAAGAGAAAGACATAAAAAAAATATCCTATTCCCAATACGGTTTAGCTTTAGCACAAAATACATCTTTTAGCTCAAAGTTAGGTAGTTTTATGAAGAAGTTTGTTGCTGCTGAGCTTAGTTGGGGGATAGATAAGATACTAGAACTTTATAATATTAACGAAAGTCAAGTTAATAACGGTATATTTATAACACAAAACGGTAAATATTTCGGCTTTATAGGTGTTCATAATCTATTATTGTTATCTTATAAGAGAAATATTGAAATAGCAAAAGACCAAAATCCTTTAACTAAATTGCCGGGAAATAGAAAAATAGAGCAATTTATAAATGATACTTTAAATGATACGCAGGAGAATGTATATCATTTCGTTTACTTTGATTTCAATGATTTTAAACCATTTAACGATACATACGGTTTTAGGCAAGGAGATAGGGCGATATTGATGTTTGCCGATATTTTGCAAAAATTACCGAAAGATATTTTTATTGGACATATAGGCGGGGATGATTTCTTTGTAGGTTTTACAAACGAAACATATGAAGCAGTGTATTCTATAGTAAATGAGATTCAAATAGATTTTGCACGCTCTGCAAAATCTCTTTATAGTAAAGAAGATTTAGATAACGGTTCAATAATGGCGAAGGATAGATTTGGCATTTTACGTAATTTTGATTTTTTGAGCGTAAGCGCAGGGATCATAGAGATAAAAAGTGATATTACGAATAGTTTTGATGATATATTAGGTAGTTTGAAGAAAAGTTCTAAGTTTAGTTGTAGCCCTGTCGGTATATCTATTATCGATTGATTTTTATTTTTGCAGTGTATAAAGAAGTAGAAAATCTACTTCTTTATAAAAGAGTTTTAGCTTCTTTTTTTGATAATTTCGTCAGCTACGTTTCTTGGAACTTCAGAATAGTGGTCAAATACCATTGAGTATGTACCTCTACCTTGGGTCATAGATCTTAGATCCGTTGAATAACCGAACATCTCTGATAACGGAACGTTAGCAGCAAGAAGTTTTATACCTGCTCTATCATCCATAGAGTTGATTTGTCCTCTTCTTTTGTTGATATCACCGATAACGTCACCCATATAATCTTCAGGAACTTCGATTTCAACTTTCATCATAGGCTCTAGGATAACTGCACTTGCTTTTCTACAAGCTTCTTTGAAACCCATAGATCCAGCTAGTTTAAACGCCATTTCAGATGAGTCAACTTCGTGGTAACTTCCGTCATATAAGCTAACTTTAACGTCAACTAACGGATAACCAGCTAAGATACCGCCTTGCATTGCTTCTTGGATACCTTTATCAACTGCAGGAATATACTCTTTTGGAATTACCCCACCTTTGATTTCGTTTACGAATTCATAACCTTTTCCGGCTTCTTGAGGCTCTACTTTGATATGAACGTGACCGAATTGTCCTCTACCACCTGATTGTTTTGCGTATTTGTATTCTTGGTTTACACTTGCTCTAATAGTTTCTCTATAAGCAACTTGCGGTGCACCAACAACAGCTTCTACTTTAAACTCTCTTTTCATTCTATCTACAAGGATTTCTAAGTGAAGCTCACCCATACCTGAAATAATAGTTTGTCCAGATTCTTCGTCAGTATTTACTCTAAAAGATGGATCTTCTTCAGCAAGTTTACCTAAAGCAATACCCATTTTTTCTTGGTCAGCTTTTGTTTTTGGCTCAACCGCAACAGAGATAACCGGCTCAGGGAATTCCATTCTTTCTAGGATTACTTGAACTTTCTCGTCACAAAGCGTATCACCAGTAGTTGTCGATTTTAGACCTACAACTGCACCGATTTCACCTGCGTAAAGTTCTTTTATCTCTTCTCTTTTGTTTGCGTGCATTTTAAGAATTCTACCGATTCTCTCTTTTTTACCTTTTGTGGTATTCATTACATAAGTACCACCTTCAAGTTTACCTCTATAGATTCTTGTAAATGTTAACTGTCCAACGAACGGGTCAGTCATAATTTTAAATGCAAGACCTGCTAAAGCACCGTCATCAGTTGATTCTACAGATATCGGATTTCCGTCCATATCTTCACCTCTGATGTTTGTAACTTCAGTTGGAGCAGGTAAGAAGTCAACAACTGCGTCAAGCATAGTTTGAACACCTTTGTTTTTGAATGATGAACCGCAAACCATAGGAGTGATGTTCATTGATAAACAACCTGCTTTGATACCTGCTCTGATTTCTTCTATCGTTAATTCTTCACCTTCAAGGTATTTTTCCATTAACTCTTCGATTTGCTCTGCAGCAGCTTCTACCATTTTTTCTCTGTATTCTTTTGCTTTATCAACTAAGTTTGCAGGAATTTCTTCTATATCATAAGCTGCACCCATAGTTTCGTCATTCCAGATGATAGCTTTCATAGTCATTAAATCAACTACACCTTTGAAGTTTTCTTCAGCACCTACAGGGATTTGAAGAGGAACAGGTCTAGCCATTAATCTTGAAGCAACTTGAGCTTCAACATTGTAAAAATCTGCACCTGTTCTATCCATTTTATTTACGAAAATAATTCTTGGAACACCGTATTTGTTTGCTTGTCTCCAAACAGTTTCAGATTGTGGTTGAACCCCACCTACTGAACAAAATACAGCAACAGCACCGTCAAGAACCCTCATTGATCTCTCAACTTCGATTGTAAAGTCAACGTGACCCGGAGTATCTATGATGTTGATTTGAATTTCTTCGTTTTGTCTATTTTTCCAAGAACAAGTTGTAGCAGCAGAAGTAATTGTAATACCTCTTTCTTGCTCTTGCTCCATCCAGTCCATTGTTGCAGCACCGTCATGTACCTCACCTATTTTGTGTGATACACCTGTATAAAACAAAATTCTTTCTGTTGTTGTTGTTTTACCGGCATCTATGTGAGCAGCAATACCAATATTTCTAACACGGTTTAGTGGAGTTTTTCTTGCCATATTATCACCTTTTATGATTTTATCTTTAAATATTTTTTTGTTCAAAGGTTTCCGACTTGCGGTGTTTGCCTCGTCGGTAAACTTCCGCTTACAACGACTCGGTTTCAAGCCTACCAAAGCAAAGAAATTTGCTTTGGTTTTACGGCTTTCACATCACAAGTTCGGTGCGAAGCCTAAAATCGTGAAGCAGTTCACGATTTTGGACGGCTTCATTCCGCCCTTCGGTGGTGCTAAAGCACATCACCTTCGGGTGCGAAGCCTAAAAACGATAAGCAGTTATCGTTTTTAACGGCTTCTTACCAACGATAGTGAGCGAAAGCTTTATTAGCTTCAGCCATTCTATGCATATCTTCTTTTTTCTTGAACGCAGTTCCTCTTTCGTTTGCTGCATCAAAAAGTTCATTTGCAAGTCTATCTACCATTGTTCTTTCATTTCTTTTTCTAGAAACATCTACTAACCATCTAAGTGCTAGTGTTTGTCTTCTTGAAGCTCTTACTTCAACAGGTACTTGGTATGTAGCTCCACCGACTCTTCTTGATTTAACTTCAACTAAAGGTTTGATGTTTTCGATAGCTTTTTCAAAAAGTTCGATACCTTTTGCTTCACCTTTTTTATCTAAAGCTTCGATAGCTCCGTACATAATTTTTTCTGCAACAGATTTTTTACCGTCTAACATAAGTGTGTTGATAAATTTTGTTATAACTTTGCTGTTATAAATAGGATCAGGCATAACCTCTCTAACTATGGCTCTTCTTCTTCTCATTGTCTATCCTTTATTTCTTTTTACCGTTTTTACCGACTGGTGCAGCAGCTTGACCCGGTTTTGGTCTCTTAGTACCATATTTAGATCTTGAAACTCTTCTGTTAGCAACACCCGCAGTATCTAAAGCACCTCTAACGATGTGGTATTTAACCCCCGGTAAGTCTTTTACCCTACCGCCTCTTACAAGTACGATTGAGTGCTCTTGAAGGTTGTGACCCTCTCCACCGATATATGAAATAACCTCAAAACCTGAAGTCAATCTAACTTTAGCAACTTTTCTTAAAGCCGAGTTAGGTTTCTTTGGAGTCGTAGTATAAACTCTTGTACAAACACCTCTTCTTTGAGGACATTTTACAAGTGCAGGTGATTTTGATTTTTTCACCACTTTTGCTCTTTCTTTTCTTACGAGCTGATTAATTGTAGGCATATTTTTCCTTTCTTGTTATATGAGTTAAACGACCTTTGGGTCATTTGTCTTCTCTTGTGATAAGTGATTTACGCTTATCAATACTACTCAATCCAGAAAAGAATTTCTGAAAAAAGTGTGTGATTATATAAAAATTTTACTTAAAAGTTGTTTAAGATTACAACTAAAGATATTTTAAGAATACTTTGGATACAATTCGCGTCTCATTTGAGAAAATGATATATACCAATCAGGAGGTCATCATGGCTTTGGATCAGGAAGTAAAATCACAGATTATTACTAAACATCAAAGAAGTGAAAAAGATACAGGTTCTGCGGAAGTTCAAATAGCGCTTTTAACAAAACAAATTGCAACATTAACTGAGCACTTAAAAACAAATCATAAAGATCATTCATCAAGATTAGGTCTTCTTAAAATGGTAGGTAAAAGAAAAAGACTTCTAAACTACCTAAAAGCTAAAGATTACAACAAGTTTACAACTCTTGTAAGCGAACTTGGAATTAGAGCAAAATAATTTCTAGCCTAAGCTCCTAGCTTAGGCTATTCTTACAAATAAGACTATATCTATCCTATTTAAACTCAAATTTAAACATTTTATAGTAAAATAATAAAAAAAATCTTCTTAGGAATAATATGTTATTAACAAAAAAAAGTGAGTATGCACTTTTATCTCTTATTGTTATTGCCAAAAGTGAAGAACCAAAAAACGTTGATGTACTTTCGAGTGAACTTAATATTTCAAAATCTTTTTTGGCTAAAATATTACAAAGTTTAGCAAAAAACGGTATAGTCCAGTCATATAAAGGGGCAAACGGTGGGTTTGTACTTTCTAAAAGTAGCGATCAAATAACTATTTTGGAAATTACAAAAGCAGCAGAAGAGAGGATTCCTGCTGTATTTGAGTGTTCATCATCCGTATTTCATTGTCCTAGTAACAACGGTACTTGTTGTACAATATGGCCTACGTTAAACAAACTCCAGAATAAGATTAACGGTTTTTTAGATGATTTAACCTTGAAGGAATTAGTAGAATGAAGTATTTTCATATATCTCATACGGATTTGGATGGTTATACATGCCAACTTATTGCAAAAGAGTTCTTCCCTGACGGTACTTATCTAAACGCAAATTACGGCTTGGAAGTAAAACTGGCTTTGGAGTACGTGATTACTAAGATAAGTGAATGCAAAGATGAAAAAATACTTTTTATAATCAGTGATTTAAATTTGACTTATGACGAATCAAAATGGTTAAATAGAACTATATGTGCGTTAAATAATGACGGTTTCGATATTACGTTGCAGTTACTAGATCACCATATATCAGGTCAAAAAAGTGCCGATGAGTTTGAATGGTATTTTTTGGATATAAAACGTTCCGCTACAAAAATAGTTTTTGACTATTTTAGCGAGCATTACGGTTTTGAAGATGAGATAAGAAATTGGCTTGAACCTTTGGTAAATGCCGTCAATGCAGTGGATATCTGGCTTGAAAATGAAACGTACAACTTTGAATTCGGTAAAGTTTGTATGCGTCTTATGAAAGAGTGTAACGAAATAAATCAATTTTTGTTTGCAGATGAGAGTAGAAACTTTAGACACTATCTTTTAAAAACTGCTGCTACGTATATTCCTTTAGAAAACGGTAATATAAAACTAGACAACGATTTTCACAAGATTAAAAAGGATTATTTACGAATAACCGAAGTTGACGATACTATAGATAATCTTATAGCTATTAAATTAGTATCAATGTTAAGTGCTCAAAAAGAGTATTTAAGTATTTTTTATAAAGGGCATAGAGGTTTATTGACATATACGCTGGGTTCTATTTCTATTGTTGCAAATCAATTTTTAAAACAAAACGAAGAATTTGATTTTTTTGTCGATATAGGAAAACGCGGTATCGCTTCTTTTAGAGCAAAGGGTAATGTCGATGTAAGTGAGCTAGCCGCAAAACTTGCAGGTGGAGGTGGACATAAAAATGCTGCCGGATGTAAGTTTGAGGATTTTAAAGAAACTATTTACTATGAAGATGTTAAAAACTTTTTTCAAGGTAAACTAGATAATCTTGCTAAGGAGAAATAATGGAATGTGAATTTCTATATAGTACTTCTCCTAAAGAATCAAAGGGTTGCCTATTTATGGATATTATGGATATTTATTTGTTTTTTACTAAAAATAAAAGCTACCCTATGGATACCCATTAAATGATTTATAGTCCAACTTTAATTGTAAGTCATTGTTTCTATTGGTGCAATATTAAGACTGTGAGTAGTATTATAACTCCCATTAAACATTCAAGTGCGACAGTAGTTTTTTTTAATATTACTCCTTTTTTAGTATTAACTTTCCATGGTCAATTTTAGTAATTATGACCTTATCACCTTCTTTGAATCCTTCCATATCAGCGTCCCAATAAGTCCCTTTGTATAGTACTTTACCATTTACGATGACACCTTCACTTTCACCATCATTTTCAAAAAAATCTGTGTGTTTTTCTTTTGAGTTCATAAATGTAGCTATAAACTTTGTCCTTAATGTATATAGCATAATAGCACCTAATGCAAAAGATAGTGCTATTTGTACCACTCCATCACCAAATGGAAAAACAAGTCCTAAAAGAGCAACTACAATAAATCCAAGTCCAAACCAAAAAAGGACAAAAGAGCCAGTAATCATCTCAAAAGCAATAAGGGCTACCCCAAATGCCAAAAGATAGCTTATATCTATAGGATTAAACATAATTATCCTTTTGGTTTATCTTTTAAAAATTCTGTTATCACCGAAAGACTTCCCAAAACATCAGCTGTTTCATATGGTATTACTATTTTGTTTTGGCTGTTTGAGTTTGCAATACCTGAAAATGCTGATATTCTATCTTTTGCTAGTAAAAACTCAGCAGCTTTTGAGTTATTTTCCATTGCTTCATTTATCATTTCTATAGCTTGTTTTTGCCCTTGAGCTAGTGCTATTTCTTCATATTTTTTGGCATCAGCCATTCTCTCTATTGCTTCAGCTTCTAGAACTGTTTTTTGTTTTTGTCCTTCAGCTTCTCTAATAGTAGCTTCTTTATTAGCTTGTGCTGTAAGCTCTATCGCTCTTTTGTCTCTCTCAGCTTTTAACTGTGCTTGCATGGATTGTTCTATCTCTCTTGGTACAGAAATATCAGCTATTTCTACCCTCATTATCTTCACACCCCAATTTACAGTAGCTCTGTCTAATTCTGTCAAAAGTCTTCCGTTGAGTTGTTCTCTTGAACTTAGTGTATCATCCAAAGGTAACTGACCAATTTCACTTCTTAGAGTTGTCATCGCAAGGTTTGATATAGCATTGTTTACATTTACTACATTGTAAGTTGCTTCTTTTCCATCTATTATTTTGACAAATACGATACCATCTATAGAGATGACAACATTGTCTCTTGTGATAACATGTTGTTTGTCTATATCTATGATTTGCTCTTGAATTGTAAGCTTATTTCTAATAGTATCAATTACAGGTATGATGATATGAAATCCTCCGTGAAGCTCTTTGTGAAACTTTCCAAGTCTTTCAACTACATAAATATTAGCTTGAGGTACTATTGTAATACCTTTACTAGCTATAACTATAGCAAAAAATGCTATTACTATTGCGACTATTGAGATTTCCATGATGTCCCCTTTTTAGTAAAAATTTATTTTAACATTATAACATTAAATAACGAATATGTTGTTTCGTTTTAATAAATAAGTCAGTTCTTAATTAGTAGTTCATATTCTTTTATTAGTTTGTCTATTTCATATTGTATATGAGTAAATAATGCATTGGAATTTGCATGTGCTAGGGTATTTCTTTTTTTATCAATTGCACTATATAACTGTATTGTTTTTGATGGGAAAGAATTTTGTAATTTGTAATACTCATTTTCGTTAATAGTTAGATTCTTGTTGTTTTGGTCAAAAGGTTTTTTGAGGTTTTTAAAAAACTGATTTATTTTATAATCATCATTATTTAATTCTTGTTCAATCTTCGCTACTAGTAGCTTATGTTGTTTTTTAATAGATGTTCTTATGAAAAAACGGATACTTTCGAATAAAAGTGCCAAAGATATAAGCATATAATTTTTTTCAAAAAGTTCTTTTGAGAGTTCAAAATAGGTTAAATACCGTTTTTTATTTTCAAATGATACTAATATAGAGATTGTTTGTTTGAGATTTTGTGCAAGTAAATATATAGAAACATCATTTATTTTATCTAGTTCATTGATAAGGACTCTTGCAGATATTTGGAGATGCCCTATATTTAGTGCCATTAAATCATTGGAAAAACCGTTTAAACTATCAATTAGATTTTTGTATTTATCTGATTTAATGTGGCTAGCAACTGTGTAGTTTTTTTCAAAATTTGTGAGAATAAAAGCAATATTAGCAAGTTCAAGATATTCTTTAAGATCTATTATTTCGTATAACCCTTGACTATTCGCTAAATGTTTGATTATCTCTTTAGCGAATATAATTTTTTGGACTTTTTGTGTATTTTGAAAGTTCTGGATTATTAAGTCAACTATCATTAAAATAGGAAGATGTCTAAAACCATGCGATACATCAACGATAACTTCATCAAAGCTATCTACGATTCTGTCTATAAGGTTAAAAAAAGCTTTATAGTCTTTTTCATCTTCAATAAGGTACTCCTCTTTGAAATCTATATGAAAAGTCGGATACCCAACACTAAGTACTTTTTGATTAAAAATCTTTGCATCTTCTGTAAAAATAGGTATTATGGTATGTGTATTGTAATACTTTTCTATAAGAAGTGGTAAAGTATTAAAATATTCTTTATGTAATGATTCATTTTCAAAATAATATTTAGCTTTATTGTTGAAATCATTAAAAACTACATTATTATTTTGGTCAATATATCCACCTTGTATGCCAAGTATTGTAATAACTGCTTGCTTATTCATCGGTTTTTTTGTTTTATTTGCTTTTTTAACTATTCTTAGACTCATAATGGTATCCACATAAAGATTTGATATATTATAGGAAAAAAACGATTATATTTAAGATACTTACGGTTTCAAGCCTATAAACGATAAGCAGGTATCGTTTATTTAACGGCTTTCAGGTCATATTGTGTTTTGCACATTTGCTTTAGCAAATTTGCCCCACAGACTAAAGGTCGAGGACAATCCCCTTAGAATCGGGTCATATTGTATTAAAGATTGTTTTGATTATGTTGAAATGTTAGCAACAGTTTCAATCCCCTTAGAATCGGGTCATATTGTATTTATAGTTTTTAAAAAAGAACCAAAAAAGATTAAGTTTCAATCCCCTTAGAATCGGGTCATATTGTATTACGGAATGTGAAGTGCAACTATATTGCACGGAGTGTTTCAATCCCCTTAGAATCGGGTCATATTGTATTGGGGGGGGTTTTTATTGTTTAAAAAATAGTTGCCGTTTCAATCCCCTTAGAATCGGGTCATATTGTATTGAGTGCGATGTACTTATTTGTAATCCTGAACTTGGTTTCAATCCCCTTAGAATCGGGTCATATTGTATTATTAGCAAAATATCTTAATGTTAGCGTGGCTTATAGTTTCAATCCCCTTAGAATCGGGTCATATTGTATTTAAGACTAAACAAGCATTTAAACGATGTTAGAAGGTTTCAATCCCCTTAGAATCGGGTCATATTGTATTTACTTATAATATTAGGTTAAAAATTTTATTGTTGTTTCAATCCCCTTAGAATCGGGTCATATTGTATTTGGTTTTATCTGCTTCGTTGCAAAAGGCTATGGCGTTTCAATCCCCTTAGAATCGGGTCATATTGTATTGAAAACACCAAAGAAGAACTTGAAGAAAATCTTGTTTCAATCCCCTTAGAATCGGGTCATATTGTATTTGCAAACATATATGGAAATCTATAAAGAAGCAGTAGTTTCAATCCCCTTAGAATCGGGTCATATTGTATTATGACAAATTGGAAAATTTAATAAAGGATTTTGGTTTCAATCCCCTTAGAATCGGGTCATATTGTATTCAAAGGACAACGCAAACTGTACACTGAAAAATGTTTCAATCCCCTTAGAATCGGGTCATATTGTATTAATTAACAAAAGCAAATATAACGAAACAGCTAGGGTTTCAATCCCCTTAGAATCGGGTCATATTGTATTTATCTCGCACTTAAAAAAGGCAAATTTGCACTAGTTTCAATCCCCTTAGAATCGGGTCATATTGTATTTTATTGGTTGATATAAAAAGGTAACAATGATGGTTTCAATCCCCTTAGAATCGGGTCATATTGTATTGCAAAAAACGAGAACGGTTTGCCGTATTTTAAAGAGTTTCAATCCCCTTAGAATCGGGTCATATTGTATTTATATGGATTTTGAAGAAATAGAAAAAAAATTAGTTTCAATCCCCTTAGAATCGGGTCATATTGTATTAAAAACTATACGGTAACATTATGAGTGACTCAAGTTTCAATCCCCTTAGAATCGGGTCATATTGTATTGAAGGACTATAGCGAAGATGAAAAAGGGCAAAGAAGTTTCAATCCCCTTAGAATCGGGTCATATTGTATTAGAAGATGTTTATGGTAATGGCCGACATCAATGGTTTCAATCCCCTTAGAATCGGGTCATATTGTATTGACTATGGTTGATGGTGTAACAACATTGCTCATAGGTTTCAATCCCCTTAGAATCGGGTCATATTGTATTAATATTAGATGACAGAAGAGAGGCTCTTGCAAAAGTTTCAATCCCCTTAGAATCGGGTCATATTGTATTTGAAGTCGCTAACCAATATCTAAAAAAAGGTTCAGTTTCAATCCCCTTAGAATCGGGTCATATTGTATTAGCTTGCGACAGCGTATTTATCGATAGTTCTATTTCTTAAATCAAGCTTATATATTGAAAATAAGCAAATATTAAGATAAAAATACCTATAACATACCATAATTAGCTCCTACACAATCTTAATAAAATCTTAAATATTTAAACATTGGATTTTAAAAAGAACTAGGTAATTATACACAAAAAACACTTATGTTATTATAAAAGGATCATTGAGATTTACAGCAATACCTGCGTAAAAACCGTTGTTTTTTATGGTATAGATTTTTACATCATCTTCTTTTTCATTGATTCTTAGTTTTAGTTCTTCTTGTATTTCCAAAAACTCTTGAGTGCTAGGGCTTTGCAAATAATATATGCTATATTGGATTCTAAAAGCGACTTTTTCTAGATATTTTGCTACTTTGGAAAGTCGTTTTTCATCACTTATATCATAGCAAATAAGATAGTTTTTCGTTCTTTTCATAATCTTTTGTACCTCTTGTATCGTGCTACAATATTACCGTTGGCATCTATAAAGTAAATTTTCACATATCTTGATATTGCAAAACATTCACTTATCGGAAGTTGTATATCTTTGTGAATATATAGAGCTTTTAGATTGAGTACGCCGTAAACTTGGCTTAGTACTCCATCATTGACCTCTAGGTATGTGTTCTTAAGACTAACCGCATTAGTCGGTGTTTTTAAGATAAGGTTGTACTTGGCTCTAGCTGTTTCTTCAAGTGGGCTATTTGTTTGTTTACTTTTTTGTTTAGCTTGTTCATAAACGGTTTGATTATTGTCCATAGTTTTATCCTTGATTGTTGAGTTAGATAGACTCCGCCTTTTGCCGTAAAGTCATCTGTTGTTAATGTTTGATTTAAAAATAAGTCTGCTACAAAGTTGTTAATATCTGCCCTTAAGGTCTCTAAAATATCGCTACTTAAAGCAAAATGGTTTCTAAAAGGGGTATGAAGGTAGCTGATACTAGGTTCAAATCCTTTCATATAAAGTTTTGCAGTTATCGTATTGTATCCCAAAGTATAAATATAGCTAAGTGTTGCATTTACAGGGTCAAGTGGTGGGTTTTTGCTCCTATAGCCTTTAGTAAGTTTTCGCTCAAATAGGCTAAAATAATGCCCAAAATATTTTCTTGCCATAGCACCTTCGATACCCATCATAGTCTCTATATCTTTTGCTAGTGCCAAAGCCGTTAGCTCATCATCTATACTCATAACAATATCGTATTTTTCAAGACCCTCTTTGTGGGTAGTAAATTTCTCAAAAAGTAAGGCTTTTGCTATCTCTACATTTTTTGATAGGGCTTTGTATTGCAACACTTTTAGTTCACTATTTTTTGAAATAGCAGGAAGGGTGATAGAAAACTTTTTGCTATCATTGCTAAGGAATAGTAAGGGTATATTTTCATTTGTTAGATTTAGTATGGTTTTTGGTGTGATTTTTGCACTTTCCGTTAATATGAGCAAATCGATTATTTTCAGAGGTATAGTATGCTCGTTTGTATATACTTTTGCACCTTTTAGCTCTATTTTCTGGTCATTTTTATCTATAATCACGGTATTCATATTATTATAGCTCCTTTATCAAAAAGTAACGGCAATCCTCTACCTAGTATAATAGGCTCAGGGTCTATTTCTATGATATTTATTTTGTCCTCTTTTTCCTTTATAATCTTTGATAGTTTGTTTAGCACTTTTTTGGCTTCTGCTTTTGTAAGTGGGGTATGAAGTGCAGACTTTTGACCTCCAAGACTTAGAGGGTAACATATTTTTCGAGTTCGATAGAGTCTTTTATGATCGCTTATATCATAGCATAGTAGGTAGTCTTTTAGCATTTTTGCTCCTTGTAATAAAATATTACAAAAAGTGAGCGAAGACGATATTTCGGTTTAAATGAAAAAAATTGACTTTTAAGTAATTCAATAGACTAGCAAGTGCTAGTCTATAATTTCACAAAGAAGCCAACCGAAAGGTTGTTTATTGATAGACCAAAAAGTTGTTTCAGCTTTACCATATTTTGGTGGATTACCTTTTCCCTGCATAATTTTGATATTTCTTATGCCATCAACTGTGACTGCTCTAGCACCACTATATTTGCCAACTTTAAGTAAAAATTGGTTTGGCTTTAATGAAAATTTTTCATACTTTTCCAAAAATACGTCTGATAAAAATTTTCTAGTATATTCATCAGTATCATAATCAAATTGCGATTTAAAGAGTGGTAAATAGTGGTCGTTGCAACTTTTTGCGATAGCCTTAAAATCAAGTTTATCTTTGATAGTCACTTGTGTTTCAAATTCACTTGTTTGCATTATCGCTTGCAATCTTACTTTTACTCCACTATCATCTTGTTTACTCTCTTTATTTCTTTTTTTATTTATCGCTTCACCTACAAAAGTGCTTTGTTTAATAGGATTTGCATCAGAAATAGAGAAATTCTTGAAAAGATTTTGGATTGTTGGTTTGAGCACCAATTCTTGAACTTTTTCATAATTATTTGTTTGCCTAAAGAGTTCTTCTTGATAAGCTGTAGAGATTGAACCTTTGAGTGAACTACCGAGTAAAATAGGTTTTCGTGAATTTGGAGAAATATAAGTTTTTGCAATTGTAAATTTATTGAAAACTTTTTTGCCATCTTTTTCTTTTTGCATAACTTTGCCTATTCCATTATAATAATCTTGTGCAACCATAGATAAAACCCAAACTTTTTGAAAAGCTATTTTTTTTGCAATATCTTTATTGGCAACTATAAATCTATAAAGTTCTAATTCTGCATCATAAGCGGTATTTGAGACAATTTTATTAAATTCAGCTTTTTTAGTATTATCCAAAGAGGCAAAAAATTCCATCTCATCAAAAACAAACATATAATCTTTTTCTATAATCTTGCCATCGGTTTGTTTTATTTTCATCTTATCTATCACATAGTTTATTGGTTCATAATCTTCACCTGTACCTATATGAATTGGGCTAATGGCTGTAAGTTTTAGTTTGTAAGTTTGCATTAGTTTATCTCCTTTGTTGGGATAAGTATGGCATAGCCTTGATGGACTGTATCTTGATGGCTTGAGTGCCCTTTGATGGCTTTTCCTATATATGGTTTGGTATAGGCTTCTTCAAAAACTACAACTGCTCCACTATTTGCCATAAGAATAGGCTTTTTAAATGGGTTTTTATGTGCTAGTTCTGCTCCGTGTTTGCCAAATCTTGTAAATGGTTCATAATATGCTTGTTTGATACTTTGACCTTGAATAACACTTGGGCTTAGAGTGATAAATGTATTTGAAGTTTGAGCTAGTTTTATCTCCTCAAAATCACTGAATGTAAAAAATCCTTTGCCGATACTCGCATTTTTACCAAATCCCATAAGAGATAAAGTTTGAAGTGTTTGGATTAACTCATTTGTTGAAAATAAGTCACTTACTAAGAAATAGATATCTCTTGGGGTAATAGCACTTTCATTTTCACTATATGGAGCAAATGTTCCGCTATCATCTGTGGTAAATGTTTTGTAGTTGAGTGAGTTTTTTACTGTGGCTACAGTTTTGGTTTGGTTTCCTGCTTTTTCATCAGTTATAGCTTTATTAAACTCTCCATTTTGAATTTGTGAAAGTGTAAGCCAGATGTTTTTGCGATTTTCTTTCTTTTTATCGCTATCTTCATCCAAAAGTGAGCTTGGCAAAGATGGTTTTGGTAAATAGCCACTTGCAAAGCCATCTGAGACTACTAAAAATGGAGCAGTTTCATAGTTTTCAAGTAAACTTTCCAACTTCTCATTTCCAAAGGTATATCTAATAGCCCAGCACATTTGACCAAAAATGGTATCACCTTTGAGTGAGGTGGCAAAATTGGATAGTGGGGTTATGGTGGTTTTATATAATCTCATAGTTATTTCCACTCTTTGTTTGTAAATGCAACCCTTCCATAACCTCTACTACCATTGCCACCTAAATAGTCATTTTCTACTAGTGAAAGTCCAAGTTCTACCATATCTTTTAAAGCTTTTTCATCATCACCATCTAAAACTTTAAGCTTGATGTTAAAATTGAATTTCACACCTGCTGGGACTCTTTCAGTTTGTCTTGGGTGTTGTGCTGTACCACTTTTTCTATCTATCACATTTTCATATTTTGCTTCGCTTGTTTTGAGTCCTTCATCGATAAGTGAACAATCACCCACACTAATTCTAGTGATTCCAAAATCCTCTGCATCTTCACCACTTGCACCAAAAATTTTGATTAGATTTGTAGCATTTGTTTTTTTTGTTTGGTCATTGAAAACTGCATCTTTTAAAAATTTCGGGCTAAAAGGTTTACCATCGCTAATCCCTACAAGTCCATAGTTCCACTCTAGTAAGCTTCTAATTTTTCCTTTTAGACTACTTCCTGGAATATAAGGTTTGTTTGTGTTTATATCTTTGATAACTTGATTGTCAATCCCACCTATTTTCATGGTGTCATCACCACCACCTATGTGAAGTCCGCTTAATAGCTTAATTTGTCCGTTTAATGTTAATATTTTCATTTTTATCTCCAGATTTATTTTTTAGAAAAGCCAATTAGGGCTTCAAAGAATAGTTTAAAAATCTCTAGTTTTTTTGGTGAATCAACTTGTTTGATACACTCTTGAATCATAAGTACAAATTCATCATTGACATGGCTTCTGCTTTTTGCATATGCAACTTTTGAATTAAGCATCTTTACAAATGGTAAAACTTCTGCAAAAGGCTTCGTTTTCGATTGTTCATAAAGCTCTAAAACATAATCATAGAAATTTCTCATTTGAGTAGATTTGGTTTCTGGTTTTTTGTTTTGAGCTATTTTTTGAGAAACACTTTGTGCTGTTGTATTAAAAAGTTCCACATCTTTTGTGTAGTCTAAAGTTATTGGAGGAATTGTAGCTTGAGGTCTATCATATCCTCTGTTGTCGCCACCGCTTCTTTGTTGTCCTTGGTTGTTGTTTGGTCGATTGTGGTTAAATCCACCACCTCTATTTTGATTGTTAGTGTATCTTTGTTCCATTTTTAATCTCTCCTTTTGTAGATAAATTCAGATATTTTCATTTTCGACTCTTTTGGATATTTCTCTATCATCTCATCGAGTGTAGAAAATAAAGTTTCGTATTTTTTGTCCATATTTCTTGTAAAGCTATAGTTTAGCTTTGATTTCCAGATAGTAGATAATACATCACCATCGTATTTGACTTTTTTACTCATAGCTATAAAATCAAGAAGCCTATAGGTAAATGCGGTGTTAATCTCAGGAATTTTTTCTAACTCTTCAATAAGACCTAAATCATCCAAATAATCATCCCATTTCACACTTTCATCAAACAATGTTATACCATCTTTTCCATCAAGTGCTTTTGCATCATCTAGTGCTTCTTCACTGAGATGAGCTATGAAATTAATAGGTTTAGAGTGTTTAAACATCACCATCCCCATAGAGATACTAAGGCCACTTCCGCAAATAAATTTCATAAACTCAGCTCTAATCTCTTTTGAGAGTTCTATCACTTCATACCAACTACCTATGATAAACAGGTCATCTCCACCTGCAAAGATTGTATAAACATTTTTATCTTGCATTAGTTTAGAAACTTTAACACTAAAGAAATAATCGACTAATCTTGATAGAAAGTTAAATTTTGCAAAGGAGTTGATGTTTGAATTTTTGAGAAAACTACCCATATTATCAACATCACCCTTGAGGCTCATAAGTGCCTTTGCACCAATGCCATCTTTTCTAGCTCTCTTTTCTAACTCTTCAAAATCAACTATTTTTTTATCATGTGTTTGCACATAAGATTTAAGTGACCATTTGGCATAGCCTCTAAACTCTTCATCATTTGAAATGTCATAGACTATTTCACTGTCTGTATCGATAAAACTTTTGAACTCTACAAAATAGTTGCTATAAATTTTGATGGTTCCTTGACCATCTGTTGTAATTTGTATAGATTCAGCCTTGGCTAACTTTTCACCAAGAGAGATAAAAATATCACAAAAATCACATGATTCATCACTTGACTTATTTTTAAATCTTTTGTTGCACATTTTGCATAGATGGGCATTGTCTTTTGTCTCTATATTAAAAACTGGGTTTTGGTTAGAGAGATTGAATTTTTGGTATTTTTTCTCTTCTACTTTTTTGGCTAGTTGCTCTCTTAAGTTTTGAAATTTTTGCTCTGTAAAATTGCTAGCACTTATGGCTATATAACTAAGTCCGATGCCACTTTGCCCAAAAGTGTTTTCCAAAAACCAGCTATTTAGTTCTTTTTGAATCTCTTGTAGTGTAGTTACAGTTTGAGGTGTATTTGCTGCTAGTATTTCAAATTTACCAGCACTATCACTTACGATGCTAAGCTTACTAATTCCTAACTTTTTACAAATATCAAGAGCTATGACTTTGATAAATATTTGGATAAAAGCAGATTTTCCTCTTAAAATTTTACTTGCTTTCGAAGATGGTAAATCATCAAAAATAAACTGTTGAATCCCAAAAAAATCTCCTGCAATAAGTAGAAATTTATCTTTAGAATAATCTTTGATACTCTCTAAACTCATATCATTTTCATGATATTTTGCTAAAGCTGAAGCAAAAGATGCTGTGGTTTTTAGATGATCATAGAGTGGGATATTTGCCTTAGTGCCATAAGTACTACTTGGTATAAAAGATGTGTATTTTTGAAGTAAAAAATCAAGCCCACTTATGAAATTTGCTTTTGGTTTTTTCTTTAAAATAGCAATATCTTTTTCAAATTCAAGCCACAAAGTTTTGTACTCATTTTTGGAGAGTTTCTCTTTTTTAACCCCTATTATAGAATTGCTGTCAAATTTTTTAAGATCAAACACTTTTGATTTGTCAAATGGACTAACAAGAGGGATTTCATAATATTTAAGCTTTTCACCTCTATCATCGCTTTGGTTGTATTTTTCATATGCTTCTCTTTCAAACCCACTAGCAACTCTATCTGAAATTGCTACTATCCACTCTCTTGGAGTTGATGGTTTGTGATGTTTTGCACTTATGTTTTCAAAACTCTCATCTCCTATCATCGTATCTATAAAGCTAAATTCACCCTGTTTGCCGACAACAGATTTAAAAAACTCTGCACTATAGGCACTATGTTGATGAGTAAAATATTCTCCAAACTTTATAGGACAATAGCTACTTAGTTCATAACTATTTTTGGGTAACTCATCACCTGTTCGTTGGTAAAACTTACCAATATCGTGCAATAACCCTGCAAGGGCTAAACTCTCTATATCATTCACATCTTCCTCCTAGTTCAGGTTTGATTTTAATTTTTCCTAGTCCAAAAACGGTGCTTTTACCCACACCTATAAGCTCTCCAACTTTTAAGATATTATAAGTTTCGATATTAAGATTTTTTAGCTTCATCTCACCTATAATTCCACCTAGTTTCATATCTGTTTTTTGGCGATTGCTATACCTTGATAGTTCTTTAAAATGTAACTCTTTTGATACTATTTCACCAATTATTGGATATGGGAATTTTTTGTATTCTTTACCCAATAGCCTCATTTGTCGTTGATAAATTGAATTTACTAGCTCATCTAGTCCTATTTCATCACTTCTAAGAAAAACATTCTCTTTTTTGATGCGAAGTGGTGTAGCAAATCGTAGTGAAATATTTGGATAAAAATTGTCGATAGTAAAAGTTTTGATAAAATTTTGAGGAAGTTTTAGTTTACCATCACTAAAACAATTTTCATCATTTATGTACATATCAAATTTGGAGTATGTTTTTTTCTCTTTGCCTAGACCTATTTGAGTAAGCAACATATGAAACGCACTTACAATATATGGTAGTTTTGCAGTGGCTGAGTCAAATAAATAAAAATCAAAGTTATAAAATTCCCTTCCTAGTTCAAAATCAAATCTGTATTTGTGAAAAGTATTTTTCTCTTCATAAAATTCATGGTATAAGCAGTTTGAGACGGCGAAGCATCCATCGCAGGTGTATGAGGGATTGATACAAGTTACTTTTTTTAGTGCATAGCCCAATGCCCCACGAAGTTGTGACCCTATAAAATATTGCGGTTTATTTTTGATGATAATAGATAGTTTGGTGTAGGTCATATGTCAAATTGCTCCATTTCTTCTTTTGTGACATTGATGAGTAATCTATCTTTTTTTCCACTTTGAATATCGTATATATCTTTGAGATATTGTTCCGAGGATAAATAAACTATATTGTGTCTTTCTTTACTGTTTTTTTGAATAAATCCTAAAAGTCCAGAAATTTCAGCTCTTGTAATATGTTTTCTCATCAAATATGTTGGTATGCAAATCTCATTTTGTCCTTCAATAGCAAAACAAAGCTCAATTTTATCTAGCTGTTTTTTATTTTTAAAGAAATTGATTATTACTAAAATCATAGTAATAAAAGAAAAACAAATTGTTATCCAATCCATCCAAGTAATGACTTTTTCAAACTCCATATTTTCTAAATCTCCTATGTTTAAATATTGATTTTTTTACAATTTGACCATCTTCTATAAATTCAACTACTTCCCGTTTTGTAGTGGCATAGACTGGAATAAATCCAACATTTAAAGCAAATTCTACAATCGAAAATGTTGCACCAAAATCTCCTTGTACCAACACTATATCTCCTTTTTGTAAATTATTTGATAAAAACTTTTTAAATGGTTCTAGATCTATATATTCCAAGTCTGCATCAAAATTGCACCATTTTTGTTGGAGTTCACGTGGTAGTACTATAAATTGAGTAACCTTTAAATTTTTGATAGCATCAATTTCTTGTAAATTATTAAGTTTGTGAGAAAATAAAAGTAACATTTTCTTACTCATTGTAAACCTTGTTTTTTTGTTATATTGTTGCATAAAAAGACGAATTCGTTAATACGTTTTAATTTAAATCTATTAAAATCGTTTGATATATTCTTGTAACTCGTTAACAATTTTTCTTCTAAACCTCTTTGGTTCTAAAACTTCAATATTAGGTAACCAAGATTTGATTAAGTTGTCGCAATCTTCGTCATGGGTTACTTCAAAGCTTATTATAAGTGAACCACAAGGTAGTTTCTCTTTGATTTTTTGAGATTGAAGAAAACTTTTTTGTTCAAAATAAACAGCAATTTGAGAATCAACTTTGACAATGACTTCAAATATTTGTCCATCTTCATACCATGCTGAGTGTGTTTTATCTAAAATCTTTTCTATATCTTTGTGTTCTTTTGAGTGCTTATGTGATAGGGCTATTATATCTTTTATTTTACCAAGCATAAAAGTTTTGATTTTAGAATCATTTTCATCTTTTGCAAAAAGATACCAAATACCATCAAATGCTGCTATTTTATAAGGTTCAACTTCTATTCTTTGATTGTCAAGTATAAGCACAATGTGAACTTTATCTTTTATGGCATTTTCTAATCTTTCAATCAAAAATGAATCAATATCTATATCTTGAATATCATCTTGTTTTATATAATATGGATTTATAAAGTTTGTTTTGAGAAGTTTATTAAAAAGTTTTGTTGTAATCTTATCAAAATCACTAACTTCTCTAAACTGAGATAGTGATAGTTGAAGTAAAATCATCTCATCGTTATTTAGAGCCGTTTTATTGAGTGAGTACCCATCTATAAACTTATATTTGTGTTCTTTTGTTTTTTCTATAGGAAACTCTAGCAGTCTATAACTAATATCTTGTTGTATTGTTCTTACACCTACGCTATATTCTTCTGCTAGTTCTTTAACCGTTGGCATTTCATTATTTGATAGTTTTGTTAAAATGCCCATTAACCTAAATATAGTTTTGTCATAGCTAGCTTTACGCTTTGTGCCTGTTGTTTTAAATCTTACTGTTTTTTCCATAAAAATGATTTTATTATTAAATATATTAAATTTACTTTAAGTACGAAGTATCGTGTTCGTTAATAGTTTATATAATTCTGGTAATATTTTAAAACTTAGGAGAAAACTATGGTGAAAAAAAGTCTTATTTATGGTTCAAGTTTAGCAGTAGCTACACTTTTATTTACAGGATGTGGCATAAAAACTCAAGAATATAATGTTTCAGCGGATAATGTATCACAACTAAGAGCTTATGAAGGCATAAAGATTAATGTATCTGAATTTAGTGCAACGAAAGCTGGTGAAAAAAGTACATTATGTAGAATGGCTGAAACAATTACTACACCAAAAGGTGAGTCATTTGAAAAATATATACAAGAAGCATTAGTTGCAGAACTTAAAATGGCAAATCTTTATGATAAAACTTCAAATCTTACAATTAGTGGTAATATAGAAAAAATATATGGTAGTAGTATGATCGGGGATGCTTTTTGGGAAGTATCAGTAACAATAAAATCAAGTAACGGTAAGAGTATCAAAGTTGATACAAAAAGAGAATACCCATCAGCAGTTCTTGCCTATACAGCTTGTAACAATATGGCATCATCATTTAGTCCAACTATTAAACAGTTAGTAAATGATATAATCAATCACAAAGATTTTAAATCTTTGATTACAAATTAGGATGGTTATAATGAAGTTGTTGTCACGATTAGCCTTGATATCTGGAGTATTTATTAGTACTCTTAGTGCAAGTGGTTTTTTTACTGTCAATTATACTCAAATTGATAATAAATTCTATAAAAATGAAGCACAAAATGGTGCTGGATTTGGATTTGGAGCAGTTTATGATACAATGATTGTTAGTCCGTTTGTCGAGATCGATTTTAGTGGAAATGGTTCTAGTACATATAGAAGCACTGCAACATTTGGGATTGAAAAAAATATTGTTGACAACCTAAATATAGGTCTTGGATATGGTTATACACATCTTGTAGCTCATTCACAAACACAAAATGTTGGAACTTTTGTTGCAAAAGCCGAATATCTTATCAACAAAAAGTATATTCTTGGATATAAATACTCTCAAATGCAAAATGTAGCTCCGTACGATAATGCTGCTTTATATAATAATGACAAAAGAGATGTCGATTTGAATACTATTTATATAGGATTTAAATATTAAATTTTGCGTGCCAAGATATTATAACATCTTGGCAACATATTTTTTTTGACTTTCAAGCATATGACAGCAATTTGTCTAAACTAACATCTAATAAATGAAATGTTAAAACCCTTGTCTTTTTAATTCTCTAACAAACTCACTAAGTCCTTGCTCAATTTTTTCTATAGCTGTTTGATTACTCACTGGCACTAGCTGAACCATGCCATTAATAAAATTTGTTTTAAAGATTTGCTCTGTTTCTTTATGGATTACCATATCATCATAATCTTTGTAAAAATCATAGTTTTTTGTAAATTCTTCTGACATAACATTAAATACTTTTTGCTCCATTACTACCTCTCCTTATCAAGTTTATTTTTTACATATTCACTCAGGCTTTTAATAGTTCCATAACCTAAATGCTTTTTTGAGATATTTGTAAGTGTTACACCAAGACTATATAATTCTCTGATTTTTTCTTTGTCTTTATCATAGATACTTCCTTGAATTGTGCCTTTTGGCTTTCCAAGCTTTATCCCCTTTTCTTTTCTGGCTTGCAGGGCTTCTTTTGTTCTTTTGCTTATAAGGTCACGCTCTAGTTGTGCAAAGGCTGAGAATATATTTATCTGAAAATCTGTAAATGGATTTTGAACATTAGGTTTTATAAAAAGCTGTTCTTTGAGGATATGAAGGTTTACTCCAAGTGCTATGAGTTGATTTACAATAGTGACAACATTTACAACACTTCTTCCTATACGACTAAGTTCAGATACTATTAGATGATCACCAGTTTGTAAAGTTTCAAAAAGCTCATCTATCTTTCTATCTTCATCTTTTTTACGACTGCTCATCTTTACTTCAATAAACTCTACTTTGCCAAGAGAGTTTTTATTTACATAATTGAAAATAGAGTGCTGTTGATTTTGTAAATCTTGTTGGTCTGTGCTAACTCGAATATACCCTATAGTTTTTGCCATTTTTACCTCATTTACTAACTAAGATAATTATAGCATAAATAGTTTTATATTTTTACTATTTATATATACTTTTATTAGTAAAAATAAAGAAGTATCTAATGTTCATTAAAAAGTAAAAACGAAGCAATTTAATACAGTCGAATATCTATATTTTTATATATACTTAATATTTAAATATTAAGTATATGAAGATATGGATTTTCTTAAATTATTACTAATTTTATAAACTTATACTTTATAAAACTACCAATATTAGAAACAAAATGGAAGAGCCTTATTTCTTTTTATAAAAAGGGCTATATTTTGAGTAGCCATTTTCGTATCTAAACTTCCCTATACCTACTAAAATTGTTAGAATTACTAAGGGAAGAAGTGCAAGTTCTAATGATGTCATAGATACCTCCTAAAAAAATTCTCTCAAAGAATCTCTAAATGGTTTGTGGTATGTCGCAATCAGTGCTGTAACGATAATAATCAACATCCCAAACGATGCATCGTGCTCACTTTGAGCTACAGTAAAAATAAATAGTGCAATTAAAAGCAACAAAAATGGCAACATCCTCTCCCAATTGCTTGTTTACAAGTATTATATCAAAATTTTCTATACATAATTTTAAATGTTTATTTCTCCATAACAATATATGTGTACTCTTTTATTACTCTAGTACCTTTTGAAGTTCCGCCATCTTCATACATATTTGTTCTATAGCTACCTTGAAATTTCCAACCTAATGCATACATATCTTTCATCGTAGTAATTTCTTGAAAAGCCCCAGTACATACCATTTTGTCCTCAGCAAAACCAGAATAGCCATTTTTAAATTGGCATATTGCTACTTCTGTAGCATTTAAAATACCAATTATGGCAGTAAGCGTAAAAATAGCTTTAATCACCATCTACCTCCGTTTGAGTCATACATCTCCCAAAATCTAACTTGTTTGTGATAATAAGCATTAGCACTTCCACTTTTGCTAGGCTTAAACCAAGAAAATACAAAAGGTAGCCAAATAACTATATGTGCAAAAGTATTTTCACTAACACTCTTGATAAACTCAACCATTGCACTATAATCTTCTATAATCCAGTGTCCTGCCAATATTACTACAAATAAGAATACAAAAGTTAAATATCCTACTATCATTCTTGCTATTACACTTGCAAAATATTCTCTCATTTCATGCTCCTTGAGTAGTAGTTCTTAAAATATATTATAAAAAAAATTAACTTAAATACTTCACTATAGGGAATTTTATTAATTCTACCAATTTAATATAATCCATTAAAAAAGTTACAGGATTTTTAAATAGAAAATTTACAAGATATATCAAAAGAAGAAATACAGGATTTGCATCGAATAATAGCCAATAATGTTAGGACAATAAGAAAACAGAAAAATATCTCACAACTAAATCTAGCTCATTCTATTGGGCATAAAACTGTTAGTACAATTGCTAAGATTGAAGCTGGACATGAAAACAAACATTACAACATAGAGCAACTATATAAAATTGCAAAAATACTTCAGGTTGATATTAGAGATTTTTTTACACTCTCAAAATAATTCTGTCTGACACTATTCACTGTCGTTCATATATAGTCTGATTTAGTCCCCTAAAAGGGACAAATTTATTGTATTATATTGCTTGATTTTGTCCCCTACAAAAAAATGCTTACTAAGTTACTTCTTCAAAATAGCCATTTTAAGGGCTATTTGAGGAATTAACAAAAAAAATCGTTACAGAATTTGGCAAATTTTACACTCAATTTGTCCCTTGAGACAAAACCTTTACAAAAATTAGTGCTACAAAACACCATTTGAAGGCTTTTTTCACGATATAACAAAAATTTTCCTTACTCAAATAGTCATTTTTTTAGTTTTGAGATAATTAGTATTTAAGAGCACATATATCTATTTTTGAAAGACTTTTTGCAATATTTCTATCACTTGCTTTTTCTCTACTGGTAATTTATCAACAATAGATTTGAGCATTTTTTTATCCACATCTTGTTCTAAATGATCGATAAATGCATCAAAATCTTTAACCATTCGACCTACTAATTTTATCTCCTCATCACCCGTTAAAAGTAGTGCCAGTTTGAGTATATCTCTTCGATGTTTTTTCCATTTTTTATCATCACGATTTTTCAAATCATAAAATGCTGACATCTTTAGCATTATAGTAGCTTGTGTATTTGTACAAGGTGCTCTGTGATTTTTATCAACATTGTTTTTTATCATCTCAAAATATTCTGGATCAAGCATAATGGCTGAAAGTGAATACAATCCCTCTTCTGGATCTATAGGGATAATTCTTTGCTCATCATCTAGTTCTAAACTATTTTCATTGGATGCAAAAAGTTCAATCTCTTTTGCAAAGTTTTCTTTTTGAGGTTCAACAAATCTGTAGTATTGGTACTGATCTTTTAAACCTATTTGGATTTTATAGCCACCTTCTTTCACATACTCTTTTATTCGTTTTGTCATCTCTATTGAATTGCTCGTTAAAAGAACCAAATCAATATCAAATGTTGCTTTACCATGATTTTCAAGTTCACTATCTAAGAGCATAAGTGTTGCAAAGCCACCTACAACCGCATAATGCTCGTCTAAATCTTTACAGTAATCTTGAAAATGGCTCAAACCTGCATAATCAGTCTCTTTCATTCATATCCCTTAATTTCTCTATAATTTTTGTTTCTAAGTGCTCTACTGCTTCTTGTACTCTCTCATCTTCATCATTTTTGAAAAATCTTAATACATATAATGGATTTATCGTATCCTTGTGAGCAAAAACAGATGGTTCTCTATCCCATACTTCAAACTTATACTCGGCAACATCTTCATCACACTCCATAGCTTCTAGCTGCTGTAATGTAAGCTTTTTATGAGAAATCGCAACTGTTTTTATTTTTTCTTCTATCAATGTAGAATAATGTGATAATGCTGTAAATCCACTATATACTTTTTCATCCATAAAATCTTTCGCAAAAAAGCTATATTTTACAGGTGACTTTGCTTCCTCTTTTAAACGATCGTACACTTCTATAGGTGAAATAAAATTGATATATCTACTTCGCCCACTGGCTTCTATTTGAACATATCCTAATGCTTCTAAAACATTTAAAGCTTGCGATGTGGCTCTAAGTTCTCTACCAATAGCTTGTGCTATCTCTTTTATAATCATGCTACTATGTATTTGATTATCTAAATAACCTATCAAAATCATATCTGCATCACTTGTTAAAGCCACTTCTCTCAAAGGGGTCTTCTTTTTATTTTGCGTTTGTATCTGCAATAGTGCAAAAGGCATATAGATTTGCTTATCTTTTATAACAAACGGAACATGCTTCTTTATAAGACTCTCAATGCTTCTGCTATCAAGTTTATCAAACACTAAAACTGTGTGACAAGAAGTAAGTTCATCAAGACGCTTGATGGCATTTTGATGAACCCTTATGTCAATTGTTTCATCTTTTACACTCGCAAATACAACACATATATCTTGTATCTTTGCACTCCAAAGTTCATATCCAGCTTTTAAATAAAGTGGGACATTAACAGTGATATTGTTTGGTACTATTTCCCAATTGGTACTATTTTGAATATATTCAAATATCTCTTTTTTTGTTTTCATAAACTTATATTAACATAAAAACTATTAAATTTACAATAGTATGTAAATATTGTATTATTTATGTATATTTAAGTATATTGTTCCTTTTCTTTGGTCAATATTTTAATAAGCTTTTCAAACCATTCCAAATCTTCATTGGTAGTATTAAACTTATCTATAATTTGCCCATATGCAAACGCATCTATTATATTTAGCTCTGGGTATTTTTTTTGAAGTTCATACACTCTTTCATTTTTTCTACAACGACTAAGCCGTTTTTTGAATTTATCGTTATACTGTTCAAAATAGTGTGTACTTGAGTATTTTAACTTTTTCTTTCCATCTTCATCGTTTGGCTTTATAATAGTATTCATAAATTTAAGCAGCATATTTCTTGAAATCCTGTAATCCCCATAAAGATGTTCAAAATATGCTTTTTTTAACCATGTTTCAACTTTCTTTTCATTTGAACTTTTACTGTTTTGAGCACTAATACCATCAAGTTCATCCATTCCCTCAATAATATCTTTGAGTTCCTCATTTTCTTGTGTAATATCCCATAGTATGCCTGTTACTGCATTTATTGCTTTGTCATAGTAAATATAAGGGCGTTTAAAATTATCATCCCTTAATCTATCCAACAAATATTGAAATGCATCTTTAGAATATTTGTGAATATCTAATAGTGATGTTCCTTTGCTCATAATATAAACCTTTTCAAATTGTACATATTGATTTTTATGAAAATATTAAGTTTCATAATGCTTCTCCTATATATTTGAATATTTCAAGAACTATCCAATCAAGATAATTGTCATTTTCGAGATAGATTCTAACATTTGTTAATCCACCATTATTTTCAATAAAAGAAATCATGCTTTTTGAAAATAAATCTTTATAACTTTTGTTTTTTGAAATTTGCAAAATTTCATTTGCAGATTTATGGTCTAGAAAATTTCTAAGCTTGTTTATTTCTTTTATAATCTCTTCTTTTCTATTCTTATCTAATCGTTCAACATCCGTTGAACATATGTTCAACTTATGTTCAATTGCTTTTAGTTTTCTACTCTCTCCGCTTTTTAATCCTGCCAATTGTCTTTGCTTTTTAACTTTTTCTAAATTTTGCATTCTTCTATTAAAAGAATGTGAGAAAAAGAAGCTATCAGCATCAATTTCAAAGAGTCCATATTCTTTGACGACTGTTTCAACTTTTGCTTGAGTCGTATTATATTTTCTTGCCAACGCTCCAAGTAAACAAAAAGGGTATCTATAATCTTTTTGTTCTCTTAGTGTTTCAACTAAAATCCAAAAAATACCATAACCTTCACATCCTAGCTGTTCTATAAGTACCATGCATTTAAAATCATCTTTTGCGTTACTATCATGTTTAAACCAGTAAGTATCTTTTTCTTTTAATCGTTCCATGATTTACACTCATAATGTTTTTATCATATTATTAGCAAGATATTCAGCTACTTCAATTATGGGAAAGATATAAGAAGCCTTTAATCCTTCGCTACTCCTATGGTAGTTTGGTAAATTCATACCCTCTTTAATTCTTCTATCAATTGTTTGCTCTGATTTCTTGATAACTTTTGCTAGTTCTGATTTTGTTAAGTTGTAACCAAAATCATTCTTTAACAATACAATATATTTGTCAAATTTTGTAGGAGCCATTGCAAGTGACATTACTAATCTTAAGTCATTTTCAGTTAGTTTTGTTTCATCCATATTGTTCCTTTTAAATTGAAATTGTAGGTACCTGAATGAAATTGTAGAAAAAAAGCAGATTTTGATTGGTCAAAAATTTACAGAGTATTTTTAACCAGCTATAAACCTAGTATATATGGCATTATCAATAAGTTCTGTCATTAAGTTATACCTAGATTTTATTGTAGAGATTGAGTAATAAGATTTATATTTTATCCCTTTTTCAATATATAAGTGAGTGTATTTATAGTAATCTTCAATTCTAATTTTTTTTATGCTAGGTTTTGTACTTTTAGATTTTGATGTACTTTCTACTTTGACATAATAGTAGTAATTAAAATATTCCTCAAGAATTCTAGCACCCTCATTTATACCAATATTATTATTTTTATAGTAATCATAAATAAAAAAACAGTCTGCCCAATCTTGTTTTGATAATCTTTTAGAGATGTTAATTTCATTATCGATATGATTAGTGATTTCATGTTTATCTAAAAGTTCATTTAAGCTAATTCTAGGAATATGTTGATGGTTATAAAATGAATTTTCTTCGTAAATCAAATCTATATGGTAAGGAATTAATTTATAATTATAGATTGAATTTGCAAGACCGAAAGAGTTTAAAATATAAGGACATTCAGCCCCTTTCGTTTTATGAAAATAATTGTAAATATCTTCAATATAGCTTTTTAGTTCATCTATAGGTAAGTTTAGATTTACATCCATTATATGAACATTAGTATTTAAATTTTTTGGTTCAGTTAGTTTAGGTCTTGATAATTTTTGAACAATAAAATGTTCTGCTTTTGAATTTTTGAATATTGCATTGACATCATCATAGTCATAACTGTATGTATTTGATGATTCCGATGAGCTTGATTTATAGTAACATTTCATCGAAAGATAATTTAAAAAATCGGGTTTAGCCTCAAACTTAGAAATATCATTCAATATTTTGTTGAACCCTACAGTAGGCTTTATCAAATGAAATAAGTTATTATAATCCCGTATGAAATAATCTATTGTCTTTTTTAAGTCTATTTTGTATTTGTAAGTTAAAAAAATAGAATGTATAAACTCTAAATAATCATTATAGCTTTTAAAAGCCAATTCGGTAAATATTTGTTGTTCAATATATTTGTTACTAAATATTATCTCTTGAGGTTCCATGTCTAATACTTTATATATTTTTAAAAGCTCAAAAAGTCCTTTTGAAACATCTTTATTACGAATAGCTAGTTCAAATGCCAAACAATTTGTAAATTCATAATCCTTAAAATTTTCAATATCTTCATAGGCTTTATTATTTCTATTAAGATTTATATCATCATAAAGCTTCATAAATACAAATCCTTAATAACTTCTTTGCCACTATCTGGAGCTAGTTTTGCATACCGTAGAGTCATTTTTATATCTTTATGGTTCATAAGTTTTTGAATAGTTAGTATAGGTACGCCTTTGATAGCAAGATGACTTGCAAATGTATGTCTCAATGTATGAATAACTACTCTATTTTTTCTATCATCACCATCAAGTCCTATATTAAATAGCTCATTTAAAATTTGTCTCATTTTATTAGAAATAGTAGTTTGATGAGAACTTATCAATGTATCATTTGGTTGAAGAGTTTTCACATAATCTTCTAAGTAAGTTTTTAGTTCATCATTATAATAGCCTGTGTATGTAGAAACATTTTTATGATCAGTTAGCGTGACACTATTATGTTCAAGATTCAAATCTTTTTTTCTAATTGATAAAATTGTATTCAGCCTACCTCCAGTATTTAATGACAGTTTTGTGAATAAAAGCAGTTCAGGATAGTCTTGGAGCTTTTCTATAAGTTTTTCTATTTCATTTTTTGTTAAATATCTCTCTCTTTTATTATCGACTTTTATATTGTCGATATTTTGGGCAGGATTTGGATTTTTAAAAACTCCTTTTTTTGATGCGTCTCTTATAATGGTACTTACCATAAATATTAGTTGATTAACATAATTATCTGCAAGTTTGCCAATTTTTGATAATTTGATTTTCTCTATATCAGTAGCTGTTAAGTCATTGATATCTTTATGCCCAATAAAGCTTTTTAAATGATTAATATATCTTTGCCTCTCTTTTTCAGTATCTTTTCTAGTATGAATCCGAGCATCAAAGTATTGATTTGCGATAGTATCAAATGTGATTATTTCTTTTTTCTTTTTTTTAATTATACTAGGAGGCAGTTCGTTATTTCTTACAAAGTTTAAAGCTTCATTCCTTTTTGCATTGCAGTAGTCTTCACGAATACCTTCTGAATAAAGTCCTATCTTTTGCCATATTTTTTTGCCGCTTAGATCTTTATATGTTATAAAAAAGCTCTTATCTTTATTGAGTAATTCGGTATAATATACACCAATATATTTTTTTGATTTAATTTTTGACATTTTTGGCTACCCTATAGCTACCCTTTTTTGATAAAAAAGGATAAATATTGAAAAATATGTTTTCAATTATATCAGAAATAATAGCCTATTTCAAGGGCTTTATATGTATATTGCTAAATATTTATAAATAAACAAAAGGAGAAATAATGGAATGTGAATTTCCTACGGTAAACTCTAATAAAGAAGAGATAAAAGATATTTTTAATAGCACAAAAACTATTGCCGTAATAGGTCTTAGTCCGGATGAGACAAAAGATAGTAATAGGGTTGCTAAATATTTGCAAAGCGTAGGCTACAAAATAGTTCCGGTATATCCAAAAGGAGATATTATACTAGGTGAGCAGGTTTATAGAAGTTTATCCGAAATACCTTTTGAGATAGATTTGGTTAATGTGTTTAGAAAACCAGAGTTTGTTTCAGTTGTAGTAGATGAAGCATTACAAAGAGGTGACGTAAAAATAGTGTGGACTCAAAAAGGGATAGTAAATAATCAAGCAGCCCAAAAAGCTAAAGATAACGGTTTGAAAGTTGTACAAAATCATTGTACTATGGTAGAACATAGAAATATGTAAAAGCTTCTATACTTTTTTGACAAATAAAAAAGCCCCTTTCGGGGCTTTCTTTTTGCTTGTTAGCAAGAATACATAGTTTTGATTTCAAAAGGAGTAGGTCTTGCTTCGTAAGGCCATACTTGAGTTTCGAATTTGTAGTGTTGATATGTATCTATAAATAAATCAGTCATTACCGGTTTCAAGAAGTCGTTATCTCTAACAAGAGCTTCTAAAGCACCTCTTAATGTATGTGGCATTTGAGGAATACCTTTTTCTCTGATTTCATCTAAGCTTAATTCAAATAAATCTTCATCCATAGGTCCGATTGGTTCATATTGATTTTTGATACCGTCAAGTCCAGCTAAAAGCATAGCAGTGAAACCTAAATATGGGCAAGATGTAGAGTCTGGGAATCTCATCTCTATTCTTGTTGCTTTCTCACCTGCACCGTATGGAACCCTACAACTTGCACTTCTGTTTTGAGAAGAGTATGTTAAGATTGAAGGAGCTTCAAATCCTGGGATTAATCTTTTGTAAGAGTTCGTACTTGCATTTGTAAATGCAGCAATAGCTCTAGCATGTTTAAATATACCGCCGACATAATGTCTAGCAGTATCAGATAAATTACCGTATTCACCTTGTTTGTAGAATAAGTTTTTACCGTCTTTCCAGATTGATTGGTGTACGTGCATACCGTTTCCGTTATCACCGTAAAGTGGTTTTGGCATAAATGTAGCTGACTTACCGTTTAGGTGTGCTACCATTTTGATAACATATTTTAATTTTTGTACGTTATCTGCAGCTTCTACAAGTGTTCCAAATACGATACCGATTTCATGTTGACCTTGAGCAACTTCGTGGTGTCCTAGAACTACTTCAAGACCAACTTGTTCTAATACTTGCATCATCTCTGCTCTTAAATCAACACCGTTGTCGATTGGAGCAACCGGGAAATATCCACCTTTTGTTCTTGGTCTGTGACCCATATTACCGTGTTCATAATCTTTAGCATCATTCCACTCACCGTCTTCAGTATCAAGTCTGTAGTATGATTCGTTACCTTTGTCTATAATTTTTACATCTTCGAAAATAAAGAATTCATTTTCAGGTCCAAAGTATGCAACATCACCGACACCTGCATTTGCTAAATGCTCAAGAGCTTTTTTAGCAATACTTCTTGGACATTTTTCATACATTTGACCTTTGTAAATGTCATATACGTCACAAATTACAATGATTGTAGAATCAGCAGTAAACGGATCTAAAAAAGCAGTTTCAACATCAGGTTTTAAAACCATATCCGATTTATTGATCGGTTGCCAAGCTTCGATTGATGACCCATCAAAAGGCATACCGTTTTTTAATAAATCTGCACTTACGTGTTTTAACACATATGTAACATGATGCCAAGTACCTTTTAAATCTGTAAATCTAAAATCTACAAACTTAACTTCATTTGCGTTACAAAAATCAAAAAATTCTTCAACACTATTTACGAATTTTCCCATCGTTAGACTCCTTTTTATTATTCTGGTGACATTTTATCAAAAACTTTTATTGTTTATGTTTAAGTAATTGGTTAAAAAATAACCACTTTGGGTTCTCTTTTTTCAAAATATTGTACATTTTTATAGCCAACACTACTTATGAGTGCTAATGCTTCATTATAACCGTAACCGATTTGTTCAATTTTGTGAGCATCACTACCTAACGTAATGGGAATATTAAGTGAATGGGCAATTTTGAGCAAATCATAGGATGGGTAAATTTCTTCTATCGGTTTTCTAAGACCCGCAGGATTAACCTCTATCGTCATATTCGCTTTTTGTATCTCTTTTAGCGCATCATAGGCTATCTCTTTTATGTCTTTTTTCGGTAAATATTTGAATACTTTTATCAAATCAAGGTGTCCTACAATATCAAATAATCTTGTATTTGCCATTTTTGAAATTGCATCAAAATACTCTTCCCATATAGTGTCTATATCTTTTGAATCATATCCCCCTATAAATTCAGGATTATCAAATCCCCATTTATTTATAAAGTGTACGGAGCCTATAAAGTAATCGACATTTTTTGAGATAACCTTTGGCTCTAAGTACGGTGGAAGATAATCAACCTCATATGCAAAAAGAATTTTGATTTTATCCTTATATACCTCTTGAAGTCTAAATAATTCATTTTCATAAATATCCATCTCTTCTAACGTCATACGATATTTTATATCAAAATTCATTGGTGCATGGCAACTAAAACCGAATATATCTATCCCTTGTTTTATAGCCTCTTGTATATATTCTTCCATAGTGCCGGTTGCATGGTTGCACAGATATGTGTGGTTGTGTAAATCTATTCTTAGTTTTTTCATGCTAAAAGTCCGGCTCCTGTTATTTTATGGCTTCTATCATCTGCATACACCCTTTTACCGCCCTTTAAATCATATTTCCAAATAGGTGCATTTTGTTTGAAATCTTCTACAAATTCGTCTATCATTTCAAGTGCTACTCTTCTTTTTGGTGAACAAACGGCAGCTATGTATGAGCTTGTGTGATTTGGAACATCCCCAAGAGAGTGAGCCATCAAAACATAGGCATTTTTTTCATTTGCTTTATTTTGCCAAGCTTCAAACCAACTTTCTAATATAGGTTCATATATATCAAAACTTAAACCGTCTATACCGTCTTCATCCCTTACTACACCGACAAATGTAATAATGGCACCGAAATTTTTATCTTTCATATCCTGATACCATCTATTTGTAATGGCCTCTACGTTTAAATTACCGTTATGTATTTCTAATCCGTCCATAAAAAACCTTTTTAAATTAATAACTAACAACTAATAATTGTGGTATTCGCTTCTCTCATATAAAATATTTGTGACAAAGTCACACAACTGTTAGTTGTTTTCGGGTTTTTGTGCATAAATGCACATAAAAAACCCGTTCTAACCTAAAAATGTGAAGCAGTTCACATTTTTTTAACGGTTCTCATCCTCCACACACAGGTGGCAATAATGAAATCTTATCTCCGCTTTTTAGAGTTACGTCCCTTGACGTTAATATCCTATCGTTTAATGCAACGGCACAACTTCCAAGCCAAGAAGATACATCTTTATCATCTTTTAAAATTATACTCAATTCATCTAGTGATGTTATATTGAGTTCCATAGGCTCTTTTGAAATAGGCCCTAAAAATTCTATTTTTACCATATATTACCTTTCACTAATTTTAGCAACTTTTCGTTATCATATCGAAATTTAATTTAGAGGTATATTTGTGCTAATATCAAAAATTGATTATTTAAATCTTTTACCTTTTTACGTATTTATCAAAAAAGAGATTTCAAACACTCAAACAAAATCTATAATCAATTATAAAAAATCATATCCGTCTAAGATAAATACAGACTTTAAATACAAAAGAACAGATGCAGCTTTTATATCATCTATTAAATCACGAAATTGCAAATGTACAGATACCGGTATAGTTGCACGTGACGCCGTTTGGTCTGTTTTGGTTTTGATAGACGAAAATCCTCAAAACGACTTTGAATCCAATACTTCTAACGTCCTTGCCGATATTTTAAATATCAAAGGTAAAGTAGCCATAGGAGACAAAGCTTTAAAAATATACTATAACAATGAGGATAAATTCATTGACTTAGCTCAAGTATGGCATCAAAAATACGGTTTATCTTTTGTTTTTGCAAGGTTTTGTTTCAATAAACACCAAAAATATTTCAAAGGTTTGGCTAATAAATTTTCTAATACTAAAGTAAAGATTCCTATGTATATACTTAAAAACGAGGCTCTTAAAGTTGGTTTGAGTGAAAGGCAAATAGTTGATTATTTGTATCAAATCAAGTATAAAATAGGGGTAAAAGAGAAAAAGTCTCTAAAGCTTTTTTTTAGAAAAATAGATGAAAAAAAATTTCTTAAGTAATATAGCTATTACCGTAATAGCTATAATTCTCAATTTTTCTTTTAAAATATATCTTGCAAATTTAATATCCAAGGAAGATTTGGGTATTTATTATACCATGATTGATATTATCTCACTTTTTTTAATTGTTTTCATAGGTTCTAGGTCATCTATGGTGGTTTATTATAATCAAACCAAAGATGATGCGACTATACTGAATCTCTTTAGATATTCTATTCTGGCAGTTACTATTTTTTCTTTGGTGGTTATTGTACCTTTAGCAAAAGATTTTTTAGGTATTTCTATCCCTTATATGTTTTTTGCATTACTTTTAGTTTCACAGGCTTTTTATACCTATTTTTATAATCAGCTTGGTGTTTATAGGATGTATCAAGAGACAAATATAATAACACTTTTGGAAGCTATTTTGATAATAGGATTATTTTTTGTTTTAAAGCCTTTTTTTGACTATTTTGAATCACTGATAGTAGCAACTGCTTTAAATTTTTTAATTTTAAGTTTTTATATTTTTTATAAAAAACCATACAAAGAACCGCTTTTGGCAAAAGTTGAGATTAATACGCAAACAAGGGAATTTATAGGTAACTCTTTTGTAGCATCATTGGAGTTTGCTCTAGGTATGCTTAGTATTTATATATCTGTAATATTTTTTACAAAATATTTTACTCTATCTGATTTGGCAGATTTCCAAGTGGTTGTAAAATCAATTTATTTTTACTTTTTGATTTTGTTTGTATTTCCGATTTTTAAATTTGTTTTTCCCGAACTTTCAAAACTCATATCTCAAAACGATATTGATGAAATCAAAAAACTTCAAAAATGGATTTTTAGATATTCGATTATCGTAACTATTATATCGGCTTTTTTGACATTTGGTTTTGCATTTTTTGGGATAGAATATCTTTTCGGTAAAGAGTATGTAAATAGTTCACAAATGCTTATACCTTTAGTATTGGTTTTTTTCTTTGTGTTGCAAAATGGGTTTTTGACGTCTTTGATTAAAGGTTATAACGGTTTTAAAACTACGTTTATTATAAGGTTTATAGGTATAGTGGTTTTTGTATTGAGTTTTTATATTTTGCAATCCTTTGAATCAAATCCAATCAATGTAATTTACGCGTTCTTAATGGGACATTTGATAACATACGCATTATTAAAAACTAAATCAAAAGGGTTGTTTTGAGTATTTTAGAATCTATTATTTTAGGGATTATTGAGGGGTTTACGGAATTTTTGCCAATATCATCCACGGGGCATATGATAATTGCAAGTGATCTTATGGATATACAACAAACTAATATGACATCTGCATTTGAGATTATTATTCAATTTTCTGCCATATTGGCTGTAGTTTTCAATTATAAAGATAAGTTTACATTACAAAAAATAGAATTATGGAAAAAAATCGTTTTAGCTTTTATACCTATAGGTGCAGTCGGTTTTGTATTTGCTAGCACTATAAAAGCGATGTTCGTACCGTCAATAGTTGCATTTGCTTTCATAATAGGAGGTATTATATTCTTAGTTGTAGAGAAATTTTATAAAAATGAAGAACATTTGATAGACGATGTGGAGAAAGTTAGTTATACGCAAGCCTTTTATATAGGGCTTGCTCAAGTTGCAGCTTTGATACCGGGGGCTAGTAGGGCAGGGGCTAGTATAATAGGTGCTATGCTTGTCGGACTTAATAGAAAAGCAAGCGCAGAGTTTTCTTTTCTTTTGGCATTGCCGGTAATGTGTGCAACGACTGGATATGATTTGGTTAAACACTATCATGAATTTGTTGGGGCAAATTTTATAGTTTTGGCTGTTGGCTTTATAACATCTTTTATTGTTGCATATCTAACTATGAAACTTTTTATTGAGTTTTTATCAAGATTTACTTTTGTTGCTTTTGGAATTTATAGGATTATCGTAGGAGTGTTACTTTTGGCTCTTTTTGTGTAAAACAGTGTGATAGTTGATAGATGTTTTCTTTACTATCAACTATTAACTATTAACTCAACAATCTTCTTCGCCCCGTCAGGTTTAATACTCTCTTTTAATTTTGTACTTAAATCTTGTATATTACAAGTATCTAAAATCTCAAAAAATTTCTTACTATCAAGTTCATTTTCCCTTAAAACAAACCCGAGTTTTTGTTCTTTTAAAAATAAAGCATTGTAGTATTGGTGGTCACTTGCTGCGTGGGGATAAGGGATAAAAAGAGTAGGGAGGTTATTGGCACAAAGCTCCCACAACGTACTAGCACCGGCACGGCTCACGGCAAAATCAGCTTGTGCAATGTATTTTACTAAATCGGAGCTAAAGTCAAAAAGTTCTACATCTACTATTTGTAAATCAAGATATGCTTGTTCTACGCTTTTAAAATCATTTTTACCGCATTGATGAATTATTTTAATTCCTTTTTTTTGCAAATCTTTAGCCACATACAATGCAAAATTATTGATTGCTCTTGCACCTTGAGAACCACCCAAAAATATAACCGTTTTAATCTCATTTCTAATACGTGCCGTATCAAAAAAGATATTATCTACGGGATAATCACATAAAAAGAATTTTTTATCATAGGAGGTAAAAAGCTTTTTTGCCCAAATTGAGCTAAGGCGGTTTAATGCACCCATTTTTGAGTTTTGTTCATGTATATATAATTCAATATTTGAAAATAGAGTTGCAAATACCGCCGGTGCAGCACTAAAACCGCCTACGCTTATGACTTTCGTAACTCCGTATTGTTTAAGTACTTTTTTTACTTTAAATGAAGCTTTTAATATATTAAAAAGAGATTTGAATCTACCGAATAAACCTTGATTTACTACACCTTTCGTATTTAAAAAATGTTTATGTTCAATTCTATCATAGTGTTCAAACCACATTTTATCTTGCCCTGAGGTAGAACCGATATAAACGATTCTATATCCTCTATTTACGAGTTCATCGATTAATGTTTTGGCAACTTTAAGGTGTCCGCCGGTCCCGCCACCGCTGATTGCAATATAATTATTCATCATCGGCTTCTACCTTTTGGGAAATTGATAAAACCAATCCTATACAAACAGACATTGCTAACAATGCACTCCCTCCATAACTTAAAAACGGTACTGCTATACCTTTTATAGGTATAATTCCTGAAATTCCAAAGGCATTTATTAAAAAAGCTATAGCTATCATAAGACCAATTCCTAGCGTAAATAGGTGATAAATAGGCTCACTTACCCTTGCACTTATTTTAAAAATTCTCCATATTACTAAAATTAGTAAAGAAACTATTAAAAATAAACCAAAAAAACCTGCTTCTTCGGTAATTCCTGCCAAAACAAAATCGGTATGAACTTCACTTAAAAATCCTAGTTTTAAAAACCCTTCGCCTACACCTGTACCGCTCAACCCTCCGTTTGCTATGGCATTTAGTGAATGTCCCACTTGATAAGGTTCGGGAAACTCTTTAACCCTTAGGTAGTTGTCTGCCCATGAAGGCAAAAACATCAAAATACCGTCTTGCACCATACTCCACCAACTTTGAATTCTATTAATCCTGTGAGGAGCAACTATAATCAATGATACAAATAAACCAACGCCTAGAGCTCCTAGCATAAGAAAGATTTTGAAACTTCTGTTTGCAAAAATCATCATAATAAACAGTACGGCACCCAGTAATACTATTTGACCCAAATCTTTTTGTAAAAACGCAACCAATACTACTACTAGACCAAATACTCCAAAATAAGGTGCAAGAAGCATTATCTCATCAAAAAGTTTCATTTTTTTAGGTTGGTCAAGGAGTCTTCTATGAAAAGACCAAGCGAGAAAGTATATAAAACCTATTTTAAAAAATTCAACAGGTGAAAGTGAAAATCCAGGAAGTCTTATCCATCTATTTGCTCCACCTGATTCAGTTACCAATGCCCCAGGTAAAAAAGGCATGATTATCATAATAAATAAAAATACGAAGAATAATCCAAAACCGATGTTTTTTAGGATTTTATCCGGATCGAGTCGTGATAAAAACCACATTATAGCTACGGCAACAACTCCAACTGCAAATTGTCTAATAAAAAAGTGAAATTGGTTGTATTCAAAATTCAAAACAGTGTAAACCGACAATGAGTAAGAAAATAATACGCTTACGAATATCAGCGTAGAAGCAAATATAAATAAGAAATAATCAGGTCTTCCTGATTGACTAATAAGGTGTGTGTATTTATCTATAAGTTTACTTTTTATCATTCGCGAATTTTATCATAATGTGACTTTAGATATAATATCACAAAATCAACTTAGAAGAGAATATGGCAGAAGATTTACAGTACAAGAACAAAGCTAAAAAAACCGTTGTTTTATTTATGTTTATTATAGGGTTAGTTTTTATATTTCTAGTTGTTGTTTTCTTCATCATATACAACGAAAAGAGAAGAATTCCTACTCAAGAAATTACCCGTAACGAATTAGCCGTTCGTGGAGATATAGTCAGTTCCGATAGTTTTACATTGGCAACTTCAAAAAAAATATATAAAGCTTATATTGATACAAGATTTTTGGATCCTCAAAAATTAGAATTATTTGTAAAACTATTTTCGATTTACAGCAATATTCCGCAACAAAATATTTATATGAAACTAAAAAACCAAAAGACAAAAGGTAATCTCGTTTTATCCCATGATATAGATTCGAAAACCGCGAAAGATTTAAAAGAATTAGGCTTTAAATTAAGACGCTTAGGTGTTTTTCAGTCCCAAATGATAAACGGTTCGAAATTGATTATAGGACTTAGCGTTGATGAAATAGGTGAGGATAGAATTTATTCTTATGAGGAGACTTTAACGCCTGCTTTAGGCTATATTACTAAAACTTTAGAGAATGATAAAAGAAGAGTAAACGGCGGTAAGGGTGTAGAGTTTATTTATAATGAGTTTTTAAATGATTTTAAAGACGGTATTTTAAAGGGATCAAGAGATGTTTTATCGTATATATCTTTTGATAAAAATAGTGTTATAAAAGAAAGACTTGACGGTGCTACTATTGAACTTACAATACCGTTGAAGTTGCAAAAACATATAGAAATGGTTGTAGACCAACATCAAGAAAGACTGTTGGCACAAGAAATTTTGGTTGTCGTTATGGATAATAAAACAGGTCAACTGTTAACAATAGCAACTACAAATAGATATAACCCAAACAATATACAAACGGATGATTATGAAAAATTAAACATTAAAGCAACTGAATTTCCTTTTGAACCTGGTTCTGTTTTAAAGCCTATAGTTATATCTATGGCTATGGATAAAAATCGAGTTAGAATGAATGAGTCATTTAGTGCATATAATAGGGGTAGTACAAATTCCAAAGGGGAATATCCAAAAGGTAGTATTAAAATAGGTCAATATACTATTACCGATGACCACCAATTTACAAAACAGCAATTAAGTGTCGAAGATATTGTTACATATTCAAGTAATATAGGTACCTTACAAATTGCCCAAAGATTAAGCGGTAGGGAGTTTTATAACGATTTGGTTAAATTTGGGTTCAATCAACCTACAGGTATAGATTTACCTTTTGAAAAAACAGGTATTGTTCCTAGTGTTGCTAGACTGAGTGCCGGTGAAGCAAGAGGCGAAGATAATATTTATAAAGCTACTGTTTCTTATGGACACGGTATGACCGCAACTATTATGCAACTTATTAAAGCTTATAGTGCATTTAGTAATGAAGGCAAAGTTATTACACCTCAGATTATGAAATCTATTACATCGTCTACAGGTGTTAAATATATAAATAAAAAGAAGGATGATGTTCAGGTCATATCTCCAAAAACTGCCGCTGTTATGCGTGATTTATTGATTAAAACCGTTGAACACGGTACCGGTAAAAGAGCGTATATGGAGGGATTGCAAATCGGAGGTAAAACAGGAACGGCAAGGATGCCTGATGCCGGAAAATATACCAAAGAGTATATAAGTTCGTTTTTTGGATTTGTTAATGATTATTCAGGCAACAGCTATACTATAGGTGTCACTACATTAAGACCAAAAGGTACTGCTTGGTATCATTATTATGCTTCTGAAGCAGCTGTTCCGGTGTTTAGAGAAACTACTCAAACTCTTATAAATCTCGGATATCTAAAACCAAAAAACTAAGTATTAACTTTTAAGTTAAGGTAATTTTGGTTTATTATAATTACGGTAAAATTTTAGGGAGCGTGTATGTTTAAGAATAGTTTTTCAAAATTTAGAACAATATCGTTTGTGGAAGGTATTTCATATTTATTACTTCTTTTTATGGCAATGCCTTTGAAATATTTTGCCGGTATGCCTGTTTTTGTAAAAGTTGTAGGTATGGCTCACGGTATCTTATTTGTTTTATTTTTCGTATATTTGTACTTTGCATCAAAAGAGCATAACTGGGGAATGAAATTTAATATAATAGCATTTGTAGCATCGCTTGTACCGTTTGGAACTTTTGTTTTAGAAAAAAGATTAAAAGAGATGGTACCGGTTACAAACAATTAATCTTATTACTTAAGTGATAATAGTTTGAGTATTTTTTTTGCTTTAATATCTTTGTATTTGGTGTACTTACTTACGGTAAGGGTATCATTTTCAAATTTTAGTAGACTTAGGTTCTTTTTTCTCTCTTTTAGAACATAAGGTTTTGTCATCTTATAATACTTCACTCTTTTTTCTACCAAATCGTTATCGGGGAAAATGACGACCGTCGGAATTAGAAATAAGTCACTAATATGATAAGTAGAAGTATCTACCGTAATTATATAATCACACTGAGAAACTATATACATAAAATCAAACAATGTTTTAGAGTGTTTTGACAAATCTACATATTTGTCATTTTCCACTTTTTCTATTTTTAACGTACTAACTATCGTCTCGTCAGAGTAAGTTAAAAGTTCTTTTAGTAAAGTAGCTGTTACGTCTTTCGGTAGACTTCGCTGTATATCAGGGGAATAAGGGTGAAATAGTATCAGTTCAGATTTGCTTTTTAGCTTTACGATATCGTCTTGTAGTTCAGAAGAAGGTTTATAAAAACTTAGGTCAAATTGGTTGAATTTTGTGTGCAACTGAATATTTTTATAATCGATACCGAATTTATATAAATATGCATCTATAAAGTTTAATTCCCGATAAAAAGTACTTTCGTTAATAGTTGAAGTATCTATATAATAATCATACTCAGACATTTTCCGGACATTTATACATAGAGGTAAAACCTTATTTATTAGAGGTTCTTTCTCCAACAGTTCTTTATCTCTTTTGTAGTATTGGTTATCTGCACTTTCAAGTAATAAATCAATTTTTATATTTTTATATCTTTTTTGAAGAGTTTTTATGAGTACCCTTATGGCAGTTAATCCACAAAGAATTTCACCTATACCTCGTCCTACTCCACCTATGATTGCTATTGAAATATCTTTTTTATGACTTTTTACAATGTCGTTTATATCCTGAAATTCCTCATTTCTAAATAGTTCTTTCGTACTAAGTTCAGGAATCTCATCTAAAAAAGTCGTAAATCTTAGTTTTTGCTTTTGTAATAGAAATTCGTTTTTATTACTTACCCCTACTTCTATAGGAAAATCTTTCTGTGAAAAAACTTTTTTTTCATCTACTATGTATGTTTTGTAAGTAGTTCCAACTTTTTCAAATATTTTTTTTACTGCCTCAAAATCATGAAAGGTAGTGATATAGATATATTCATTTTCATCATTACCTCTAATCTCTTTATTGAGTACTACTAAAGAGTTATCGGCAATTTTTATATTTATATTTTGGGATACTTTAAAAAATATCATAACTCTTCGTCGGCCTGAACTCTAAAAATAGTAAGATAAGGTAATTGACAAGGGAGTTTTATAGGGTTTACGTTCCCGCTATGTACACTTTCTAGGGATTTGCCTTCTTTTGTGATTATTTGTTTAAAAGTAATATAATATACGCCGTCAATAAACTCTATTTTTCCTATTTCATTATCACACAAAGGTAATATCGTATTATTCGGTGTAAAAATCTCTATCTTTTCATTTGGGTATGTTTTATACTTACAAAGAAAATGTTCACCGTCTTCTAGAACAAGTCCGCTTACTTCATAGCTACCTTTACTCATAGCATACTCTAAGTTTTGGGCATCATTTTTTTCGAAAGGTCTATGAATCAAATAAGCATCGGTAAAACCCCTATTTTTTGTGGTATGTAACTCTTTTTGATAAGAATTTGCATCAAACTTACCTTCATAATAGTCATCTATTGCATTCCTATAGGCTTTTGCCGTAACCGCTGCATAATAAGATGATTTTGTACGACCCTCAATTTTAAGGCTATCTATCGCACCGCTTTTTAGTATTTCATCTATATGTGAAGCTAGATTCATATCTTTTGCATTAAATATATATGTTCCAATATCACTTTGTTCTTCTATTCTAAACAGTGTTCCGTGCTCTTTATTTGCCACATAAAGTTCATATTCAAAACGGCAATCGTTTGCACAGCTTCCTCTATTTGGAACTCTTCCCATTTGTACGGCACTTATTAAACATCTTCCGCTATAGGCAAAACACATAGAACCGTGTACGAAAATTTCTATTTCTAAATCAGGCAATTTGTTTTTTATCTCAATAACGTCTTTTAGGCTTATCTCACGTGCCGCTATTATCCTTCTTACTCCCATATCGTAATATACTTGTGCATCAAGATAGTTCATAACGTTTGCTTGAGTAGATAAATGTATAGGTATCTGTGGAGCTAGTTCTCTACAAAGTTTTACTACGCCAGGTGTTGCTACTATTATTGCATCCGGACTGAGAGAAGCTATTTTTATAATATGCTTTTTTAAAAGTTCTATTTGAGAGTTAAACGGGAAGCCGTTGACGGTAGCATATACTTTTTTACCCATAGAGTGAGCATAATCGATGCCCTCTTTAAACGTATCGTAATCAAACTCTTTACCGCTTCTTATACGTAAACTAAAATGGCTTACTCCACCGTAAACGGCATCGGCACCAAAGTTTAAAGCGATTTTTAATTTTTCTAAATTCCCGGCAGGTGAAAGTAATTCTACTTTTTTCATTATAATCCTAAAAAGCTTTTTTAATTTTTGTAAATTATTATACACTATACTCTATAAATAGTTGGTAAAATGACATTTTTTGTAATTTATAGCTTTTTTTTTGAAATTTAAGTTAAATTTAAGTCAAAATATGCAAAAAGTTACACATTTTATACGCGTTTTATAATATAATTTTGCAAAAATAGTAAAAGTGTTAGGAAGCATATGAAAATAATTCTTATTGAAGATGATATCTATTTAAATACTTTGATATGTGATGTGTTAATGTCTCAAGGGTATGAGGTGGATGCATTTGCAGACGGAGCAAAAGCTTTAAAGGCTATAGAAAAAGACTATGATTTATATATAGTCGATTTGTCTTTGCCTAATGTCGGTGGATTTGAAATATCTAAAAAAATCAAAGAAGTATCCGGTACCGCACCTATAATAGTTATAAGTGCAGAGGATAATATCGATGTTATATTAAAAGCGTATGATTTGGGATGTCAGGATTATATTAAAAAACCTTTTCACGTCAAGGAACTTCTTGCAAAAGTTTCTTTGATATTACAGACAAAGCCTTTATCTCAGATTAAACTTACGAAAAATTGTTCTTACGATACAAAGTCCAAATTATTGGTTGTAGACGGTGCCGTTGCACCGTTGACGCAAAAAGAGACGATGATGTTACATCTTTTAGTAATGAATATAGGTATGACCGTTTCAAATGAGGAAGCGGAAAAATACATATGGGGTGACCATATGGGTAACGGTTATGTAAGACAACTGATAAGTAAACTTAGAAAGAAAATAGGTTGTGTTCAAATTTTTAATCATTCAGGTAACGGATATAGGTTGGAATTAGATGCATAGATTAAACAAAGTCAATTTCGATTTCCTTAGTTACTATTATATAGACGATAATTCGTTTTTGTTGGATCGTAAAGGAGTATCGACGGCTTTGATTATGAGAGAATTAAGTCAAATTGTACATATTTTAGAAGAATATGATATACGTTTTGAAGTGGACGGTGGCTACAATATCCATCTTTTTTGAGTTTTTTGCAAAAAAAATTGAAATTTCTTCAAAAACCCCTTGACAAATGATTTTTTTTTTAGTACAATTTCGTCACTTTTTTAAACAGCATTGTTTTAAAGAAGAGGCTTTCAGTAGAAGCTGGTGTAGCTCAGTTGGTAGAGCAGCTGATTTGTAATCAGCAGGTCGGGGGTTCAAGTCCCTTCACCAGCTCCATTTTGTTGTTTATGCGTGATTTATTGAAATCAGCGCTGGACCATATTGATATTACTAGAGGTGAGGTTGGAGAGCGGTCAAATCCAGGAGACTGTAAATCTCCCGCTTATAGCTTCGAAGGTTCAAATCCTTCTCTCACCACCACTTTATGATGCGGGTGTAGCTCAGTTGGCTAGAGCTTCTGCCTTCCAAGCAGATTGTCGCGCGTTCGAGTCGCGTCACCCGCTCCATATTTTACGATTGATATTGATAATGGGAGCTGAGTTATACGCATCTTTTTATATAACTCTAAATCTATTCCCTAATACAATCTTTTTTCGTTGTTAAAAACCTATGGGCTTTAATAAAAATTAAAGCAATGTGTTTAATACGGCAAATGCCCATATAGCTCAGAGGTAGAGCACTTCCTTGGTAAGGAAGAGGTCGGAAGTTCAAGTCTTCTTATGGGCTCCAGCTCTAAGCTATATCCACATCTGTAAAAACTGAATATATTTTTTAGTTTTTAGAGGTGTGCCCTCATAATTCCCTCTGATTAGATTAGCTATTTGGCTTATCTACTCAGAGGGCAAAAGCTTTAAATTTTAAAAAGGAAATAAGATGGCTAAAGAAAAGTTTTCTAGAAATAAACCACACGTAAATATTGGTACTATAGGTCACGTTGACCATGGTAAAACAACATTAACAGCTGCTATTTCAGCAGTACTTGCAACAAAAGGTCTTTGTGAAATGAAAGACTACGATAATATCGATAACGCTCCTGAAGAGAGAGAAAGAGGTATTACGATAGCAACTTCTCACATTGAGTATGAAACAGAAAATAGACACTATGCTCACGTTGACTGCCCGGGTCACGCGGACTACGTTAAAAACATGATTACAGGTGCTGCTCAAATGGACGGTGCTATCCTAGTTGTTTCTGCAGCTGATGGTCCAATGCCGCAAACAAGAGAGCATATCCTTCTTTCTAAACAAGTTGGTGTTCCATATATCGTTGTTTTCATGAACAAAGCAGATATGGTTGATGACGAAGAGTTATTAGAATTAGTTGAAATGGAAATAAGAGAACTTTTAAGTTCATATGATTTCCCTGGTGATGATACTCCAATCGTAGCAGGTTCAGCTCTACAAGCTTTAAATGAAGCTAAAGCAGGAAATGTTGGTGAGTGGGGACAAAAAATTCTTGCTCTTATGGATGCAGTTGATAGCTATATCCCAACTCCACAAAGAGATACTGATAAAGATTTCTTGATGCCAGTTGAGGACGTTTTCTCAATCGCAGGAAGAGGAACCGTTGTTACAGGTAGAATTGAAAGAGGAACTATTAAACTTGCTGAGACTATCGAAATAGTTGGTATGAGAGATACTCAAACTACAACTGTTACCGGTATAGAAATGTTCAGAAAAGAAATGGATCAAGGTGTTGCAGGTGATAACTGTGGTATTCTTTTAAGAGGTATCAAAAAAGATGACGTACAAAGAGGTCAAGTTCTTTGTAAACCAAAATCAATTACACCACACACAAAATTCGAGTGTGAAGTTTATATCCTTTCAAAAGAAGAGGGTGGAAGACATACTCCATTCTTCAGCGGTTATAGACCACAATTTTATGTAAGAACTACAGACGTTACAGGTTCAGTAACATTACCTGAAGGTACGGAAATGGTTATGCCTGGTGATAACGTTAAAATGACTGTTGAACTAGTTGCTCCAATCGCTATGGAAGATCAAACAAGATTTGCTATTAGAGAAGGTGGAAGAACTGTAGGTGCTGGAGTTGTTTCTAAAATTCTTGCATAATCGCATATAAAGAAACAAAGGTAAAACTATGGCAAAAGGTATAAGAATTAAAATAGGATTAAAATGCCAAGAAAGTGGAGATATTAACTACACTACTTGGAAAAATCCTAAAACTCACACTGAAAAGTTTGAGGTTAGAAAGTATAATCCAAAACTTAAGAAACATACAATTCACAAAGAAGTGAAGTTAAAATCTTAAGAAAAAGTTGCTAAGTGCTAAGTTACTAAGTACTGAGTTTTTTCTCAGTACCTCAGTACCTTAGTACCTCAGTAATTTCCCATAGGCCAATAGCTCCAATGGTAGAGCATCGGATTCCAAATCCGAGTGATGGGGGTTCGAGTCCCTCTTGGCCTGCCACTTATAATAAAAATATTTTGATAATTAACACAAAGGTATAAAGTGAACAAGCTAGTATCATATTATCGTAACTCTAAAGAAGAATTAGCAAAAGTTATATTCCCTATTAAAGAACAAGTAAGAAGTGCGTATCTTTCAGTATTCGTAGTTGTTACTGTTATAACTTTGTTTTTAGCTTTAGTAGACTTGATAATGTCGTTTACTTTATCATCTTTTATAGGATAACTAATGGCACATAAATGGTATGCAATTCAAACACACTCAGGGAGTGAACTTTCTGTAAAAAGAGCATTAGAAAAATTGGCTTCGGAAATGGGTGATGGTAAAATAGCAGAAGTTATCGTACCGACGGAAGATCTTATAGAAGTAAAAAAGAACAAAAAAGTAATCATAGAAAAACCACTTTATCCTGCGTACGCATTTGCAAAAATTGATTTAGATATTGCTTTATGGCATAGAATCCAGTCAATGTCAAAGGTAGGTAGATTTATCGGTGAGTCTAAAAAACCGACTCCACTATCAGATAAAGACATCAACCAAATTTTAGAAAAAGTAAACAATAGAACTGCTCCAAAACCTAAGGTTTCATTCCAAAACGGTGAGACTGTAAGAATAAATGAAGGACCGTTTGCTAACTTTAACGGGATAGTAGATGATTTTGATTTAAGTTCAGGGCAATTGAAATTGAATGTTTCTATTTTTGGAAGAAATACTCCGGTGGAAATCTCTTATACGCAAGTAGAAAGAATCATATAATGAAAATTTTGGGTTGATTCTGTAAATTGATTTTTAAATCAATTTGTAGAGTCAACTCTCTATGTAAAAAAATTTAAGAAGGAAACAATAGATGGCAAAAAAAGTATTCGGTAAAATAAAACTGCAAATACCTGCTGGTGCTGCAAATCCATCACCTCCGGTTGGACCTGCTCTTGGTCAAAGAGGTGTTAATATTATGGAATTTTGTAAAGCATTTAATGAAAAAACAAAAGAAATGGCTGGGTTTAGAATTCCGGTTGAGATCACTGTTTATACAGACAAAAGTTTTACATTCATAACAAAAAAACCTCCAATGACTGAGCTTATTAAAAAAGCTGCAAACATTAAATCAGGAAGTGATAATCCACTAAAGAAAAAAGTTGGAAAATTAACTAAAGACCAAGTTATGGAAATAGTAAAACAAAAAATTGCTGACCTTAATACGAAAGACCCTGAAAAAGCGGCTAAAATAGTTGAAGGTAGTGCAAGAAGTATAGGTATTACTATAGAGTAATAAAATTTAAAGAAGGTATTAGAAACTAGGTTTTTAATTCTCTTTATCCTAACCGCTTGGATTAAAGCGGTAGCAATAAAAACTTTGCGGAGAAAAATAAAATGGCAAAAAATTCAAAAAGATATAAAGCGTTATTAGAAAAAGTTGATAATAGTAAAGAATATGCATTAGCGGATGCTGTTGCATTGGTAAAAGATTTAAAATCTGCTAAATTCGACGAAAGTGTTGAGGTTGCATTAAATCTTAACGTTGACCCAAGACATGCTGATCAAATGATTAGAGGTTCGGTAGTTCTTCCAAACGGTACGGGTAAAACTGTAAGAGTAGGTGTATTTGCTAAAGGTTTAAAAGCTGATGAAGCAAAAGCTGCAGGTGCTGATGTTGTTGGAGCTGATGATTTAGTAGAAGCTATCCAAGCAGGAAATATTAATTTTGATATATTAATAGCAACTCCTGATACAATGGGTCTAGTCGGTAAAGTAGGTAGAATATTAGGACCAAAAGGTCTTATGCCGAATCCAAAAACAGGTACCGTAACAATGGACGTGACAAAAGCTGTTAACGATGCTAAGGGTGGGCAAGTTACATATAGAGTTGACAAAAAAGGTAATATGCACGCAGGTGTCGGTAAAGCATCTTTTAGTGCAGAAGCATTGTTAGAAAACGTTGCTGCGTTTGTTAAAGCTATTAACAGACAAAAACCAAGTACTGCAAAAGGTAAATATATAACTAATGCTGCACTTTCACTTACAATGAGTCCATCTGTAAGAGTTAATGCTCAAGAGTTAATAGACTTAAGATAATTTTATAAAAAGCCGTGAGCTTTATCTTAAAACTGAAGACAGTAGGTAAAAAGCACCTCCGCTTTTTGTAAGACCTACCGAAGTTGGAAGTTTTGAAAGGAGGAAGAAAGATGACTAGAGAACAAAAAAGAGAAATATTAAGCTTTTTAGAAGGCCAATTCAAAGAGTCTCAAGCTATCGTTGTTTGTGATTACAAAGGTCTAACGCATAGAGAACTTGAAGATTTAAGAGCTATGGCTAGGGATGCTGATTGTAAGGTTCAAGTTGCGAAAAACACTCTTGTAGAAATAGCTGTTAAAAATGCAGGTTTAGAAGAGATTGCTTTAACCGGTACTAATATTTTTATTTGGTCAAGTGATCAAATCAGTGCTTGTAAAGTTGCTGATAAGTTCGCAATGGCTACAAAAGATAAATTAACAATCAAATCAGGTGTTATCGAAGGTAAATTCGCTGATGCTAAAAGAGTTAATGCGTTTGCTAAACTACCTGGTAGAGAAGAACTTCTTGGAATGTTATTATCTGTTTGGACGGCTCCTGCAAGAAATTTTGTTACAGGGCTTGACAATCTTAAAAAGAAAAAAGAAGAAGAGGCTGCTTAATTGCAGTTTAATATAAAAAACAAAAATTGATAAAAAATTAAAAAGGACATAAAATGGCAATTACTAAAGAAGATGTATTAGAATTCATCTCAAACCTTAGTGTTTTAGAATTATCAGAGCTTGTAAAAGAGTTCGAAGAAAAATTTGGTGTATCTGCTCAACCGACTGTTGTAGCTGGTGCAGGTGTTGCAGTTGCTGCTGAAGCTGCTGAAGAGAAAACAGAATTTGATGTTATCATCAAAGATTCTGGAGATAAAAAAATCAACGTTATTAAAGTTATTAGAGAGTTAACAGGTCTTGGCTTAAAAGAAGCAAAAGATGCTGCTGAGCAAACTCCTTCAACAATAAAAGAAGGTATCTCTAAAGCTGACGCTGAAGCTGCAAAAGCTAAGTTAGAAGAAGCTGGAGCTAAAGTAGAAATTAAGTAATTTCTGCTGTTAAGGGAGCATTTAAGCTCCCTTTTTTTTGAGCACCTCAAACAATGTACAAAGCTAAAAAAGTCTTTTTTTGGTTGTGTATTGTTAGGGGTGCTTTTTGCGCTTAAAATCATTTTTTTAAAATGGTGTAGCAAAAAACTCACAAAATATTAAATTAACACGAGGTCACTAATGCTAAATTCTTTAAATTCTGGAAATAGACTTAGAGTTGATTTTGCAAAAAATCCGCAACAAATAGAAATTCCAAACTTATTACATTTACAACAAAATAGTTATGATGCTTTTTTGATGATTGATCAAGAAGAGAGAAGTACTGCAGGTATTGAAAAAGTATTCAAATCTATTTTCCCTATTCATGATGCTCAAAACAGATTGACTTTAGAATATCTTGGAAGTGAAGTAGGTAAACCTAAATATACCGTAAACGAGTGTATGGTTAGAGGTCTTACTTATTCGATACCTTTGAGAATCAATATAAGATTAACTTTATGGGATATTGATGAAAAAACAGGTGAAAAAGTTGGAGTAAAAGATATTAAAGAGCAATCTTTATTTATCAGAGAAATTCCATTGATGACTGATAGAACTTCTTTTATCGTAAACGGTGTTGAAAGAGTAGTCGTAAATCAGTTACACAGAAGTCCGGGTGTTATTTTTAAAGAAGAGGAATCAACGGCAGGCGGTAACAAATTAGTTTATACTGCTCAAATTATTCCTGACCGTGGTTCATGGCTGTATTTTGAATATGACGTTAAAGATGTATTATATGTAAGAATTAACAAAAGAAGAAAAGTTCCCGTAACTATTCTTTTTAGAGCTTTAGGTTACTCAAAAGAGGATATCGTAAAATTATTCTATCCTATTTTAAATATCAAAATTAAAAACAATAAATTCTTAACAGAGTTTAACCCGGATGATTTCAGTAACGGAAGGGTTGAGTTTGATATTAAAGATGATAAAGGTAATGTTGTAATCCAAGCTGGTAAGAGACTTACTCTTAGAAAAGCAAAAGCTTTGGCTGAAGGTGGCTTAAAATTTGTTGAGTATCCTGTAGAACTACTTATGGATAGACATATTGCTACACCTATTTTTGATCCAAATAGCGGTGAGATATTATACGACGCATTGACACATCTTGATGAATTAAAATTGAAAAAAATCTTAGATTTAGGATTTGATTCAGTAGAAATTGCAAATGATTTAGCTAGCGGTGTTGATGATTCTATTATCAATGCATTTAAAGCTGACGTTGAGAGTCTTAAACTTTTAAAACAAACTGAGCAAATAGATGATGAAAATGATTTATCTGCTATTAGAATTTACAAAGTTATGAGACCGGGTGAGCCTGTAACTAAAGAAGCTGCTAAAGAGTTTGTTAGAAAACTATTCTTTGATCCGGAAAGATATGACCTAACAAAAGTAGGTAGAATGAAAATGAATCATAAGTTGGATGTAACGGTTCCAGAATATGTAACTGTTCTTACTTATGAAGATATTATTAAAACCGTACAATACCTAATTAAAGTAAAAAGCGGTCAAGGTCATATAGATGATAGAGACCACTTAGGAAACAGAAGAATTAGAGCAATCGGTGAGCTTCTTGCTAATGAGTTACATGCCGGTCTTGTAAAAATGCAAAAAGCGATTAAAGATAAAATGACTACTTTAAGTGGACCTTTAGATGAGCTTATGCCGCACGATTTAGTTAATTCAAAAATGATAACATCAACCGTAACTGAGTTTTTTACAAGCGGTCAGTTGTCACAATTTATGGATCAAACTAACCCGTTATCGGAAGTTACGCACAAAAGAAGATTATCAGCTCTAGGTGAGGGTGGTCTTGTAAAAGAAAGAGCCGGATTTGAGGTAAGGGACGTTCACCCGACTCACTACGGAAGAATTTGTCCTGTTGAGACTCCAGAGGGTCAAAATATCGGTCTTATCAATACTCTTTCGACATTTGCAAAAGTAAATGATTTAGGATTTATCGAAGCACCTTATAAAAAAGTAGTTGACGGTAAAATAACTGATGAAATCATCTATATTACTGCAACTCAAGAAGAGGGCTTGGTAATTGCACCGGGTAGTACAAAAGTAGTAGACAATAAAATAGTTGAGCCGTTAGTTGAAGCTAGAAAAGACGGTGAAATTATCCTTGTTGAGGCTAATAAAGTTAATTTGATAGATATTTCATCTCAAATGGTTATGGGTGTTGCTGCATCACTTATTCCATTCTTAGAACACGATGATGCGAATAGAGCTTTGATGGGTTCAAACATGCAGCGTCAAGCTGTTCCGTTACTTAGACCGCAAGCTCCGATAGTTGGAACCGGTCTTGAAAAAACAGTAGCAAGAGATGCTTGGGAAGCTATAAAAGCAAAAAGAACAGGTGTAGTTGAAAAAGCCGATTCAAAAAATATTTACATAAGCGGTGAAGATGCAAACGGTGCATATATAGACCATTATGAAGTAAGCAAAAACACAAGAACAAACAATAATACGTCGTTTGGTCAAAGGGTAGTTGTTAAAGAGGGACAAACAGTTAAAGCCGGAGATGTTATAGCAGACGGTCCATCTATGGATAACGGTGAACTTGCTATCGGTATAAATGCGATGGTTGCGTTTATGCCATGGAACGGTTATAACTTCGAGGATGCTATTATTTTAAGTGAAAAACTCATCAAAGAGGATGCTCTAACTTCTGTACATATCTATGAAAAAGATATTGAAGCTAGAGAACTTAAACATGGAAACGAAGAGATAACAAGAGATATTCCTGGTGTTAAAGAGGAGTCTTTAAGCCACCTAGACGACAGCGGTATCGTAAAAATAGGTACATACGTAAAACCCGGTATGATACTTGTAGGTAAAGTTACTCCAAAAGGTGAGATTAAACCTACTCCTGAAGAAAGATTGCTTAGAGCGATTTTCGGTGAAAAAGCAGGACACGTAATCAATAAATCTCTATACTGTCCGACATCAATGGAAGGTGTAGTTGTTGACGTTAAAGTATTTACTAAAAAAGGTTACGAAAAATGTTCTCGTGCAAAAGAGGTTTATGAGTTAGAGAAATCTGAACTTGATGCAAAACATCATGATAAACTTTTGATGTTAGATAGAGAAGAGATTATGCAAATTAATACTCTTTTATCTACAAATGAACTAAAAAGCGATGTGGAACTTGGAGATGTTACTCTAAAAAGAGGTGATAAAATAACACTTGACCAACTTGCAAACGTAAACAGATTTGCAATGAAAAAAGTTGTTTCATCTTTTGCAAAAGAGGTTATAGAGAAATATAACGATATTAAAGAGCACTTCATTAAAGAGAAAACAAAACTTAGAGAAGAACACGAAGAGAAACTTAAAACTTTAGAAACAGATGATATTTTACCTAGCGGTGTGATTAAACAAGTAAAAGTTTACGTAGCTACTAAGAGAAAAATAAAAGTCGGTGATAAAATGGCAGGACGTCACGGTAATAAAGGTATCGTATCTAATATAGTACCTCAAGTTGATATGCCTTATCTAGAAGACGGTACTCCGGTAGATGTTATCTTAAATCCTCTAGGGGTTCCTTCAAGGATGAATATAGGGCAAATTCTAGAAGTTCACTTAGGACTTGTAGGTAAAAAATTAGGAAGTCAAATCGAAGAAATTTTGGTTTCAAAAAGAGCAGAGTTTATATCTGAACTTAGAGCTAAAATGATAGAAATAGCATCATTCGGTAAATATATGAATGCAGCTGATTTCATAGCTAGTTTAAGTGACGATAAACTTCTTGAGTATGCAAGAGACTGGTCAAAAGGTGTAAGATTCGCTACTCCTGTTTTTGAGGGTGTAAAACAAGAAGATTTCGTTAAATTGTTTGAATTGGCTAAAATAGATTCTGACGGTAAAACAGTACTTCACGACGGTAAAACGGGTGAAAGAATGAAAGAAAGGGTAAACGTCGGTTATATGTATATGCTAAAACTGCACCACTTAGTTGACGAGAAAGTTCACGCAAGAAGTACGGGTCCATACTCACTTGTAACACAACAGCCGGTTGGCGGTAAAGCACTATTCGGTGGACAAAGATTTGGAGAGATGGAGGTTTGGGCGCTTGAAGCATACGGTGCTACAAATGTTCTAAAAGAGATGTTAACGACAAAATCGGATGACGTTGACGGAAGAAGTAGAGCTTATAAAGCAATAGCAAACGGCGAGAATGTTCCAGCTTCCGGAGTTCCGGAAACATTCTTTGTATTAACAAAAGAATTAAAAGCATTAGGACTTGATGTTGAAGTTTTTGAAGAGGTAGAAGACAATGAGTAACATTGAAACAATTTTAAAACCAATAGAAATTAAAGAGTTAGAAAGACCGCAAGATTTTGCGGCATTTCAATTAAGACTAGCAAGTCCTGAAAAAATTCTTAGCTGGTCTTGTGGAGAGGTTAAAAAACCTGAAACAATAAACTATAGAACATTAAAACCTGAGCGTGACGGTCTATTTTGTGCGAAAATATTCGGACCTATAAAAGATTATGAGTGTCTTTGCGGTAAATACAAAAAGATGAGATACAAAGGTGTCGTGTGTGAAAAATGTGGTGTTGAAGTAACATCTGCTAAAGTAAGAAGACATAGAATGGGTCATATCGACCTTGTAACGCCTGTTGCACACATTTGGATGGTTAGTTCGCTTCCTTCAAGAATAGGTACGTTACTAGGTGTTAAATTAAAAGATCTTGAGAGAGTTCTTTATTATGAAGCATACATAGTAGATGAGCCGGGTGATGCTTATTATGATAATGAAAAAACAAAGAAAGTCGAAAAATACGATATCTTAAATGAAGAACAATTTAGAACTATTAATGAACATTTTGAACATACCGGTTTTAGCGCACAAATGGGTGGACAAATAGTAAGAGATTTACTAGGTGACATGGACTTAATGGCTTTATTGAATAGCTTAAAAGAGGAGATGGAAACAACTAAATCTGATGCAAAAAGAAAAACAATCGTAAAAAGATTAAAAGTTGTAGAGAACTTCTTAAATAGCGGAAATAGACCAGAATGGATGATGCTTACTGCTTTACCTGTACTTCCGCCTGATTTAAGACCTCTTGTTGCTCTTGACGGCGGTAAGTTTGCAGTATCAGACGTAAATGACCTTTATAGAAGAGTAATAAATAGAAATAATAGGCTAAAAAGATTAACGGAACTTGATGCACCGGAAATCATTATAAGAAATGAAAAAAGAATGCTTCAAGAGGCTGTTGATGCGTTATTTGATAACGGTAAAACCGCAAATGCCGTAAAAGGTGCAAATAAAAGACCATTGAAATCTTTAAGTGAGATTATCAAAGGTAAACAAGGACGTTTCAGACAAAACCTACTAGGTAAAAGGGTTGACTTCTCTGGAAGATCCGTTATCGTTGTTGGACCTAGTTTGAATATGGATCAGTGCGGTATTCCTAAGAAAATGGCACTAGAGTTGTTTAAACCACACTTGATGGCAAAACTTGAAGAGAAAGGTTATGCGACTACGTTGAAATCTGCAAAAAGATTGATAGAGTCACAAACAAACGAAGTTTGGGAATGTTTAAGTGAGATAGTTTCTGATTATCCGGTATTACTAAACAGAGCACCGACTCTACACAAACTTTCTATTCAAGCGTTTCACCCTGTATTAATTGACGGGAAAGCTATCCAACTTCACCCGTTAGTGTGTGCGGCGTTCAATGCGGACTTCGACGGTGACCAAATGGCTGTTCACGTTCCGTTATCGCAAGAGGCTATTGCTGAAGCAAAAATTTTGATGATGAGTTCAATGAATATTCTTTTACCGGCATCAGGAAGAGCTATAGCGGTTCCTTCACAAGATATGGTCCTTGGTGTATATTATCTATCACTAGAAAAAGAGGGTGTAAAAGGTGAGCATAAATTACTTGCTAACTTCAATGAAGCTAAACTTGCACTTGATTTAGATACTGTTGATATTCATGCGAAAATAAGAACTATGATAGATGGAAGAATTATTACTACTACTATCGGAAGACTTATTATCAAAAATATTTTACCTGATTTTGTTCCAGTTGAATTATGGAATAGAGTATTAAAGAAAAAAGATATAGGTAATTTGGTTGACTATATTTACAAACATGGTGGATATGATGTTACTCCAAGATTCTTGGATAACTTGAAAAACCTAGGTTTCAAATATGCAACATATGCAGGTATTTCTATCTCTATAGATGATATTATTGTTCCTGAAAGTAAGGTTGACCATATAGCAAAAGCTAAAAAAGATGTTATTGAAGTTCAAAAACAATTCTCTCAAGGTTTGTTGACTGAGCAAGAAAGATATAACAAAATTATCGATATTTGGACTGTAGTAAACAATAAACTAGGTTCTGAGATGATGAGTCTTGTTCAAACGGATAAAGATGGATTTAACTCTATTTATATGATGGCTGACTCAGGTGCTAGGGGTAGTTCGGCTCAGATAAGACAGCTTTCTGGTATGAGGGGTCTTATGGCAAAACCGGACGGTTCTATTATTGAGACACCGATTATTTCAAACTTCCGTGAAGGTCTAAACGTACTAGAGTACTTTATTTCAACGCACGGTGCTAGAAAAGGTCTTGCCGATACGGCTCTTAAAACAGCAAATGCCGGTTATTTGACAAGAAAGCTAATCGACGTATCACAAAACGTGAGAATTACGACTGAAGATTGCGGTACTCATGAAGGTATAGAAATAACGGACATCGTAAGCGGAAATGAACTAATAGAGTCTTTGGAAGAGAGAATTACGGGTAGAGTAATCGCTGAAGATATTATCGACCCTATTTCTAATGAGATTTTATTTAGTGAAGGTTCATTAATCAGTGATGAAGATGCAAAAGTAATAGCTGAAGCTGGTATCAAATCAGTAGTTATTAGAAACCCGTTAACGTGTAAAGAACAAAACGGTCTTTGTGCAAAATGTTACGGTTTAAATCTTGGTGAGCAAAGAAAAGTAAATCCGGGTGAGGCTGTAGGTGTTGTTGCTGCTCAGTCAATCGGTGAGCCAGGTACTCAGCTTACACTTAGAACGTTCCACGTCGGGGGAACTGCTAGTGCAACTCAAACCGAAAGAGAATTAAAAGCCGATAAAGAAGGTTTCATTAGATACTATAACCTTAAAGTTTACCAAAACAAAGATGGTCAATCTATCGTTGCAAACAGAAGAAATGCAGCAGTATTGTTGGTTGAACCGAAAATCAAAGCTCCATTTAAAGGTAGCGTAAAAGTTGAAACTTTACACGAAGAGGTAGTATTAACGGTAACTTCCGATAAAGAGACTAAAAAATACTATTTTAGAAAAAATGACGTTGCTAAAGCAAACGAACTTGCAGGTGTAAGCGGTAAAATAGAAGGTAAATTATACCTTCCTTACGGTAGCGGTGAAGAAGTAAACGAGGATGAGTCAATCGTTGAAATTATCAAAGACGGTTGGAATGTTCCAAATAGGATTCCTTATGCAAGTACATTGTTAGTAGCTGACGGAACACCGGTAACAAGAGAAATAGTAAGCGGTGCCAAAGGTACGGTTAAATACTATAAACTAAAAGGTGACTATTTAGAAAGAAGATATGATGTTAAAGCAGGTGATGTAGTATCTGAAAAAGGTTTATTTGCTGTTGTTGTCGATAAATCAGATAGAGAAGCTGCTAGACATTATATTTCAAGAGAGTCTATAGTTGAAGTTAGTGATGATAGCGTAGTTGAAAATAGTACCGTATTGGCAAAACCGTCAAAAGAAGAGCATACGGTAATTGCTCAATGGGATCCATACTCAAATCCTATTATTGCTCAAGAAGAGGGTATTGTAGCATTTGAAGATATTATCCCTGGTGTTACCGTTTCCGAGCAATATGATGAGCTTACAGGTACAAGTAAGCTAGTTGTTAATGAGTACGTAGCAAGCGGATATAAACCGGCTATTATTATTTCGACAAGCGATAGTAAACTTGTAAGATATCCTCTTGACCCTAAAACGTCGTTAAACGTTGCTGAAGGTGCAAGAGTCGTAGTAGCTGATATTTTGGCTAGAACACCGAAAGCGTTAGCAAAATCTAAAGATATTACAGGGGGTCTTCCAAGAGTTAGTGAACTTTTCGAGGGAAGACGTCCTAAGGTGTTGGCGATACTAGCATCATTTGATGGGGTTGTAAGTATCGGTAAGCCTATAAGAAATAAAATTAGAATTTCAATTACTGACGATAACGGGAATAAAATAGAGCATTTAGTGGAAAAAGGTAGAAATATTCTTGTTCACGACGGTGAGTTTGTTCACGCAGGTGAGGCATTGACTGACGGTCAAACTGCAAGTCATGACGTATTAAAAGTTCTTGGTGAAAAAGCTTTACATTACTTTATAGTAAGTGAAATACAAAAAGTTTATAGAAGCCAAGGTGTTAATATCGCCGATAAACATATCGAGGTTATATTATCGCAAATGCTAAGACAAGTAACCGTTGTAGATAGCGGTGATACTAAGTTTATCGCAGGTGATATGGTATCTAAGAAAAGATTCCAATTAGAAAATGAGAAAATCGTAAGACTAGGTGGAGAACCTGCAATTGCAGAGCCTTTATTATTAGGTATTACAAGGGCTGCGGTAACAAGTGATAGTATTATATCGGCTGCATCGTTCCAAGAAACTACGAAAGTTCTAACGGAAGCTGCAATCAGCTCTAAAATGGACTTATTAGAAGACTTAAAAGAGAACGTTGTTATAGGTAGAACGATACCTGTAGGAACCGGTTTATATAGAAACAAAAAAATTAAACTTTCAACTTCACAGGAGTAATAACCAAGAGTAATCTTGGTTATTACACACCATGGAAAATCTATATATTTTACTAGCTGTTTTTGTAGCTTTAGAACTTTATGAAACTACTTGGCAAAAATCAAAGACATTTTTTGGACTAATAGAAAAAAATCTTTATTTTTATAAGAAGGGAATTTTTACTTATCTGAGTATGAATCCCACTTTTTTTTATACTATCTTTCTTATATTCGGTATGGGATATGATGAATTTTGGATGTTAAGTATTTTTGTCCTCAAATTTGTGGATATTCTTTTTAGGTTATATATTATGCAAAAAATATCAAATAATGAGGATTTGGAGATATTACTTAGTAGTGATATGCAAATGAATCTATTTTTGAGATATTTTAATGTTGTGATATATCCTAGTCTTTTTCTCATTTCTACTTTTTAGCTACAATTTGGTAGAATATTGGTACAGTGCTAGGTTTAAAAGACTCGGTACTAAGTAAGCAAAATCAATGGAGTAATGTATGGAATTTGTTTCGATTATTATGGGTAGTAAGTCAGACTATGAGACAATGAAAGAGTGTGCTCAAACTTTAGAGCAATTTGGAGTAAAGTATGAATTGGTTGTATCTTCAGCTCATAGAAGCCCTGATAGAACGAAAAAATATATAAAAGATGCAGAAGAAAAAGGTGCAAAAGCGTTTATTTGTGCTGCTGGTATGGCTGCTCATCTAGCAGGTGCCGTTGCTGCAACTACTACTAAACCGGTAATCGGCGTTCCTATGAAGGGTGGTGCGATGGATGGTATGGATGCTATGCTTTCAACAGTACAAATGCCTGCCGGTATGCCTGTAGCTACAGTTGCGTTAGGAAAAGCAGGGGCAGTCAATGCCGCATATCTTGCGATGCAAATAATGGCTATAAATGATAAAGAGCTAGCTATCAAACTTAAAGAAGATAGAATAGTAAAAGAGAAAAAAGTTATTAGTGACTCTAAAGAAGTAGAAGTCATTTTATAATATAAATAAAAGGCGAAAGCCTTTTATTTATAATTAATGAATAGCTAATAATGAATAGTTAATAATTTAGGTATCGCTAAAGCGATGTTTTAGATTTTTGTTGCGTAGCAACTCTATAGTTATTAGTTATTCATTATTAATTATTAGTTTAATAGGGGTTTTATTTGATTACGTTTAGTGAATTATTACTTAAATTACAAGAGTTTTGGGCAAAGCAAGGGTGTAATATAGTGCAACCCTATGACATCCCTGCCGGAGCCGGAACTTTTCATCCTGCTACGTTACTAAGAAGTCTTGATAGTACACCTTGGAGCGTGGCTTATGTGGCACCTTCAAGACGTCCTACCGATGGAAGATACGGAGAAAATCCAAATAGGCTTGGAAGTTATTATCAGTTTCAAGTTCTTATAAAACCTAGCCCCGCAAATATTCAAGAGTTATACTTACAATCTTTGGAATTTTTGGGTCTTAATACAAAAGAGCATGATATAAGATTTGTTGAAGATAACTGGGAATCTCCTACTCTTGGAGCTTGGGGTCTTGGATGGGAGGTATGGCTTGACGGTATGGAAGTAACTCAGTTTACGTATTTCCAACAAGTAGGAGGTATTAGCTGTGACCCTGTTGCAGTTGAAATAACATACGGAACGGAAAGACTTGCTATGTATCTTCAAGGGGTTGAATCTGTTTTTGATATAGTTTGGAATGAGAATAGTTTCGGCAAAACTACCTATGCCGACATCCATTTTGAGAGTGAATACGAATTTAGCAAATATAACTTTGAGGTTGCGGATACTGCAATGCTTTTTAAACATTTTGACGATGCTTTTAACGAATCAAAAAGATGTCTTGACGCAGGGCTTCCGTTACCGGCCTATGATGAGTGTATGAGAGCAAGTCATTGTTTTAATACCCTTGATGCAAGAAAAGCGATATCCGTTACCCAAAGACAAAGTTATATACTTAGGGTTAGAGAGCTTGCAAGCGGTTGTGCAAACCTATATAAAGAGCAAGAAGCAGAACGTAACAAAAGGGTAAGAAGAGTTGAAGCTAAGTGATATTTATAATCTTTTAGACTCCGTCTCACCCTTTGAGCTTCAAGAAAAGTGGGATAACTGCGGTATAAACTTGGGTGATATAAATCAAGAGATTGAGCGTATTTACGTGACTCTTGATTTTGATACGGAGTATTTAAACAATGTGTTACCAAATTCACTTATTATTACACATCATCCCCTTTTAATTTCACCTATTAAAAGTTTTAATTTTGAAGATAGAAGTTCTAAGTTGTTAAAAGAGCTTATAAAAAAAGATATTGCCGTTATAGCAATGCATACCAATATAGATAAGAGCCATTTGAATGATTATGTGGTTAGAAATGTTTTCGGTTTTGATATAGAAGCAAAAAAAGATTTTATAGCTTATGTAAGTATAGAAAAAAGTTTTGATGATATAGTAGCTATTATGAAAAACAAGCTAGGAGTCGAAAATATCAAAACCGTAAAAACCAAAGAGTATATAAAAACTTTGGCTGTTACTACAGGTTCGGGGATGTCATTATTGGGTGAGATAAAGGCTGATTGTTTTTTGACCGGAGATATAAAATATCATGACGCACTAGAAGCAAAAGATCGAGGTATTAGTCTGATTGATATAGGACATTATGAAAGTGAACGATATTTTTGTGACCTTTTGGAGTCCATTTTGGTAAACGATTTGAAAATAAATGAAATTATGGGTATAATATCGAAAAAAGATTTTAAGAATCCATTTGAATATAATTAAAACTAGGAGAGAGTATTGAATAAGTATTTAGAACAATTAGTAGAGCTATCAAAATACGATACGCAAATTAGTTCTTTTGAACCGCAGATTAAAAACCAAAAAGCAAAGCTTGAAGAGTTTAGCAAAGATGCTATAGCTTTGAGAGAAGAGATAAATAAACTTGAATCTGAAATAAAAGATATAAAAAATAAAAGAGCAAAACACGATGCACATTTGGGTGAGTTGAAAGACAAACTAAACGATATCTCTAAAAAAGGTGCAATAGTACAAACGGAAAAAGAGATAAAAGCTCTTCAACTTGAAGAAGAGATTACTAAAGAGCAAATATCTTTTTCAAATGAAGAAATAGAAAGACTTGATAAACTTCAAGATAACAAAAACAATGCTTTAAAAGAGGCAGTATCTAAACTTTCTGAAGAAGAAGATTCTATCAAAGAATTAGAAGCTAAAATAGAAGAGAGTATTAAATCTATTAGCGAACAAAGAAATGAAGTTTCTTACAAAAGAGGCGAACTTGTAGAAAAAGTTGATCCTAAGATTTTATCGTTTTATGAAAAAGTAAAAAGATGGGCAAAAAACAGTGCTGTTGTTCCTGTTAGAAAACAAGCTTGTTACGGTTGTTATATGAAAATAAGCGACAAAACTTATGCTGAGGTTATAAAATCCGAAGAGATTGTTACTTGTCCTCATTGTGGAAGAATACTTTATAAAGAAGTTGAGATAACTGAGTAAAATCGGTGATTGGTGATTGGTAATTAGTTATTAGTAAGAACTTGTAATTTGGTTATGAAGTACTCTTCCCAATATACTAATATACCAACACACTAATTACTAATTATGGAGCTTTAGTTGTTATTCACAATATTTTATTACACTCTCACGGTTATCCTTTATATCGTCTCCCTCCCTTTTCTTATCTATAAATCATTTAATCCAAAATACAAAATAGCAATTCCTGCTAAATTTTTTTTAAAATCAAATAAACCCTTTGAAGAAAATAAAATATGGTTTCATTGTTGCTCGTTCGGTGAAGTAAGGGCAATAAAACCTATACTAGATAGATTTGATAAACAGGAGTTAAATCTAAGCGTTATTACCGATACCGGATATAACCAAGCTAAGGAGTATGGAATCGAAACTAGGTTTTTGCCCTTTGAGATATTCTTGCCCTTTTGGATAAAAAAACAAAAAGCGTTGGTGGTAGTAGAAGCCGAACTTTGGTATATGCTTTTTTTGGTAGCGAAAAGAAAAGGGGCTAAAACAATTCTTATAAATGCAAGAATAAGCGATGCTTCTTATCCAAAGTATAAAAAAACTGCCTTTTTGTATAAACAAATATTTGCAAATATCGATAAAATATATGCACAAAGTGAACTAGATAAACAAAGGCTTATTGAACTTGGTGCAAAAAACGTAGAGGTAATAGGAAACATCAAATTAGCAAATCTTCCAAAAGTGACTAAAGTACTTGATAAACCTAATGCTACGGTAATAACTGTAGCAAGTTCACATGATACGGAAGAAGAGACGGTGCTTAAAGCATATGATACATCTATGGGTAAACTAATAATAGTACCGAGACATCCACAAAGATTTGATAGTGTTTATGAGCTTATCAAATCATATTCTATACCAAAAAATTTTTCCTATGCGAGATATAGTCAAAGTGGTAATTTTGAAAGTGATGTTACGTTGGTGGACTGTATGGGTGAACTTATCAATATTTACGCCATAAGCGATGTTGTGATACTTTGCGGTTCTTTTGTACCCCATCTAGGTGGTCATAACCCTATTGAACCTGCTTTTTTTGGATGTAAAATAATAAGCGGTGAGACTATATTTAACCAAAAATCTCTTTTTGAAAGTGTTAACGGATATACTTTGATTAAAGCCGATGATTTAGAAAATGTTTTGAAAAATATAGATAATCTACCTAATTCAAAACTTGATAATATAGGAACAATAGAACCAATCGTAACTGGACTTATTTAATCTTTGTTTAAACTCTATATGTTACAATAACTTTATCTTATGATTAAAGGTTGCTTATGAAAGAGTTTGAAGAAAAATCTTGGCATAGCCTGAGTACGGATGAAGTTATTGCCTATTTGAACAGTGATTTGAAAAACGGTTTAAATGATGACGAACTACTTATAAGACAAAAATATTTTGGTTTAAATCAACTTACTCCTAAGCAAGAGTCTTCTTTGTTGGTAGACTTTTTATTGCAATTTCATACACCTTTGGTTTATATACTTTTAATAGCTGCTTTAGTAACTTTCGTGCTTGAAGAATACGTTGATAGTTCCGTAATATTTGGAGTTGTCTTGGTTAATGCAATAATAGGTTTTCTTCAAGAAAACAAAGCAAAACAAGCTATAAATTCGTTGAAACATATGTTGAATACAAAAAGTATTGTTTTACGAAATTCAAATAAAGTAAGTATCGACTCAAAAGAGATAACGGTAGGCGATATTGTTTTTCTTAGTCTAGGCGATAAAATACCTGCCGACATGCGAATAGTATCTGCAAAAAATCTTCATATTGATGAATCTGCACTTACAGGTGAATCTGTTCCTACTCAAAAAAACGTAGACGTTTTGGATAAAGATACTGTTTTGGCAGATAGAGATAATATGGCTTACGGAGGTACTTTAGTAACTTATGGACAAGGTGTGGGGATAGTGATTGCAATAGGCGACAATACTCAGACCGGGAAAATAGCCTCTTTAATACATGATACTATAAGTATTGAAACTCCTCTAACAAAAAAAATATCAGAATTTTCTAAAACACTTCTTTGGATTATTTTAGCACTTGCAGGACTTACTTTCTTATTTGGATATTTTATACATGATTATAGCGCTATAGATATGTTTATGGCTTCAGTTGCTTTAGCCGTAGGAGCAATACCTGAAGGTCTTCCTGCAGTTGTGACTATCACACTTGCTATCGGCGTAAGGGTAATGGCTACGAAGAATGCTATTATTAGAAAGCTTCCTGCCGTAGAAACATTAGGGAGTACTACCGTAATTTGTTCCGATAAAACAGGTACATTAACAAAAAATGAAATGACCGTTACAAAAATATGTATCGATAATCATATTTTTGATATAGGCGGTAACGGTTATGAACCGCACGGTGAAATAGTATATAACGGAAATAAAATATTGCAAGATTACTCTTATACTTTAGCAGAGATACTTAGATGCGGAATGTTATGTAATGATTCTATCTTGGCGTATGAAAACGGTCGGTATAATATACAAGGCGACCCGACGGAAGGGGCTTTGATAGTAAGTGCCAAAAAATACGGTCTTGATTATAATGTATTATTACAAGAACATCCAAGACTTGATATTATCCCTTTTGATTCTGAAAATATGTATATGGCTACTCTTCATCCTATAAGTGCAGAAGAAAATGCTATTTATTTGAAAGGGTCGTTGGAACAAATACTTGAATTATCTAAGAGTGCTTTGGATATAGGCGGTAACAGGTGTTCGGTAAATCAAGAAGAGATAGAGAAGAAAGCTATGATGTTAGCGTCAAATGGACTTAGGATCCTTGCTTTTGCAGTATGTTATGTTCCTAATGATTATAAAAATATTGTAGATTTGAAAACACTTGATATACATTTTTTAGGGCTTCAAGCTATGATTGATCCTCCTAGACTTGAGGCTATAGAAGCCGTTAAACTATGTCATCAGGCTGGAATTAGCGTCAAAATGATAACAGGAGATCATAAAATAACGGCACTTGCTATTGCAAAAGAGTTGAATATTGCCGATAATAATTCAAGGTCAATAAGCGGATATGAAATGTCAAGTATGAGTGATAATGAGCTAAGAAATATTATCAATGATGTAAATGTTTTTGCTAGAGTAGCACCGGAGCAAAAACTATCTATTGTGTCGGCACTACAAAGTCAAAATCATATAGTTGCAATGACCGGTGACGGGGTAAATGACGCACCTGCACTAAAACAAGCCGATATTGGTATAGCAATGGGCATAAACGGTACTGAAGTTAGTAAAGAATCGGCTGATATGATACTTGCCGATGATAATTTTGCTTCTATTGCAAGTGCCGTAGAAGAGGGTAGAGGGGTATTTGATAATCTAATCAAATTTATAGTATGGACAATACCTACAAACGTGGGAGAAGGACTTGTGATAATGTTAGCAATACTTCTTGGTACTACATTACCTATTTTACCGGTACAATCACTTTGGATAAATATGACTACGGCACTTTTTTTGGGGTTGATGCTTGCATTTGAACCAAAGGAAGACGGGGTAATGCAAAGAAGGCCGAGGGATGTAAATGAGCCTATATTAAGTATGCCTATGCTGAGTAGAATATTTTTGATTAGTTTTTTATTATTAGCAGGGGCTTTTGGTGTATTTACGTGGTCATTGCAAAACGGTGCAAGTATAGAAGAATCACGAACACTTGCTGTTACTCTTTTTGTTGTAGTGCAAAGTTTTTATTTGTTAAATTGTAGATCATTAACAGAGTCCGTATTAACGGTTAATTTTTTCTCAAATAAATGGATTTTAATAGGGATTACTCTGATGTTTGCAGTTCAATCGTTATTTATATACAACCCTTTTATGAACACTATTTTTCAAAGTGCACCTATACAAACGGAAGGTTGGCTAATCTTGATAGTATACGGTATATTTAGCATATTAGTTGTGGAAATAGAAAAGATTTTATGGAAGAAGTTTAAGTGACAATCTCATCTTCTTTTTCTTGTTCCGTGTTAGTTAGAGGAAATTCTACAATAAAACAAGCACCTGTACCGAAATTATCAGTAACATTGACCGCTTTGACAGTACCGTTAAAGTGGTTATGTAGGATTTGTGAACTCATATAAAGCCCAAGACCTGTACCTTGAGACGGGTGTTTTGTAGTGAAATAAGGGTCAAATATCCTATCTTTAATATCATCTTTTACCCCTCCTGCATTATCTTTTATAGTAATTTTACAAGTGTTTTCATCTTTTTTCATTAACGTGATACACACATGCTTGTCTTCTATATTGTTTGAAACAAGAGCATCTTTGGCATTGGACAAAATATTTAAAAGAACCTGAGATAGTAAATTTTCACTCCCTATATAATATAAAGAATCATCAAGATCGGTATCTAATATAATAAAGTTATTGTCATAAGCTGCCTTTATTATTCCTAAAGTATTGTTTATAGCTTCACTTAGTGCAAATTTTTTCTTAGGTTGGTCTTTTCGGAAGAAGTTTCTAAAATTTTCTATGGTTTTAGATAAAAATTCTGCTTGATTTAAAATATAATCATTGGCATCTTTTATATCGTTTGATTCAAGTATGCCAAATTCTTCTTTCAGTTTTAAGCTACTTATGGCGGTTGTTATTGCACTAAGAGGTTGTCTCCATTGATGGGCAATATTACCCATCATTTCACCCATAGCAGCAAGTCTTGATTGTTGTTGCAACATGGCATCTTGTTTTCTGTTTTTTTCTACTTCAATAGCTACTTTTTCTTTAAGGCTGAGATTTAGATCATTTAATTCTTTAGTTTTTTTTGCAACTTCTTCTTTAAGTATATCCTCATACTCTTTGATTTTTGTAATATCAAGATGTGTACCCACTAGTTTGATAGGATTTCCATCATTGTCTTTTAATATAACTTTGCCTCTGCCTTCAATCCATGTCCAGCTTCCATCAGCTTTTTTATATCTAAATTCTATATTAAACGTATCTTGTTTAAGTAGTTGTAGATGCATGTCTTTACTTGAATATTTTATATCATCCGGGTGTATAAGTGAATACCACGTATCATAACTGAGAGGAAATGCATTATATTTATACCCAAGCATTTCATAACAGTTTTTATCCCAAATGATACTACCGCTTTTAATATCCCATTCCCAAATTCCTATTTTTGAAGCTGCTATGGTAACTTCGAGTTTATTTTTTGCTTCAAGTATTTGTAACTCTTGGGCTTTCTTTTCGGTAATATTTACTATAAAACCTCCGATACCGATATGGTTTACATCTAAAGGTACGGGGAATTTATGTGTTTCATAAGTTTGGTCTCCTATAATTTCTTCGCTCGTTATAGCTTTACCCTCTTGGAGGACATCTTGGTCACTCTTAAGACAAGCTTTTGAATTTTCACTATCCATTAGGTCTAAATCGGTTTTGCCTATAATATCTTTATAGTCCATCTGAAAAAAATCTTTAAGTGCTTTGTTGATGACGATATATCTTAAATTTGAGTCTTTAATAAAAACAAATTCCATCATAGAATCCAGTAAAGAGCTATATCTTTTTTCCCGTTCTTCCAAAGTTTGTCTGGACATCCTTATGGTATCAATCATATTGTTCATAGTATTTGATAATGTATATATCTCTTTTGAACCGTGAGTCGGTATTATGGATGTTGGAATACCGTCTTCTGCTGAATTTTTAAGAATGGTTGTAACGATATTTGAAATAGGCTCCAAAATCAAAAATCTAATAGCTACAAATAAAGCTATAATTAAAAGAATAGAGATTGCTATAGAACTGATTATATTGCCGATAATAACATTTTCTAACTCTTGTTTCATATAGTAATCAGACAAGTATAAAGTTATTTTACCTAGTTTGTTTTGGTTTGAGTCCAATATAGGCTGTTCTATTTGATAAAAAGATTTTGATATAAGCTTTTTATGTTCCTTGTTATTTAAATCGTAATCGACTATATTTTTTTGGGGATCTACTATTTTACCGCTTATATATGATTCTTGAGCAAGTATTTTACCCATGTTGTAATCTTCCACTATAATAGCTAAAATATCTTTATTTGACATTTGGTTAAGAATGAGTTTTTCATACTCGCTTGGAGAATATGCCTCTATGTATGTTTGTACATTGTTTTTTAAAGAATCTATAGTAAGATATGAGATATTCTTCATATCTTTTATTATACGTTCTTTAGTATCTATATAGCGATAAGTGGCAAATATAGACATTATAAGCCCTACCGCTATAATGATACCGAGTGTTAAAAAAGTATATAAAGAATATCTGTTTTTCATTTAGTTTCTATACCCAAAACATTTAGCTTAATAGTAGGTAGCATGTTTTGTATATTGTTTGATGATACGGCAAGAATAGGTAATTGAAAGTTTTTCTCTACTTTTTTACCGTTGATATGATTGTCCATATGTTCTACTGCGTATTGACCCATAAGATACGGTTGTTGCATAGCCGCACCCACCAAAATCCCCTTTGGAATCATTTCCAAAAATTCAGGTTCCGCATCAAACGTAATAAGAAGAATTTCGTCTTTTTTCCCTGCCGATTCAATAGCATCTAAAGCACCTTTATATTTGTCTGAACCCTGTAACCATATAGCTTTTAAATCATTATATTTTGATATAAGTTCATTTGAAAAATCATAAGTTTCTTGATAAGAAAAATCTACTTGTTGTTTGATATCAGCACTTTTAATATTATGTTCATCAAGAGCTTTGAGAAAGCCGTTAGTTCTTGCTTTACCGTTAGCTCGTTGCTGAGGTATTGCTATAATTCCGACTTTACCGTTTTCATATCCTTTCTTAATCATCTCGTCTGCCAAAACTTTCCCTATATCATAAGCCCCTTTTTCATTGTTGGAAGATATGTAGGATACATAGTCTCCACCATCTGTTCCTATATCTGAAATTACTACTGGAATATTTGCATTTTTTGCAAGTTTTAAAATAGTTACACACGCTGAAGATGTTGTAGGTGATACTATAATACCTGAAACTTTGTCGTTAATCGCCTTTGCAACGGCTTCCAATTCATTTTTCTTGTTATTGCCTGCACTGTATATATCAATTTTATAGCCTAATTTATCGGCTTTGTTTTTTATACCCCTCGCCATAATATCCCAAAAAGGTATACTTATATCGGATACTATATAAGCAATTTTTTTATTAGTGACGGTTTGTGCACTTAGACATGACGTATAAAAACTTAATACAAGTACGAAAAATAGTTTTAAAGCAGACATCGCGGACTCCTTTTAATAATAAGAGTATTATATCGTTGTTTCACTGAAACATTATAAGTGTAATTAATTTGTATTTTTTAACGGTATAGATATAATAAATTCAGCACCGTAAAGTTCACTATCGTTATGGACAAAATGTTGATTCGTAACCGTTATATTACCTTTTAACTGCTCGGTTATAATTTGGTATGTCACATATAGCCCCAAACCAACCCCTTGGCTTTGATGTTTTGTAGTAAAATACGGTTCAAATACTTTTGGCAAATATTCTTCGTCTATACCGTGACCGCTGTCTTTGATTGATATGTATAATTTGTCGTCATCGGTATATGTAGATATGAGTATAATTTTATCATCGTTTATAGAATCTTTCATAAGTGCTTCTATAGAATTTTGCATAATCTTTAGGATTGATTGTATGAGTTCATTTTCATAAGTATTTATTATTAAGTCTAGTTTATTTTGATTTATTATTTCTATCCCCGTGTTTTTTATTTTACTATCTATAAGCAGTATACTTTTATATAGAATAGAATCTATGTTTACATTTATCGTGGCTTTATCTTGTTTTATAAAGTTTCTAAATTCATCAATAATTTTTGATAAGTATTGAGTATAGTTTACAATATTGTCTGATGTTTTTAAAATATCTTGTTGTTCCAAAATACCTAATTCACTTTGAAGTCTTAATCCGCTTGCAGCTGTAGATATAGCATTTAGAGGTTGACGCCATTGATGAGCAATATTGCTAATCATCTCTCCAAGGGATGCCATTTTACTTTGTTGATAGATTAGATTGTCCCTTTGTCTTAGGATTTTTTCTTGTTCTATTTCAGCGTCTTTTTTGATGGCTATTTGGTGCATAGACGTAAGAAGTTTTGAAATCAAAAAATAAAATACTATGAGTCCACAACTTAATAAATATACAAGTAATGAAAAATCTGATTCTACTTCATCTATATACGGGCTCTCTTTATACGAGACGATATAAGCGGCAACTTTGTTTTCATGAAGTTCTCTAATAGGTACGAAGGTTGCAAGAATTGTTTTTCCGTCGACGTTATTATGGATAGCAAATAGCTCTTTATTAGCTAATTTCTCGTTGATAAGGTGTTTAATTGTATTAGAAAACATGGTTTTTAAAGTTTTATTTTGATTTTGTTCAAAATCTTTTAGGCTTAAATATGAGTCGCTTTCAAAACTAGCTTGATATTTTGAATTCGTGTCATCAAATAAATGTGCTTCAGTCATAGTTTTGTCAACTATAAAGGAGGTTGATATTGAATCAAAAGTTTTTTGAATAGCTTGAATGAAATAATCACTTGAAATTGAAGTCTCGACACTTCCTAAATGTATGCCGTTATTATCGGATATCGGAAATACATATCTAAAGCCGTGTACTACACGTCCAAGCTCAAATCCTGAGATAAATTTCTGGTATTGGTTGGTGAATTTTATACTATATCTTATATCCGTCAAATCATCGCCATACCAGTCCGGTTTATGAAATCTTAATAAACTATGATTCGTTTTTGTATGAAAATGGAGTTGTTCAAGTCCCAATTCTCTGAATTTTGCGTATCTTGGATATAATAAATCGTAAAGTTCTTTTCTGTATAGGTTTTGTAGTTCCAAACTATCGGTGGCATAAGTTTTTCTATATACATCTTTGACAAGTTCACTGCTTCCCACAAGAATAAAAATTGACCTTGCAACCATATCATAAGAGTTATAGACGCTTTTGTATTGACTAAGGGCTAGAGAAGACTGCTGATCTAAATACAAACCTATACGGGATGTCTTATCATTATATAAAATTGCAAAAACCAACGAAGCCAACAACAAAAATAATGGAATTAAAATAAAATGCCGTATGTTATAAAATGTTCTCATTGCTTATTATAACTTTATTTTACTGTTACAAAACTAAAAATAGCCAACAGAGAACAATAATAGGTGCAAATAGACCTATTACTAGTCCTATAGTTAGAAAATCTTTTGATTCTAATTTACCGCTTGAGTACATTATGGCATTTGGTGGAGTAGATACTGGAAGTGCCATGGCAAAAGATGCACTAAGGGCTATCGTTAGAGCCGAGAGTACTAAAGAATCGGCACTCAAAGCAACACTTAATGCTATAACGATAGGAAGCATGATATTGGCGGCAGCAGTATTACTCATGAAATTTGACACTAACACAACTAAATAAGAAAAGATGACTAGTAATAACAATATAGAGTTTAAACCTTCAGGTAAAAGAGTTGCAAACCATAAATCAAGTCCTGTTTTAGTTACTCCTAGTCCAAGTGTTAAACCGCCTATGATAAGTATAATTACATCCCATCTTATGGCTCTTATATCATCGCTATTTATTATACCGAAAAGTGTAAACAAAACTATAGGGATAAAAGAGATAATAGTTGTAGGTATATGATGCAATGGACCCGTTAGCCACATTAATACGGTTACGCAAAAACCAATTATGACTACAGTTTTTTTCCAGCTAGGTATGGTTGGTATTTTGGCAAAGTCTGTAGTTGAGTCATCGTAATGCTCTACGTTTTTTAACTCTTTAAAGCTAATAAAATCTTGATTTGACGGATATATTTTTAGTAGAAGATATCGTATTCCTATCGTAATAGCAACTGCAGGAGGCATAGCCATAAACATCCACCCGATAAAACTGGGTGCTTTGTCTCCTAATACACCTACGGCTATAGCATTTGGAGGAGTTCCTATGATTGTACTCATTCCACCTATGTTGGCTGCTACAACAATGCCTAGTAAAATTGCCTTTTGATACGGGTTATTATCGTTAATATTTTTTAGAATCGGTAAAAGAACGGTAAGCATCATTGCAGTTGTGGCGGTGTTGGATACAAACATAGAGAGGCAAAAAGTTATAGCCATAAGTCCTGTTAATATATTTTCAGGTTTGTTGCCTACATAAAAAAGGACTTTTTTTGCAATCCACAAATCAAGTTTTGTTTTTGATGCTGCACTTGCTAGAATAAAACCTGCCAAAAACAAAAATATTAAAGGGCTTGACCAAGGAGATAAATATGCTTCCCACTCTTTTGAACCAGAACTAAAAGATATATCATGAAAACCAAGTAGCAAAATCTCAAGCCCTATGATAAGAAGCGATACCGAAAATGCAGGTATTGCTTCAGTTATCCAAAGCCCTGCACCGAATACTAAGATAAATAACATCAATCTTGCAATCTCGGACAATCCTTGATGTTCAGGATAAAATGCCACAATAAGACCAAGTATAAGCGAGATAAAAAATTTTGTAATAGATAGAGTAAGAGAAAAGTGAACTTTATCAAAAAAAGCTCTTAAATCTCTTCTGCTATCTATCATAGTTTACCTTTTGTTATTTATTGTAAAATCAATTAAAGTCGGCATTTAGAAATTCTTTACTATCTACTACCATCTATTAGTTGCAAACTAATTAAGCTATGTTTGAATAAACAGCTTGAACATCATCATCATCTTCAAGTTTGTCTATAATTTTTTCTATTTCAATCATTTGCTCTTCTGTTAGTTCAATAGGTTGAGTAGGTATTCTTTGTAGTGATGATTTTGTAACCGTAAGACCAAGTGCTTCGATAGCTTCTGCTAGGTTACCGAAATCCGTATAATCAGCATAAAGATATACCGTATCACCCTCAACACTAAGCTCTTCTAAACCGCCGTCTATTAAACTAAGTTCTAACTCTTCTAAATCCATATCCGGTTTAGGAAGCTCAAAAACCGCTTTTCTTGAGAACATAAACTCTAAAGAACCGTTAGGAACTACCGTTCCCCCACCTTTAGAAAAATATAGTTTTATATTTGCAACGGTTCTTGTAGGATTGTCCGTAGCACATTCAACAAAAAGCAAAACGCCGTAAGGCGCTTTACCCTCATAACTTATCTCTTTGATGTCTTCCGCATCTTTTCCGCTTGCTCTTTTAATAGCTGCTTCAATATTGGTATTTGGCATATTTTGTGCTTTTGCATTTGCTATGGCACTTCTTAGTTTTGAGTTCATTTCAGGATCCGGAACTCCCTGTTTTGCAGCTACGGTTATAGCTTTTGCAAGTTTTGGGAATACTTTTGACATCTTATCCCATCTTGCTTCTTTTGATGCTCTTCTATATTCAAACGCTCTACCCATAATACAATTTCCTTGATAAAACTTAAATTTTATGATATTATAGCAAAATTATGGTTATAGATTAGTTATTATAATAAGGGGTGTATTATGAAAATCGTATTTATATTTATGGTATTTGTATGTTCTTTGTCCGCAAAGGATAAGGTTATAGCTTTTGCACAAGATACTATGGCAAATGATTGGAGAGTGGCTCAAGTAAAACAAATGCAAGATGCTTTGAACGGAATTGATGGTATCAAGTTTATTTATAAAGATGCAAACGGTGATACTGCCTTGCAAATTTCTCATATCGAAGAGTTTATTTCCCAAAAAGTCGATGTTATTATAACAAGCCCTAGAGACTCAAAACTAAGTGTTTTTGTAGCCAAAAAAGTAAAAGAGGCAGGTATACCTCTTGTTCTTATTTCACGTGGTATTGAAAGTGATGATTATACTACTTTTATAAGACCTCAAAATTATGATATAGGGGTAAGTGCAGCTAAGTTTATAGCAAAATCGTTAAACGGCAAGGGGAAAGTTTTTGTGTTGCAACATATCCCTACGACTACTCCGGCAATAGGTAGAACAAACGGCTTTTTTGATACAATTAAACAATATAGTGATATAAAAGTTGTGGATATGAAAGTTGCAGATTCTTTAAGACAAAAAGCTATATTGGTTACGGAAGATGCTATAAAAAACGGCTTAAAATTTGATGCTATATATGCTCAAAGTGATTCTATGGCGGTAGGCGCGGTTATGGCTTTGGAACTTAATAAAATAGATCCAAAAAATCTTGTTATAACGGGTATTGACTATATATCGGATGCACAAAAACTGATTAAAGAGGATAAAATGAAAGCCACATATATATATCCTACGGGTGGAAAAGAGGGGGCACAAATTGCTCTTGATATATTAGCAGGTAAGAAAGTTCCAAAAGATGTGATATTAAAAAGCGAAGAGATTACAAAAGAAAACGTGGACAAAATAAAACCTATATTTTAACATAAGAAATGCCGACTTTTGTCGGTATTTCTTATAGTTCGATGATCTTCCAAGGGAGACCTTGTGTCATCAGTTCGTCCATAAAAGGTTTTGCTTCAAATTCCTCTATATTATAAACACCGTCTCTATCCCAAGTTTTGTTATAAAGTAGTTTTGCTCCAATTACAGCCGGAACACCCGTCGTATAGCTTACACATTGAGCGCAAACTTCTTTATAAGCTTCTTGGTGGTCACAAATATTGTAGATGTATATTGTTTTTTTCTTACCGTCTTTGATACCTTCCATTACACAACCGATATTTGTAACACCTTTTGTTCTAGGTCCCAAAGATGCAGGGTCAGGCAATAAAGTCTTTAGAAATTCTATAGGAACTATCTCTACACCGTTATGCATAACCGGTTTGATACCTAGCATACCTACGTTTTGTAAGCAGTTCATGTGTTGGATATAGCTATCACCGAACGTCATAAAAAATCTAATTCTTTTTAGACCTTTGATGTTTTTTGATAAGCTTTCTAGTTCTTCGTGATATAAAAGATAACTTGGTTTTACACCAACTTCAGGATAATCCCAATCAACTCTTATTTCAAGAGGTTTAGTCTCTATCCATTGACCGTTTTCCCAATATCTACCGTTTGCAGACACTTCTCTTAGGTTTATTTCAGGGTTGAAGTTTGTAGCGAATTTATATCCGTGATCTCCGGCATTACAGTCCATAATATCTATGTAGTGTATCTCATCAAAGATATTTTGCTGAGCGTATGCACAAAATACACCCGTAACACCAGGGTCAAAACCGCTTCCAAGAAGTGCCGTTATTCCTGCATCTTTGAATTTACCGTCTCTTTCCCATTGTAATTTGTATTCAAATTTAGCTTCATCAGGGTGTTCGTAGTTTGCAGTATCAAGATAATCTATCTTACAAGCTACGCAAGCATCCATAATAGTCAAATCTTGGTAAGGTAATGCAACATTTATAACAACTCTCGGTTTTACGGTTTCTAAAAGCTTAATAAGTTCTTCAACGCTGTCCGCATCTACACTATAAGTATCTATTTTGATACCTTGCATATCCAAAATCTCTTTTGCTATCATATCACATTTGCTTTTTGTTCTACTAGCTAGTGTTACATGTTCGAAAGTATCTAGATTTTTAGCACATTTGTGAGCAACGACACGTCCAACTCCACCTGCACCGATGATAAGAACACCTTTGTTCATTTCAATCCTTTATTTAAAAATATATTGCTATTGTATCAAATTTATGGTATAATGTCTATTAAATTTAGATTACTTAAATGTAATGTTCTTTTGATAATGTATTGTTAGGGAGTGATTTGGCTTCGATTGGAGCAGCAAGGGTTAGTTGCATGTCGATCTGAATATATCGTAAAACTATTCAAACGTTTTTAAACGCAAACAATACAAATTACGCTCCAGCTTACGCTAAAGCTGCGTAAGTTTATTTAAACTTGGAGGCTACATACTACTGATTCTATCTAGGTGGAGTTGTGGCTAATATTAGGTAGATTATCTTTGCGATTGATCGGTCGTAGGGAGACATTAAAGATCTTAGCTTGAGAGTCGTTTTATGGGGATTGTACGACTTTTAAAGTGAAATTAAACAATCTTTCTAAGCATGTAGACGCTGATTTGAGTTGTTTCAAGACACGGGTTCGACCCCCGTCACTTCCACCAAAACTACTTTTTATACTTTCCTATATCTTCCAAATTATTATTGTATCGGTAGTTCTTTGCTACATATTTAACATCAAGTTCTTTAAATAACAAGTATAAATTTGTAACAATTATATTAAATTCTGCTAAAATATCCAAAAAATTAGCACAACTAAACTTTTTCTAAAGAAAAAAATAATAAAATTCCATAAAATTTTAATAAGGTACTTTGAAATAAAATGGAAATCGACTTTGAAATCGTATCGACAGCTTTCTTAATAGTTTGTGTTTTGGGAATCTATATATATAAAGAAGAGAGAAAAATAAATGACGGTAAATTACCGTTTGATGATAAATTCTCAAAATATAAGAATGTTAAAGTTTAGAGTTAATCTTTAACTTATTCTTGATTTTCCGTTCTCTCTTCTTTTCTGTCGTCTGTAAATATTTGTTTTGCAGTCTCTTTGTCGCAGAGTCTAAGTATTTTTGCTTCAAGTAGTTTCAGTTTTTTATCATCATTTTTTGATTTTTGTTTGTATGCTTCAATAGTTTCTTCAAAAATATCTTTGTCGTTCAACATTTCAAGTTTCTGTCTACATTCAGCCAATTCATGTTCTAAGTCATCTACCATGACTTCAAGTGTAATTTTTTCCCTAAAAATATCTTTTTGTAAATCCTTCGTCATTTTTGCTTTTTCAGACTCTAGCTTTTTAATAGTATTTTTGAGTTCTACGTTTTCTTTATTGAGTTTGAGTAGTGAAGAAGCTTGGAAATCTGTCGGTTTTGGTTGATTTCTAAGTTCAGTTAACTCATTCTTAAGTGCTTTAGTTTCAAGTTGTGTTCTATTATACAATGTGATAAGTTTCGATTTGTCAAGTTCCGTTTGTTGTAAAAGAGCAGATAGCTCCGAGATTTGCTTTGATTGGTCGCTTATAATTGTATTTAATTCGCTTATGGTTTCTTTACCTTCTAGGTACACTTTACTTTTTGCTTTCATCAGAGCAGTTTGTATTTCTCGTTTTTGATTGATTTGAGCAGTTATATCTTTTTGAACTATAATAGCTCCTATGATTTCCCCGTCTTCCGTGGTATTTGGCAAAGCATAGCATTCTACTATATATTCATCATCAAATTTAGTTTTACTTTTTATATTACCTTGCCATGGCATATTTTTACTTATATTATCTATGATTGTTTGTGCAAAACCGATATTTTCTTGATGTGTAATATCCGTAAGATTTAGATTGATTACTTCATCTTGTGAAAAACCGCTGATTTCTTTGAAATTGTTATTTGCATAGATTATGTTGCCTGCGGTATTTATTTTAAGAACTATGTTATTTGCATCTATTACATCTTTATATCTTTGTAAGTCTAGACTTTGAGCTTTTATCAATGATTCTTGGTACAATGAATAAGCAAGGTCATTTAGTATGGTAAGAAGGTTCCTTATATTAATAGGTTTTATTATATAGTCGTATACTTTGATTTTAATTGCTTCCGTTAAAAAAGCACTATCGGAATATGCAGTGGCAAATATAACGGGTACGCTACCGTTAATTTTGCGTATATTTTGCATCATCTCTATGCCTGTTAGTCTAGGCATATTAATATCACTTAAAATCAGATCTATATTTTGGGTGTTGTTTGTAAATATTTCATAACCGTTTTGCCCGTCGTAAGCCGTATAAACCGTACCTACAAAGTTCTTGAGTAATGAAGTTAATTCATTTCTGATATTTTCATCATCTTCAACATACAATATATTTATTTTTTTCAACAACCCCTTTAGATTAGGGATAGGACTACTTTGTACCATTTTTCCCTAAATCCAAAGATACTACTAAATCTATAAATTTTAAAAAGTCAAAAGGTTTTAGTAGATAATGCTCCACTCCTAACTCTTTAGATTTATCTATGTATTCAGACTCCGTATGGGCAGACATGATTACTATCTCCACGGATGAAAGTTTTCTTATCTCTTTAATCATATCAAGACCGTTCATAATAGGCATATTAATATCGGTTATAACCAAGTCTATATCTTGATTTGCTTCAAAAATAGATAGTCCTTCTTTGCCGTTTTTTGCTATAAGAAAGTTAGCTCCAAGTTTATTTAACGTGTCTGATATAATCGAGATTAAATCCTCTTCATCTTCTACAAATAAAAGTTTAAGATCTCTGAGTTTAGCAATTTTATCTTGCATCTAAAAAAATCCTTTTAAATATTTAATTAATTGTTAAGAGTCCTGTAACTCTTCTTTACTTACAACACTTTCAACATCCATAATAACCAACATTTCGTTGTTCTCAAGTCTAACATATCCTTTTAGATATTTTGACGGTATTGCCGAACCCATATCGCTAACAGGCGCTAAATGTGAAATATCAAGTTTTTGTACATCGTCTACTTTGTCTACTACTATGCCGATCATCCTTTTATCATCTGTAATAACCGCTATAACAGCCGTATGTTCATTATACTCTATAGGACCGGTGTTAAATTTGATTCTAACATCTAAGATTGGAACTACTTCCCCTCTGAGATTTATAAGACCTTTGACCCATTTGCTAGTATTCGGTAATGTCGTAATAATCTCAGGATATGTCAAAATTTCTCTAATTTTCGGTAACTCTATAGCATACTGCATATGACCTAGCTCAAACGTCATATATTCACTTATCGTATTTACTTTTGGTTTGTTTTGTGATGCCATAAATTAACTCCTTTTTATTTCTTGGTATATTATACTATATTTTTTATTACTCTTTGGCTTTTAATTGTCTATAAAGTGTTTCATGTTCTTCAATTTCTTCACGACTAGCTTTTCTTCTACAGCTCATATATCCTTTTGAACCGTCACAGCTCTCAAATGGATATACGGTAGCATAGACCCAGTAATATCCACCTAACTTGGTAGCATTTTTTACGTATCCTGTCCATACTTGACCTTTTTTTACCGTATCCCAAAGGTCTTTAAAGGCAGCTTTAGGCATGTCAGGGTGTCTTACTAAATTATGAGGTTTTCCTATCATCTCTCCAAGAGTATATCCTGCTATTTGACAAAAATCATCATTTGCAAATCTTATAATCCCTTTTTCGTCTGTTTCACTCACTAAAAATGCATAATCATCTAATATTGTTTCTTTGGACATTTGTTCTCCTTTTTTTGAAAGAGACTGAGAGACTAAGTGACTAAGCAAGAAAAATCTCAGTTTCTCAGTTTCTCAGTTTCTAAAATTTCTTAGTCTTTGCATCATTTACAAGGCTTTGAGCCATTTCTTGAACTTCACTTGCTATGGAAGATACGTTATTAGCTTCACTTGCATTTTCTTGTGTTACACGGTCAAGCATTGTTACTGCATCATTGATTTGTTCAATACCTTGCATTTGTTCTTTACTTGCATTACTTACATCTTCTATGAGTTTGATGGTATTTGATATATGGTTATTGAGTTCATCATACCCTTTTATCATATCATCTGAGATTTGTTTACCTTCATTTGCTTTTGCTGTTGCTTGTTCTACCAAGTCTTTTATCTCTTTTGCAGCTTCAGCACTTCTTGAAGCAAGATTTCGCACTTCTCCGGCAACAACGGCAAACCCTTTTCCTGCTTCACCGGCAGTTGCTGCTTCAACCGCAGCGTTTAGTGAAAGAATATTTGTTTGGAATGCTATTTGGTCAATCACGGCTATTGCTTCATTTATAGCATTCACTTGGTGATTAATTTCATCCATTGAAGTTGCTGTTTTACTTGCAAGGTTTTGACCAACGCTTACAGAATGTTTCACTTTGTTACCTAAAGTTGCCATCGAAACTGCATTTGAAGCATTATTTCTTGTAATACTAGTAATCTCTTCCAATGCAGCTGCGGTTTCTTCCAAAGAGGCTGCTTGTTCATTCGCTTTTTGAGCTACGTTTGCTACCGAAGTTGCCATTGAATTTGCGTTTTCTTCTAAGCTTTGGCCGTTTTGCATATTGATTTTAGCATTTTTAGCTAAGGCATCACCTAGTATATTTACGCTATTAAGTATTTCCCTCATCTCTTCTTTGATTCTGTCATCAATTGTTACTCTAGCTCTAAAATCGTCATGTGTATACAAACTTAAAGTATTTCTAAGATCATTCATATTTTTAGATATTTGGATTATCATTTTATTTATAGTTTCTTTTAACGTATGAATCATCGGATTTTGAGTATCTGAATGTATTAAACATTTGTAAATACCTTGTTCTACTTTATCTGTTACAAGTACGATTTCACCCATAACTTTCATATCTTCTTTTAGTTTTGTATCAAATTGTTGAGCAGTATTGTTGAGATTTTCCAATAAATCACCTATTTCATCATCAGGTATATTTTCGTTTGCTTTAAATTTGTTAGTTTTGAAGGATACGAAATCTAAGAAATTGGTGAAACTTGTTTTAAATACTGCAATTTTATTGATTATATTATTTCTTATAACAACCATAATAACCGCTATCATGACAATAATCATAACAACCATAATAAACTGTAAAAAGTAAACCAACTTGGAACTTTTTGCAATAGAATCACTTACTAGTTCAATAGGAGTAGCTAATAAATATATCCCCACGGCATTACCTGAAAAGTCCTTTATCGTCGAATATGTATAAAAATATTGTGTATCTACCAAATAACCTTTAGTGAGTAAAGAAGAAAAATTTAAAGATTTTGCATATGTTACGAAATCTTTATTTACGTATTTTTGACTCAATAAGTATTCCCCAACTTTATCCTCTTGATTAAAACTTCCTGCAGAAAATTTTTCATCCATTAATACCAAAGAGAAAATATTTTCTTGTTCTAAATCTTTTACTACGGAATTAAAACCTTGTATAAATTCTACAGACCCTATGTATCGGTTATCACTTATAATAGGTGAAAGCCCTCTAATAACAAGACCTGCCTTTCCTGCTTCTATACCGCTTAGCGGTTGTTTAGTTTCTTTAACTTTATTAATAGTATGTCTAAAGGAAGATAGCTCATCACCGTATTTTTCAGGCTTCCAGTGTCTTAAAAAAGATTTGACGTCAGCAGTATGTATGTGTATTTGGATATTTTTAAAAGGAGTACCTTCTTTCATAACGGATGCTATTTTCCCTATAGCATTGATGGCTAAATCTCTATTGTTATCCAATAAAGCGTTTACTACATCACCGTTTTGAGCTATAGTAACTGCATTACTAATACCTACGTCAAATTTTGCTTTTTCGCCGGCAAGTATTTTATCAACCATTGCGGTTTTTGTAGATGAGTAAACATCATCCTTTACATTATTCATAAGTACAAAACTTACCAATACGCTTAAAGCTACGAAAACGCCGCCTATCATCACCATATATTTCGTTATTTTGGCACCAATCGAACTTCTGCTTTTTTGCATACATTATCTCCTATAAAATTTATATAATCATCATAACGAAACAATGCTTAATTAATAATATTAATGCAATACTTTTTTATCCACAATTTGTGCTTTAATGTATATTTTCGTATCTGTTATCTCTATCGTATCATTTATTTGTAGGTCAGATAGGTTAACGATTTTATTGTCATGAAATGCTTGAACGAAACCTTTATTTAGTCGTTTTGACGGTTCATTGAGTATAAAATTTTCTAATAAAAACTTAATTTCTTTTTCTTTTGAATTTAATATATTATTAAGGAGCGTATGAAAATTATTTTTTATATTTGTTAGGTTGTTTTTCATATTATCTAGTTGAATATGAATAGAGTTTTGATGAAATTGAGATAGCAATCTATCTAATATTAATTTTTTTTGATTTAATATATTCATAAAATATCTATCATAGTTATGTCCCAAATCTTCCATATAAAAAAGTATATCGTTTTTGGACGGTAACGCTAATTCTATTGCATTTGACGGAGTAGAAGCTCTTACGTCTGCTACTAAATCACTTAACATAAAGTCACTCTCATGCCCGACTGCACTTATAATAGGGGTATTTGCATTAAAAATTGCTTCACATACCGTCTCTTCATTGAAAGCCCATAAATCTTCTATACTTCCACCGCCTCTACCTACTATCATAATATCAGCTTGAAGTGAGTCGGCATATTTGATAGAACTTACTATATCATATTTAGCACTTTCTCCTTGAACAAGGGTAGGAACCAAAATTAGCTTTGTAAGAGGCCATCTTTGACTTGCTATTTTTTTCATATCCTCTATGGCTGCACCTGTAGGTGATGTTACTATTACAATAGTTTTAGGGAATTTTGGAAGTTGTTTTTTGTGGGTAGTATCAAAATAGCCCAAATCTTTAAACTTTTTTTTGAGTTGCTCATAAGCAAGTGCTAGTCCACCTATACCGCTTGGCTCAATTTTGGAACATACAAGTTGATAACTACCCCTTGGCGTATAAACCGATATTGCACCGTTTATGACAACTTTTAGCCCAACTTCAAGCTTAAATTTCAAAGAATAGGTGTTTCCTTTGAACATAACGCAACTTATATTCGAATCTTTATCTTTTATGGAAAAATATATATGTCCTGAGCTATGAACCGTGAGATTACTTATCTCCCCCTCAACATACACGGATATAAACGTCGATTCAAGAAGTGACTTTATTTGCGTATTTAACTGTGAAACTGTTAAAGGGTTTAGGCTATCTGTCATTTTCTTGCTATAAATAGTGTAGAAATGTCCATAGAAAAACCTTTAGTATATAAAGGTTTCAACCCTGCCTCTTCAAGCTCTGCATTTAATTCATCGCTTGTAATAAAATCTTCTATAGATTCCGGCAAGTACGTATAAGCCTCTTTGTTTTTTGAGATTAATCCACCTATAGTAGGCATAATATTATTTAAATAAAATGCAGTTACATGGTCTAAAACAGACTCTTTTTTATTTTTGGTAAATTCTAAGATAACCACAAGTCCGTTTGGTTTTAGAACTCTTTGAAATTCTCTCCAAGCCTCTTTTCTTTGTACCACGTTTCTAATACCGTATGTGATAGAAATAATATCAACGCTACTATCTTCCAAAGGTAAGCTCTCTGCTCCTGCTTCTATAAAAACACCGTTTGGTATTTTTTGTTTTCCCACTTCCATCATACCCGTACTTGGGTCTATACCTGCTATTTCCAGAAGTTTTACGTCATTTCTAATAGCACCTTGTTGCCAGTCTATCATCATATCTCCGGTGCCGCATGCAACATCTACTATTTTAGTTACTTCGTTTTTATCATAAAAGCTAAATGCTAAATCACAAGCTTTTCTTCTCCAGCTTTTATCTACACCCATACTTAAAATTCTATTTGCTAAATCGTAAGTTTTTGCAATCTCATTGAACATCGTTATAATTTCTTGTTGTTTACTCATCTTTTTACCTTAATAATATTATAGAAAAAATTTGCCTATCAATAGCCCTATTACAAACCCTATATTAATACCTACTATTATTTTGAGATTGTTTAGTTTTTCGTTTGTTTTAGGTATCATATCAAGTATTTTTTCCTGATATGTGAACGTTTTTTGTAAATCTTCATTGACTTTTTGAAGACCGTTTATATTTTGTTTTACACCAAGTTCCGCAAGCTCAAGCTGTTCTATAAGTTCTTTTGCTTGTTTAAAACTCATATCGCTCATTTTTTAATCTCTATCCAATTATCTAGTGAACAAAAAATTTGATTTAACGTATTTAGAACATAATCTTTCGCTTCAGTTTGAAGACGTTTAAAAAATAAAAACTTTCTAGCACCTTCTATATCGCCTAGTTCTTTGCATTGCATAGCTTTTTGTGTAAAGTTGGTATTGTTGTGAGCCATCTCCCAAACGGTACTTCCGAGGTATCTACTCATAGTGATAATTTTATCGTTTTTTACGGCAAAATATCGAGGGTCTTTGACAAAATCACAAAGTACGGAATTGCTTTGAAGATATTTGTGTCCAAAAAAGTTGATAAATTGCTCTTGTAAATAATCAGGTTCGGTACTTATGGCACGGTTAAGGGCAAAAAGCATATTGTTTTGAGAGTTTTCCTCTATTTTTCTAATCTTTTTCATAGTTGCTATGGCATTTTTACCGTCTAGCTCACCGTCTCCTAAAGGGATAACCCATTTTATATGACCAAATGATCCTACTTTTTTTATCTCTTCAAGAACCAAAGACGAAGTTTTATTTCCACCCACATCTACTATTACTTGATGATTGTCATCCATCAAAATAAGCTCATCAAGTTCACTTAGTTTATTGGTACTCAACATTCTTTTGTTTACTATTTCTGTTCTAGTGAAAGATTGGCTATCGTTATTTTCGTCGTCTATTTCGATGTAAGTGATTTTTTTACCGTGTTTTTTATAAAGATAAGGGGCAATTACTTGCATGGCTACCGTACTTTTACCTACGCCGCCTTTTGTTTGAGGAATAATAATCATTAACTATCCTTTTTTTTCATATATTCTACGATTTTACCGTGGAATCTAGCATATATTTCGTTTAAAGTTATATTAAAACCGTAATTTTCAATTATTTTATCGTAATTTTCATTAATTCCAAATTCTAACCAATCTTTTATATCATCATAAGTTTCAAATTCGTAGCCGTAATTTCCCAAAAGTTTTTTTGTATAGCTATCAACCACCATATTTTCTCTTTGACAAGCGTAACATAAAATAGCATCTGCACTTTCAAGTCCTATCCCTTTTTGCTTTAAAAGCCATTTTCTAGAAACTTGTTTTTGAAAATTATCAAAGGTTTCAAAATCGTTTAAAATATTTTGACACAATAATTTTAATCTAGGTGCTTTTTGGTTTTTAAATCCGCTTGGGGCTATAAGATTTGATAGTATCGATGTATCAATTTGTGATATAAAAGCTATAATCTCATCATCACAATCTTTTTGAATAAAATCGTATAAATTCGATAGAGATTTTTCTACGTTTGTCCATTTAGTATTTTGTGTTAAAATAGCCCCTATAACTACTTTGAAAGTACCGTAATCAGGCCACCAAAATTTCGGCGAGTTTTTTAGTAAATCAAGGTCTTTAAGAAATATCAGTAAATCGTAACCGTTTGATATATCAATTTTCAATAAAAGCCTTTGTTATGACTCTTTGCCCGTTATCATAAAGTTTTATTTTAAAGGCATCGAGAGCTTTTGAATTTTCTATGTTGACGACTACCATTTGAAGTATTGATTTACAGTTGTTAGGCACTTCAAAGTGACCGCCGAGTCCTGTGGTAGCTTTTTTGATAGGTACTGCACTTTCCATGCCGATGACGTTGTCCCTACAGCCCGTAAGCCCAACGTCACTAAGATAAGCAGTCCCGTCACATATAGTTAAATCATCTGTACCGACATGGGTGTGAGTACCGAATATAGCACTTACTTGATTTTTGAACATCATCATCATAACTCTTTTTTCACTTGTAGCTTCACCGTGATAATCTATAATAATAGTTGTAATACCATCTTCGTGAAGCTCTTTAATTCTTTTTGTAGCAAGGTTAAACGGATTATCAACCGTAGGCATACCGTATTGCCCCATTAGATTTAAAATTGCTATTTTCTCACCGTTTATTTCCCTTACGGCTAGACCTGTTCCTGCTACGCCTTGAGGATAATTATCCGGTCTTAGCACATTATCGGATTTTAATAACGCTTCCATATCCGCTCTTTTATCAAAAGAGTGATTACCTCCCGTGATAATATCTATACCGCTTTTTAGAAGTTCATCACAATTGGTTGTAGTAAGTCCAAAACCGTGACTTGCATTTTCTCCGTTTGCTATCACAAAAGTTATATCAAATTCTTTTTTCAAATTTTTTAGGTGTTCTTTGATTATTTTCCTACCTGGGCGTCCTACTATATCACCGATAAATCCTATATACAAGGTAACCTCACTTCAAATACCGCTCCAAATTCGTCATTATATGCCAAAATCTCGCCGTTGTTGTCTTTTATGATTTTTTGAGCTATATTAAGCCCTATACCCATACCGCTAGATGTTTTATTGCTTATAAACGGTTGGAATATACTAGCTTTAATATGTTCAGGAATTCCTCCTGCATTATCTCTAAAATATATTATATTATATCCGTTTTTTGTTTCAATTTTGATGTCTAAATACCTTTTTTCAAAAGGTTCTATTTTTACAAGTTCATCAAGGGCATTATTTATGATGATTATCCACACTTGTTCAATACGTTGTTTTTGGATATTACTCATAAAAACAAAGTTGTTTTTATCCATACCTATTTCAAATTCATCAGAGTTAAGATATATTTTTGTGATAATTTTTGCACGATTGTGTGCCATAGTAAGCGCTACTAAAAGGGTAGAATATAGGTTAATATCTTCTTTTGTTTCGCTTGATTGTTGTGAAACTTCCCTCATACTCTCAACAATATTTGCTATTCTGTTGAGTCCGGTCATTATGCTATCGCTTATTTCAAGTAAATTTTCTTTCATAGTCGTATCAGGGAGGTCTTTTATATCATAAAGCATCATTTCAAGATTACCTTTTGCAAACGTAAGAGGTGTATTTATTTCATGGGTGATACCTGCTGCTAGTTGACCTATTGCTTGGAATTTTATACTTTTAAGTCTCTCTTCTTCAAACTCTTGGGTTTGTTTTATATTTTCCAATGTTTTATTTACTATTGTTTGTTGAAGTTTATTTGTTTGTTCCTCTTTTGTACTGATATCTACCATTACTCCTATGATACCGTTGAAATTTTCTTTATAGTTATAAGTGGTTTTGTATATCTCAATCGTTTTTTCAACACCAAGCCAATTTTTTATTTTTGTTTGGTACATCGCAAGATTCTTTTCGATTTTGTACTCATCTTGATTTTTATATAAATTCGATAGTTCTTGAGGTATTAGTTCCGTTAAACTTTTCCCGATTATATCTTGAAGTTTTCTACCTATTACGGCATTCTTCGTTAGATTAAAAAATTCCAAAAATGCTTTATTACACTCTACTAGCATTAAGTCTTTGTCTTGTATAAATACCGGAAGAGGTATGGCATATAAAAGAGTTTTGTTAAATTCTAATGTTTTTTGTAGTTTTATTTTATCATCAAGAGGATTAGCTACTATAACTATAGAGTTTTTATCCGGCAGAAGATTTAAAGATATTTCTAAATAAGATTTTTGTTTTTTGTTTTTTATATATTCAAGCGGTAATTTTTGTATGTTTTTACCTGACGCCTTGATTTGATTTAAAGCCATTTTAAAAGCATTTCTTGATTCATATTCAAGTTTTTGAGAAAAATTGATATTTAATAACTCTTCAGCGGTAATATTTAAAAGTTCCGAAAATTTATTGTTTGTTTTTAAGAAATTCCCATTTAAATCTATCGTACCGATACCGCTGTTTGCATTATCAAAGATTGCATTGTATTGCTCTACTTGAAACCTTATATCTCGATAAATTGCTTCTATTCTTTTTCTATAGGATATATTTTGTGAAATTGCGGTATAAGATTCTATATTACCGTTTTCATCGAAATCAGGTTGAATATTGATTTTTACCCAGTAAAAACTGCCGTCTTTAGCTAAGTTTTTTATTTCTCTTTGCCATGTGTTGCCCGACGTTATAGTTGACCATAGGTCTTTAAAAGTTTCTTTCGGCATATCGGGGTGCCTTAACATTTTAAATTTTTTACCCAAAAGTTCAGATTTGCTATACCCGCATACCTCACAAAAAGCTTCACTAACATCTATAATATTTCCGCTTAAATCAGATTTGCCGTAAATTACATATTGGTCTATTTTGTCAAGAAGTTTTTTTTCATTGCTTAAAATCGTACTTAACTCTTTTTTTGTCTCTTTAAGTGTATAAATATATAAAAATATAATAAATACGAATAATGATAGGATGAAAAATCCTATATAAAAAATATTGATATAGTCTTGAATATCGTTTATCGGTGAAGCTAATACGACAAACCCTAAGAATTTATTTGTAAGTGTATGATACACTGCTTTGAAATGTACTATTTCATAATTGTTACTATCATTTTTATAATATATAGAGAAGCTTTGTTTAGAGGTTATTTTGTCTATAAGGTCAGGTTTATCCGTATGAGAGGCCAAATCTTTGATTAATTCTGAGTTTGTCGTACCTGATAAAATAGTTTTTTTAATTACAAAGTCATTGTGTATAGGGAACTCTAAATAGTCTTTACTAAAGTCATCAAAAAGTTTGCTGACAACAGACTCTTTAGTTTCTATAAAAACGGTTTTGAAGAAGTTTTTTTCAAAATGGTTAATAATGTGTTCTACTTTATAAGATATTTCAACACTTCCCACAAAAACATCTTCGCTTGTAAAAATAGGGTATACAAATCTATATCCTGAAAAAATTCTACCGCTTTCAAATGTATGTACCGGCATTTTGTATTTATGAACATACTCTAAACTTTCCCTAAAAGGTAAAAGTTCATCTCCATATCTTTTCGGGTCGTGAAATCTTAAAAAACTCATGCCGTTGTTTAAAACAAATTGAAACTGTACAATCCCTATCTTTTTCATAGAATTGTATTTGTTGATAAGTTTTGTATAAAGAGTATTTCTTATTTCATTTAAAGTTTTTTCGTCGGAGATAGATTTATTAGCATTGTCAAGTATACTCGCAATATCTTGCGTATAGAAAATATCTTCAAAATTAGCATCTACATAGTCTTTGCTGAGCTGATATAGGATATCATAGTTATCGTTTACCCTTGTTTCATATAGAGCTATTTTGTTATCTATTTTAAGAGCCGTTTGATAATCTAGTACTAAATATACAAACAACTCTACAAATAAAAACAGGGCAATATAGATTGCTAAATTTTTGTATTTTAGCATATTAATATTTTACTAGCCTCTAAGAACTTCTTGAAGTTTCTTTTCAACACTGTCTAGTGAATTAAAAGGTTTCATTAAATAATGAGTTGCTCCCTCTTTATGGGATTTTAAAACTTTATCTAAAGTCGAGTAGGCAGTCATCATTATTACTTTTTGGTTGGGATTTTTGTCCATGATTTTTTCTAAAGCTTCGAGTCCACCCATTTGAGGCATCATTATGTCGAGCATTACGGCATCGTAGCTATCATCTATGGTTGCAACCGCATTTACAGGATTTAAAAACGTTACTATTTCATATTGACCGCTTCTTTGTAAAAATCTGCTTAACATATTTAAAATTTCAGATTCGTCATCTACTATAGCAATTTTAAATTTTTTATCCATTTTGTACTCCTTGATTAGTGGTGAGAACAACAACTAGACGCAGCATGTTGTTCTTTAAACGATATTTTCGTAGCAGATGTTTGGTTTGAAGCTACCGAATGTTTTTTATCAAATAATTCTACAGCCGCTTCTTTCATGACCGCTTCGGTTTTTTCATCCAAAATGGCATCTAAAATTCTAAATACATCTTCACTAGCATGTTCTATTTTCGACACTCTTTCTTCTATTATTTGTTTTGAACATGTTACGCTGGCTCCGGCACACTCTTTTGCCAATTCATTTGCCTCAAAGTGTACTACGCCGTGAGGACGTTCAAGAAGTTTGTATGATTTTGCGAAACTAAAGTTTGTTTTTCCAAGACCGGTTTCATACCATTTACCTAGTCTACAGTTATGGTGGTCAACTGCTTTGAAATTGCTTTGTTCACCGAAAATTAGTTGGTATAGATTGTTTTTGTATATTACGTGGTCAAGTTTTGCAAGGTTGATAAATATTTTGTTACTTACGCTCTCTACTTCATAAACGGATCTATTTGCATTTTTTTGGAATGTTTGCATTAGTTTAATAAGTATATCAACTCTCTCTTTTGTTTGATTTACTACGTTTGATACAGAGTCTGCACTCTCTTTAATACTTGCCGTTTCACTTTGAATAGTGTCTACGACGTCTTTTATCTGTTTTGCTGCTTCCGCACTTCTTCCGGCTAGATTTCTAACCTCGGCAGCAACAACTGCAAATCCTTTTCCTGCTTCTCCTGCAGTTGCAGCCTCAACTGCAGCGTTTAAAGAAAGTATATTTGTTTGGAATGCTATCTCTTGAATCATCGTAATTACACTTGAGATATCTCTACTTTTTTGAACCAAAGAATTCACTATAACATTTTCGTTTTCTATTTCTTTGTGCAGCAACGTAGTGTCTGATACTATATCTTGAGTAAGTTTAAGACCTCTAGTAGAACCTGTTGCCGTCTCTTTAGACTCTCTCATCATACTCTCTAACTCTTCTAGTAAGTCTAGATAAACATTTTGAGTATTTGTAAGAGATTGATTTATATTTTGGTTGTGTTTGTGAAGTAAACCGTCGTCCTTATCATCATGTATAGATGTTCTTTTTAATGATACTACCAACTTGTCATTGATTTTATGTACAACCATATTTGCTTCACAATCATCTAGTATGACTCTGTTTGAACCGCTTCTTGCCGCCTCTAGAACTTGAGAAGGATTTTCTAGGTGTGATTTAGCTCTAGCATTTATGAATTTTACATTACCGCTACTATCAAAAGCCACTAATCCCTCTTCTTGTGAAATAGAGGCTATTTGCTTGTATTCTTCAAGTTCTTTTTTGATAAGTTGCTTCTCCTGCTCGAAACTATTTTCTAAAGCTTTTTGTTGTGTGCTAAAAGACTCTTGCTGCTTTGCAAGCTCCGTTTGTAAAGCATTGATTTGAGATTGAAGTCTAGTTATCTCTGCTTCGAGTTCTTTTGATTTGCCAAAAAACATAGCGTACTCCTATAAAAGTGTAAAATATTTGTATATTATCATATACTAACTTAATTTTGTTGATAAAAAATATCAATATTTTATAAGTTAGAATTATATAACCATAATATGTTATAAAAATAAGTCGTCAATTAATAATTTCTTAATAATATTTTATATATAATCTTTGCTTGTATATTATTATGATAAGGTTTTTTATTTGAAAATAGTTAGTTTGTTATTTGTTTTTTGCATTATGTTAATGGCGAGCAATGAAGAAACAATCAATGATTTATTAAATAATTACAAACTTTCATCCGAGCTTTCTTATAAAACACGAAATGAAACTATAGGGCATATAAGCGTTATATCTGCAGATGATATAAAACGACTACAAGCTTATAAATTGAGTGATGTATTGAAATCTATAAAAATGTTCAATTATATGGATAATATTTACGGAGTTCATAATTTATCTTTGCTGACGGCTACAAATAGTGTAAGTAGTGCAGTTAGAATGTATATCAATGACCATGAAGTAAGCTCCGTATATACTCTTTCTCCTTTTTTGGTATGGGATGATTTACCTCTTGATTTCGTCTCACATATAGAAGTTTATTACGGTGAGGGTTCTTTGAGCTTGGGGCATGAGTCAGGAACAACGATAATAAAAATATATACAAAACAACCTTCTAAAGAAAACGGTGGTTTTTTAAGAAATTCAATATCATTCAATAATGAATACCAAACATCTATAATGTACGGTTTAAATACGTTTAATGAGTGGTCTTATATGGTATTTGCAAATACATCCCAACTAAAACATAAAGATTATATCGATGGTCAACAAGTATCAAAAAATAAAGATAATGAATATGCTTATATTAATATTCAAAAAGAGAACTTCAATATTGATTTTGGGTATGGATATACGAAAAAAGACCCTTTTGTATCTCTTGCAACGGATATTAAGCCTGATAACGGATATACGTATTCACAAGATTACTACCTAAATTTAACAAAAGTATTTGATGATGGAGTGAAATGTAATATAGGCTTTGATCAAAATGAGAGGGAATTTGAACTTTCAAACAATGAAGGTATTATGATGCTTCCCGTTATAAATCCTTCTAATATGTTTACTATAGCTACTACGATGCCGAAATATTATCAAGAAGATTTAACGTTTAAAAAATACTATGCTTCATTATCTAAAGAGTTTAGTGTTGACAATCATAAGTTTTTAGCTGCGTTGACTTATAAGCAAAAAACATATGATACAAACAGTAGAAGTTATATCGGTATGGTATTTAATAATCCATCATCTACAAATAAGGAGCTTCTATCATCTTTGAGTAAAGAAGAGGTAAGTTCCGTGATGCTTGAAGATTTGTATAGATTAAATGAGTCAAATTATCTGATAGCAAATGCAAGATTTGATTATTATCAAAGAGACGGTGGATATAAAAATCTAAAAGAAAAAATGTTTAGAGTCGGTCATATTTGGGAGATGAATGAAAACTTCGGTACAAAAGCATTTATATCCCATACTTATTTTGCACCGTCGTTTTATAATATAGATTTTGCATCAAAAGCCAAAACAAACAACGGTAGAGAGTTGCAAAGTGAACCTGTGAAATATTATTCGTTAGAAGCAATTTTGGCAGATGATACGAATAGACTATCGGCAATGTATATTCATCTTGAGATAGATAAATATTTTACTATAGATGATACTTCTTATGGATTTTATAACAGTAATGATATGGTCGTAGGTGATGGATTACTGATAGAGTATGAAAAGACTTTTGAAAATAGTGATAAGTTTTATATCAATTACGGTATAGTTAATTCTAGTCTAGGCGTTTATTCATCTAAAAATAGTTTGGCTATGAGATATTTAGGTACTTTTGAAGAGTTTGATTATTTTGGGGAGTTGATATACAAAAGCGGTTATAAACTCCAACGTATAGATATAAAAGATGGGTATGACGTAAATATAGGTGCTACCTATAATATATCAAAAGATTTAAGTTTATCTTTGAAGGGTGAGAATATTTTTGCAAAGGGTATCAAAATACCATATAAAAACTATGCAACGGGTGAGTATAAAGCTTTAAAAAACAATAGTCCAAAAACTATACTTACTATGAAATGGAATTTTTAATGAGAAGTATAATATTTATTTTGATAGTTGCTTCTTATGTTTTCGGTAGTAGTTATGTATTTTTGATGGAAAAGAATTTAGATGAAAAAGAACTTGAAGCAAAAATCGTTTCCAAAATAGGGCAAGATGCCCTAGGAAGAGATATAGCGGTCTATATACCTAATGCAAACGATACATTGAAGAATACGTATAAAAAATTTTGTAAAGTTGTTGATGACTGTAAAGAGGCAGATTTGATATTTACTCCGTCATGTGAGTTTGTAAATAAAGAGTGTCAGCCTCAAAACAAAATAGTATTAAGTTCTAATTATAAAGACTTTAAGAAAAATGATAATATTTTGGGTGTGTTTTTTTGGTCAAAAGCAAGACCCAATATAGTAATAAGCGGTAAAAGAATGAAAAAATTTAATATTAAACTTCCAGACTCATATTCACAATTTATAGAGTAGCAAGATGTCAAAAAGAGTCTTTATCAAAAACAATGCTTTTTATTTGACCGTTTTTATGGGATTTATTGTTACCGCATTGATATTTCTTTTGATTGGTACCGTCAAACTTGAGGAAAAACTGAATAATGAAATATTAAAAGTTTCAACAGACGATATAAAGGCCATATCAAACAATATGGCACATAATATAAGTTCAATTTTAAAAGAAAAGTATGGCGAAACAGATAGTAATATAAAAGATAAAGTTTTAGAGGATAATATTTTACATCAAGCTATCGAGGTGATTATATCGCCTATACTAACTAAAAATATCAAATACTCATATATAGTTTATAAAGATGAGCGGGATATATTTAGATATTTGGTAGATGTATCTTATATTGACAAGATGGAATTAGGACAAAAGTTTGATGCAGATTCAAAAGAGTGGCTTGAAATTTATGATATTAAGAAAAGTATAACAATTAAACACAAACATATCAAAGAGTTATCTATCTCGTATCTTACACCTATTTTATATAAGGATGAGGTTGTTTTTATTTTTGCCATAGATTTTTCCGTTGATAAAATTATCGAAATAGCAGCTATCGTAAATTTGATACAATATGGTTTATTCGGTACCGTATTTATTATGCTTTTGTTTATAATTTTTTATATGTTACAGTTGATTAAAAACTATAGAGTTAAGCAAAGTACATATATTGATGCACTTACAAGTGTATATAATAGAAAATATTTGGAAGAGTTTGAAAAATTTGTAAATCTTAACAATTATGTCTTATGCGTACTTGATATAGATAGATTTAAAGAGGTAAACGATACATACGGGCATGATGTGGGCGATAAAGTATTAAGAGATGTGGCAAAGCTAATAGTTAAAAATTATAGGATAAATGAGGATGTGCTTATACGATACGGCGGTGAAGAGTTTTGTTTATTTTTGAAAAAAGATAGAGCCTCTCAAATGAGTACTTTATCGGTAATTGATAGGCTTTACAACGAATTAAAAAATACCACTTTTAGCGTAGGGCATGATAAGTTTATACATATCACGTTATCGGTAGGTATAAATATGCACCCGTATGAAAGTAGAAATTTCCATGAAGCCTTTAAACTGGCGGATGAAGCATTGTATCTTGCAAAAAAAAGTGGTAGGGATAAAGTTATTATATATCCTGATGTGGAATATATGGTGGAAAATTCTTAGCTAGGTTTTATAATATTCTTTGTATTATACAAAAAATTTTTAAGGATTTACATGTTAGAACTTCTTATGATGGCTTATTGTTATTATCTGTTTATCAACGTATATGTATCTTTTATGCAGGTTGATTATGTGAAAAAAGCATTAAAACTAAGCCCTGTTATACTAGATACCAAAAACTATAAAATTGCCGGTGAGTATTCCGTAGAAAAAGAAAAAGTAAATATTGTATCCACAATGTATGATTTTGTAGTGTTTATAGTTTGGATATTTTTCGGTCTTAAATTTTTGGAAAGTATAATAACTATCGAAAATAGCATATTACAAACAGTTGTTTTTATAGATTTATTTATCATTATAAATTGGATTTTGGGGTTGCCTTTTAGTATTTATATGACATTTAAACTTGATAAAAAATACGGCTTTTCAAATATGACTACAGAACTTTATATCAAAGATACCATAAAAAGCGGTGCGTTGTTTTTGATATTCGGTTCGTTGGTAATAGCTATTGTTGCGTATATCATAGAGTCATTACCTCTGTGGTGGATATGGGGATTTGCTTTTATATTTGGTGTAATTTTGCTTATCAATATGCTTTATCCCGTGATTAGAGATAAAATGTTTGACAAATTTGAACCTCTAAAAGATAAAGAATTAGAAGGCAAAATAGAAAACTTACTTCAAAGCGTAGGGTTTAAAAGTAGCGGAGTTTTTAGCGTAGATGCGAGTAAAAGGGATAACCGTCTAAATGCTTATTTCGGTGGACTTGGAAGTACAAAAAGGGTAGTTTTATTTGATACTTTGATAGAAAAGCTATCTCACAATGAACTTTTGGCGGTACTAGGACATGAGCTAGGACACTTTAAAAACGGCGACATTATCAAAAATATAGCCGTTATGAGCGTTGTTATGTTTATATTTTTTGCAATTTTCGGAAATTTGGGAAGCGAAGCGTTTTTAACCTTGGGACTTGAAGAAAAACCTTACTCGGTCATAGCTTTGTTTTTGATTTTTTCGGCTCCGTTGTCGTTTTTCTTGATGCCTATAATATCATACATAAGTAGAAAAAACGAATATGCTGCCGATGAGTTTGGTTCTAAAATGCAAACTAAACAAGATTTGGTTAATGCCCTTTTAAAACTCGTAAATGAAAACAAATCATTTCCGTTGGCACATAAGTACTATATCTTTTTCCATTACTCCCATCCACCTTTGATAGAGAGGCTAAAAGAATTGGGACATAATATCAAAGTTCCAGATGTGGAAAATGCCCAATGATATATGCAATATCGGCGACGATAGCTATTATATTCGGTGTGTTAGCATATTTTTTGTATAAAAACAAAAAAGAAAATATAGAGTTAAAGAGTGCTTTGTCTTTTTTGCAAACTCAAAATAATGAGTTAAAAATACAAAACGACGAGTTTAAAATCAATAAAGAAAAACTTCAAAATGAGTTAAATTTTGCAAAACTTGCCGTAAAAGAGCTTGAAGTAAAACTAGAACAAAGTATCTCATCTTCAAAAGAGAAATTAGAGTTTTTGGAAAATTCAAAACAGAATTTGAAACTAGAGTTTGGAAAACTTGCCGGTGATATTCTTGAACTCAACAAACAAAAAATAGATGAACAAACAAAGCAAAATATAGAAACTATAATTAAACCTTTCGGCAAAGAGATAAACGATTTCAAAGAGCAAGTACACAAACTATATTTTGAAGAGAGCAAAGATAGAAATATCCTAAAACACGAAATAGACGGCCTTAAAAATTTAAGCTTAAAAATTAGTGAAGATGCAACAAACCTAACTAAAGCACTTAAATCTCAGGTAAAAACCCAAGGTATTTGGGGTGAAATGATACTAAAAAACGTACTAGAACACTCAGGACTCAAAGAGGGTGCCGAATATACCTCCGAGGTTGCTTTGAAAAACGATGAAAATAAAAGTTACCGCCCTGATGTTATTATAAATTTACCGGATAATAGACATATTATAATAGATGCAAAAACATCTTTGGTCGGGTATGAGAAATATATGAGTGCAAATAGTGAAGAAGAGAGAGCCGTAGGTGCAAAAGAGCATATAGACTCTATCAAATCACATATTAAATTTTTGAGTGAAAAGGATTATCCCAAATTATTGGGTATCAATTCTCTTGATTTCGTATTTATGTTTATCCCTATCGAAAGTGCAATGATTTTGGCAATAGAAAAAGATAATTCTCTTTTGAAATCAGCTCAAGATAAAAAGGTGTTTTTAGTTACTCCTAGTACTCTTATAAGTGCTTTGAAAGTGGTTGAAAATATATGGCAATTTCAAAAAAGGTCTCAAAATGCTGAAGATATCGCTATAAGTGCAACTAAACTTTATGATAAATTTGCCGTTTTCGTAGAAACCTTTGAAAAAATAGGGAATCAACTAAATACAGTTCAAGGCTCTTATGATAGTGCTAAGAAAACCTTGATAGACGGTCGCGGCAATCTTGTAGGGCAGTTTGAAAAACTAAAGGAAATGGGACTTACACCTTCAAAGAGTTTACCTAAAGTTACGGAAGATTGAACTTTCGTAATCAAAACATATCAACATATCTTGATATGTAATCATTGTTATGTTATACTTCCATAATTAGGAGTGAAAATGGATATATTTTTGAACACCATATCGGCAATAAACGATGAAACGAGAATAAGAATCATTAGGTTTATAGATATTTACGGTGAAGTCTGCGTATGTGATATAGAAAGCTCCTTTAATATGATTCAATCACGTATTTCAAGACACCTAAAAATACTAAAAGAGGGTGGATTTTTGAGAGTAGATAGAAGAGGAAAATGGGCTTACTATAGTATCAGAAAACCCCTTGATGAGTTTCGTCAAAGTGTGATTAAAGAGATAAGTTGTTTGGAGCTTGATATTCCAAAGCTTAATAAAGGTTGTAAAAATGATTAGTGCTAGTTTGGTATTTTTGGCAACGCTTACTATGGTGATAGTTCAGCCTCGAGGTCTTCAAATAGGGACGTCCGCCATTATAGGGGCTGTGGTTGCTTTGGTTTTGGGGATAGTTAGTTTTTCAGATGTTGTGGAAGTCTCTTCCATAGTATGGGATGCAACGTTGGCTTTCATAGGTATTATTATAATGTCTATGGTGCTAGATGAGATAGGGTTTTTTGAGTGGTGTGCCATAAAAATGGCGAAGCTTAGTAACGGTAAGGGGCATTTGATGTTTGTTTATGCCTTGCTTTTGGGTGCTTTTGTATCGGCACTTTTTGCAAACGATGGAGCTGCACTTATACTTACACCAATACTCTTAGCAAAAATGAGAATATTGCAACTAAATCTAAAAACCATTATAGCGTTTTTACTTGCAGGTGGATTTATAAGCGATAGTGCGTCTTTGCCTTTTGTATTTTCAAACCTCACAAACATAGTGACGGCAAACTATTTTAATATAGGATTTTTGGACTATACTCTTAATATGATAGTCCCTTTTATCGTGAGTGTAATAGTAAGTATAGTCGTACTTTGGCTAGTTTTACGCAAAGATATTCCAAAAGAGGTAGATGTAAGCTTACTAAAAAATCCTGATGATGTACTAAAAAGCAAACCTTTATTTTATGCTTCATGGGTCTTTTTGGCTCTTTTATTATGTGCATATTTTGTAGGGGATTCTTATGATTTACCTATTTCTGTTTTTGCTTTAGGTGGTGCTTTGATATTTTTAGGAGTGGCAAGTTATCTAAAAGTTGCACGTGCATGGCTTACTATCAAAACAGCCCCTTGGCAAGTGGTCTGGTTTAGTATAGGGCTTTATATAGTGGTTTATGGACTTAAAAATGCCGGACTGACCGACTATTTGGCATCTATTTTGGTTAGCTTAGCCGATAAAGGGGATTTGGTAGCTGTTGTAGGTACCGGATTTATCTCAGCTTTTCTTAGTGCAGTGATGAATAATATGCCGACTATTATGATAATGGATATATCACTGGCAAATATAGGAAACGAGGCTATGATATATGCAAATATTGTAGGGTGTAACCTAGGGCCTAAAATGACACCGTTTGGTAGCTTAGCTACGCTATTATGGTTACATGTATTAAGTCAAAAAGGTGTAAATATTAGTTTTTGGCAATACAGTAAATTCGGTATGATAGTAACACCGCCCGTGTTATTAATAGTTTTATTAACATTAATCTAAAAAAGGGAACAAAATGGCAAAAAAAGTATTATTCGTATGTATTCATAACAGTGCAAGAAGTCAAATGGCTGAAGAACTTTTACGAAAATATGGAGGAGACGAGTTTGAGGTACAAAGTGCAGGGTTTGAACCGTCCGAATTAAATCCTTTGGTAATTGAGGTATTGAAAGAAGAAGGTATTGACATAAGCGGGAAAGGGACAAACTCAGTTTTTAATCTTTTTAAAGCAGGAAAAACTTTCAATTATGTTATCACTGTATGTGACGAAGGAAATGCTCAAAAATGTCCGGTATTCCCTGGTCTTAGCTATAGAATCCATTGGAGTTTTGAAGATCCAAGAAGTTTTAGCGGTAGTCACGAAGAAAAATTAGCAAAAACAAAAATAGTAAAAGAACAAATAAAAAAAGAGATACTGACTTTGATAGAACATGTTAAAAGCGGAGATTTAAAAGATAATTGCCCAAATAGTTGGACGATAAATTAAAATAAAGGAAATACTAATATTATGGATAAGAAAGTTTTAGTTTTATGTACAGGGAATAGTTGTAGAAGTATTATAGCTGAAGCACTTATAAATGCAAAGCTTGATGGTGTGATGGCAAAAAGTAGCGGTGTTAGAGCTAGCGGTAAAGTCAATCCAAATGCAAAGAGACTTTTGGAAGAAAAAGGGATTTGGAAAGATGAGTATCATAGTAAAACGCTTGATACGCTTATAGATGAAGAGTTCGATTTAATTGTTACCGTATGCGACCATGCAAATGAAACATGTCCTATGTTTCCTAAACCTGCTCCAAAAATACATGTGGGATTTGAGGATCCAGACGGCAAGGGATATGAAGCATTTGAGGCTACCTATAAAGAGATAGAAGAGGTGCTTTTACCGGCTGTAAAAGAGGCTTTATTAAAATAAAGTTTCTTTTAAATTAATAAAGGATTTTTATGTTTGATTGGTTGGAAGGTTTAAGTGCCAAATTGGTTTTTGATATTTTTGGTTTTCAAGAAAAAAGTGCTATAGGTGATGCTTTGCACTTTTTTATATATGATACTATCAAGATTTTTATCCTTTTAGTCACTATTATCTATCTTGTAACATTACTTAGAAGCTATTTCCCCGTAGAAAAAGCAAGAGCCTATATAGCGGGAAAACATAAACTAACCGGACATATATTAGCATCTATTTTCGGCGTACTTACACCGTTTTGTAGTTGTAGTGCTATTCCTCTTTTTCTTGGGTTTTTACAAGCTAGGATTCCTCTTGGGGTGACGTTTAGCTATCTTATATCTGCTCCTCTTAGTGATGCGGTGGTCATTGCACTATTACTATCTCTTTTTGGTTGGAAGATAGCACTACTTTATGTTGGGGTTGGGCTTATTATTGCTATAGTTGCCGGGCTTATAATAGGAGCTATGAAGCTTGAAAAAGAGGTTTTGATAGCGGTTAAGCCTGTGGGTAATATACATTATCAAGAAAACGAAACACTTTTTGTCCATAGATTAAAAGAGTCATGGGAATATACGGCTGATATATTCAAAAAGATTTATGTGTATGTGGTTGTGGGTGTTGGAATAGGTGCGTTTATCCATGGGTATGTACCTGCTGACTTTATCGCTAAATATGCAGGCGGTGATGTATGGTATGCGCCTATTATTGCCGTAGTAATGGGTGTGCCTATGTATTCAAATGCTGCCGGTATTTTGCCTCTAGTGGAAGTGCTTACAAGTAAGGGTATGCTTCTTGGAACTGCACTATCATTTATGATGGCTGTGGTTGCTTTGAGTTTACCTGAAGCAATGATACTTAAAAGGGTATTATCTTTGAAGCTTATAGGGATATTTTTTGGAGTTGTGAGTTTTGGTATTCTTATGGTAGGATACCTATTTAATATGATTTTGTAATTGGTAATTGGCAACAATTCTTACTAATAACCAATACACCAATATACCAATACACTAATTACTAAAAAGGGAGTAAAAATGAAAATAGAAATACTAGGAACCGGTTGTGCAAAATGCAAAAGCTTAGAAGAAGTTGCAAAGCAAGCTGTGGCAAAATTCGGCGGATTTCACGAAGTTAAAAAGGTAGAAGACATCGTAGAGATTATGAACTATGGTGTGATGAGTACACCTGCCCTTGTGATAGACGGCGTTGTTAAATCTAGCGGTAAGATGCTTAGTGTTGATGAGATTTTAGCATTTATGCATAATAGTTAAAAAGTTATCAATAGAGAGTTATTTTGTGCTATAGTAGCAATAATACTTCTACATAAAATGCAATTCGGAGGTAACTGCTATGAATCTTAAAAAAACCACCTCATTACTTATGTTGTTGTCAATGATAGCAATGACTTATACTGGTATAATTTTGTTTGTGTCTCCGCAAGGAAGAATAGCTAACTGGGCGAATTGGGAATTATTTGGGCTTTTAAAAGGTGATTATGAGGCTTTACACTCTACTTTTATGGTAGTTTTTATAGTAGCTAGTTTATTACACATATATTACAATTTCCGACTGATAGTGTGTTATCTTAGTAATCAAGCAAAAGAATTAATCGTTTTAACAAAAGAGATGGTTATTTCCATTGTCATTACCTTATCCTTTATTATCGGTACCTTATATGAAATACCGCCTTTTACTACATTTCTATCATTAGGAGATAAAGCTAAAGATTATTGGGTAGAAATATACGGTGAACCTCCTTATGGACATGCAGAACTTTCAACACTGAAAGTTTTTATCAAAAAAACTAAACTTGATGAAGAAGAAGCCTCAGAAAATTTAAAAAAGGCAAATATATCATTTGATAGTTTAGATGAGAAATTGATTGATATTGCAAAAAGAAATAAAAAGTCTCCAAACGATATATACGAAATTATGGATAATGAGACAGACTTTTAGAAAATATCTGGAGATTCTCAAAAATATTTACAATATAATCTAAAGTATCTTGACAGATTTAGTCAAGTTTGATATAATTCCATAATCAAAGCTATTTTATAGGGCATTAACATATTATATGATAGACTTATAAAAGATAGTATTTATTACAAGGAATTTTTATGGAACAACAAACTTTGGCAATACACGCCGGATACGATAAAACATTTGGTTACGGTAGTATGAGCGTACCGATAGAACAAACTACGGCTTATGCCTTTAGAGACGCAGATCACGCGGCGAATTTATTTAGCTTAAAAGAGCTAGGACCTATATATTCAAGACTTACAAATCCTACTTTGGATGTACTAGAGAAAAGATATGCTGCTTTAGAAAAAGGTGCAAGTGCTATAGCCGTAGCTTCAGGGCAATCGGCAATATTTTATGCTATAGCAAATTTAGCCGAAGCCGGTGATAATGTATTGATTTCAAACAAACTATACGGTGGGTCGGTTACTTTACTAGCTCATACTATGAAAAGATTCGGGTTAAGCGTAAAGGTGTTTGATTGCGAAAATGCGGACAATCTTGAAGCCCTTATTGACGACAAAACAAAAGCTATATTTTTTGAGTCGTTGTCAAATCCACAAATTGCCGTAAGCGATGTGGAAAAAATAGTTGCAATAGCAAAAAAACACGGTGTAATAACGGTATGTGACAACACAGTAGCAACCGCTGCTTTGTTTAATCCTATCACATGGGGTGTTGATATAGTAGTCCATTCCGCTTCAAAATACACGGACGGTCAAGGTAGAGCAATAGGCGGTATCGTAGTTGAACGTGAAGGGTTAAACGAATTTTTCGCTTCAAACCCTAGATATACCCATTTTAGTTTACCTGATGAGAGTTATCACGGGCTTGTTTATACAAGTTTACCGTTGCCGTGCTTTTGTTTGAGAATAAGACTTGCACTTCTTAGAGATATAGGTGCTTGTATGAGTCCTTTTAATGCTTGGCTGTTGATAAACGGTCTTGAAACATTGAGCCTAAGGGTAGAGAGACATTCAAAAAATGCTTTGGAAGTGGCTAAATTCTTGGAGTCTTGCCCTAACGTAAAAGGGGTAAATTATCCTGCTTTAGAGTCACACAAAGGGTATGCAAAGGCAAAAAAATATTTCAAAGACGGTCAAGCAAGTGGGTTGTTGTCATTTGACGTTGGAAGTTTTGAAGAGGCAAAATCTATAATAAATAGCGTAAAACTATTTAGCGTAGTGGTAAATATCGGGGACAGTAAATCTTTGATTACACACCCTGCTAGTACGACCCATTCACAAATTCCGGCAGATGAGCTAATCAAATCAGGGATTAATCCTGCAACTATAAGACTTAGTATCGGTTTGGAAGACCCGAAAGATTTGATAGAGGACTTGAAAAAAGCGTTTAATTAAGATGTTGAGCAACTGAGGGAGGAGCGTAAAGAAAATGTGAACTGCTTCACATTTTTAGCTCCGCACTGCGATGTCTATGTGTGAGCGAAGTGAGCACAGACATACGCCTGAGTTCATTAGGTTAGGTTTGAGAAACTGAGAAACTTAGTTTTTCTTGCTTAGTCTCTCTATTTCTTAGTCTTTCAGTCACTTTACAAAAAGGAAAAAAATGAAATATGCAAAAAACGTAATAGAACTTATCGGTAATACACCTTTAGTAGAGATAAAATTAGCAAGTAAAAATGCTCTTGTTTTGGGCAAGTGTGAATTTATGAATCCTACTCATTCCGTCAAAGATAGAATAGGTTTCAATATGATAAACGTAGCATTACAAAACGGAACTATCACTAAAGATAGCGTTATCATAGAACCTACAAGCGGTAATACAGGTATCGGACTAGCTAGCGTATGTGCTAGTATGGGGATAAAACTTATACTTACTATGCCTAGTTCTATGAGCATGGAAAGAAGACAGCTTTTGAGTGCTTTAGGGGCAACTATAGAACTAACTCCAGCAGAACTTGGTATGGGAGGTGCGGTAGCTAGAGCTGAAGAATTGTCAAAAGAGATTGATAATTCGGTTATTCTACAACAGTTCCAAAATCCTGCAAATCCTGCTATTCATGAGACTACTACCGCACAAGAGATATTAAAAGACACAGGAGGTAAGGTTGATATTTTTGTAGCAGCCGTTGGAACGGGGGGAACACTTAGCGGTGTTGGAAAAATTTTAAAAGAGTATAACCCAAATATAAAAATAATAGCGGTAGAACCTTCAAGCTCACCGGTTCTTAGCGGCGGTAAACCTGGAGCTCATAAAATACAAGGTATAGGGGCAGGATTCGTACCTAAGATTTTAAACAAAGATATTATAGATGAAATAATAACGGTTGACAATGAAGCTGCCTTTGAAACATCAAGACAACTTGCAAAAACGGAAGGACTATTGGTGGGAATCTCGGCAGGTGCAAACGTTTATGCAAGTAATTTGATAGCTTCAAGAGCTGAAAACAAAGGCAAAACTATCGTTACGATATTATGTGACACCGGTGAGAGATATTTAAGTAGCGGATTGTATGATTAATCTCTGAAATCAATCATAATCTGTCTTATCTCCTCTTTGCATTCTAGAACTATATTTACTATTACAGGGTCAAAGTGTAAACCGCTTTGACCTTTTATATAATCCATAACTTCGTCAAAAGGCCAAGCATCTTTATAACAGCGTTTTGAACTAAGAGCATCCAAAACATCACATACCGCGACTATACGACCGTATATATGTATATTTTCACCTTTTTTGCCGTTTGGATAACCTGTACCGTCATATTTTTCATGATGTTCAAGAGCAATAATAGAAGATGCCTTTAGTATCTTTCTCTCCGAATATCTAAGCATTTCATACCCTATTTGAGCATGAAATTGGACTTTTTTATATTCTTCTGGAGTAAGTTTGCCGTTTTTTAGTAGTAACTCGTCTGCTATAGCAATTTTACCTATATCATGTAATTGACTTGCTATGTACATAAGTTCTGCTTCATCGTCGTTAAATCCGATTTTATAAGCTATTAACTTAGATATTTCACCGACACGTTTTACGTGGTTTGCGGTCTCTTTGCTTCTATGCTCGGCTATCATACCTATAGAGGTCAAAGTTTCCTTTAATGTCTCTTCTATCTCTAAATTTAACTCTTTTAATTCTATATTTTTTATCTCTAGTTCTTGATTTTTGTTGTGTATAAGGTCAATTAACTGATTTACTTCATCAACGGTTTTGATAAGTTCTTTGGTTTCAAAATGGGTACTATCTATCTTGGTATGATTTAATACCGAGTGCTCAAATTTATCTATTAGTGATTCAAGAGGTTTGACTATGTGTTCATTTATCGTCTTGATTGATTTTAGTAGCGTAAATATTATGAAAAAAATTAAAAACAATAGTATAGCAATAATATAAGTGATTGATAGGCTTTTATATTGGCTTAAGTCTATATCTATCTCTACGACCCCTAGAACCGTACCTTCACTTACGTGATGACACTCCAAACATTTAAGTGTATTTTGATTCGATGCAATATAGGGTATATATGAATGTAGCGAAACTTCATTTTGGTTTTCATGTAAATGAAAAAAAGGCTCTTTTTTATCAAATACATACTTAGAGTACTCATCTATATTTTTTTCTAAAGATGAAGACCCGAATTGTTTATTAACTGCGTTTGAACGTATTATATTTATACTATTTACGTTATATGTAGATTTTATTTCATTTAAAAAATAGTCCCTCTTATCCATTATGCCACTTTTCATATGTGCTGTAAGTCCGGCTTTAATAATTTCTGCCATAGCAATAGATTTATCTTTTGCATTTTCTATAGATATTTGTCTAAAACCTAAAGTGACCGCAAGAATAACTATAAAAGATAACACTGCAAAGATAACGCCTAAACGCTTTGTTATAATAGATTTCATACTTGGCATAATATTCCTTTCGTATGAAAAAATTGTATCAAATATATAATTAAAAATACAAGTTCTTATAGAGAATTATAATGATATCTTCTTAAAGGTATAAAAAAGTAATATTATTGATAGTTATACATTCAATCAAAAGTGGCAGTTGATTCAAGACTACATTTTAATAATGTAAGAAATTCATTCCTCTGTATCGGTTTTGCCCCTAAGCTTTTGAGATGGTCGTTTGGAACTTGACAATCAATAAGCTTGAAGTTTTGTTTTTTTAGTTTTTGAACTAGATGATATAAGGCAACCTTTGAAGCATCGGTTTTTAAACTAAACATACTTTCACCGCAAAATATATCACCTATGACTACACCATAACCTCCGCCTACGAGTTCTCCTTCAAAATAGCTTTCAAAAGAGTGCGCATACCCTTGAAGATGCAACTCGTAATACGCTTCTATAATCTCATCTTGTATCCATGTATGGTTCGTATAATTCCTTTTTACGTTTGCACAGTGTGTAACGACGGATTTAAAATCAGCATCAAATTTTATTTCATAGATTTGTTTTTTGATAGTTTTAGATAGGCTTTTGGAGACCTTGAAATCATCTAAGAACATTACCATTCTAGGATTAGGTGACCACCAAAGTATAGGATCATCTGCGTTATACCATGGAAATATACCTTTTCTGTAAGCAGTCAATAACCGTGGGATACAAAGATCACCGCCGTATGCTAATAAACCTTCATCATCGGCAAGTCTTGGATTTGGGAAAGAATAGCTATATTTATTAAGAGGTTTTATAAACATGATTACATTTTTTAGAAGATTTTTAATGTGGCTCCGAATGCTGGATTCGAACCAGCGACCAAGTGATTAACAGTCACCTACTCTACCGCTGAGCTAATTCGGAACATGTACCTAAATGGTGTCAAGGGAGGGACTCGAACCCTCGACCTCCGGCTTATGAGACCAGCGCTCTAACCAGCTGAGCTACCTTGACACATCTTTAATTAAACTTTGCTTCAGTTTCGTAGAAACTTTATTATGAGCAAGTTTTGAGAGTGGGATTATATCTACTTTTTCAATATTTGTCAATTAAAACTAGCTTAAATTAACCTAATTTATTAAAAGAATAGTAGCTATCCCTAAAAAAGCAAAAAAACCTACAATATCGGTTAGTGTAGTAAGCACTACAGAGCTTCCAACGGCAGGGTCTATATCAAATTTTTTAAGAATTAAAGGTATTACGGAACCAAAAAAACCGGCAACCAACAAATTAGCTATCATAGCTAGAAGTATGACAACTCCTAACATAAGATTATTAAACCATACAGCTGCAACAATTCCGGCTAGAATACCGAATATTAGTCCGTTGGAAATAGCAACCAAAACTTCTTTTTTAACTATTTCTTTACTATTATCATCATCAACTTTTCCAAGTGCTAATTGTCTTATCATGGTAGCAAGAGATTGGGTACCGGCATTCCCACCCATAGAGGCGACTATAGGCATTAAAATAGCAAGAGCTACAAGGCTTTCAATAGTGGCTTCAAAGAGTCCTACGACACTAGCTGCTAACATAGCTGTAAAAAGGTTTACAAATAGCCACACACCTCTTTTTTTTGTTGTAGTTAACACATTGTCGTCATGTTCGTAGTCTTCATTAATACCGGCTAGTTGGTATATTTGGTCCGTTGCATTTTGTTCTATAATATCTATAATGTCATCACTTGTAATCCTCCCAAGCAATCTTCCTTTATATCCGACTACTGCTATTACCGAAAGGTCATATTGTTCAAACATTTTTACTACTTCATCTATATCTTCATTCACACTCACGCTTATCGGTCTATTTGTTGCTTCTATATTATCTAAAATTTCTTTGTATGTCTTATCAAAATCATATATTATCAAATCTTCCAAATTAATTGCATTAACAAGATGTCCATTTTCATCGGTTATATAAACTTGGTGTATATTTTCTAGTTCATCGTTGGCTTTTGCAATTTTGAGTCTTTCTATTGATTCTTTTATAGTTTCCGTAACCTTTGCACTAAATAGCTCAGTTTGCATAAATGCACCGGCAACATCATCTTCATAACGTTGAAGCCATTTGATATCTTGTTGATCTTCTTCTTCAAGGGAGTTTAAAATCTCGTCAGCTTTTTCTTGGTCATATTCTGCAATTTCTTGAATAATATCCGTTGCATCGTCAGTATCAAGCTCTTCTATTGCATCTGTTAGTTTGTCTATACTTAATGCTTCATACGCTAGTTCTTTCGTATTTTCTGGGAGTTCAAGTAAAACTTCACCTAAGAGTTCTTCAGGAATTTTAGATAATACTTCTTGAAATTCTTCGACACTCTCTTTTTTGATCTTTTTGAGAACTTTTGCAATATCTGTCGGGTGTAAGGTCTCTATTTTTTCTAATAGTTCTATAGCATCTTTTGTAGTGATAGATGTTTCTTGCATATTATTCCCTAAGTATTTAAATTTGATGAATGTTCAAAAGCCTCAATTTTATAAGGTTTTGATTCCAATTTGGTTGCATTTTCGATTTCTTGTTTCAAAATATTAGCTTTTTTGAGGAATATTTGTTTCTCTTTTGCCGGTAATTCTTGTCTTGATGAGTTTATTACTTTCAGTGGGTCCACGGCACGTCCGTGAAGATACACTCCAAAATGTAAATGTGGTCCGCTACTAAGTCCCGTACTTCCTACGTATGCTATTAAATCACCCTGTTTTATATTTTTACCGCTTTTGACATTTTTTGCATAACCGTTTAGATGTGCATAAAGAGTTTTGTAGCCGTTTTTATGTTGTATTTCTATAGTTTTACCGTAACCGCCTTTTGTACCTACAAAAGTTATTTTGCCGTCTGCTGCAGCATTGATTTGTCTACCCGTCGGTGCCGCATAGTCAACTCCCAAATGAGGTCTGTATATTTTTAGTACAGGATGAAATCTTTTTAAATCAAAGGGGCTTGATATACGTTTGTATTGAAGGGGAGTCCTCATAAAAAAAGTATTTAAACTTCTTGCTTTTTCATCGTAATATCTACCGTCTATATCGTTTTTAAACACATAATTAGCCTTAGCTTTACTTTTAATCATAGCAACGTCAACTTCAGGAGTTCCGAAAAAACGCCCCATACGAACTTTATGCTTATATTTAATAGCTACTATATCACCCACTTGTAATCTATTAAAACTAACGCTTTTATTAAAAGCCCTTATAAATTCATTTGCTAATGCTTTATTGCCTGTATTACTTAAAATATCTTGATACGGAGAGCTAGAAATAGGTATTACTATAGTTTGTTCAATTGACATTGTCTCTATGGACACGAAGTCTAATTTATATTCATTATCACTTGTTTGTGATAAATGTATTTGCATCTCCTCACTTATTGGGATAAGAGCGTGTTTTAGTCTGCCTGAAGAGTCTACTAATTGTTGAAATTTGGTCTCCGCAGCTATCTCGGCACACAATTCTTTATCCGTTTCCGATAAGTCATAATATAAGTGTTGCGGTATCCCTTTTTTTTCAAAATACGTTAGTAAAGTTTCGCCCTTTGGCCAAGGAGATTCTTCTAATTGTGTTGCATCAATATTGATAATTGCAAATAGTTGATATGTGGTAAATAGTATTAAAAATATAAAAATTCTCATTAGCGACCTTTAAAGCAGATATAGTTAAATTGTTTTAAATGAGTTTTATTATACAATTCTACTACTTAAAAAATAGGCTAAAATAGACCTTTACTTATTAAATTAATTTATATTTTCAGAATTTGGAGTGGTTTTTGTTAAGAAAAATATTATTTTTATTGTTGTGTTGTGATTTGTTGTTACTTGCAAATCCTTTGGTTGATTTGTATAGAACAAAGGGTATTAGTGCCGTTGAAGATGAGATAAATAAATCGTTACAAGATGTAAATTATTGGAAAAAAGCACTTTTAGATGAAGATTTACGTTTTGGATATTTAAGTAACTTTGATTATGTCCTTGTAAGTCATAAGTCTGATTTTAATTTAGAAGTTTTTAAAAAAAGCGGTTCAAAAAAGTATGATAAAATTTTTAACTCAAAAATTTTAGTAGGTCAAGCAAGCGGAGATAAACAGATAGAAGGTGACCTTAAAACACCTGTAGGGGTTTATGAATTAGTTAGGAAAAATACAAATGTAGATCCTTTTTATGGACCTTTGGCTCTTGTAACTTCTTATCCTAATTTATTTGATACGTCACTTGGAAAAAACGGGCACGGTATATGGATTCACGGTGTACCTGAAGCATCTCAACGAGATAATTTTACACAGGGTTGTATAGCTATGGAAAATGACGCTTTGTTGAAGCTAGACGGTTTAATAGATTTTCAGAAATCTATTTTATTAATCAATGAAAATGAATTTACTCAAACCAATATTGACGATATATCATCAATATTTGCGTCTATTTACGCTTGGCAAAACAGTTGGAAAATGAATGACTTAAATACATATCTTAGTTTTTATGATGATGGGTTTTTAAGGGTAAAGCAAGGTGGTATTAAAGAAGATTATAATTCTTTCAAAAGATATAAAAGCATAATATTCGGTAGAAATGAGAGAAAACAAATCGTTTTTTCAGATATAAATATTATTCCATATCCAAATATCGGTAAAAAGAAGTTATTTAAAATAGAGATGCAACAAGATTATTGGGCACCTAGTTTTCAATCGAGCGGTAAAAAAACTTTGTATGTGGAACTGAAAAACGGTAAAATATCTATCCTAACCGAAAGCTAATATTATATTTTACTATTAGCTTTTAGGTTTTTTGTAGATTTTTTTAACGTTTTGCATGCTAGAACTCATATTTAAAAGCAACATATCACATAAAACTAGTGCCATCATACTTTCACATACTACACTACCTCTTATCGCCACACATGGGTCATGACGTCCCTTTAAAAAGTAAGTAGTATCGTTGTTTTGTATGTCAACGGTTTTTTGTTCTATGAAAATAGAGGGAGTAGGTTTGAAATAAACTTTTGTATTTATTATATCACCGTTACTTATACCGCCTAGTATCCCTCCGCTATGATTTGAACAAAATCCGCTACTTGTTATCTGATCGTTATTGTATGAGCCTTTAAGTGTTGCACTATTAAAGCCTTCACCTATTTCTACGGCTTTGACGGCATTTATATTCATCATTGCATTCGCTATTTGGCTATCTAGTTTATGATACATAGGTTCTCCAAGCCCTGCAGGAACGCCGTAAGCTTTGACAAGCACTACGCCACCTACGGAATCATGGTTATTTAAAGCATCCTTGACGGCATTCTTTTGTCTTTCTTCTTGATTTTTATCCAATGCAAAAATTTCACTTTTTCTTGCATAATCAAAATCCAATTCTTGGGCTTCTATACCGTCTATTGCATAGATACCGCTTTTGACTTCAATTCCTACTTCTTTTAGTATTAGTTTAGCTATAGCTCCTGCTGCGACTCTAGCCGCAGTTTCTCTTGCACTACTTCTTCCACCGCCCCTATAATCTCTAATTCCGTATTTATGAAAGTATGTAAAGTCGGCATGTCCAGGGCGAAACAAATTTTTTACGTTTGAATAATCACCGCTTTTTTGGTTTGTATTGTATATAACCATCGCTATAGGAGTTCCCGTACTTTTACCTTCAAAAACACCGCTTAAAATCTCTACTTTATCATCTTCTTTTCTTTGTGTTTCAAGCTTACTTTTGCCTGGTTTTCTTCTATCAAGTTCACTTTGAATAAATTTCATATTTATTTTAAGACCTGCGGGAACACCGTCTACTATACACCCTATAGCTTCACCGTGGGATTCTCCGAAAGTAGTAAATCTAAATTTGAGACCAAAACTATTCATATATTAACCTTATTTTTGTAATTTTTCTAAAGCTATTTTTGCAGCTTCTTGTTGAGCTATTTTTTTACTTTTGCCTTTTCCTGAGCCTAAGTTTTTGTTATCAACCCAAATTGATACTACAAACTCTTTTTTATGGTCAGGTCCATAACTCGCTTCAAGTCTATATTCAGGGGTAACTGCAAAATTTGCTTGAGTTAGTTCTTGTAGAGCTGTTTTATAATCGTAAAAAAGAGTATCTATAGTAATTTCTTCGTAACACTCATCAAGTAATCTTAACATTATTGATTTTACTTTATCTATACCCGACTCAAGATACATAGCACCCATTATAGCCTCAAAAGCATCTGATAAAATAGATGGTTTTTGTCTGCCGTTATTTCTTTCTTCAGCACCTGAAATAAAGATATGTTTGCCAAGTTCTATTTTGTTTGCTAGTTTTGTAAAAGCTTTTTCATTTACAAGAGTCGCACGAAGTTTTGAAAGCTCTCCTTCACTTGAATTTGGAAATTTATGATACAAATATTCACCTACTATAAGGTTAAGTACGGCATCGCCTAAGAACTCTAAACGCTCGTTGCTATAAGGTTTTTTATAACTTTTATGGGTGAGTGCTTGGGTTATAAGATTGGTGTTTTTAAACTCATAACCCAAACACTTTGTTAGTTTGTCAAAATTTTCCATTTTTACTCCATTTGAAATTTTTCTGCTTGAGATTTAGCTATTTTATCACACTCTTCATTTTCATCATGTCCGTTATGCCCTTTGACCCAAGAGGCATTTATTCTATGATTTTGTGAAGCCGTGATATACTCTTGCCAAAGCTCAATATTTTTGATAGGTTTTTTATCAGCCGTTCTAAAACCGTTTTTTTGCCAGTTCTTAAGCCACTCGTTTATACCTTGAACAACATACTTCGAATCACTTATTATCTCAACATCACAAGGCTCTTTTAATGCCTTAAGACCCTCAATTACCCCAAGAAGCTCCATTTGGTTGTTGGTGGTATTTTTTGCACCGCCCGATAATATTTTGCACTTATCTTTGTATTTTAATATCGTGCCGTACCCACCTGGTCCTGGATTGCCGAGACTTGAGCCGTCACTGTAAAGATAAATTTTCTTCAATATTCATCCTTTTGATGAGCTTTGGTTTGACGCTAAAAGACAAAATAGAGTGACAATGCGGACATCTCGGTTCATACATAGGGTGTGTTTTTTTACATTTTTTACATACAAAATCAAATCCTAAATCCACTCTATCTCTCAAATCTTTATCACCGGTATTAAGTAGAGATAGTATATCCAAATCTACTATAGAAGTAGCTTTACAACCCTTTTGCAAATACCCTTTTGCACTGTAAATTTGAGTGAGTAGGTCATTTTGTTTTACTACATCGAAATTTACGTCATCAAATTGAATATACCATAGTAAATCTATAATATCTTTGATTTCAAATTGATATATCATATCCCAAAATAGTTTTTTGTTATAAATTAATAGATATTGTGCCGTTAATCTAGTAGTATTTTTAGCTACGTTAAAAATACTCAAAATCTGTTCTGTCTTTTTGTCGTATGTTAGTAAGGAATCATTCATGATTTTTTGCATCATTATATATATTTGTTCTTCTTTTGTATCAAATTTCAACTCATTCAATGATTCTATGGTATCAAGTGCCTTATCCCAATCTTTAAGTTTTTCATAGCATAGTAACAGATATTTTAGGGCATTTGTATTTCTAGGGGAAAATTCTAGTAGTTTTAAAAATATATCCACAGAACGTCTTAGAAACCCACCTTTAAAATATGTAGTTCCTAGCATTTCAAGTAATTCTTCTTTTTTGACCTTGTCTTGTACATGCTCAAGTAGAGTAAGATATATCGAGATTGATTTATTATAATCACCCTTATGTACGAAAGATGAAGCAAGTAACATAATAGAATCAAAGGGTAAATTATACGTTTTATATAGATGTACGTAATCAGATTCATCCAGATTTCCTATTCCAAATCTTTCAAGAAGTTCTTTGTACTCGCTACGAGCAAGTTTTTCTTTATATATGTTATATGAATAAGTTAAAAAAGATGCAACAAAAATTATCAAAAAGAAAACTACGATACCGAAGAGTGGGTCATAATAATCTATAAATATTCCGTCCAAATATAGCCTTTATTATAATTTATTAGATATAATTGCAATATGATAGCAAAAGAGTCCATAGAAAATCTTAAAAACAGTATTGATATCGTTGATATTATATCACAATTTATTCAATTAAAAAAAAGTGGAGCTAATTTTAAGGCATGTTGTCCTTTTCATGGAGAGGATACTCCATCGTTTGTAGTAAGCCCTGCAAAGCAAATTTACCATTGTTTTGGATGTGGAGTAGGTGGAGATGCCGTAAAATTTGTTATGGATTATGAAAAGTTAAGCTATCCCGAGGCTGTAGAAAAATTAGCGACTTTAACAAATTTTTCCCTTACCTATACCGAAAATACAAATCAAAAAGAGCAATTAAATTCAAGTATTTTAGAGTCGATAAATAACTATTACAAAAAATCTCTTATAGACCATAAAGAATCATTGGATTATTTGAAAAATAGGGGTATTTCAGATTATTCCATAGAAAAGTTTGAGATAGGTTATGCCCCTGCTTCAAAAGATACTATTAATTATATCAATCAAAATTTCTTAAATATTGCCGATGCAAAAGATTTGGGAGTATTGAGTAGCGGTGAAAACGGTCTATATGCAAGATTTATAGAGAGAATCACTTTTCCTATATATACATACAATGAAAAACTTGTAGGATTTGGAGGTAGGACTATCACAGGTCACGGTGCCAAGTATGTAAATTCACCTCAAACCAAACTATTTAATAAATCAAAGCTTTTATACGGTTATCACTTAGCAAAAAAATCGGTAATGCAAAAAAAAGAGATTATCGTAACTGAAGGGTATCTTGATGTTGTTATGCTTCATCAAGCAGGGTTTGAAAACTCTGTAGCGACATTGGGTACGGCTTTGACGTTGGAACATTTACCGTTACTAAAAAGGGGAGAACCTAGAGTTATAGTAGCTTATGACGGAGATAAGGCAGGGCTTAATGCCGCATATAAAGCAGCTCACATACTTTTATCAAATAACTTTGAAGGCGGTGTAGTGATATTCGGTGGAGGGCTTGACCCTGCCGATATGGTAAAAGACGGTAAAATAGAAGAGTTACAAAATATCTTTCAGTACCCTATGTCTTATACAAAATTTATTATAGAATACATCATAGGTGATTTTGATTTAAATGTCCCGGAGATGAAACAAAAAGCCTTAAATGAACTAAATTCATTTTTATTATCTTTAAATCCTGTTTTACAAGAGGAATATAAACCTTATATCGCATCGAAACTAAATATAAATCCATCGTTAATTAGAACCGTTTTAACGAAAAAAACACAAAGACGTTATGATGTTGAGTTACAAAATTTTGATATTGCGGAGTTATCAATAATAAAAACTATTTATCAAAACAAAGAGAGCCTAGACCTAATAATTGATTATTGCGACGGTAGTATGTTTCATACACATAAATTAGAGTTTGAAATGGCTTTAAACAATGAAGATACTCCGGAACTTAGAGGACTTTTGTTAAATGATTCTATAAAAGTATATTCTAATGATGAGTTAAAGCAACAATTACGGTTTTTTTTGATAAAATTCCATGAGAAAACGTTAAGCACTATCTTGAACGATCAAGAGATGGATTCTAGACAGAAGTCTATTGAGATACGAAAAGCAAGAGAAGCTATCAACAATCTAAAATCAAAAGGTTTACACTCTACAAAAGTGTAGTTTAATTTAATGTAAGAGGTGATAATATGGAATTTTTAAAATCAAATAATGTACCGCAAGCTATAGGACCTTACTCTCAAGCTATTAGGGTAAACGGATTAATATACACGTCAGGGCAAATAGCTCTTACTCCGGAAGGTGAGATGGTAGAACCGGATATCAAAAAGCAAACAAGACAAGTTTTGACAAATTTAAGAAACTTACTTGAAGATTCGGGAAGCGGTCTACATAATGTCGTAAAAGCAAATATATATTTGGCAAATATGGAAGATTTCGGCATAGTAAACGTTATATATGCAGAGTATTTTGGAGACCATAAACCTGCAAGAAGTACGGTAGCGGTTAAGACTTTGCCTAAAAATGCACTTGTTGAAATAGATGTTATTGCAACGGCAGGTCTCGGCAATTTAATGTCTTAAATAATAGACGTATGATATTTTAGTCTAAAACAATTTGGAAATAACACTTTAGTTTAATCTTAGTTTAAACTTATTTTAGATATTATACGGCTCACGAAAAAATTGAGGGTAGTAGAATGTATGCAATTATTAAATGTGGTGGAAAGCAATATAAAGTTTGTGTCGGTGATATAATCAACGTTGACAAACTAAGCAAAGAACCTAAAGAAAATATCGAAATCAGCGATGTTCTTGCAGTAAACGACGGAGAACTAAAAACTGGTGAAGCTGCTAAAAATGCAGTAGTAAGTGCTGTTGTTATAAATGAAGGAAGAGGTAAAAAAGTTGTTATCTACAAAAAAAGAAGAAGAAAAGATAGCAAACTAAAAAGAGGTTTCAGAAGAGACTTCACTAGAATCCAAATCACTAACATAGCAGCATAATTTAAGGAGAAAACATGGCTCACAAGAAAGGTCAAGGTAGTACACAGAATAATAGAGACTCAGCTGGTAGAAGGCTTGGTGTAAAAAGATTTGGTGGTGAAGCAGTAAGAGCTGGAAACATCATCATCAGACAAAGAGGAACAAAAGTTCACCCTGGAGCAAACGTAGGTATGGGTAAAGATCATACAATTTATGCTCTAATTGACGGCGAAGTTAAATTCGAAATCAAAGACAAAAATAGAAAAAAAGTTTCTGTTTACGCAGCTTCTTAATAACAAGCTCTATTAAACTTTAATTTAAAAAAAGGTACTATATGGCAATATAATTGCTAGTAGTACCTTTTTTTTTGCACAGTCATAATTATTAAGTATCTAGTGAAGATATGGTATTGGTATTTACTAATCATGATTAATCAAGGAAAAAAATGTTTGTAGATAGTATAAAAGTAACGATTAGTTCCGGTAAAGGTGGAGCGGGTTGTGCATCATTTAGAAGAGAAAAATATGTTATAAAAGGTGGACCTGACGGCGGAGACGGTGGAAAGGGCGGAAATGTATATTTTGTCGTAGATAACAATACTGATACCCTTTCTGCGTTTAAGGGTAAAGCTCATTTGAAAGCATCCAACGGTCAAGCAGGTATGTCAAGACAGAAATACGGTAGGTCAGGTGAACACTTGTATTTAAAAGTTCCACTTGGAACTCAAGTAATAGATGATGAAACAAACGAAATTTTGCTAGATTTGGTAAATCCTAGCGATGAGCCTGTGTTGTTTTTGGAAGGTGGAAAAGGTGGACTCGGAAACGTACACTTTAAAAACTCTACAAATCAAAGACCTACATATTGTCAGCCAGGACTTCCAGGGGTTACAAAAGAGATTAGACTAGAGTTAAAGCTTATTGCTGATGTTGGACTTGTAGGCTATCCAAACGTAGGTAAGTCAACACTTGTTTCTACAGTGTCAAACGCTAGACCTTTAGTGGCTGATTATGAATTTACTACATTAACGCCTAGTCTAGGAGTAGTTGATATAGGAGAGTATGACTCATTTGTAATGGCTGATATTCCAGGTATTATAGAAGGTGCTAGTGACGGTAGAGGACTTGGAATTGAGTTCTTAAAACACATAGAAAGAACAAAAACACTACTTTTTGTAATAGATATAGCAAATTATAGAGATATAAAAGAGCAATATGATACTTTAAAAGTAGAAGTACAAAAGTTTTCTCAAGAGTTAAGCGGTAGAAGATTTGCTATAGTGTTTTCAAAAGTAGATGCTATGACGCAAGAAGAAGCTGATAAAATTATAGAAACTTTTATCAAAGAGTTGAAGTTAAAAGTAGAACCGAATGAGAAGATAAAGGGTAAATGTTACGTGCAAGATTATAAAAATCCAACGTTTAAATATGATGATAAAAAACCTTTCTTTATAATGGGTATTTCATCTGCAACTCATTATAATATCGACCCATTGAAATATACATTGTTTGATTTAATAAAATTATAATATTAAGTATTAAAGAGGAATTATGAAAAGAATTGTACTAAAAGTAGGTAGTGCGGTTTTAACACAAAACGGTGCGTTAGCACTAGATAGATTACAAAATCTTGTAGAATTTATTGCTCAGTTGAAGAAAAACGACTATGAAGTTGTTTTAGTTACTTCCGGTGCTGTTGCCGCAGGTTATACGGCTCTTAAACTAGATAAAAAAGTGGTTTCTAACAAACAAGCTTTGGCTTCTATAGGTCAGCCTATGCTTATGAAAGAGTATCAAAAAAGATTTAACGAATGTAGCGTAATTTGTTCACAGTTACTTTTAACTGCCGATGATTTTGATTCCAGAAAAAGAACGATTCATGCAAAAAATGCTATTGAAACATTATTGAGTCACGATGTGTTGCCTATTATCAATGAGAATGACGTAACCGCTACGGATGAGTTGGTTTTCGGTGATAACGACCAATTAGCAGCGCATGTTACATTTTATTTTGAAGCTGATTTACTTGTGATATTGACTGATATTGACGGGTATTACGATGATAATCCACACACGAATCCAAGTGCTAAATTACAAAAAATGGTAAATTCTATAAATTCAGACGAACTAAATATGACCCACTCTCCTAACAATGAATTTGCAACAGGTGGAATAGTTACCAAACTTAAAGCGGCAAATTTCTTGTTACAAAGGAATAAACAGATGTTCTTAACAAGCGGATTTGATTTAAGTTATGCAAGAGAGTATTTAATAGACGGTGTTCATAATAGGGGAACACTTTTTTCAACTAATAACTAACAACTAATAATTATGGTATCGCTTTGCGATAGTTATTGATTAATGTAAGGAATGAAATGGCAAGAATTGTTTTTATGGGGACTCCTAGTTATGCAACAAGAATTTTAGAAGAAATTTTAAAATATGATAAATTTGAGGTTGTTGCACTTTTTACCCAGCCGGATAAACCGGTCGGAAGAAAACAAATTCTTACTCCACCGGATATAAAACAATATTGTATTGATAAAACACTAGCTTTTCCTATTTATCAGCCAACTAAATTAAGAGATATTGAAAATGTTGAGATTATCAAAGCTCTACAACCTGACTTTATAGTCGTTGCTGCTTATGGTCAAATTTTACCAAAAGAGATACTCGATATTGCACCTTGTATCAATCTTCATGCTTCGTTATTACCTTTATATAGAGGGGCATCTCCAATACAAGAGGCTTTATTAAACAGCGATATTTATACCGGAGTTACTGCTATGTTGATGGATGTAGGGCTAGATAGCGGCGATATTTTGGGGTATGAATATATGCAAGTTTCACAAGATTGCGATGTAGTTAAATTATTTGATAAACTCTCTTTATTAGCTGCTAGCCTTACAATAACTATTTTGGACAATTTCTATAGAATTAATCCTCTTAAACAAAAACTTCATAATGTAAGTTATTGTAAAAAAATCAAAAAATCTGACGGTGAAATCGAATTTGATAATGCAAGAGAACTAGTTGCAAAATATAAAGCTTATAAATTCTGGCCGGGAATTGCACTTCAAAACGGTTTGAAGTTAAAAGAGGTGAAATTAGCTAATGCTACAAATTTTTATGATAGCGGTAAAATATTAAATATATCTGATAATGCGATAGAAATAGGGTGCAAAGTCGGTTCTGTATTTATAAGTGTTCTACAAGCACCTTCAAAAAATGAAGTCAAAGCAATTGAATATATTAAAGGTAAAAGGTTGAATATTGGAGATTATATATCTTGAAGAGGTTGACTCTACCCAAAAATTCCTAAAAAATCATATTAATACCAATGGATATACTCATGATATAGCAGTGGTTACTACAAATCAAACAAACGGCATAGGTAGTAGAGATAATATTTGGAATAGCAAAAATGGAAATTTATGCTTCTCTTTTACTCAACATACGTCAAATTTACCAAAGGATTTAAATCTTCAAAGTGCATCTATTTATTATAGTTTTTTATTAAAAAATTTATTAAAAGAGCACAAATCTGAAATTTGGCTTAAGTGGCCAAATGATTTTTATATTGCTGAAAAAAAAATAGGCGGTACTATTACACACTTGGTAAACGGTGTTTTATATTGCGGTATAGGGCTTAATTTGTCCCATATTCACGATGATTACGGCTACTTAGATATTGAGATAAATATAAATGAAATATTAAAAGAGTATTTTACGATTTTGTCAAAATCTATTTCATGGAAGGAGATTTTCAGTCTATATAAGATAGAATACGAATTGAGTAAAAAATTTCAAGCAACTTTAAAAAATCAAAAAATTAGTCTTTTAGATTCAGAACTTTGTGAAGACGGGTCTATTTTAATAGAAAATCAAAAGGTGTATAGTTTAAGATGACAGAGATAATAGCAATAGCAAATCAAAAAGGCGGTGTAGGAAAAACTACTACTGCGGTAAATTTAAGTGCGGCGTTGGCATTAAAAGGTAAAAAAGTACTTCTTATAGATGCAGACCCTCAAGCAAATGCAACTACTAGTTTAGGATTTCATAGGGATACCTATGAATATAATATTTACCACGTTATGCTTGGAACAAAAGAATTATCGGAAATATTGCTTGACACTGAAATAGAAAATCTTAAAGTAGCACCTTCAAATATCGGTCTTGTAGGTATAGAAAAAGAATTTTATAAAGAACTAAAAGATAGAGAACTTATTTTAAAAAGAAAGATAGATTCTATAAAAGCAGAATTTGATTATGTCATTATAGATTCGCCTCCTGCTCTTGGACCTATAACAATAAATACTTTAAGTGCTGCATCTTCTGTTTTGATACCGATTCAATGCGAATTTTTTGCATTGGAAGGTTTGGCACAGTTATTAAATACTATCAAACTCGTAAAACAAACTATTAATAGGGGATTACAGATTAAAGGTTTCTTACCTACTATGTATAGTGATCAAAATAATCTTTCAAAACAAGTTTTTGCAGACCTTGCGCAACATTTTGAAAATAAGTTATTCAAAATCAATGATGAAGCTTATGTAGTAATTCCTAGAAATGTAAAGTTAGCTGAAAGCCCTAGTTTCGGTAAGCCCATAATGCTTTATGATGCAGCTGCAAGCGGAACTAAAGCTTATACAAATCTTGCAACGGCAATTGCCGGTTAAGATAGAAGGGGAATTATATGGCTCTTGGAAGAGGACTAAGTGAGTTACTCGGAGAAGTAGAAGTTGCTTATGAAAAAAATTCTACAAAGAGAAAAGACAATGTACTTGAGATAGATGTTGACAAAATAGTACCGAACCCAAATCAACCTCGTAAAATCTTTGACGAAGAAAAACTATCCGAACTTAGTGAATCAATAAAAAATCATGGACTGTTACAACCGGTAGCGGTTATGTTAAATGACGACGACACTTATACGTTAATAGCAGGTGAAAGAAGATTAAGAGCTACAAAATTAGCGGGTTTTGACAAAATAAAAGCCGTAATTATAAATGTGGATGAGAATAAACTTAGAGAATTAGCATTAATTGAAAATATTCAAAGAGATAATTTAAATGTTATAGAACTTGCGTATGCTTATGCTCAATTATTAAATGAACACAAACTTACCCACGATGAACTTGCAATAAAAGTATCAAAAAGTAGAAGTTCTATAACAAACACGATAAGGCTTTTAACTTTAAGCGTTCACGTTCAACAGTTATTAGGTAGCGACAAAATAACCGCAGGTCATGCAAAAGTTTTAATAGGATTAGAAAAAGAGACTCAAAATATTGTTGCCGATTCTATTATAGGACAAAAACTTTCCGTTAGAGAAACGGAAAAACTTGTAAATGAACTTAAAAATCCTCCAAAAGAAAAAGAACCTTCAAAAAAAGAGTATAAAGTTGATTTAAAACCTTTAGAAAATATTGCACAACTACTTAAAAAAGATAAACTTAAAGTCAAACTAGATAAAAATTTTATTAAAATAGAATTTGCAAATCAGGAACAAATAGAACAAATTTTGAAATATTTTCAAAAATCTTAAACCGTTTAATTAAATCTTATAGTAATTTTTGGTAAAATGTTGCAGTTTTACAAACTAAGCCCTACAAAAACGGAGGAATAAATGCTAGATATAAGCCCTTTATTGCTTATTTTATCGGCTATTGTATTCTTGCTCACCATGGTAAGACTTAATAGTTGTTTATTTAAGCCATTACTTAAGCATATGGACGATAGAGCTGAATCTATCAAGCAAGATTTGGCTAATGCTAAATCTAACGGTGCTAATGTCGATGGCATGATTGCTGAAGCAAACTCAATACTTGCTAAAGCAAAACATGAAGCTTCTGCAATAAGAGAAAAAGCTTACAATGAAGCAAATGAAATAGCTAATTCAAAACTGGCAACTGCGAAATCACAACTTGAAGAGAGTTATACAAATTTCACTACTGCACTAGAAACTGAAAAAGCAAACCTAAAAACTACACTTTTAGCTCAAGTACCTTTATATAAAGATGCTGTTAAAGCTAAAGTTAGCTCTTTATAAGGAGGCGTAAGTGTTAAAATACTTTTTCGCTCTAATAGTTACATTGTTACCTGTGGTTGTTCTTGCATCTGAAGGTAGCGGTACGGAAACTGATATTGTACAAAGAATTGTAAACTTTATAATCTTTGCAGCAATAATATATTATCTATTAGCAGATAAACTGAAAGCATATTTTGCCGGAAGAACTGCAGGAATACAAGCTGAACTTGATAAAGTACAAGATACTTTAAAAGAGTCTCAGGCAAAAGTTGAAGATGCTAAGTTACAACTTGAAAATGCTAAGAAACTTGCGGCTGAAATAATTGCAGGTGCAAATCTTGATATTGATAAAATAAAAGATTCTGTTTCAAGAAACGTAACAAGTGAAATAAATCAAATGCAAAAAACATTCAATGAAAAACTTGACCTTGAACTTAAAAAAGCAAAAAGAGAAGTGGTGTCTGAAGTTTTAGAAGAACTACTTTCTAGTGAAAACATTGATGTGTCAAATGAAGAACTTGCACGTGTAGTTCTTAAAAAGGTGGCATAATGGTTGATTTAGTTGTTAAAAGATATGCAAAAGCATTAGTTGACGGTAAAAATATAGGTGATTTAGAAGCAAAAATAAATGAACTAAATCAAATTAATGCGGCATTTGCTGATGATAAGTTTGTATCAATAGTAAATTCTGTCGAGGTATCTAGTCACAAAAAAGTTGAGTTAATTCTTTCTTTCTTATCTGATGCTAATAAAGAGACTACAAATTTAATAAAACTTTTGGGTGAAAATAGAAGATTAGATATTATACCTGCTCTTGTTGAAGAATTAAAACGTGAACTTTTCGTAATGAAAAATAGTTACGAGGGTACCGTTTATGCAAAAGAGGCATTAAACGCTTCTTATATTGCTAGTTTAGAACAAGAATTCGGTAAGAAATTTAACGTTACGCTTAAATTAAATCAAAAAGTATGTGACTATGACGGTATCAAAGTTGATATTGATGGTTTAGGTGTTGAAATCGGTTTTTCAAAAGAGAGATTGAAATCTCAAATGATGAATCATATTTTAAAAGCTATTTAGAATTTATAAAGGAGTAAATGTATGAGTGTAAAGATTCAAGCTGATGAAATCAGTTCAATAATCAAAGAAAGAATTGAGAACTTTGAGCTAAATGTAGATGTTAACGAAACAGGTAAAATTATATCATTAGCAGATGGTATTGCTAAAGTTTATGGTCTAAAAAATGTTATGGCCGGTGAACTTGTAGAGTTTGAAAACGGTGAAAAAGGGCTTGCTGCAAACTTAGAAGAATCTACCGTAGGTGTTGTTGTACTTGGTAATAGTGCAGGGCTTAGAGAAGGTACAAGTTGTAAAAGACTTGGTAAATTACTTGAAGTACCGGTTGGTGATGCAGTAATAGGTAGAGTTGTAAATGCTTTAGGTGAGCCTATAGACGGTAAAGGTTCTATTGTTGCTACCGAGCAAAGATTTGTTGAAGAAAAAGCTCCTGGTATTATGGCAAGAAAATCTGTTCATGAGCCTTTACAAACAGGTATCAAAGCTATTGATGCACTTGTTCCGATCGGAAGAGGTCAAAGAGAGCTTATCATCGGTGACAGACAAACAGGTAAAACAACTGTTGCTATCGATGCTATTCTTAACCAAAAAGGTGAAGACGTAATTTGTATTTATGTTGCAGTAGGACAAAAAGCATCTTCAGTTGCAAACGTATTAAGAGTTCTAGAAGAACACGGTGCAATGGATTATACTATTATAGTTAATGCAGGTGCTAGCGAGTCTTCAGCTTTACAATTCCTTGCTCCTTATACAGGTGTTACTATAGGTGAATATTTCAGAGATAACGGTAAACATGCACTTATTATTTATGATGATTTGAGTAAACATGCAGTTGCATATAGAGAGATGTCGTTACTTTTAAGAAGACCTCCGGGAAGGGAAGCGTTTCCAGGGGATGTATTTTATCTACACTCAAGATTACTAGAAAGAGCTGCAAAATTAAACGATGAGTTAGGTGCAGGTTCACTTACTGCGTTACCGATTATTGAAACTCAAGCCGGTGACGTTGCTGCGTATATTCCTACAAACGTAATTTCAATTACGGATGGACAAATATTCCTAGAAACTGACCTATTTAACTCAGGTATTAGACCTGCTATTAACGTTGGTTTATCAGTATCGAGAGTTGGTGGAGCTGCTCAAATCAAAGCTACAAAACAAGTTTCAGGAACACTAAGACTTGACCTTGCTCAATATAGAGAGCTTGAAGCGTTTAGTCAATTTGCATCTGATCTTGATGAAGCGACAAGAAGACAATTAGAAAGAGGACAAAGAATGGTTGAAGTACTAAAACAAGGTGCTAACAAACCGTTAACAATCCAAAAACAAGTTGTTATGATTTTTGCAGGTGCAAAGGGTTACTTAGATTCATTACCGGCTGGTGACGTAACTAAGTTTGAAGCTGAGTTATATCCGTTCTTAGAGCAAAAATATCCAAATATATTTGCTGACTTAAAAGCTAAAAAAGCGATAGACGGTGATTTAGAGAACACATTAAAAACTGCATTAGAAGAGTTTAAGACGATTTTTTGTGCAAAATAAGGACTAGCTCATGGCTAACTTAAAAGAGATTTCAAGAAAAATAAAAAGTGTTAAAAACACGCAAAAGACTACCAAAGCTATGAAGCTGGTGTCTTCTGCAAAACTTAGAAGAACTGAACAATTATCAAAAAGAGCAAAAAATTATGCTCTTAAAATAAATGAAGTTCTTGGAGAAATTGCACTAAGAGTTGCTAAAACTCAAGGTAACGAAAATATATCAAGAGCGTTTATGGCTAATGAAAATCCAAAAACGGTAGATATAGTAGTAGTTAGTGCAGATAAAGGTCTGTGCGGCGGTTTTAATATGTCAACTATCAAATTAGTTAATAAAATGATAGCTGAATACAAATCTAAAGGGACAAACGTTAGATTAAGAATTGCAGGTAGAAAAGCTATAGATTTTTATTCATTTCAAGGGTTTGAACTTACTCAAAAAGAGATTGGTTTAAGTTCGGCACCTGATTATGATAGAGCTAGTGATTTTATCGGTGAAGCTATAAAAGATTTTAACAATCTTGTTACGGATAAAGTAGTGTTAGTTTACAACGGGTTTGTTAATATGCTTACTCAAGAGAGAAAAGTTGTTGAGCTTTTACCTATAGGTTTGGATTCGGTTCCGGCAGTTGATAGTGAATCTATGCTAGATATTGAGCCGGATGATGATACTGAAGTTTTAAATGAATTAACTGAAAAGTATTTGAACTTCAATATGTATTATGCGTTGATAGATTCTTTAGCAGCAGAGCATAGTGCTAGAATGCAGGCTATGGAAGCAGCTACATCAAATGCATCAAGTAGAGTGAAGTCTTTGACGGTAGAGTTTAATAAAGCAAGACAAGCAGCTATTACTACTGAGCTTATAGAGATTATAAGCGGTATGGAAGCTTTAAAATAAAAATAAGAAAAATTATAAGGAGCAATTGAATGGAAGGTAAAATTATTCAGGTAATGGGACCGGTTGTAGATGTACAATTTGATGGTTATTTACCAGAAATCAACGAAGCAATAGATGTTGTTTTTGAAGATGGTGCAAATAGATCAAGATTAGTATTAGAAGTTGCGGCACATATCGGTGATAGCAGAGTTAGAACTATTGCTATGGATATGACTGAAGGTCTAAAAAGAGGACAAAAAGTAGTAAGTACAGGTGGACCGATCAAAGTTCCGGTTGGTGAAGAAGTTCTTGGTAGAATTTTCAACGTAATCGGTGAGCCTGTTGATGACGGCGCTCCTGTTGAAGCTAAAGAGTACTGGTCAATTCACAGATCTGCTCCAAGTTTTGAAGAGCAATCAACAAAAACTGAAATGTTTGAAACAGGTATCAAAGTTATCGACCTTTTAGCACCGTATGCAAAAGGTGGTAAAGTTGGACTATTCGGTGGTGCCGGTGTTGGTAAAACGGTTATTATCATGGAGCTTATCCACAACGTTGCATTCAAACACTCTGGATACTCTGTATTTGCTGGTGTTGGTGAAAGAACAAGAGAGGGTAATGACCTTTATCACGAGATGAAAGATTCTAACGTTTTAGATAAAGTTGCATTATGCTACGGACAAATGAGTGAGCCACCGGGAGCAAGAAATAGAATTGCTTTAACAGGTCTTACAATGGCTGAATACTTTAGAGATGAAAAAGGTCTTGACGTATTGATGTTTATCGATAACATCTTCAGATTTGCACAAGCAGGTTCAGAGATGTCTGCACTTTTAGGAAGAATCCCTTCAGCTGTTGGTTATCAACCTACACTTGCAAGAGAGATGGGTGCTTTACAAGAGAGAATTACATCAACTGCAAAAGGTTCAATTACTTCAGTTCAAGCTGTTTACGTTCCTGCGGATGACTTAACTGACCCTGCTCCGGCTTCTGTTTTTGCTCACTTAGATGCAACAACGGTTCTTAACAGAAAAATTGCTGAAAAAGGTATTTACCCTGCGGTTGACCCACTAGATTCAACTTCAAGAATCTTAAGTGCAGACGTACTTGGAACTGAACACTATAGTGTAGCTAGAGGTGTTCAATCTGTATTACAAAAATATAAAGATTTACAAGACATCATCGCAATCCTTGGTATGGATGAGTTAAGTGAAAATGATAAATTGACGGTTGATAGAGCAAGAAAAATCGAAAGATTTTTATCTCAACCGTTCTTCGTTGCTGAAGTATTTACGGGAAGCCCTGGTAAATACGTATCACTTGAAGACACAATTGCAGGTTTCAAAGGTATCTTAGAAGGTAAATATGATGACCTACCTGAAATGGCATTTTATATGGTTGGCGGTATGGATGAAGCTATCGCGAAGGCAGAAAGTCTAAAATCTAAATAAGGATAGTTTATGAGTACTGTAAAATTATCTATTGTTACACCAAATGGTATGATATTTGAAGGTGACGTAAAATCCGTAACTCTTCCCGGAAAAGAGGGAGAGTTCGGTGTTTTACCGGGTCATGCTTCTTTAGTATCGACTTTAACGGTTGGTGTAATCGTTATAGAGGGTGAAAAAAACACTGATGCTATAGCAATAAACTGGGGACATGTAAAAGTTAACGAAAGTTCAGTTGACGTACTTGTTGACGGCGCTATTGCTTTAACATCAGGTGAAGGTAGTGAAATTGCCGCAAATATCGAAGCGGCAAAAGAACTTGTTAACTCTGTAAAAGATGCTAACGTATCACTTGCAGCTGTTGAGGCAAAAATAAACTCTTTTGCATAAAAAATATGATTGATCTTTTTTTAAACTATCTATCAAATAGTAGCGCCATTACAATAATTATATTGGTGGTGCTTTCTATTTATTTTATTTCAATAATCTGGGTGTTTTTATATCGTTATATGAATCTTAAAGATTTAGTGCAAAATGAACAACGTTCTTTAGAATCACTCGTTATGAATACGCATATATCTATCAATCCACTTTCAAAGTTAAGCAGATGTACAAGAAACAACGTAGCTTCAAAAGAGCTTTTGAATGCTTGTGAGATTTCTATAATCCGTGAAGCAAGCGTCGGTATTTCTTGGCTTTCTATAGTAGCCTCTACAGCTCCTTTTATAGGTTTATTCGGGACGGTAGTCGGTATATTAGAAGCTTTTGCAATGTTTGCCGGTTTAGATAAAGTCGGTTTCGGTACTATTGCCCCTGCAATATCTGAAGCTCTAATAGTTACTGCAAACGGTATATTCGTAGCAATCTTTGCCTATACTTTTCATCAGATATTATCAAGAAAAGTTTATGAACTTCATACATATTTGAAGGCACAGTCAGAAATTCTTATTTCAAGATCATAAGGGTTAAACGTGTTTGATTTCAACGAAAAACCTGAGTTGAATATAACTCCGCTTGTGGACGTTATGTTGGTATTACTTGCAATATTAATGGTTACTGCGCCTGTTTTAGAATATGAAGAAAACATAAATCTTCCAAGCGGTAGCAAAACACAAACTGCTACCCAAACAAAAAAGTTAGATATTTTTATTGATAAAAATAGAATTGTAAAAGTTGAAAAAGAGAGCTATAAAATAAAAGAGTTCGCAGATTCATTCGTATTATCTATGCAAGATAGAGATAAAGATATTACTATATATATAAAAGCAGATAAAACGTTACAATACGAAGACATTATTTACGTATTGAGAACCGTTAAAAGTGCAGGATTTTTAAAAGTTTCATTAATCACGGATGGTTGATAGAATGCCTACATCTAACAATCATTTTTTAACTTCCGGTATAATTGCCGTTACGACTTATATATTATTTGTCGGTTCTATATTGTATTATATTATAGGACCCACAATTACTAAAATAACCTCTTTCAATAAAAGTACGACTATTGAACTTGACTTGACTATTATGGATAAAGCAGAAACTCCTAAAAGCACTTATGAAAAACCAAAAGTGAATGAGGAAGTACAAAAAGAGGAAAAATCAGCTTCAAAAGCAACTGTTACAAAAACAGATATGAAATCACTTTTTGCTAATGTTACTACAGAAGCCAAAACAGTTGAAAAAAAAGAAGTCACTACAAATCAAAGTGCGAAAGTTGCTAGTGTCTTTAAATCAACTTTTGAAAAAGAAGAGAGAAAAGAAATTTCTAAAAATGTTACAAAAAGACTTGAAAACGTCAATCTTAATCCAACGGCATCTATGGCTCCTCCGAGTGATGCCAATGTAGATGAATACTATTCTTTAGTTTATGAAATATTAGCATCTAAATGGAATCCGTCAAATACAGGTTCAGGACTGGGTGCCGATGTACTTATAACTATTTACAAAAACGGGAAGTTTAATTATAATATCGTTTCAAAATCAGGTGATAAAACATTTGATAGTGCTTTGGAGAGTTTTTTGAATTCACAGATGAATGAAAAGTTTCCTGCACATCAAAAAGGTGAGAAAACTACTTTAAAAGTTACGTTTAAAACAAAAGGAGATTAATGTTAAGAGTTTTAGGTTTATTGATATTTTTATATCAATTCGCGATTAGTGCTGCAGATGTCAGTATGGAAATAGTAAAAAATGCCGGTTATAAACCTTCCGTTGCAGTTGTTTCATCAACCGATGCGGCTAATATGCAAAGTAAGTTTGCAGGAGAAGTTCATAAATTATTGGAAAAAGATTTAGAAGTTAGTGGACATTTCAATGTAAAAAGTGTTAGTGCTCAACATAATTTCAATTCAAATATCAATTATTATGAATTTAAAAAACTAAATATAGATTTAGTTGCAAATATAACTACGGAACAAAGCGTGTTTGAAGGTTTTATTCTAAAATTAAAGTTATATGATACGAATTTAAATCAGTTGGTGTTAGAAAAATCGTTTAATAGTGCAAAAGATGATAGATACCCTTTCTTAGCACACCGTGTTGCAATAGAGATTAATAATTACGTCAAAGCTCCATCTATTGATTGGATGGAGAGATTTGTAATATTTTCTAGATATACTACACCAAAAGAGTCTCAAATCGTAATTGCGGATTATACTTTGACGTTTCAAAAAGTAGTAGTTCAAAGCGGATTAAATATATTCCCTAAATGGGCTGATAACGTTCAAGAGAATTTTTACTATACGACATATAATTTCGGGGTACCTACATTGATGAAAGTAAATATTTTCACGGCACAATCTCAAAAGATTGCACAAAGTGACGGTATGTTAGTTTGTTCGGATGTAAGTAATGACGGTAAAAAGCTTCTTGTTACTATGGCTCCTAATTCTCAACCTGATATTTACGAGTATAATACAATATCAAAAAACTTTACGAAAATTACCGATTATAGCGGTATAGATGTAAACGGACACTATTTAGAAGATGAGAGAAGTATAGTATTTGTTTCCGATAGATTAGGAAATCCAAATATATTTACACAAAAAATAGGTGATCGTGGAGCTAGTAGATTGGTATATCACGGCAAAAACAACAACTCTGCAAATACTTTTGGTAACTTTGTAGTTTACACAAGTAGAGAGGGTGATAATGCATTCGGTAAAAACAACTTTAATCTATACTTGGTATCAACGCAAAGTAGTTTTATAAAAAAACTAACAACAAGCGGTATGAATCAGTTTCCAAAATTTTCTAAAGACGGTGAATCGATAGTTTTTATTAAAACTGAAAATGAAAGAAGTTACGTGGGAATAATTAGATTAAATCACGATAAATCATTTTTGTTTCCTTTAAGCAAAGGTAGTATTCAATCTATTGATTGGTAATACTTTGTCTAAGTGAAAATTAAGGTTTGATTTTGTATTATTTCGGAAATTATTTCAAAGGGATAAAAAGATGAAAAAAATTGGTTTATACTCAGTTGTTTTAGCTGCGTTGTTGGTTGGTGGTTGTACACAAAAAAGTGTTCAAGTTGATTCTGATTCAGTATCAACAGGAGCTCATTCAAATGGGCTTGATAGCAAATTAAATGCTATGGATAACGTGAAACTTGATTTCGTAGAGGGATTAAGTGACGGTGGTGACTGGAGAAATGATAGAGTGTTCTCTACAATGATAGACGGTAAACTTGTACAAGTTACTTCTTTATATTTCCCGTTTGACAAATTCCACTTAACTGAAGATATGGTTACGAGAGCAAAAACAAACTCTCAATCAATCTTAGCTGTAGGTAGAGACGTTAAAATTACTTTAGAAGGTAACACAGACGAGTGGGGTACTGACGAGTACAACTACGCTTTAGGTTTAAAAAGAGCAAATACAGCAAAACAAGCACTTGTTAACGACGGTGTAAATGCTGCTACAATAGCTATGGTAAGTCTTGGTGAAGGTAACCCGGTTTGTACTGAGAAATCACAAAAATGTTGGCAAATGAACAGAAGAGTTGATTATAAGGTAATGCCATAATCAAAGCTATGTTTGTTAAAAATACAATAACTTATCTTACTTTAGGAACTTCAGTACTTTTGGGTGCTGAAGTTTCTGTTTTTGGTGCCGGAGACTTAAATTCTCCAAATCCTTACGGTTTATCCCAATCAGAAAAAAAAATATTAGAAACCAAACAAAAAGTCGAAACGGTTGATACGAGTGTAAGAGTCGTTAAAAACGACCTGCAGACTATTAATGAAAGACTTCAAGGTTTAGAGTCGATTTTTGAAGGAGAAGGGAATAAGATTAATAATATCTCTCTTTCTCTCAACAATCTTGAGGCTCAATCATCTAAAAATCAACAAGACGTAGAATCTTTAAAAACCGTAGTTAATCAATTATTAGCTATGCAAGAAGAAAATCTAAAGAATATTGCCGAACTTAAAAAAGCAATGACTGAAATTGCAAAACAAACAGATACAATCAATAAAAACTATTTATCTAGAAATGAATTTGAAAAAAATATGCAACAATTTGGTGCTAGCCAAAGTACCAAAAGTACATCTACTCAAACACAATCAAAGAATACAACTGATAATGCCGAATTTGATAAAAAACCTAAAAATGAATTATTCGATGAAGGTAAAGCATTTTTTGAGAAGAAAAACTTTAATCAAGCAATTCCTGTTTTTGAATACTTAGTAAGTGCCAATTACAAACCTGCCGAGTCTAATTATATTTTAGGGCAAATGTGGTTTGTTAGAAAAGAGTATGAAAAAGCTATAAGTTACTTTAAAACATCGGCTTTATTGCATGACAAAGGTTATTGGATGCCTCAACTTCTTTTAAATAGTGCGATTTCATTTAAAAATCTTAAAGACTTGGATAATGCGTCTAAGTTTTTTAATACTTTAATACAGGCATATCCTGATACTAAAGAAGCTACTGAAGCAAAAAAAATCATTTCTAAATAAATGATTTGTAATTTAAAATAAAGGAAATAATATGAAAATAGAACAATATAATGTAGTAGCTATCGAGTATAGTCTAAAAGATGCAAATACTAATGAACAATTAGATTCAAACGTAGGTGGAAGACCTTTAGAATTTATAACTGGTATGGGACAAATAATCAAAGGGTTAGAAGCAGAGATTATGAAAATGACTGTAGGTGATAAAGCAGATGTTATGGTAAATCCTGCGGATGCTTACGGTGAGTATAATGAAGAAGCAAAACAAGTATTACCTAAAGAACAATTTGCAGGTATAGACTTGGTTGAGGGTATGACTCTTTATGGTACAAGCGAAGAGGGTGATACTGTTCAAGTTACAGTTACTGGATTTAATGATAATGAAGTTACTATAGATTATAACCATCCAATGGCCGGAAAAACTTTAATGTTTACGGTTACTATATTAGATGCTAGAGAAGCAACAGATCAAGAAATGGCTACAGGTGTTGTAGGTGGAGTTGCTAGCGGTGGATGTTGCGGTGGCGGAAGCTGTGGAAGTCACGGTGGACATGATCACGACCATGGACACAGTGAAGGTGAGTGTTGTGGTGGAGAAAATCACAAACACGGTGGCGGACACGGTCACGGTGGATGCGGTTGCCATTAATTAGGTGTCCGTAATGAAAAAAATAGCTTTTATTTTTCCTGGACAAGGAAGTCAAAGTATAGGTATGGGGAAAGAGTTTTTTGAAAACTCTGACCTTGCTAGGGAAATGGTATCAAATGCTTCAAAAAGACTAGGTATTAACTTCGAAGAACTTTTATTTACTGAAAATTCAAACTTAGAAAAAACAGAATTTACTCAACCTGCTATATTATTAGTTAGTTCTATTGCTAACGCTATTTTTAAATCAAAATGTAACATTGTTCCTACTTTTGCTTTGGGTCACTCTTTAGGTGAGTTTAGTGCATTAGTAAGTGTAGGTGCGCTTGATTATTTAGATGCAGTGGAACTTGTAAATAAAAGAGGTTTATTTATGAATGAAGCATGTGCCGGAGCAGGTGCCGGAATGATGGCACTTCTAGGACTTGAAGACGGTGTAGTAGAAGAAATCTGTGAAGCACAAAGATTAGAGGGCAAAAAGGTATGGGCAGCAAACTATAATATAGACGGTCAGTTAGTACTTGCCGGCTTAAAATCTGATTTAGAGAGTCTTGTAGAAGTATTCAAAGGTGCAGGAGCAAAAAGAGCAATTGTACTTAATATGTCTGTTGCAAGTCACTGTCCTTTATTACAAAGTGCAGTTGCTCCTTTGGAAAGTGAACTTCATAAATTTTTACAAGATAGTTTTATAGCACCTGTCGTATCAAACGTAACTACAAACGAGTATAATACGAAAGACGAAGCTATAAAACTTCTAGCAGAACAATTAACAAAACCCGTTTTATACAAACAATCAATTACAAAATATGACGGAGCAGTGGATTGCTTTATCGAATTCGGTAACGGGGCTGTTTTAAAAGGTTTGAATAAAAAATTAACTACTCCTACATACAATGTAAATAGTATGGAGTCTTTAAATGCAGTTTTGGAGGCACTAAATGCTTAAGTTAGCTATTATGGGAGCTATGCAAGAAGAAATAGAACCACTAATAGCAAATTTTAGTGATGTTAAAGTAACTGAATTTGCAAATAATAAGTATTACGAAGTTAACTTTAACGGTATAGATATAGTAATTGCATATAGTAAAATAGGTAAAGTATTTGCGTCTTTGACGGCAACTACTATGATTGAAAAGTTTGGTTGTAATAAACTATTATTTAGCGGTGTTGCAGGTGCTATTAATCCAAGTCTTAAAATAGGTGATTTGATAGTTGCTACAAAACTTTGCCAACATGATTTAGATATTACGGCTTTTGGACATCCTTACGGTTATGTTCCGGGCGGTGCCGTATATATAGAATCTGATAAAGAACTAATAGAGCTCGCAAATGAAGTATCAAACGACTTAAATATTAAGTTAACGGAAGGAATTATTGCTACAGGTGATCAATTTGTTGCAAACGAAGAGAGAAAAAACTGGATAGGCAATACTTTTAAAGCTGATGCATTAGAGATGGAAGGTGCTAGTGTTGCAGTTGTATGTAATGCTTTAGATGTACCTTTTTTGATTCTTAGATCTATAAGTGATAGTGCAGATATGGATGCAGGTTTTAGTTTTGATGAATTTTTAAAGAGTTCTGCACTTAGATCGGCTGAATTTATTATGGAAGTAGTAAAAAGAGTAAAATAGTTTTTATCTTTACTATATATATTATATTTTTGAAGGGTGTGGCTTGGAGTCACACCCTTTTTTCGTTATTAAATCTCAATTTTTGATTATTTTCACCTATTTTCTCAAAAAAACTCTAAATTTTTGCAAATTTCAGTTAGATTTAAGCTGTAAGCTCTTGACAAAGTAGAAAAATTCTATTATAATTCCCGTCCAATTTGACTGATACGGTTAAAGACTGAATCGGAGCAAATAGTTCTTTAAA